>Ga0207676_10001962_pt1 | contig 14986 bp, 18 predicted proteins | sample KBSSwiS72_FD_184307 | JGI IMG/M metagenome (GOLD analysis project Ga0207676, IMG submission 184307) | Switchgrass rhizosphere microbial communities from Kellogg Biological Station, Michigan, USA - KBS Switchgrass S7-2 (SPAdes) (version 2) | ecosystem: Host-associated > Plants > Roots >... | reverse complement strand
GCCCGCGCCGGCGCGCAAACCTGGCCGCCGCGATCACGCTTTGCAGGGTATCGAGGCTGGACTCGTCGAGAACCACGCGCTCGGACGCCACGCCCCGGCCGCGTAGGACCTGCGCCATGATCGAGGCTTCCGACGGCCCTGCCCGCCCCACGCCGCCCGAACAGAGGATCGGCGCGCCGGGATGCTCCGCCGCCGCCTTCAGCCCGTAACCGATCCGCCGCAGCAGCGACGGCGACGGGCGACCGTCGCCCATGACGGCGGCCCCGAAGATGACAATGGCGGGTCTTTCCACGCGGCCAGCATGGCCGTGTGCGCGCGTCGGCGCTAGGCGCGGCTCTCCAGGTTCATCGGCGGCTGGTGCTCTTCCACCAGATCCTCCTGCTCGGCCTTGCGAACGGCGCGGGTGACATTGAGACGGGTGAGGATCGCGGCGTCGCGGTACTCCTCGCGCGCCTTCTCAAGTGCATGTCGCCAGGTCTGGTTGGCAAGGTTATCCGTCTCGCCGGCGTACATGACGGTCGCCCCCTCCTTGGTCAGCTTGGCGATGACGAAATTCGCGCCAGCCGGCGGCAGGAAGCGCTCCTCCTGCAGCGGAGTGTAGCGATAACGGGCTCCTGACTTTCCAGCCAACTCGATCTGACGGCTCAACGGACTCTCCAACCCAAGACGACGCAACGCAGGCCCGCTCGCGGGCCCAGGGTCCATGCTTAGTGAGGTTAGTTTGGCCAAATGTAGGCTCAGCTTTGCCGTGGCGATCACCTCTGCGCGAGAAAGCATAAAAAGCCTAAAGAGGCCCGAGACGGAACAACCGGCGCCATAAGCGCGTTCGGCCGTTGCGTCGCCTCTGCTAGGGTCACATCTCTCAAGCTAGCGCGACTCGAAAAGCGGGCCGCGCCCGAGTTCTTTGGCCCGCGAGACGGTTCTCATATGGCAAGATCGGCTGAGTTCAGTGTGACCGGGGCCGCGGAAGGCTCCACCGTCGTACTGTCGGGCGATTGGACCGCCAACAATCTGGGCGACATTCCCGCGGGCCTTGCCCAGGAACTTGAGGGCCGCCCGAACCGCAAGATCGACGTCACCAAGGTCCATCGCCTCGACACGGCCGGGGCCTACGCGTTGATTCGCGCCGGCGGCCCCGACTTCGACCTTGCCCGGGTAGAGGCGAGACCTGAGAACCGGCGGCTCCTCGAGCTCGTCGGCGCGGCCGTGAAGACCGAGCCCGTCGTCGTTGAGGAGCCGAAGGGCTTCCACGAACTCACCGTCCGCATCGGCAAGGGCGTGATGAACGTCGCCGACGAGGGCGTCGACACCATGGCCTTCCTCGGCCACCTGCTGGTGACCATCGCCCGGACGGTCGGCTACCTCTTCGTCTCGCCCAAGCGCATTCGGTGGGCGGCGATCGTTTCGCTCATGGAGCGTGCGGGACTCGACGCGATACCGATCGTGGCGATCACGTCGTTCTTCATCGGCGCGGTCGTGGGTCTCCTGGGCGCCAACATGCTGCAGCAATTTGGGGCCGAGGTCTTCGCCGTCGAATTGATCGGGATCGCGGTGCTGCGCGAGTTCAACATCATCATCACCGCCATCCTGCTGGCGGGCCGCTCGGCCTCCGCCTTCGCCGCCGAGATCGGATCGATGAAGATGAACCAGGAAATCGACGCCATGCAGGTCATGGGCGTCGATCCCTTCGAAGCGCTGGTCTTCCCCAGGTTCGCAGCGTTGTTCCTCACCATCCCGCTGCTGACTTTCGTGGCGACCTTGGCCGGCCTGCTCGGCGGCCTTGTAGTGGTCTGGACGGTGCTGGACCTCGGCCCCACGTTCTTCCTGCAGCGGATCGTCGACAACGTCGGGCCGCAGCACTTCTTCGTGGGCCTGAGCAAGGCGCCGGTCATGGCCATGGTCATCGCAGGCATCGGCTGCCGGCAGGGCCTGGAAGTCGGCAACGATGTGGAGTCCCTCGGCCGGCGTGTGACGGCGGCGGTGGTGCACGCCATCTTCGCCATCATCATGATCGACGCCGCCTTCGCTCTCGTGTTCATGAAGTTGGACCTATGAGCGAGCCCACTCCCACAATCCCGCCCGCGGAGGACGACGCGGAAACTCGCGGGCCGGCCCTCGAAGTGCGCGACCTCCGCTCGCAGTTCGGCGACAACATCATCCACGACCATCTCAGCCTGAGCGTCCGCCGCGGCGAGGTCATGGGCGTCGTCGGCGGCTCCGGAACCGGCAAGTCCGTCCTGCTCAACACTATCATCGGGCTGAAGCGACCGGCCGCCGGTGTGGTCAAGGTCTTCGGGCAGAACATCGAAAGCGCCTCGCGGCGACGCTGGAGCGTCATCGAGAGACGCTGGGGCGTGCTCTTCCAGCAGGGCGCGCTGTTCTCCAACCTCACGGTCACCGAGAACGTCGCCGCTCCGCTCTTCGAGCACACCAACCTTAGCCGTCAGGAAATCTACGACCTGGCGAACCTGAAGATCGCGCTGGTGGGCCTGGGCCCCGAGGCCGGGGTGCTCAAGCCCGCCGAACTCTCCGGCGGCATGCGCAAGCGCGCCGGGCTGGCGCGGGCGCTGGCGCTCGACCCCGAGCTCCTGTTCCTCGACGAGCCGACGGCGGGCCTGGACCCGATTTCGGCGGCCGCCTTCGACGAGCTGATAGAGGACCTCTCCGACAGCCTGGACCTCACCGTCTTCATGATCACCCACGACCTCGACACCCTCTATGAGATCACCGACCGGGTGGCCGTGCTGGCCGACAAGCATGTCGTGGCGATCGCGCCGGTGCGCGAGCTCGAGAAGTCGGATCACCCCTGGATCAAGGAATACTTCCTAGGACCACGCGGCCGCGCCGCCGGGGCCAAGGCAAGGACTGAGGCCTGATGGAAAAGAACGCCAACTACGCTCTTGTGGGGCTGTCGACCCTGATCCTTTCCGTCGGGCTGGTGATCTTCATCGTCTGGCTGGCCAGGCTGCAATTCGCCCATGACTATGACCTCTATGACGTGGTCTTTCAGGGGCCGGTGCGTGGGTTGAACCAGGGCGGTGAAGTCCATTTCAACGGCATCAAGGTCGGCGAGGTCACCAAGATCGCGCTTGACCGCACCAACCCGAGCCGAGTGATCGCACGCGCCCGGGTGACGTCCGACGTCCCGATCCGCATCGACAGCTACGCGACCCTGGAGCCGCAGGGGATCACCGGCGTGAACTACGTCCAGATCACTGCAGGCACGCCGTCAAAGCCGCTTCTCAAGACGGTGGAGAAGATCCGCTGCGAGCGCATGGCCATCCGCGAGTGCGTGCCGATCCTGAAGAGCCAGCGCAGCGCGCTCGCGGACCTGCTGGAGGGCGGCGGCACGGTGCTGACCCGCACCATCGAGGCGCTGGACCGCGTCAACCGCGTGCTCTCCGACCAGAACGTGAAGACCTTCTCGGCCGCGCTTTCGGACACCCAGGCCGTCACCGCGGAGCTTCGCGAACGCAAGGCGATCCTCGCCGACGCCCAGAAAGCCATTCAAGACATCGACGCGGCCTCCCAGCAGGTCACCGCGCTCACCCAGTCCGGGCGTCAGATCGTCGACACCGACGGCCGCCGGGGCGTGAAGAACATTGCCGACGCTGCCCAAGAGGCAAAGGAGACCGCCCACGATGCGCGGGTGTTGATGGCCAAGCTGCAGGGGCCCGCCAGCGAGTTCGCCACGACCGGCCTGCCCCAGATCACGGCGGCCGTCATCCAACTCCAGAGCGCCACCGAGGCGCTCGAACGGCTGGTCAACGAGATCCAGAGAAGTCCGACCGGCGCACTGGGCAAGGGCGCCGCCGACGAAATCAAGGTGAAGCCATGATCCGCGCCGCCCTTCGTGTCGTCATCATCGGGGCCGCAGCGCTTGCGCTCAGTGGCTGCATCACCCTGCTGCCAAAATCCAAGCCGTCGCAGCTCTACCGCTTTGGTCAGCCCGGCGCTGCGGCGGCGGCCACAGTCGGGACCGTCGCCGTGTTCCAGGCCAATGGGCTCTTCCAGAGCGAAGCGGCGGGAGACCGCATCCTTACGGTCAACGGCGGCAAGGCGGCGTACATCGCCCAAAGCCGATGGATCGCTCCGGCGAGCGTGCTCTGGAACGAAGCCGTCCAGAGCGCTTTTGACACCGATCCCGGCCGGGTGCGCCTGATCTCTCGCGGCCAGGTGAGCAAGAGCGACTATGTGCTGCGGCTCGATGTGCGCAGTTTCGAGGCCCGCTACGAGGCCGGACCGGATAGTGCGCCCACCGTGGTAGTCCGGGTCCGCGGGGTCATGACCAAGGCCGACCTCTCGAAGGTCGACGAGCGCATCTTCGAGGTCAAAACCCAGGCCGCTGACAATCGCGTGGGCGCGATCGTCGCGGCTTACGACAAGGCCGTCGCCGACACCCTCAGCCAGATCGTGGCCTGGGCCGACCAGGCCACAGTCTAGTTCGCGTCGATGCCGGCCTGGCGACGGGCGGCCGTAACGGTGTTCTGAAGCAGGCAGGCGACGGTCATCAGGCCCACGCCGCCGGGAGCCGGGGTCACCCAGCCGGCTACCTCCATGGCTTCCTTGAAGTGAACGTCGCCCACCACCTTTGTGCGGCCGGCGGCGGCTTTCACCGGATCGTCGAACGGCACGCGGTTGATGCCGACGTCGATCACCGCCGCGCCGGGCTTTATCCAGTCGCCGCGGATCATCCGTGGCCGGCCGACCGCGGCCACCAGCACATCGGCCTCGCGGCAGACGGCGGGCAGGTCCTGGGTCCGGGAGTGGGCGATGGTCACGGTGCAGTCGGCCTGCAACAGCAACTGCGCGATCGGGCGGCCGACCAGCACCGAGCGGCCGACCACCACGGCCCGTTTGCCGGTCAGGTCGCCGACCGTCTCCTTCAGCAGGATCATGCAGCCCAGCGGCGTGCAGGGCGTCAGCGCGGGGATGCCGCTGGCCAACCGGCCGGCGTTCACCACGTGCAGTCCGTCGACGTCCTTGTCCGGATTGATCGCGGCGAGGACCGCCCGCTGGTCGAGGTGATCGGGCAAGGGAAGCTGCACCAGGATGCCGTGGATCAAGGGATCGGCGTTCAGATCGCCCACGAGGCGCAGAAGGTCGTGCTGGGCCGTATCGGCCGGCAGCCGGTGGGTCACCGAATGCATGCCCACAGCCAGCGAGTGCTCACCCTTGGACCTGACATAGATTTGGCTGGCGGGGTCGTCGCCCACCAGCACCACGGCCAGGCCGGGCTGGATGCCGTAGTCGGCTCTCAGCTGGGCCACCTCGGCCGCAACCTGCGTGCGCAGGCGCTCGGCGTAGATCTTTCCGTCAATAAGCTGGGCCGCCATGGAATCTCCCGGATTGGCCCTCGACTAGCCGCAGATGCGGCGCGGCGCTAGCGCTTCAGCCGCAGCCACGCCGCGACCGCCCAGGCGTGGGCCTCATGCCGCAGGCGAACAAGCGCCTCAGCAGGGGCCAGCCAGACCAGGGCGTGGTCGTCCTCGATCTTCAGGCCCTCGTCCTCGCCCACGAGCGTCAGGGTGAAGAAGGTCCCGCGATTGTTGAACGCCTCGCCGTCGGTGTTGATGAAGCGCTGGTCGGCGCGGGCGTAGGCCTCAACCGGCGCGACCTCCAGACCGGACTCCTCGCCGAACTCCCGAACGACCGCCTGCCTCGCGTCTTCCCCGGGGTCGAGCGCACCGCCGGGAAGGTCGATCCAGGCCGGATGGTTCGGCTTTTCTATCCGGACAAGGGCGATCTGCCCATCTCGCTCGACAATCCCGAAGGCCGCCGGACGGTCGCGATAGGTGCGGCCGGGTTCAGGGTCGCCGAATTGGGGAGCGGACATCACTCAGTTCCATAGAGCGCCGAGTAGGGATCGATCTTGCCGGCCATGACGTCGGCGACCGAGATCGCCGGAAAGCCCAATGACTGGGTCGCACTGACCTGCCAGGCGTCAGCGACCAAGTCGCGGAGTTCCGAGGCGCCCACCGCGATCTGCTGGACTGCGAGCGCGGTCCCGCGCGGGTCCCCCGGCTTCAGACCGCCGGCCTTTTCCATCTCATAGAACGGCACGACCAGCGCTCCCGTCACGGCGAGGTAGTCGGCAGTGTGTTTTTCGATGGGGCCGGTCACGGGCTTGAGGGGCGCGACCTTGGCCTCGACCATCTTGCGAGTGACGGTGGCCTGGACGAGGTCGGACTCGAAGGGGGCGTGCAGGTGGGCGTTGGAGAACCCCTGCGGGTTCGGCAGGTTCGCCCCCCAGCCGTTGAAGTGGATCGTCACGTGCAGCGGCTGGCTGCCATCGCCGACGAAGTGAGAGAGTTGGCCCGTGTCCAACAGGATCTGAGCCTCGCGCCGGCGGCGATCGGCGGTGAAGAAGGCGCGATGGGCCTTCCATTTGGGGTTGGCTTCCGCCGCCTTCAGGACCCGCCAGTAGGCGAAGTCCTTGGCGAGCTGCTGGTAGCGGTCGACGATGGAGTACGGAAGGTAGCCGGCCTTCCAGTTGTTCTGGCCGACGGCGCGCAGGGCAGTGTCGTAGTCCTCGCGGGTGAGCGGCAGGGCGCTGAGCGCCGGGCCGCCGAACACCTTGCCGTCATCGCCCAGGTCGAGGTAGTGGCCCGGGTCGCGGTCGGCGTCATGCATCTTGCCCGACGCTTTGGACCGATCGGGCTCGCGGGAATATTCGCCGACGTCGATGGCCGCCTGGGGGGTGCGCAGGAAGCCGGGCAGACTGGCCGGCAGCGCCGCCACGGCGACCTCCCCGATAAACCGGTGGCCAGTGTTTCCCCAGGCGAGCGCGGCTCCCGGCGCGGCGGTGACAAGGGCGGCGAGCGCGAGGCGTACAAGGCTTTTCATGCGGTCGAGGTTTGCGGCCCCGGACCGGTCAAGGCAAGCGCTCAACCTTCGATTTCAGGCGCCGATGTTGAGCGCCTGCTCGACGCGTCCCACCCACGCCTTCACCCGCGGATAGTTCGCCAGATCGAAGCCGCCGTCGTGGGCCACGCGGGTGTAGGCCACCAGCGCTACGTCCGCGAGGCTGGGGGACGATCCGACCAGGAAGGAGCTCTCCGCCAGGCCGTCTTCCAGCCGCTGCAGCGCCGCCCTGCCCCGCTCCACGAGGCGCGGCTCAAGCTCGGCGACCGGCTTGCCCTGGTAGCGCACCTGGAACCGCGCCACGGCGACGTAAGGCTCGTGGCTGTACTGCTCCCAGAACATCCATTCGAGCATCCGAGCCCTGTCGTAGGCGTCCTTGGGGATCAAATCGGACCCTTCGGCGAGGTGCAGGATGATCGCGTTGGACTGGGCGAGCGGGCGGCCGTCATCGAGGATCACGGCCGGCACCTGGCCTGCTGGATTCATCGCCAGGAAGTCCGGCGTGCGGCTCGATCCGACCATGATGTCAGTCTCGATCCAATCGTAGGAAAGGCCCAGAAGATCGGCCACCCACTTCACCTTAAGGCAATTCCCTGAGATCGAATCCCCGTAGATTTTCATGAGCCTCTCTCCGTGCGTGGCCCGCCCCATGAGGCCAGTTCGCCTAGGACCGCAAGCGATCACGCCTCACGGCCACTGTTAGATTTGCTTACAGGCCAAGGCGTCGCACCCTGAGGTGGGTTGCCGCCACAGCGGACTCCACCTAGACTCGCCTCAATACCAGTTCAACGACGAAGGAGGACGCCGTCCATGCGACGCCGCCTCGCCGCCCTGGCAGTACTCCCCCTGATCGCTATCGGTTCTAGCGCGCATGCCGAGTCAAATGACCCGCTTGGCGACCTGATCACGTCCATGGTCACCGGCACGCTTCCGTCGGGTCCTGGCTGGAACCTCAAGGCCACGCTCTATCACGCCGGCGCCAAGGGCGTAGGCGCGTTGGACTCGCTGGGCTGCAAGGTCGTAGCCATGCGCACGGTCGCCATCGATTCGAAGCTGATCCCCAAGCGCAGCGTGCTTTTCATCAAGGAAACCGTCGGCCTTAAGATGCCCGACGGCTCCACGCACGATGGTTACTGGTACGCCTCCGACGTCGGCGGCGCGATCAAGGGCCAGCGCATCGACCTCTACACCGGCACAGGGGCCCGCTCGATGAGCCAAGCCAGGACCCTGAACCTCGCCAGTCTCACCGCCGTCAAGGTCGGTGAGTTCAAGGGCTGCCCGCCGAACTAGCCTCGGACCGCGCCCGGCCAAATCTCCCCGGACGACTTGCGCGTTGGCCTGCCGCCGGCGCGAAAAACCGTGTCCTGGAGCGCATCGTGATCGAGAAACCGAACTTCTTCGTCTTCACCGGCGGCGGTGGAACCGGCAAGACGACACTGCTGCGCCACCTGCAGGCGTCCAGCGAACTCATCGTCGAGGAAAACATCCGCGCCGTGATCCGCGAGCAGGTGGAGGCCGGCGGCGACGCTCTTCCGTGGATCGACGCAAAGGCGTGCTGCGCCCTCACCACCGCCCGCGATATCGCCGCCTTCGACCGCCTGGCCCACGAGGGGCGGCGTGTTTTCTTCGACCGCGGGATCATGGACATGTACGGCGCGAACGGTGTTCCGCCCTCACCGTCCCTGATCGAGGCCATCCGCACGCGGCGCTACAACCACCGCGTCTTCGTCTTCCCGCCCTGGGAGGCGATCTACGGCACGGACGCCGAGCGACGCGAGGATTGGTCGCGAATGGAGGCCGTCTTCGAGCAGATACTCGGCACGCTGCCGGCGTTGGGCTACGAGCCGGTCGTCGTGCCGAAAGGGACAATCGAGGAACGCGCGGCCTTTGTGCTGGCCCGCGCCACCTAGGTCTCGACGAAGGCTCGCTCGAGGACGAAGTCGCCGGGACTGGCGATGGAGCCTTCCTCGTAGCCGAACTCGACCATCTGCTGCTTCAGGTCGGCCAGCACCGAGGGACCGCCGCAGAGCATCACCCGGTCCACGGCCGGATCGAACGGCGGGACGCCGAGGTCGTCGAAGAGCTTGCCCGAGGCGATCAGGTCGGTGATCCGGCCCTCAGTCACGAAAGGCTCCCGGGTCACCGTCGGATAGTAGCGAAGCTTGCCCGCAACCAGTTCGCCGAGGATCTCGTCGTTGGGCAACTCATGCGACAGCAACTCTCGATAGTTCAGGTCGGCCACCTGGCGCACGGTGTGGGTGACGATCACGTCGTCGAACCGTTCATAGACGTCCGGATCGCGGGCCAGCGACAGCCAGGGCGCGAGCCCCGTGCCGGTGCCCAGCATGTAGAGCCGCTTGCCGGGCTTGAGGCCGTCCAGCACCAGCGTGCCGGTGGACTTGCGTCCGATCAGCACCTCGTCGCCCACCTTGATGTTCTGCAGGCGCGAGGTCAGCGGGCCGTCGGCCACCTTGATCGAGTAGAATTCCAGCTCGTCGTGCCACGCGGGCGAAGCGATGGAATAGGCCCGCACCAGCGGCTTGCCGTCCTCCTTGGTCAGCCCGACCATCACGAACTGGCCCGAGGAAAACCGCAGGCTCGGATCACGCGTCGTGCGGAACGAGAACAGGCTCTCGGTCCAGTGCTGGACCCAGGTCACGGTCTCGACAAAGAAGGCGCCGCCGGCTTTCACGGGCGCAGGAGCCAGGGAGAGATCATTCATCGGGTGTGTACGCTCTAGTGATGGCCGTCAAATGTCGCCGCCGACATTGGCGACGGCGCCGGGCGCCCGAGCCAGATGTATGCCGCATTCGGTCTTTTGCGAGCCCGCCCAGCGGCCGGCGCGCGCGTCCTGGCCCTCTTCCACCGGCTTGGTGCAGGGCCAGCAGCCGATCGACGGGAAACCCTGGGCGACCAGCGGATGGGCCGGCAGCTCGTTTTCGGCCGCATAGGCGTCGAGGTCGGCCTTGGTCCAGTTGGCCAGCGGATTGAATTTGATCTGATGATCGGCCTGCTCCACCACCGGCAGCGCCAGGCGGGCGCCGCCCTGGAAGCGCTTGCGGCCCGTGATCCAGGCATCGAAGGGCTGCAGGGCGCGGTCCAGCGGGATCACCTTGCGCACTTCGCAGCAGGCGTCGGTGTCGGTCTGCCAGAGCTTGGCTTCGGGGTCAGCGGTCGCCAGGTCCTGGTAGCGCGGACGCAGGTCGCGCACATCTGTCAGGCCCAGGCGGTCGGCCAGCATGCGGCGGTAGTCCAGCGTCTGGCCAAACAACATGCCGGTGTCGAGGAAGAGGACGGGCATGTCCTTCTTCACCTTCGAGACCAGGTCGAGCAGCACCGCCGACTCCGCCCCGAAGGACGAGACCAGCGCCAGGCTGTCGCCGAAGGTCTCGACGGCGGCTTCCAGTACGGTGCGCGGATGGGCGTGACGCAATTCGGCGTCGAGCCGGGCCGCCAAAGTCAGGGACCGATCTGACGAAAGGTCGTAGGCCATACTCACTCTCCCCGCTCCACGAACGCCGGAGTCCGGCGGTCGGTCGAGCGTTGATAGGCGTGGCGGAAGCGATGGGCGGCCCTTTCCCAGTCTTCCGGGGTCGAGCCGTCCGCCGGCTCGAAGGCGTCGAAACCGCAGCGGACCATGAAGCCCGCCTGCTCGCGAAGCACGTCGCCCACGGCGCGTATTTCGCCCCGATAGTTGAACCGTTCCCGCAGCAGCGCGGCGTAGCTGTAGGCCCGCCCATCGCCGAACTTCGGGAAGACGAGCGCAACGACGGAGAGGCGCGGCAGGTCGTAGGCCAGCGCCTCGACCTCCTCGTCCGCTTCCAGCCGCACGCCGACCTTGCGGCCTTCTGAGAGCAGCCGGTCGCCCTCCGCCTGGAAGCGGGTGAGCGAGATGATCACATCGCCCTGCGGGATCGCCCAGTCGTCGGAGACCGAGGTGAACGGATCCTCGACAAGCGCGAATACGCCGTCCTTCAGCCTAATCCGCCACGGCATAGACGGCCTCCTTGAAGGGGGCGACGCCGGTGCGCCGGAAGGTGTCGAGGAAGCGTTCGCCATCGTTGCGCTCGCGCAGATAGACTTCGACGAGGGTGTCGACGGCGTCGGCCACCCGGTCGTAAGGCAGGGCGGGACCCAACGCCTGGCCGACCGCGGCGTCTTCCGCGCCTGAGCCGCCGAGGGTGAGCTGGTAGAACTCCTCGCCCTTCTTATCGACGCCCAGGATGCCGATGTGGCCGACGTGATGGTGGCCGCAGGCGTTGATGCAGCCGCTGATCTTGACCTTCAGCTCGCCCACACGCTCGGCCCGATCCGGGTCGGCGAACTTCTCGGCGATGTGCTGGGCGACCGAGATCGCCCGCGCATTGGCCAGCGCGCAATAGTCTAGGCCCGGGCAAGCGATGATGTCGCTGACCAGGTTCATGTTCGGTGTGGCGAGGCCCACGGCCGCCAGAGCCTCCCAGACGACCGGCACGTCGCTCAGCTTCACGTGTGGCAGGACCAGGTTCTGCTCATGGGTGACGCGGATGTCGTTCTGGCCGAACCGCTCGGCCAGGTCGGCGATGACCTCCATCTGGTCGGCCGTCGCGTCCCCAGGCGTCTCGCCGATCGCCTTCAGCGACACTTCGACGATCCCGTAGCCGGGCGCCTTGTGGGGCTTCACGTTGTTGCGCACGAAACGGGCGAAGGCGGGTTTGGCGGCCTTGGCCTCTTCGAAGATCTCCGATTGCGCCGGCAGGGTCTCGAACGACATCGGGCGGAAGGCGCCGCGGATGCGGGCCAACTCGGTGTCGGGCAGGTCCGACCCGGAGCCGATCTTCTCCCACTCCGCCTCGACCTGACGGGCGAACTCCTCGCGGCCCAGGGCGGCGACCAGGATCTTGATCCGCGCCTTGTGGATGTTGTCGCGCCGGCCATGACGGTTGTAGGTGCGAAGGATCGCCTCCAGGTACGAGAACAGGCGCGCGGCCGGCAGGAACTCGCGGATGGTCGGGGCGATGTGCGGCAGCCGGCCGAGCCCGCCGCCCACCATCACCTCAAAGCCCAGAGAGCCGTCGCGGGCGCGCTTCAGGTTCAACCCGATGTCGTGGGTCTTGGCCGCCGTCCTGTCCTTGGGCGCAGCGGTGACCGCGATTTTGAACTTGCGCGGCAGCCAGGAGAATTCGGGGTGCACCGTCGACCATTGCCTGATCGCCTCGGCCCACACCCGCGGGTCGTCGATTTCCTCGGCCGTGGCCCCGGCATAGGGATCGGCTGTCACGTTGCGGATGCAGTTCCCGCTGGTCTGGATGGCGTGCATGTCCACCTCAGCCAGGTGGTCCAGGATGTCTGGCGCGTCGCTGAGCTTGATCCAGTGGAACTGCAGGTTGGTGCGGGTCGTGAAGTGGCCGTAGCCCTTGTCGTAGGTGCGCCCGATGAAGGCGAGCTTGCGAAGCTGCGTCGGGTTCAGCGAGCCGTAGGGGATCGCGATCCGCAGCATGTAGGCGTGGAGCTGCAAGTAGAGGCCGTTGCGCAGCCGCAGCGGCTTGAACTGGTCCTCGTTGAGCTCGCCCGAGAGCCGCCGGGCCACCTGGCCGCGGAACTCCGCGCTGCGATCCGCCAGCATGTCCTTGTCGATGGTGTCGTACTGGTACATCGGCGCCTCTACTTGCGCTTGATCAGGTCGACGCGGCCCTTGGATCGGGCCCCGCCATGAGCGTGCTGCAGAGCCGCAACGACGGCGCCGCCGGCGGTCTGCTTGCCGTGGTTCAGATTGGTCGGGCCGAGTGCACGGATGCGTTCCCGGTAGCTCACCGGCGCCCATAGGCCCTGCGATTCCACCAGGTCGATCAGGTAGGGCTCGACCACGACGGTCGGCTGGTTCTTGCCGTGCGCCTCGGCAGCCTCGCCGGCCGGATCGTCGTCGGGGAAGAGGTCGGCGTCGCCGAAGCTCTCGACCCACTTGCCGGCCTGCCAGAACACGACTTCGCCGTCGGTCAGGCGGTTGGCGGTTAGGGCTTTCACGCGCGGATCTCCTGGAGAAGGCTCTCGACCGCCGCGCTGCCCCGGGCGAGCGCCATGGCCTCGCCGACGATCAGCAGGGCGGGACCCGAGAGCGCCGCGGCTTCGTCGGCCAGGCCTGCCAGGGTGGTGACGATGCGCCGCTCGTCGGCGCGGCTGGCGTTCTCGACGATCAGCGCCGGCGTAGAGCCCGCACGGCCGGCCGCCATCAGGCGCGCAGCGATCGGGGCGGCCATCGAGAGGCCCATGTAGATGACCACGGTGTGGTTGGCCCGCGCGAGGCTTGCCCAGTCCAGGTCCGGCTCGCCACCCTTCGCCGCGTGGCCGGTGACGAAGGTGACCGCCTGGGCGGACCCGCGGTGGGTGAGCGGCGCGCCGGCGTCGGCGGCCGCGGCCAGAGCCGCAGTCACGCCAGGAACGACATGGCACTCGATGCCAGCCTCGCGGGCGGCTTCCAGTTCCTCGCCGCCACGGCCGAAGATGAAGGGGTCGCCGCCCTTCAGGCGCACCACCGTCAGGCCCTCGCCCGCGAAGGCGACCAGCATGCGGTTGATCTCGTCCTGGCTGTAGGAATGGCGCGACTTGCGCTTGGCGACGGAAATCCGCCGCGCCGAAGCTGGCGAAAGGGAGAGGATTTCGTCGGAGACCAGACCGTCGTGGACCACCACATCGGCGCGCTGCAGGACCTTCAGGGCCTTGACGGTCAAGAGGTCCGCATCGCCGGGACCCGCGCCGACCAGCCAGATGACGCCTGGAGCCGCCCGGCGTTTTCCGCCCAGGAGGACGAGCCGCTCGGCGCGCTTTGACCTGTCGTCTCTGTCCGGCATCGGATAATAGCTTCTCTAAACGCTACAGCTGCAAATCAGAACGGGACGGGCTCGCACCCGCCCCGCCTATGTCCACCAATGAAAAGGGCCGATACACCGGCAGACGCTTGCAAATAGGTCTCGCGAAGCCCAATTCGCAAGCCAAGGACTTCTGCCGGGGTTGTCAGTAATTCTATGGAAAGACCGAGCGAGCGCCGCAGGCTGCCTCCCCTCAACGCCTTGCGCGCGTTCGAGGCGGCGGCGCGACATCTGAATTTCAGCCGCGCGGCCGACGAGCTGTCGGTGACCCCCGGCGCCGTCAGCCAGCAAATCCAGAACCTGGAAGATTACGTCGGCGCGGCGCTCTTCAAGCGCACGCCGAAGGGACTGCTCCTCACCGACGCGGCCCAGACCGCGCTTCCCGCCCTTCGCGAAGCCTTCGACCGGCTGGCCGAGGCCGCCTCGCTGCTCACCGCCGCCGTCGACGGCCGCCGCCTGACGCTGACCGCCCCGCCCTCCTTCGCCGCCAAGTGGCTGGTCCCCAGGTTGGGCGCCTTCGAGCGGGCCCATCCGCAGGTGGACGTCTGGCTCTCGGCGGCTATCGAACTGGTCGACCTCACCGCGGGCGAGGTGGACATCGCCATCCGCTATGGCGGTGGCCGCTATCCTGGGCTGGAGGTGAAGCGCCTCTTCAGCGAGACGGTGATCCCCGTGGCCTCGCCGGCTCACCTGGCCGAACATCCACTTAACGTTCCGGCCGACCTCGCCAACCACATCCTGTTGCACGACGGCTCACCGGATCTCGACGACAGCTGCCCCGACTGGTCCATGTGGCTGGCGGCGCGGGGCCTAAAGGGCGTCGACGGCATGCGCGGGCCGCGCTTCAACCAGTCCAGCCTGGTCATCGAAGCCGCCGTGAACGGCCGCGGCGTGGCGCTCGCCAAGCGCACGCTGGCCGCCGACGACCTGGAAGCGGGACGCCTGGTCGCCCCCTTGCAGATCGCCACCGCCGTCGACTTCGCCTATTACCTCGTCCACCCCAAGGCCAAGGGCCGGCTGCCGCAGGTGAAGGCCTTCGTCAGCTGGATCGAGGCTGAGGCCCTGGCGCACGAGCAGGCCCTGCTGGCCATCGACAACGGCGCCGGCATCTGAACCCACAGTTCGAGTACGTGATGAACTTCTCCACCGACGACCGACCCGCGCCCGCCGAGTGCATGACGATGGCGCAGGTCCGGCAGGGCGTCGACGCCCTCGACCGCCTGCTGGTCACGATCCTGGCCGAGCGCCAGCGCTACATGGACGCCGCCGCCCGCATC
>Ga0207676_10001952_pt1 | contig 15029 bp, 13 predicted proteins | sample KBSSwiS72_FD_184307 | JGI IMG/M metagenome (GOLD analysis project Ga0207676, IMG submission 184307) | Switchgrass rhizosphere microbial communities from Kellogg Biological Station, Michigan, USA - KBS Switchgrass S7-2 (SPAdes) (version 2) | ecosystem: Host-associated > Plants > Roots >... | reverse complement strand
TGACTCGGGTCGAACAGCATGTTGCAGCGGGGGTGATCGTCGACGAGCGCGAGGAAGCGCTCGAACGTCACGCCGTCGAACAGATCCTCGCCGGGATGAATCTCGTAGCACACGTCGACGCCCACGGCGTCGAAGGCATCGAGGATCGGACGCCAGCGCCGCGCGAGCTCGTCGAACGCAGCCTCGATCAGGCCGGCGGGCCGCTGCGGCCACGGATACAAATACGGCCACGCCAACGCGCCAGGGAAGGTCGCGTGCGCGCTGAGCCCGAGATTCTGCGAGGCGCGCGCCGCCTTGAGCACCTGCTCGACGGCCCACTTCTGGCGCGCCGACGGATTGCGACGCACTTGCTCGGGCGCGAAGCCGTCGAAGGCGTCGTCGTACGCGGGATGCACGGCGACGAGCTGACCTTGCAGGTGCGTCGAGAGCTCGGTGATCTGCAGGCCCAGCTCCGCGAGCACGCCCTGCACTTCATCGCAGTACGTCTTGCTCTGCGCCGCGCGATCGAGATCGAACAGCCGCGACTCCCACGTCGGGATCTGCACGCCTTTGAAGCCGAGGTCCGCGGCCCACTTGCCGATCGAACGCAGCGTGTTGAACGGCGCAGCGTCGCCCGCGAACTGCGCGAGAAAAATAGCGGGACCTTTGATCGTGCGCATGGCGGTCAGAGCTTCGTGCCGAGCGTCTTCAGATAGTCGAAGCTGACCTTCACCGCTTCCAGCGGTGGACGCTCGAAGTTTTCCTGCTCGACGAAGTAGTGCTTGATGCGTCCGGGCTCCATCGCCTTGAAGGTGTGCTTCCAGTCGATCTTGCCGCTGCCCACCTCGGTGGTCTGCGCCTGCACGCGATCGACCATCGTACGCATGTCCTTGCGCACTTCCTTCACGTGCAGCAGCGAGATGCGGTCGCCGTGCTTCTTCAGGTATTTCACCGGATCTGCGCCGGCGGTGACGACCCAGGCGATGTCCATCTCCATCGTGACCAGCGCGGGATCGGTCAGGCGCAGCAGCTCGTCGTAGGCAACGACGCCGTCGTACGAGCGGAACTCCATGTTGTGATTGTGATAGCCGACGCGCAGACCGGACTTCGCGGCCTCGACGGCGATCTTGTTCAGCTGGTCGGCATTCCACTTCCAGTCGTCGAGATTGATACCGGAGGCGAGCGACAGCACGGCTTTGCCCGGTTGCTCGCGGAAGCGCGAGTCGGCCGTCCACGGGAACGAGCAGACGAGATACTCGCAGCCGATCGCTTTCGCGTAATCGATGCGCTGCTGCAGCCCCGCCTGCAGATCCGCCATGCTCGCGTGCATGCTCGGCGCGGTCAGGCCGCAGTCCGTCAGGATCTTGCGCAGGTCTTTCGCGGCGATGGGCGGAATCCCGGCGAGCTCGACCTCGCGATAGCCGATGTCCGCAATGGCGCGCAGCGTGCCGGGCAAGTCCTTCGCCGCGGCCTCGCGCACCGTGTAGATCTGCAGGCCTATTGGCATGCCCAGCGGCCCGACCTGCGCATCGGCCGCTCGTGCCGTGTGCAGGCTCATCGCCGCCAATGCGAAAGATCCGCGTTCGAGAAAAGCGCGTCGTGACAGCATGGCATCTCCCCCGTCCCCCTGGCCGCGAGAATAAATCGACTCGCGGGGCGTTGTATATTGATGCCCGATGAATTCGGACTCACCTTCGCCGGCCCTGACGATCCTGGTGCACGGGCTGTGGCAGTCGGGCCTCGAACTGTTCGTGATGAGGCGCCGTCTGCAGGCGGACGGCACGATGCGTGCACTGTTCTTCTCCTATCCGACAGTCGTCGGCTCGATGAGCAATCACGTGCGTCGGTTGATCGAGTGCGCGCGCGCTCACAAGTCCGAGCGCTTGCACTTCGTCGGGCACAGTCTTGGCGGATTGGTCGTCCTGCGCGCGCTCCAGGTGACGGATGATTTGCCGCCCGGCCGGGCCGTGCTGCTCGGCTCGCCGCTGCAGGGCTCGCGCACGGCGCAAAGCCTCGCACGGATACCGATTGTCCGGACGCTGCTGGGTGGCGCGCTGACGGAGGAGTGCGTCAACTGGTCGCCGCGCGAGTGGTCAGGGCGGCGTGAGGTGGGCGTGATCGCCGGGTCGATGGGTTACGGCGTCGGACGCCTGTTTGCCAATCTCGACGAGGCGCACGACGGGACGGTGCTGGTGGAGGAGACGAGGTTGCCTGGGGCGAAGGATCACATCGTGGTGAATGCTACGCACACGGGGTTGCTGGTCTCGGCCGAGGTCGCCGAGCAGACCCGGCATTTTCTGGAGAACGGCGCGTTCAGCAGATCCCTGTAGGTCGGGCTTTAGCCCGACAATCCGTGCAGAAAGTAAAGAGTCGGGCTAAAGCCCGACCTACAGCGTTCTTTTCAACGCGTACAGCGCGTCCAGCGCTGCTTTCGGCGTCATCGCGTCGGGGTCCAACTCGCGCAGCGCGCGTAGCGCTTCCGGCTCGGGCGCATCCTCAGGCATCTCCAGCAGCAGCTCCTGTTGCGGCCGAGGCTCGTGCGTTTCGGCTGAACGCCGTTCCAGCTCGCGCAAGTAGCGTCGCGCGGCCGAGATCACTTTCTGCGGCACGCCGGCGAGGGCGGCCACTTGCAGGCCGTAGCTCTGATTCGCCGGGCCTTCCTTGACCGTGTGCAGAAAGATCAGCTTGTCGCCGTGCTCCGTCGCATCGAGGTGCACGTTCGCGCAGCCCTCGAGCTCGGCGGCGAGCGAGGTCAGCTCGAAGTAGTGAGTCGCGAACAGCGTGAACGCGCGCGTGTTGCGAGCGAGATGCTGCGCGCACGCCCAGGCTAGCGACAGGCCGTCGTATGTGCTCGTGCCGCGGCCGATCTCATCCATCAACACCAGGCTCTGCGACGTGGCGTTGTTGAGGATGTTCGCGGCCTCGGTCATCTCCAGCATGAACGTGGAGCGGCCGCCGGCGAGATCGTCCGACGCACCGATGCGCGTGAAAACGCGGTCGATCGGCCCGATGCGCGCCGCGCGTGCCGGCACGTAGCTGCCCATGCGCGCGAGGATCACGATCAGCGCGGTCTGCCGCATGTACGTCGATTTGCCGCCCATGTTCGGGCCGGTGATGACGAGGATGCGTCGAACGTCGTGCAGCTGCAGATCGTTCGGCACGAACGGCTGATCGATGAACTGCTCGACGACCGGATGGCGACCTTCGCTGATCTCGACGACGGGGTCGTCGGTGAGCTGCGGCGCCGTGTAGCGCAACGTCACCGCGCGTTCCGCGAGGTTTGCAAGAACGTCGAGTGCTGCGAGCGCCGCCGCAGTCGCCTGCAGTTCCGCGAGCCGCGCGATCAGCTGATCGAGCAGCTCGTCGTACAGCTGTTTCTCGCGAGCGAGCGCTCGATCGCGCGCACTCAGCACCTTGTCTTCGAATTCCTTCAGCTCCGGCGTGATGTAGCGCTCCGAGTTCTTCACCGTCTGCCGGCGGTGATAGTCCGGCGGCACGCGGTCCGCGAGGCTGCGATTGATCTCGATGTAGTAGCCCGACACGCGGTTGTAGCCGAGCCGCAGATTCGCGATGCCGCTGCGCTGGCGCTCGCGCGCTTCCAGGTCGAGCAGGTATTGATCGCTGTGCTCGCTGATGCGCTTGAGCTCGTCGAGCTCGGCGTCGTAGCCGAGCGCGATGACGCCGCCCTCGCGCAGGATCGGCGGCGGTTGCTCGACGATCGCGCGCGCCAGCAATGCATGAATGTCCGGGTAGGTGCCTGCACGCGCGGCCAGATCGATCAGCGCGGGCGAATCGAGTCCGGCGAGCAGACCTTGCAAATCCGGCAGTCGCGCCAACGCTTCGCGCAACTGCGCAAGATCACGCGGCCGCGCGGTCTTCAGCGCAATGCGAGCGAGCCCGCGTTCGACGTCGCCGACGTGCGCGAGCACGTCATGCAGCGCGCCGTGCAAACCTTTATCGATCAGCGTGCCGATTGCCTGCAGGCGCAGTTCGACCGTGCGGCGATCCCGCAGCGGTCGATGCAGCCAGCGGCGCAGCTCGCGACCACCCATCGCAGTTGCGGTTCGATCGAGCACGGCGGCGACCGTGCAATCCGGCCGATCCGCGAGACTCGTCGAGAGCTCGAGGTTGCGGCGCGTCGCTGCATCGAGCAGCACAGCTTCGCCGCGCTCTTCCGTGCGCAGACCGCGCAGGTGAGGCAGCGCGGCTTTTTGTGTATCGCGTACATATTGCAAGAGGCAGCCTGCCGCTGCGACAGCGAGCAGGCGATCAGCGCAACCGAACCCCGTCAGGTCGCGCGTCTGGAATTGATCGCACAGCGAGCGCGTCGCGGTTTGCACGTCGAAGTGCCACGGCGGGCGCTCGCGAACGAACGTCGCCGTACCCCCAGACTGCGACGATGGCTGCTGCGACTGCTCCGGCACCAGCAGCTCCGCCGGCCGCAGCCGCTCGATTTCACTGGTGAGCGCTTCGCTGCCCTCGGCCTCGAGCACGCTGAAGCGGCCGCTCGACAACTCGAGCCACGCGAGTCCGAAGCGCTCGCCGTCGCGAAACAGGGCTGCGAGCAACGTGTCGCGCCGTTCCTCCAGGAACGCTTCGTCGGTCACCGTGCCGGGCGTGACGACGCGCACGACCTGCCGCTCGACCGGACCCTTGGCTTTCGCCGGATCGCCGATCTGCTCGCAGATCGCGACCGACTCGCCGCGGCGCACGAGCTTCGCCAGATAACCTTCGACGCTGTGAAACGGCACGCCCGCCATCGGAATCGGCTGACCGGCGGACTGACCGCGCGCCGTCAGCGTGATGTCGAGCAAGCGCGCGGCGCGCTTCGCGTCGTCGTAGAACAGCTCGTAGAAATCGCCCATGCGATAGAACAGCAGCACGTCCGGGTGCTGCGCCTTGAGGCGCAGGTACTGCTGCATCATCGGGGTATGTTGGGAGGCCGCTGCCACCGGCCCGGCGCCTGTTGTCATCCGGGAATTATGCGATGAAAAGTCGCTGCTGGCGTGAGAGCATCGCCCGGACCCATCGAGCGTACGACCATGACTAAAGACCCAACGAGCGATGCGGAGCTGCAGCGGCTGGCGACCAAGGTAGGCGCTTTGCTGATCGACAGCGAACGCCGGCTGGTGACGGCGGAGTCGTGCACGGGCGGCTGGATCGCCAAGGTGATGACGGACATCCCCGGCAGCTCCAACTGGTTTCTCGGCGGCGTCGTTGCTTACAGCAACACTCTCAAGCAGCGTCTGCTCGGCGTGCTGCCATCGACACTGGCCGCACACGGCGCAGTCAGCGAAGCGGCGGCGCGTGAGATGGCGATCGGCGCACTCGAGACGCTGGGCGGTCAGTTCGCCGTCGCCGTGACCGGCATCGCCGGCCCGGACGGCGGGCAGCCCGGCAAGCCGGTCGGCACGGTATGGTTCGGGTGGGCCTGGCGCGCGGGCGAGGAAATCGAAACGCGCGTGGCGCTCGAAACGTTCGCCGGCGATCGCGAGGCCGTCCGCCGTCAAACCGTCGCGCGTGCGCTGGGCGAACTGCTGCGCATGTGAAGAATCGCCGCCTGTTCTTCGCGCTCTGGCCGACGGATGCGGTCCGTGCGCGGCTGGCCGCCGAGGCGCAAGCGCACGCCGCGCTCGGTCGCGCGATCCCTGCTCGCAATCTGCATGTCACCGCTGTTTTTCTCGGCGCAGTTCCCGAGGAACGTCGCGCGCGCGTGCAGGAATCTGCACAATCGGCGCAGAAGTTGACATTCGGTGGCAAGTTTATGCTGCATCTTGAGCACATCGAGTTCTGGCGGCGTTCGCATCTGATCTGCCTGACTGCGGAGCGCGCGCCGCCTGAGTTGCTGTCGATCGTCGACGGGTTGCGCGCCGGATTGCGGGAACGCGGTTTCGAGCTGCGCGAGCACGAGACGTTTCGCCCGCACGTCACGCTGGTGCGCGACGTTGCGCGCGGACCCGCTGCTGCGAGCGGCATCGCGCCCGTGCAGTGGCTGGTGGAATCGTTCGCGCTGGTCGAGTCGCAGGTCGGGCAGCGCGGCTCCGAGTACACGGTGCTGGACCGATGGTTGCTGACATGACAGAAAAAACTTCGACGCGGTGATTGAATTACTGTGTAAATGTACAGATAATCCAGCTTGTTCGAGTCGCCGCCTGTTACATACTGAACACCTCCCGCCACCAATCACCTCAAGGTCGCCACGATGGAAGAAAATCGTAAGAAGGCACTCGCCGCCGCGCTCGGGCAGATCGAAAAACAGTTCGGCAAGGGCTCGGTCATGCGCCTCGGCGAAGCCAGCGAGAACTACGACGTCGAGGCGGTATCGACCGGCTCGCTCGGATTGGACATCGCGCTCGGCGTCGGCGGATTGCCGCGCGGCCGCGTCATCGAGATCTACGGCCCGGAATCCTCGGGCAAAACCACGCTGACGCTGCAGGTCATCGCTGAAGCGCAGCGCACCGGTGGCACTGCTGCATTCGTGGATGCCGAGCACGCGCTCGATCCCGTCTACGCGGCGAAGCTCGGCGTGAACGTGCAGGACCTGCTGGTTTCGCAGCCGGACACCGGCGAGCAGGCACTGGAAATCACGGACATGCTGGTGCGCTCCGGCGCCGTGGACATCGTGGTCGTCGACTCGGTCGCGGCGTTGACGCCCAAGGCGGAAATCGAAGGCGAGATGGGCGACATGCACGTCGGCCTGCAGGCGCGCCTCATGTCGCAGGCGCTGCGCAAGCTCACCGGCAACATCAAGCGCTCGAACACCATCGTCATCTTCATCAACCAGATCCGCATGAAGATCGGCGTGATGTTCGGCAACCCGGAGACCACCACCGGCGGCAACGCGCTCAAGTTCTACGCCTCCGTGCGGCTGGACATCCGTCGCATCGGCGCGCTGAAGAACGGCGAGGAAGTCATCGGCAACCAGACGCGCGTCAAAGTCGTGAAGAACAAGGTGGCGCCGCCGTTCCGCGAAGCGGAGTTCGAGATCCTTTACGGGGCCGGCATCTCCCGCAACGGCGAGGTCATCGACATCGGCGTCGCGCAGGGCTTCGTCGAGAAGTCGGGCTCCTGGTTCAGCTACAACGGCGAGCGCATTGGCCAGGGCAAGGAGAACGCGCGCACCTTCCTCGATCAGCATCCCGAGATCGCCCGGGAGATCGAGGGCAAGATCCGCGAGAAGCTACTGCCTGCCAAAGACGAGGCAGTGAAGGGTGAGGCGACCGTCCAGTAGCGCCAGCGCGGATTCCAAGTCCGTCGAAGCAGCCGCCGTGCGGCTGCTCGCCGGGCGCGAGCATTCCACCGAAGAGCTGAGGCGCAAGCTCACTCGCAAGGGCTATCCGCCGGACCTCATCGGGCCGGTCGTCGAAAAGCTGGCCGGCAAGCGGCTGGTCAGCGATGACCGGTTCACAGCCAGCTTCGTGCATCACCATGCAAAGCGCGGCCAGGGTCCAGTGCGCATCCGGGCTGCCCTGCGGCAGCAGGGAATTGCGGACAACCAGGCAGAAGAAGCGCTGCGCCGCGCTGAGGTCGACTGGGTGCAGTTGGCCCGTGAAGTCCGCCGGCGCAAGTTCGGGGCGGCCACGCCTCGCAGCCTAGGCGAGCGTGCAAAGCAGGCGCGCTTCCTTCAATATCGCGGCTTCGATGCCGAGCAGCTCCGGGCCGCCTTTCGCGACGAATCGGGCGAGGGGGAGGATGCGCCGGACATCACCCCAGACATCACATTCGAGGCCGAATGACGACCGGCAAGCGCCCGACCAGCGCCGAACTGCGCGCGCTGTTCCTGAAATTTTTCCGCGAGCGCGGGCACCAGATCGTGCCTTCGAGCTCGCTCGTGCCCGGCAACGATCCCACGTTGCTGTTCACCAACGCCGGCATGGTCCAGTTCAAGGATGTGTTCCTGGGCAAGGACAAGCGCAGCTACAACCGCGCTGCGAGCTCGCAGCGCTGCGTGCGCGCCGGCGGCAAGCACAACGACCTCGAGAACGTCGGCTACACCGCGCGCCATCACACCTTCTTCGAGATGCTCGGCAACTTCAGCTTCGGCGACTACTTCAAGCGCGACGCGATCCGCTTCGGCTGGGACTTCGTCACCGGCAAGGACTGGCTCGGCATCGACCCGCAGCGCCTGATGGTCACGGTCTATCACACCGACGACGAAGCGTTCGACGTGTGGAACAAGGACATCGGGCTGCCGCCGAGCCGCATCGTCCGCATCGGCGACAACCCGGGCGGCGGCTCCGACAACTTCTGGCAGATGGGCGAGACCGGTCCGTGCGGTCCGTGCTCGGAGATCTTCTACGACCACGGCGCGGACGTTCCGGGCGGTCCGCCGGGCTCGCCGGATGCCGACGGCGATCGCTGGATCGAAATCTGGAATCTGGTCTTCATGCAGTTCGACCGCTCGGCCGAGGGCGTGCTCACACCGCTGCCGAAGCCTTCGGTCGACACCGGCATGGGTCTCGAGCGCACCGCGGCCGTGATGCAGGGCGTGCACTCGAATTACGAGATCGACCTGTTCGTCAACCTGATCAAGGCGGCCGCGGAGGCCACCAACACGCGCGATCTCGAAGCGAAATCGCTGCGGGTCATCGCCGATCACATCCGGGCGAGCGCGTTCCTGATCGCCGACGGCGTTTTCCCCTCCAACGAAGGTCGCGGCTACGTGCTGCGTCGGATCGTTCGCCGCGCGCTGCGTCACGGCTACATCCTCGGCCAGAGCCAGCCGTTCTTCTACCAGCTGGTCGCCGCCCTCGAAAAGGAGATGGGCGCCGCATACCCGGAACTCAAAACTCAGCGCACGCAGATCGAGCGCGTCCTGAAACAGGAAGAAGAGCGCTTTGCGGAGACGCTGTCGCAGGGCATGGCCCTGCTCGACACGGCCATCGGCTCGCTCAAGGACAGCAAGGTCATTCCGGGCGAAACCGTGTTCCGCCTGTATGACACCTTTGGTTTTCCCGTCGACCTCACGGCCGACATCGCCCGCGAGCGCGGCCTCACGATCGATCTTGCGGGTTACGAGGCAGCCATGGAGAGGCAGCGCAAGCAGAGCCAGGAAGCGAGCAAGTTCGGCGTCGACCTGCGCTCCGGCGTGACCGTCGAAGGCAAGACGAATTTCAGCGGCTACGACCATCTCGCCGACACGGGCACGATCGTCACGATCCTGAAGAACAAGGAGCACGTGACCACGCTGCGCCAGGGCGAAGAAGGGCAGGTGGTTCTCGATCACACGCCTTTCTATGCGGAGAGCGGCGGCCAGGTGGGCGACACCGGCACGCTCGTCGCAGGCGCGGCGCGGTTCGAAGTGACGGACACTCAGAAAATCGGCAGCGCGTTTGCGCACATCGGACGAGTGACGAGCGGCGAGTTCAAACAAGGCGCGCGCGTCGAAGCTCGGGTCGATGAAGGGCGTCGCCGGGCGATCGTGCTGAATCATTCGGCCACGCACCTGCTGCATGCTGCCTTGCGCAAGGTGCTCGGCACGCACGTCACGCAGAAGGGCTCGCTCGTTGCGCCCGACCGCCTGCGCTTCGACTTCTCGCACTTCCAGCCGATGACGCAGGGCGAGTTGCAGCAGGTCGAGCGCATGGTGAACGAGCAGATTCGTGCCAACTCCGCCGGCGAAACCCGGCTCATGAAGCACGACGCCGCGGTCGCATCGGGGGCCATGGCGCTGTTCGGCGAGAAATACGACGACGAAGTGCGGGTGCTCAACTTCGGCGACTTCTCGGTCGAGCTGTGCGGCGGCACCCACGTGCACCGCACCGGCGATATCGGCCTGTTCAAGATAGTCACCGAAGGTGGAATACAGGCTGGCGTGCGCCGCATCGAAGCGGTCACCGGGCAGGGCGCGCTTGACTGGGTTGCAAAGTCAGACCAAGTGCTGCGCGAGCTGGCCGCCATCGTCAAGGCGAACCGCGACGACGTCGAGGACAAGGTGCGCCAGCTGGCCGAGCGCAGTCGCAAGCTCGAGAAGGAAGTGACGACGCTGAAGTCGAAGCTGGCGAGCGGGCAGGGCGGCGATCTTTCGAGCTCGGCCGTCGAAGTTGCCGGCGTCAAAGTCGTCGCGACGCGTGTCGATGGCGCCGACGCCCCGGCGTTGCGCGACGCCGTCGATCAACTCAAGAACAAATTACGTTCCGCCGCAATCGTGCTCGCCTCCGTGCAAGAACCGGACAAAATCGTGCTCATCGCGGGTGTCACGCAGGATCAGATTAAGAAAATAAAAGCTGGCGACCTCGTCAACGTCGTCGCCCAGATGATCGGCGGGCGCGGCGGCGGTCGTCCGGACCTGGCGCAGGCCGGCGGCAACGATCCAGCGAAGCTCGACGAAGCGCTCGCCGCAGTGGCGCCTTGGGTGCAGTCGCAGCTAGGCCCATCGTCCTAAGTCGAACTTTCCAACACCGTGTACGTGCTACGAATCCCGACGTGCACGGGTTGCGACGTGCCCCTCTCGCTTGCACAATGAGACGTACGACAACGCCGGCGCGTTCGCGCCGTTGTTATGTATACCGGGCAGGTGAGAAAAACCGTCTACGCAGAAACTCGCAGTCGCGGCAACGCTGCGGAGGTGCGAACATACCGCGAAAATATTTTGTCTCTGCTGTGAGGGTGAGCCGGATGGTTTCAGGGAAATCCCGATCCCCATTACAGATATCGGTAACCTACTCTCGATTTTGAATGACTGGTGTGGCGAAGCTGTGGGAGGGCAGTGATTCCATTGCCGGCGACGCGCACGAAGTTCATTCAGCTACAGGCAAGGAGCGAACCATGTTGATTCTGACAAGGCGCGTCGGTGAGACCGTGATGATAGGCAACGACATCACAGTGACCGTCCTCGGCGTCAAAGGCAACCAAGTCCGAGTCGGCGTCAACGCGCCGAAGGAAGTTGCCGTGCACCGCGAAGAGATCTACGAACGTATCAAGCGCGAAGAGCAGGCTGCCGGTGGCGCGGTCAAGCGTCCGCTGACGGGCGCTGGGTCCTGACGATCTTCCTCACGTAGTGGCGAGCCGCGGCAGTGGCCCAGTAACCCACTTCCGCGGCCCGCCGAGCCACCGGACCACCAAACCCTCCAGTCCGCTCAACCCTTTACCTTCAGGGTTACGGCCAGTATTCTTCCCGGCCTTCGCAGCCGGCCCGCATCCCGCTCGACATCGTCCTTACCACCAATGTGGTATGTCGAGACTGCACCGGCCTGCCTTGACAGGTTTATCGGGCGCCGGAGAGATGGCCGAGTGGTCGAAGGCGCACCCCTGCTAAGGGTGTAAGGGTCAAAAGCCCTTCGAGGGTTCGAATCCCTCTCTCTCCGCCAAATTTTCCCCGACTCTCTGTTGCATTCCGCTTCCGGCCTCGACGTCAGCAAAGTTGACTGATCGTGACGTTCGGAAGCCGAGCCAGCAGTGCCGCGCCGAACGCGCTGCCGGGTGTGAATGCGCCGCGCAGGTCGCCTTCGACCAACGCTTCGGCGTTGGCAATCGCCGCCTCGGCCGCGGCCACGTAACCTTCGCCCGTATCGAGTTGTGCCACCACGGTCGTGCCATTCGCGTCGCGCGCTTCGGCCCACAGTTGCGACCGCAAACCGTCGTGCTGAACAGGCGTGGGCGCGGCCGCGCCAGCGCCATCGCGCGATGCATAGCGACGAATCGCCGAGACGGCGAGCGCGCCCTTGAGCAGCGGCGAAAGCGCTCTCAAGACCATCGCAGAACCGCGCGGCATCGGCCGGCCCACGACGATCTCGCCGATCCTGGTCGAATGGCGCAGAGAGGCAAGTTCGCCCATCGGTGCCGCAGCGAAGTCGACCGCGGCGCCGTTTGTCCGAACCGTCCAGGTCTGATCAGCGAGGCGGCGACGCGCAAAGCGGCCGCCTGTTACCACGTATCCACCGTCCGCCAGCACGGCGACGACAGTGCGTTGAGCGCCAGGCGTTCGCAGCGCGTTGGCCGCTGCGACCGACAGCCGCAGCTGGATCGCTGTCGGCAGTCGCTCGAGCAAACAGGACGCCAGTATGTCTGCATAAGTGGTTCCGAAGCCCGCGCCGGTGAGGAGCGCGAGGCCGCCCTTGCGCGCCTGCCCGTCCTGAGCTTCGACGTTGCGCAAATGCTCGAGCTCACCGGAGACATCGATATAGGACACGCCAGCATCGAGGCATGCGGCGATCAGCGGCGGGCCGGTTTCGGAAAATGGACCTGCTGCGTTCAGAAGCAGATTCTTGCCGCGAACCGCTTGCTGCGTCCTGCTGGCATCGGCGAGCGACATGGCCTGCCACTCGAGCCCATGACGCTGCGCCAGCTCTGCCAATTTGTTGGCATTCCGGCCGGCGAGTATCGGTTTGTAGCCGCGCCGGACGGACTCCTCGACGATCAGCCGGCCTGTGTAGCCGTAAGCGCCGTAGATCATCCAGGTCGAATTGGCAAGCGTGCTCATGATGATTCCCTGCTGCGGCAAGTCAGCGGTGCAACGCCGAGCCCGCCCAGTGTGCGAGCGGTATCAGCAGCGTTGCGAAGCAGAAGATGAATTTGAGCCGCGTGAATGCGGATGCCACGCGCACGGTGGCGGGAAGCGTGCGAGGCAGAGCTGCGATGACCCGCAGCAGCAGGATGTTTTCGGCGTAGTCGCACGCGGCAGCCGCTAGCGGGCTTGCGATGGCGACGACGCTCAAGCCCGGCCTCGATTCAACCCACAGCGACCACTTGTGTGCCAGCAGGGCGAGCAGTGCGCCATAAACCGCCGGGAACATCATGTCGAGCAGCAGCAATCGCTTCCAGTGAGCGATGCCAGACTCGCCGTAGAGATCGAGCAGTCGGTACGTCGCTTCTGCGCGATAGCCGAAAGTCAGATCCGGCGAGGGCTTGCCGCCGCCAAGACGCTTAAGAGCCGGGACGCCGATCGGCGTCAGCCAGAACAGCGCGAGAAACATCACTGCGGCAGCGGCAAGCATCGTGACCCACAACATTTGCGATCTCTCCAGAGGCGGTTGTGAGCAGGTTAGGCGGCGGCCTATGATGAATCCAATGAATTGACTGGATATCTGTTCATGAAAGAAATGAATCTTGCGAGGTTCGATCTGAACCTGCTGGTGGTGTTCGAGGTGCTCATGCAGGAACGGCACGTCGGTCGCGCGGGAGATCGCTTGCACTTGACACAGCCCGCCGTGAGTCATGCGCTGCGTCGCTTGCGTGGACTGGTCAACGATCCGCTCTTCGTGAAGCACGCCCGGGGCATCAGGCCGACGCCGCGCGCGGAATGCCTGGCGAGTTCGCTTGCACCCGTGTTGGCGTCGCTGCGCGGCAGCTTGTCGCGCGGTGATGAATTCACGCCGGCGGCGGCCACGCGCAGCGTCGTCATCGGCGCGTCGGACTACATCGAGTTGGTGCTGATACCCAGTGTCATGGCGCGCCTTCGCAGGCAGGCGCCTTCGCTCGACCTGGGCGTGAAAGCGATCACGCGCGCGAGCGTCACTGCGGAGTTGCGACGCCGCGAGATCGATCTTGCGATCGGGCCGCTGTCCGCGTCACCCGATGCCGTGCAGGCTACGCCGCTGTTCACCGAGCGCTTCGTACTAGTCGCCCGCAAAGGCCACCCGGTACTCAAGGGTTCCCTGACCGCGAAGCGCTTCGCCGCATACCCGCACCTGCTCGTGTCGCCGCAGGGCGATTCGTCCGGCGTCGTCGACCAGGCGCTGCGCGAGCTCGGGCTGCGGCGGCGCACGGCGCTCACGGTGGCGCATTTCCTGTGTGCTCCCTGGATCATCGCGGACACCGACCTGGTGACGGCGCTCCCGGAGCGTATCGCGCGACGCTTGCTCGGCGCGGCGGCCTGCGGCATGCGCGAGCTGCCGCTGAAGATTCCGTCTTACACCGTAGGTCTGGTGCAGTCGAAAGACTCGCTCGGCGATCCGCTGCTTTCCTGGCTCACGACGGTAATTCGGGAAGTGGCCGCGGATGGCTGACGAGACCGTCGACCGCACGTTCCCTGCCGGCCAATTCCCCACTCTCGATCGACGCAGTCTGTTCGCACGTGGAGTGTCCATCCGCCTAAAGAACCTGACAGCGCCTGTCACCTAACCGGGTCATGCTGCTCGCGTGACAACCCTGGACCTGTTCGCCCCTCGCGCCGAGCTCGGGCTCGATCGAGCGTTCACGACTGCGAAGCGCGCCCCGCTGGATCAGGCTTCGTGGGTCGAGCTCGTGCCCGAATGGTTGCGTGGCGGCGATGAGTTGCTGCAAGTGCTTGTCGAAGCCGTGCCGTGGAAGCAGCACCACCGCAAGCTGTTCGATCAGATCTTTCTCGAGCCGAGAATGACTGCGCAGTACAAGAGTCTGCGCGATGTGCCTCATCGCGCGCTCCGCGACGCCGCCAGTGCGCTGTCCGATCACTACGGAGTCGTGTACGACAACCTGTGGCTCAATCTCTATCGTCACGGCCGCGACAGCACCGGCTGGCATCGCGACCGATTCTCGTGCCGTCGACCCGAGTGCATCGTGCCGGTGTTGACGCTCGGCGCCGCACGTCGATTTCAGTTGAAGCCGCGTGCGGGCGGCTCTTCGCTCACGTTCGAGCCGCACAGTGGCGATCTGGTCGTCATGGGCGGCCGCTGCCAGGAGGACTGGGTCCACTGCGTGCCCAAGGGCGATCCGAGCATCGCAGTACGCATCAGCGTCAACTTCCAAAGCTCGGAGCAGGCCCGCGTTACGGAGCGCGCTCCGAAACGTTGATGGAGTTCCACTCCCACGTCTTGCCGTCGTCCGTCGAGAAGGCCTGGCTCCAGATCGGCAGCTTGGGATTGCGCGCGTCCCAGCGGAACACGACGATGATGTTCTGTCCCTTGAACGTGTCGCGCGCGAAGAAGTGACCGATCTTGTTCTCGAACGAGCCGACCACCGGCGGATCGAGATGGCCCGAGTTGCTGTCGGCCCAGTAGATGCTCCACAACTTCGTTTTGGTGTCGAACAGTCGCAACGCTACGCCCTCGTAGGGCGCGCCGCTGGCGTTGTCGGTGTATTTGTCGATGTTGCCCACGCCGTTGAGGATCTGGTGCATTTCGACGCGCGAG
>Ga0207676_10001939_pt1 | contig 15104 bp, 16 predicted proteins | sample KBSSwiS72_FD_184307 | JGI IMG/M metagenome (GOLD analysis project Ga0207676, IMG submission 184307) | Switchgrass rhizosphere microbial communities from Kellogg Biological Station, Michigan, USA - KBS Switchgrass S7-2 (SPAdes) (version 2) | ecosystem: Host-associated > Plants > Roots >... | reverse complement strand
GCGGTTGAAGCGCGATGGGTCGATCGCGGTCGCACCCGAAATCGTGGGCAATCTTGGTGTTACCCCGGCCAATGAGCCCTATCGCCGCCAGATGAACGAGGCGGCAGCACGTGCGTTGCAGCGCTGCGCGCCGTACAAGTTGCCGCCGGACCTCTACGACGGAGGCTGGGAGGACCTGATCTTCAACTTCCGCCCCGCCCAGATGAACTGACACAGCTATTTGACTTGCGTCCCCGCTTTCGGCTTTAAGGCCCGGCGGGGCTAGGAGACGAGAATGCGCCTTCGCCACGCCCTGACGATTTTCCGGCCCGGCTCGCACTATGCAGGCCTCTCCCTTGCACTGAAGGAGAGAGCGGGCCGGAGCCTCGCCTTCAGCGTCCTGGTAGGCGCGCTGTCCTTCGCGTCTCCGGCCGTCGCCCAGATCGAGGTCGACATTACCGGCGGCATTGCCCAGCCGATGCCGATCGCCGTTCCTGCGATGCCAACCCCCTCGGTCGCCAATACCGCGGCCGGCGACACCGCCACGCTTGGCCAACGGGTGGCGGAGATCGTCACCAACGATCTCAAGAGCAGTGGGCTTTTCACTCCATTGCCGAAGAGCGCGCTCGAGACGGTCAGCTTCGCGCAGGCCAATGCGCCCAATTTCCTGTTCTGGACGCAGAGCGGCGCCCAGGCGCTCGTCCAGGGTTTCGTGCAATTGAACGGCGACGGTACGCTGACGATCGGCTGCTATCTCTACGACGTGCTCGCCAAGGCCCAGCTGACCCGTGATGGATTTGTGGTATCCGTGGGCGCGTGGCGACAGGGTGCCCACAAATGCGCCGATATGGTCTATCAGCGATTGACCGGCGAGGGTCCCTATTTCAACAGCCGCGTCATCTACGTCTCGGAGACCGGCCCCAAGACGAAGCGGATCAAACGTCTGGCGATCATGGACCAGGACGGTGCCAATCACCGCTTCATCACCAACGGCCAGACGATCGTGCTGACCCCGCGTTTTTCGGCCGATCGCCAGACCATCGTCTACATGTCCTATGCCAACAACCGACCGAGGGTTTATCTGTACGATGTGGGTTCGGGTAAGCAGCGGCTGATCGTCGACCAGCCTAACATGACCTTTGCGCCGCGTTTCTCGCCTGACGGTCGCTATGTGGTCTTTTCGATGGCCGTCGGTGGCAATACCGATATTTATCGGGTACCGGCCGGCGGCGGGCGGCCCGAGCGCCTGACCACCTCGCCCGGGATCGACACGGGCGCGAGCTATTCGCCCGATGGTTCGCGCATCGTCTTTGAAAGCGACCGTTCCGGGACCCAGCAACTCTATGTCATGAATGCCGACGGATCCAACCAAAACCGGATCAGTTTCGGCGGCGGTCGCTACGGCACCCCCGTATGGAGCCCCCGTGGCGATCTGATCGCTTTTACCAAAATGGGTGGCGGGTTCAACGTCGGGGTCATGGGGGTAGACGGCTCCAGTCCCCGCATATTGACCAATGGATGGCAGGACGAGGGGCCGAGCTGGTCGCCCAACGGCCGGGTGATCATGTTCTTCCGTACCGGGCAGGGCTCTGGCAAAGCCGATCTCTGGTCGGTCGACCTTACCGGGGTGAATGAAAGGCGCGTGCCGACGCCACTCGACGGATCCGATCCGGCCTGGGGTCCATTGCTGCCCTGACCGCATTTCTTTTAGAGAATGGCGGAATGAACGACGTTGTCGTAACGTAATCAGTGTGAGGAAGGAGAAATATTATGGCGCATGTGACGATGAAGGTCGCCCTGGTTTCGGCGCTGGCCCTGAGCCTCGCCGCTTGCGCGAAGAAAAAGCCTGAGGAGCTGCCGCCGCCGCCGGCCAGCACGGCGCCGACGACCTCGGAACTGCCACCGCCGCCGGCCGAGACCGGGCCTGTCCCGGGGTCGCGTGCCGACTTCCTCGCCCAGGCGGGCTCGGACACGATCCTGTTCGATACCGACAGCTATGACGTCGATTCGCAGGATCAGGCGATCCTGACCCGTCAGGCACAATGGCTGGCCAAATATCCGAACGTATCGGTCACGCTCGAGGGCCATTGCGATGAGCGCGGCACGCGCGAATACAACCTCGCCCTCGGCGAGCGCCGGGCCAACGCGGCCAAGAATTTCCTTGTCGGCGCCGGTGTTTCGGCGTCGCGGATCTCGGTGATCAGCTATGGCAAGGAGCGCCCGGTCGCGACAGGTTCCGACGAAGAGAGCTGGGCACAGAACCGTCGCGCGGTGACTGTCGTGCCGCAGTAAGCCGAGGCTTCGCGAAGGCTGTCGGAGAGCCCGTCGGCCATCGCCGGCGGGCTTTCCTGTTTGCGCGAGCGCTCTCGACGGCGCAGGCTCGATCGTGGGCGTGCTTCATTCATCGCCTATATCGAAGAGGCAGTCTGATGTCCGAGTTCAACACCGATCTCAAGGCCAGCCGCGAGCGCGCCGCCTCGGCGATGAGCGGCTGGTTCATGTTGCTTGTCGTGCTCGTCGCGCTGGGCACAGGCGTGTCTTCGATCATCCGGCTGACCGCGGATGACGGACCGCTGACGCTGCTGCCGCTGACCGTGGCGGCGATGACAGCCTTCGTCATCGGCGTTAAGGGCTTCTATATCCTGCAACCCAATCAGGCGGCGGTGATCCTGCTATTCGGTTCGTACCGCGGCACCGATCGGGCGACGGGGCTCCGCTGGGTGTGGCCATGGATGTCGAAGGAGCTGGTCTCGGTCAGGGCCAACAACATGGTCTCCGAGGCGCTCAAGGTGAACGACCGGCGCGGGAATCCGATCGAGATCGCCGCGCAGGTCGTCTGGCGCGTGTCGGACACCGCCCAGGCACTGTTCGACATCGACGACTATCGGGCCTTCGTGGTCGTACAGATCGAAGCGGCGGTGCGGACGATCGGATCCGCCTATGCCTATGACGACATGGGGCCCGAGGAGGTCACGTTGCGTGGCCATCATGAGGAGGTCAACGCCGCGTTGAAAGCGGAGTTGAAGGCCAGACTCGCGGTCGCGGGCATCACCGTCGACGAGTGTGGCCTGACGCATCTTGCCTATGCCGCCGAGATCGCCGGGGCGATGCTGCGCCGTCAGCAGGCCGAAGCGGTCGTAGCGGCGCGGACCACGCTCGTCGCGGGCGCGGTCGGCATGGTGGAGTTGGCGCTCGAGCAACTGGCGACACGCGGAGTCGTCGAGTTCGACGGTGAACGGCGGGCGGCCATGGTCTCGAATTTGATGGTTGTGCTGTGCGGCGAGCGCGACACCCAGCCCATTGTCAACGCGGGGATGCTCCATCCATAACGGCCGCGCCTAAAAGCCCTGTCCGATGAGGGTGGCCTGACCGCCGGACCCGCCGGTCAGCCGTCTTCCAGCATAAGATGATCGCGCAACGCGCGAGCATCATGGAGAGCGTTGTGGGGCACCGCGCTGTTGCGCGCGGTCGAGAAACCCGGGGTGCGGCGGAACTCGAAGCGCATTCGCCGGATATCGACGATCTCCGTCTCACCGACCAGCAGCAGTCGGCAGAACAGCGCTAGGTCCTCTGGCCAGTCGGCGACGATCAGAACGTCCAGATCATTGCCGAGATAGGCCGCCACATCGTGCGCGGCCGCGATCCTGTCGAGGCGGTTCAGCAGATTGTGCGGGACCGTTTCAAGATAGGGCACGACATGTTTCTCGACCCAGGGATGGTACGGCCCTTCGATGGGAATCACGACATAATAGTCTTGGTCGCCATCCTCGGGGACGAGCGCCAGGCTCATCAGCTCGCCGCCGAAGCCATTGAACTCGGTGTCGAGGAAATAGCGCATGACAATCTTCCCTGTTCATCCCAGCGCGGGCTGGGATCTCCTGAGAGTCTCGGGGCGCCGTGTAAGCGAGATGCCAGTTATCGCCGCTCCGACGCAAGGGCCGCGATATGTGGGGACGCCGCCTCTGCGCTCGGCGCCGTTCATAGGCACGGATCGATCGCGCTTGCGCAATATCCTTCATATCGCAGGGCCAAACGCCTATAGGGGGCCAAGTTTCGATCAGAGTACCGCAATCCATGTCCATTCGCCCGTGGCGCGACATCCAGCGCCGGACATCGCGCCAGATCATGGTCGGCAACGTCGCGGTCGGCGGCGGTGCGCCCGTCACCGTCCAGACCATGACGAACACGCCGACCGACGACATCAGGGCGACGGTCGATCAGATCCGCCGTTGCGAGGAGGCCGGCGCGGATATCATCCGCGTCTCATGCCCGGATGAGGCTTCTACCGCCGCCTTGAAGCAGATCGTTCGCGCTGCGCGCGTGCCGATCGTCGCCGATATACATTTTCACTATAAACGTGCGCTCGAAGCGGCCGACGCCGGCGCGGCCTGCCTCCGGATCAACCCCGGCAATATTGGGTCGGAAGCGCGCGTCGGCGAGGTGGTCCGTGCCGCGAAAGCCAATGGCTGCTCGATCCGCATCGGGGTCAACGGGGGCAGCCTGGAAAAGGACCTGCTCGAGAAATATGGCGAACCCTGTCCGGAGGCGCTGGTCGAGAGCGCGCTCGACCATATCAAGCTGCTCCAGGATCAGGATTTTCACGAGTATAAGGTGGCTGTGAAGGCGTCCGACGTCTTTCTCGCGGTCTCTGCCTATATGGGCCTCGCCGAAGCGGTCGATTGCCCGCTGCACCTCGGCATCACCGAGGCCGGCGGGCTGATCGGCGGCACCGTAAAGTCGGCGATCGGCATCGGTAATCTGCTGTGGGCGGGCATAGGCGATACCATCCGCGTCTCGCTATCGGCCGAGCCCGAGGAAGAGGTTCGCGTCGGCTTCGAGATATTGAAGGCGCTCGGCATCCGGAACAGGGGCGTGCGCGTGGTGTCCTGTCCGAGTTGCGCCCGCCAGGGATTCGATGTGATCCGCACGGTCCAGACCCTCGAGGAGCGGCTCCAGCATATCCGCGTGCCGTTGTCGCTGTCGGTGCTCGGCTGTGTCGTCAACGGGCCCGGCGAGGCCCGCGAGACCGATATCGGGCTGACCGGCGGCGGCGCCGGCAAGCATATGGTCTATCTGTCGGGGGTCACCGATCACACGGTTCAGGATATCGACATGATCGATCATATCGTGCGGCTGGTCGAGGCAAAGGCTGCCGAGATCGAGGCGGCCGAAGCGATGGCCGTGCAGGCGGCGGAGTGATCGGGAAGGTCTCCCGCGGCTTCTTGGTCGTAGCTCTCGCGCTGAGCGGCGGCGCGAACGCTAGGAAAGCCGAATTATCGATCGATATGTCGGTGGGTGTGGATGGCTCCTGCGAGGCGAGGATCGGCGATCAGTCCTTTGCGGTGACGCAGGAGAATATCGATAGCTGGCTTCCGAAACTGGTTCCGAACCGGAAGACGCGGCTCCACCTTGGCGGCGACTATGAGCAGGTGCCCTATCGATGTGTGGGCCAGATGATTTACGGGCTGCAGCGCTTGCACTATGAGGTGATCAGCTTTGCCGCCGAGCCACCGCCGCTCGACCCCAGCATCAAAATTCCCGACTTTCCGCCGTGATGATCCGGCCGAATGCCCTGGTCGCCTTCGCGGTGGCCTGCGCGGGCATTGCCATGTTCTCGGCGATGGATGCCGTGATGAAATCGCTTACGCTGGCGATCGGCACCTACAACACAATGCTCTGGCGCAGTTTCGCGGGCATCGGATTGAGCGGGCTGCCATGGTTGTGGCGGCGTTCGAAACGGCCGTCGCGCGCGGCTATGCGACTACATGCCGAACGCGGGATCGTTTCGGCGGTGATGGCGCTGCTGTTCTTCTGGGGCCTCGCCCGCACGCCTATGGCCCAGGCAATCGCACTCAGCTTCATCGCGCCGGTGATCGCCCAGGGGCTGTCGGTCGTGCTGCTAAAAGAGCAGGTGCGACGCGGCGCCCTGCAGGGATCCGCTCTTGCTTTCGGCGGGGTCAGCGTCATCATTGCCGGCCAGGCGGTGGCCATGCCGACGAGTGACGCCTGGTGGGGCATGGCTGCGGTTTTGCTGTCGGCAGTCTGTTACGCCTATAACATCATCCTGATGCGGAGGCAGGCGCAGATCGCCGATCCGCTCGAGGTGGCCGTCTTTCAGAATGTCGCAGTGACGGCTTGCCTCGCCCTCGCCATGCCCTGGCTCGCTCAGGGGCTGCCGCTCCAGCATCTGCCGATGATCCTGGTCGCGGCGGCGCTTGCCAGCGTGTCGCTGTGGTTGCTGAGCTGGGCCTACGCCCGCGCCGAGGCCAGCTATCTGGCCCCAGTCGAGTTCACGGCCTTCCTCTGGGCGGTACTATGGGGCTTGGTGGTCTTCGGCGAGCCTCTCGGTGCCTTCACGCTGCTGGGTGCCGCGCTGATCGTGATAGGTTGCCTGATTGCCGCCCGCGCGGCCGCCCTGGAAAGGGACGTCATACCATGAACGCCATGCCCGATCGGAGCGGGGTGCAGTGCGCTGAACGCCCGCCTCGCCGGTCACGTTAATTTCCGAGGATGTTGATCGTGAAAGCCAGCACACCGAGATTGAAGATGAAGGCGGCCAGGCAATGGAGAATTGCCGTGCGTCGGATCGATCGTCCGGGAACCCCGATATCCGAGGTCTGGAACGTCATGCCGAGAGTGAAAGCGAAATAGATGAAGTCGTAGTAGTCGGGATCGCCCTCGCCGGGGAAGTCGAGCCCGCCGGCGTCGTGGCCGTCGGCCTGGCTGTAGAAGAGATGCGCGTAATGAAGCGCGTAGGTCATGTTGCTGAACAGCCAGGCGAGAAGCAGCGTAGCGATGATCAGCGCGATCGCCGGCCAATGGAGTTGCTGCCTCTGGCCCAGTTCGACCTCGATCGCGATCAGGATCACCGTGCAGACGATGCCCGTTACGCCCAGTAGCACGATCCGGTTCGCATCGTTCCGCGCCGCTGCTTCACGCATTTGATTGCTGTCGTGCCGAAGCAGCGTCAGGCAGGAAAGCAGGAAGACGACCGCGCCGGCATCGAATCCGACAAGTACGGCCTGTGCCCAGCCGGCCCTGCTACTGGCGACGAGTCCGCCAGCCACGGTCAGGAAGAGGAAGACGATGAAGCGGGGAGGCGCGATAGTGTGGCCGAGGCCGGATCTGCTGCGGGCTGTCATGGCAATGGTCTAGCCTAGCCGGATGGCGGCGGCTATGGCCGGGCGATGGCTTGGCTCTGGCTCATTCTCGGCGGCTGTTTCGAGATTGGTTTCACCACCTGCCTGCGCTTCGTCGATGGCTTCCGAAACATTCCGTGGACGCTCGGTTTTCTCGGCTCCGTCGCGGTGTCGATGGGGCTGCTCGAGGTCGCGAGCCGGTCGATCGCGATGGGCACCGCCTACGCAGTCTGGGGTGGAATTGGTGCGGTCGGCACCGTGATCGTCGGCATCACCTGGTTCGCGGAGCCGGCAACGCCGATCCGCGTGGCCTTGATCTTGGCGATCGTCGCTTGCATCGCGGGCCTGAAGCTCACGGCGCAATAGCGGATCTGAATTCAGCCTCTCGCCTAATGGCGGGAACGTCGGCGCATCAGCGGCCGGGCGCGCGCATCAGGGTCAGCGGACCGGCGATATTCGCTTCGAACTGCACCAGTTCGACGATGTCGTCGATCTGCCGCTCATATCCGGGGAACTGACCAAGATAGTGCATGGTCCAATTGCAGCCGGTCGGGCTCCCATGCGCCGTCGGCTTCGGCATCGGTGCGATGATATGCTTGGTCGCCCTGCGAAGTTCGGGATGGGCGTCGATGCGCTCCTGAACCCGGCGGCGGATCTCCTCGCCCGATACCAGTTCGCGCTCGGGGCCGCGCTGGAGCGGCGTCATCGCCATGGCGCCATGCAATTCCAAGGGCTCCATACTCATCCTGCTCTCCTCAGCCAACTGGCAAGGAAGCGCCTCGCGAGCCGGTTGGTTCCGGTCGCACGACATGACCCGCCAGCCTCGACGAAGGATGGAGCGCAGGGAAACGCCGCCGGATCAGTTTGAGCCACGCGGCCTTGGCGCTGGCGATGTCATAGTCGAGGATGCGATCACCCGGCATGACGACGCGTGCCTGATCCAGTTGGGCGGCGAGAGCGTTTGCGAGCCCCTCAGCGTCGGCCGGATCGATCAATCGGCCGAAGCTCCCGCCGTCGAGCAGCGCGGCGGCGTTGCCGGCACTTGCGGAAGCGATCACAGGCGTTCCCACCGCCATTGCTTCGAGAAGGACGTTGGCGGCTCCCTCCCACCAGCTCGGCAGGACGAACGCGTCCGCATGGGCTAGCCACGGGAAGATGTTGTCGACCGTCCCAGGCATCGCAAGATGGTCGGCGAGGCCGAGCCCACGCGCGTGGCGGAGAAGCTTGGCGCGGGCCTTGTCCCGGCTCTCGCCGAGCAGGATCAGCCGCGCCGGCCGCTGCCGTTGAAGCAGCGCCATCGCGGTCAACAATGTCCCGAAATTCTTCTGGGGTGCGAGCCGGCCAACCGCCACGATGGTCGGCAATTCGCTGCCAAGCCAAGGATGCGGGGCCGGCCCCACGGCTTTCGCTCTCGCGGCTGCCACGTCGACGCCGTTATCGAGCACCGACGCGCATCCTCTCGCTGAGGCGCGTGCATAAGCCGGTGTCGCCAGCAACGTAGGCGATACCATGACGATGTGGGCGGCGTCCCGCGCAACGAGCCGTGCCATCATCCGCCTGCCGGCGATGCGCAGCGGCCATGCCGTAGGTGCGGCCGGGTGGGTACGAAGGATATCGTTGCTGATCCGATAGATGCGGCGGGGAACGTGCTTGCCGCGCGTCGCGGCCCAGATCGTGCCGTGCCCATGGTTGCCGGCTGAGACAATCAGTGCGGGGCGTGCTCGCGCAATATAGCGCCGCATGGCAAGCGCGGCGGCCGCATGTTCGAGCCAGCGCCAGCGCAGGGGACCTTCGAGCAAGGCAGTCGATGCGCCCGGCGAAGGTAGGGCGGTCACCAGGTCGACTTCATAGCCGGCGTTGAGGAGCGTATCAGCTATGATCGTCGCCTGTCGCGCCACGCCGGTTGCAATCAGCGCGTGAACATAGACCGCGATCATTCGTGACGGGGCTCGAGTTCGACAGGTCGGGCCGAGCGCCAGCGCTCGGGTGCAAGCCGGCCGAGATGATGGCGATAGAGCCGACCCAGCCGGCTCGCGCCGATCCCGGTCTCTTCCACCAGCTGAACAACGTCGGTGCCAGGGTTCCATTTGCCCTCGATCAGCACCGGTCCTCGTGCCGTGAGGCCGATGTCCCAGCCTACTACGGTGAATCCGCCGCGGAAGATTCGGTGTGCGGTTAGCGCGAGGTCGATTGCGGCCGTGAGATCGGGCACGGTGCGGCCGGCGATCCGGCGGCCGGTGATCGGGTGCCGATCGCAACGGCCGGTAGCATGATGGGCCTGACCGCAGCGGCCCTCAATATCGACCGCACAGACGAGATTGCCGGCGTTGAAATTGTCGACCGGATGATCCTCGCGCGCGGACAGGCGCAGCGCGCGGCCGCAGCATTCGGGTTCGCCGCTTTCGTCGAGGCATGTCATGACGCGCAAGGTCGGCAACGCACCCGGCGAGACTTCGGCCAAGCCTAGTTGGGTGGCTTCGCGTACCTGCACGATACCCTGGTGGGCTATGGCCGTAAGCTTGCTCAGCAGCGTCGCTTCGTCGACCGGTATCGTACCGGCGCGCCAGCCATCTGCAGCCCGGACATAGCGGACGATGCCTGCTCCCTTCGAACGGAAGCTCGGTTTGGCCATGATGTCGGGGCGGCTATCCAGCCAACGCGCCAGACTGGACTGATGGGGATCGAAGCTGTCCGGAACCGGCAGACCGGCACGTGCCGCGATGCGCGAGAACAGGCGCTTGTTCTTCAGCGGATTGGCTGCCAGCGGGAAGGCGGCCGGATTGAGCAGCCGGTGCAGGCCCTTGCGATCGGCCATGCTGAGGCCGTCGGCGCGGATGCGGGGCGCGAGCATGCGGCGTTCCCAGCTCGACCATCTGCCCAGTCGAGCGAGGGCCAGCAGATGGGCGAACAGCCGATCGCCGCCCGTCCAATGCCGCGCCAGTTCGCCATGATAGAAACCCAGCAGCCCGTCGCACGCGGCGTCGATGCGCCGGAAGGGGAGCGCCCGAACGGTGAGCATCGCTATTCCGCCGCGATCGCCATCGGCGCGCGTGTCAACAGCAGCTGCTCGGCGATGGCGTGCGTGCGCATATTGTCCACATCGATCGCCGCAGCGCCATTGCTGAGCACGATGGGCCGGATCGTCTTGTCGAAGCGTTGGGAGAAGCGCTCGAACGTGCTCGCAAGCGTACCGATACCATAATGGAACCGGATGAGGTTCAGTAGCCCAAACGCACCGACGATGCGCAGCGGATTCTTGGCGAACTGGCCGCCCGAACGAAAATTTTCGACCAGCGACAGCGCCGTGGCGTCGCGCAACCAATAGCTGTTGCAGTTCGAGTAGCTGGCTTCGCCGAAGCGGTAGAAGCGACGCTGGCCGTCGCGATGCGCCGCCAACACGTCCTCGCGTCGTGCGAAGGCGACCGCGGCGTCCGCGCCTTGCGTGGCAGCCAGCATCTCGTTGATCGTGGCAGGGGTCAGCAGGACGGCATCGGCGGTCGTGATCAGCAGCGGAAAGCCCGGGCCGCGGCTTGCCGCAATAACCGAATCAGCGAGGTTGGGTCGCGCCTGGACGGCCTCGAGCCGACCGGCCGATTGCAATTGCTGCAGCGCGGGTACCTGCTCGATAATCGCAATCTCTTCGATCGACACCCGCATCTGGCCGATTTCCGGACTCGCGGCGAGTGCATTGGCGACGTGGCTGATCATCGGCAGGTTGGCGACGGGTACCAGACATTTATGGCTCACGCCTGCGGCGGCGGCGAGGGGATCGACGACAGCGTGGCGCTTGCCGGCCAGGATGAGCGCGCTGGTCACGCCGCAGCCTCCATCTCGCGCTCCCCGGTCAGCCCCTGGCGCGCAAGGCTGTGTGCCACGATCGTCTCGACCAGATCCTGATGGCTCAAGCCAAGGCGCCGGGCCGAACGCGAAATCGTCTTCTTGGACCAGAGATTGCAGGACAGATTGACTTCCATGAAGCGCAGCGCCCCGCTCGCGGGGTCATAGCGATATTCGAAACGCCCATAATCGAATGGCCAGAGCTCGGGCAGCAACCGGCGGGTGAGGCTTTCGAGCTGGGCGGCAAGGTGCGAATCTTCGACCGGCACCAGCGGATCGTCGTCGGTCAGAACCAGTCCGCGCTTTTCTTCATAACTGCGCAGACTTCCTGCCCGACGGGGAAGATACATCATCGCCGGGAGCAGCCAGGGCATGTTGCGGTTGCCGCCGATGACCGGTACCGCGATGTCGATCGACGGGACCCATTCCTCGACGATCGCGTCGTGCCCTTCGACGAAAAGCATTTCCGCGTGCGCGCGTGCCTCCGCCCAGCTCGTCACCACCTTGACGCCCCACGAGGCCGAGGACGCATTGGGCTTGACCACCAGCCTCTCGACCTCGAACGCCGGCGGAGCGGCGATTCCGCCGCGGCGAAGGCATTGCCAACGCATCGTCGGTACATCATGAGCCCGCGCGATCATCTTGGTAAGATGCTTGTCATCCGAAAGGCCGCGAATGATCGGGCTTCCACCGAGATAGGGCTTACCGTGCCGCGTAAGCAGCAGCGGTGCCAGCATCTCGCTGTTCAGGAAGCCGCCACGGTTGAGCAATGTTATGACGAAATCGACGTCGGGGGTGTCGTAAAGCGCGTCGTAGCTGTCGGCGACGGCCAGGTTGAGGCCGATCGCTTCGAGCGTCGAGCGGAGCTCGTGATGATAAACGGCGTGATTTCCGTCCTGTGCATCGGGCGCGCCGTTGGAGCAGGCATGCTTAGCGAGAAAGAGGAAGCGCAGCCGCGTCTTGTCGGCTGCGGTTATGCGCATCGGTTTATCCTGATGGGCGATCATGCGCCGACTCTAGGCGAGATAGGTGACCGGCGCGGGACATCGATGTTGCGGATCCCCGAAAGGCTCGTTGCACCGCGATGACGACCCCATGACATGTGCTCGGCGCTTGCCGAAAGCGCGGATATCGCAGACAATCGCGCGCCGTCCGCGGAAGATCATCCGAGTCTCGGCGGTCTGCAGGGGCAACCAGCCGGGCAATGCTTCCGTAGAGGAAGGCGGCTGCAACGGGGAAGCATCTATGAAGTTTCGAGTGGCTTTCGAGGCGGGCCTGCTGCTGGCCCTGGTAATGGCAGGTTCCGCCGTCCATGCAGGCGACGGGGCCGCGATCAAGGCTTACAAGCGCGATCCGCTGCCCATTTACGACGATGCGGGGGTCAAAGTACGCGACGTTCCGGTCGCGTCGATGCCTGGAGCTGGAACCCCGGCGGCGCGAGTGATCGGCTCCAAGCCGGGCTTCGTTGGGGTTCGGCTCGATGGCAAGCTGGCATGGGTCCGCCTGTCGAACGTCGACTATGTGGGCGACCTTGCCGACGTTAAGTGCGATGCCAACACCATGAAGTTCGCTAAGCTGGAGGAGGACGGCCTGCAGCAGTCACTCGGGCTGGGCTGCGGCGGGACAAAATAAGGAAGGAGCGCTGGGGGGCGGCAACAGGAGGGAAGATTGCGACACCGTTTTATTCTCGCGGCGTTGGCCGTGGCATTGAGCACGACTCCGGCGATCGAGGCCGCTCCCAAAAAGAAAAAAGGCACGGAATCCGCGGTCAAGGCCGCCCCCGCGTCGGCGACGGTCGTCATTTCCGATGCGCCTTATGTTCCGCTCAACGGTTGCCCTGGCCCGGCTGCTGGCGCATTGCCCGCGGCGAAGAAGGTCGACAAGAAGGCGCGCGGCAAATTCTCGATCGAGAAAGCTCCCTTCATCTCCACGCTTAATCCGACCGAGGTCTGCACCGCCAATCTGAGGATGCGCGGCGGCGCAGGCGAAACCGCAGGCGCGATGGGCTTGTCTAGTCAGGTCATGAATACGCGCGCGGCCCGGATGGACCTGATGGCGATCCCGGCGCTCGAGCTCGAGTTGCGCCCTGTGCTCGAACATTTCGCGAAGACCTGGCCCTATGCTCCGCTTGAGCGTACGCCGCGCATCCTGTTTCGCGCGGACGAGGCGTACCAGGCGCAAGCGCTGCCAGACAACACGATCGTCGTTTCGCTGGGGCTGATCGAGGCCGCGCAGTCCGACTCGGAATTGTTGTTCGTCCTCGCCCATGAATATGCCCATCTTCTGCTCGGCCATTTCAGCAAGGCGGAGACGATCGCCGGTGCCAAGAACGCGACGCAGGCGGTCTCGATGGTCTGGGCGGCCGGAAGCGCGTTCAGCGCGATGAAGAAGAGCGGCGGCTCGCTGTCCGCGGCTTCCGCGGGGATGGACAAGGGGATGCGGAAATCGGCTCCGATCGCGGAGGCGTTGCGCTACGCGGTCGACGACATCTTCGCCCCCGCCTGGAACCGCGACCAGGAGAATGAGGCCGACGCGCTGGCGATCGACCTGCTCGTCAACGGCAATATGACGATCGACAGCTACGCCAACGTCTTCGCTCGGCTCCAAAAGGCGTTCGAGAATGAGAAGACGAGCTTCGACAAGCGCAAGGCGGCGGCAGACGCGGTGCAAAAGAGCTTTTCCGAGTCGATGAAGAGCCTCGTCAGCAGCAGCGGCGGCATCGCGGGAATGACCAGCGGTGCGGGCATGCAGAATATGGGTTCCGGGCTGCTCAAGGCGGCCGGCGGCGCGCTGCTCAATAGCCTGCCGGCGATAACCAAATCGCTGGGCGGCGACACCCATCTGCCGCCGGAGGAGCGGCGCAAAGGGCTTTCGGCCTATTTCCAGGCGGGCTATCCGACTGCCGAACCGCCGATCGATACCGGCGCGCTGGTCGGTCGACTGAAGGGCAGGGCCGATTTCAACCGCGCGATCTCGCTGCGCAACGCTTATATCAAGGCACGGGGCAGCTATTTCTCGCAAGACTTTGCGGGCGCCGCGGCACAACTTCGCGCGCTTGGCGCGGGCAGCGCATCGGCGCCTACCTTCATAAATTATCTGGCGGGGCTGGCCGCGCGCGATCAGGGCAGCGTGCCGACTGCGGCCAGCTTCTTCGACGCCGGCCGGCGCGGCTCCGGCGTTCCCAATCTCCAACTCTACGAAACCTATACCGAAATGGAGCTGGGCGCGGGTGACGTTCGTGATTCAGACGCGCTGATCGCCGAAGGCAAGTCGCGCTTCAAGGACCCGGATCATTTCAAGAGCATCGAGATCAAGCGCGACATCGCCGCCGGAAACTTGCCGGCGGCGCAATCGATCTATGCATCCTGCCTGGCGGTGAAGGGGCGCGAGTATATCACAGAGCGCTGCAAGGCCGCGATGCCGCAGGCTCAGCAGCAGCAGGGTAACCCGCTCGGCAATCCCTTCGGAGGCAATCCGCTCGGCCTGAAACTGCCCTTTGGGGGCTGAGGTGGTGCATCGATCCGCCTTTGCGGCGGCTATCCTTATCGCGGTCGCGATGCCGGCAACCGCCCAGACCTCGGCTGATCCCGCGGCCGAGGTGTCGCGAATCGAGGAGATGCTGCAATCGGCGACCGCCGAGCGTCGCTGGGAAGATGCGGTCGCGCTTGGTCGCCAAGCATTGGCGATCGAGGAAGCGCAGAAGGGCAGCGACGATCCCGAGGTCGCCGGCACGCTCTCGCTGATCGGCGGCTGGCTGGCGGAACAAGGTAAGCTCGACGAGGCGACGCCGCTCTACCGCCGCGCGCTCGCCATTTTCGAGACCAGGCTGGGGGCGGATCATGAGATGACCCGCCGCGCCGCATCGCGGCTGGGTGCCAATCTTCTAGCAACCTCGCAATATGAGGAGGCGGACGCCATTTACCGGGCGGCGGTGGAACGCGCCTTCGCACGGAATGCGGGTAGCCGCGAGACGGCGCTCGCCTATAATAATCTCGGCTATGCAATGGGACGCGAGGGCCGCTTCACCGAGGCGCGCGATCTCTATGGCAAGGCGCTGGCGATCGCGAAGGGGTGGGACCCGGCCGATCTCGACCTTGCGTTGATCGAAAGCAATGTCGCCGCGAACATGGATGCGCTCGGCCGTACCCT
>Ga0207676_10001929_pt1 | contig 15138 bp, 15 predicted proteins | sample KBSSwiS72_FD_184307 | JGI IMG/M metagenome (GOLD analysis project Ga0207676, IMG submission 184307) | Switchgrass rhizosphere microbial communities from Kellogg Biological Station, Michigan, USA - KBS Switchgrass S7-2 (SPAdes) (version 2) | ecosystem: Host-associated > Plants > Roots >... | reverse complement strand
CTCAACCTCTCGTCCCTCGAATTCGTTGCGCTTTGCCGTCAAAGCAAGAGTTTGCTGCCGCTCACTTTATCGCCAGATGCTTATGAATCGCAGATACTTTCGCTCCTCTATCCACGAGCTAGAAACTTTATTTGAAAAGCGAAAAGACAATGGTTCTGTGCTGAAGGCTCTCCAAGAAGAGCTAGCGCACCGTAAGACCGAACGCGCAGAGAAGTTGCGCGGCCGTGTCATGATGCGGTTGACTCAATTGGGAAGTTGCACTTCCGCGTCCACGCTGCAGCAACACTCCCTTCACTTCGGGGGAGTTCCAAATATTGAGAGTGAGCCGATCATTGAAGCCTACGCCGATACGTTAGCGGTGCCGCAGACATCGGACGATTACACTGACCCAACCAGCACAGTTCTGGGAGCCCTAGTTAAAGATCACTCGCAACGTGCGATACCTCCTTTAACTAACGCACCCGAATCCATTCTGTCAGCCTGGACAGCATTGGAGGTATTGTCGCCGCAAACATTTCGTAAACCTGAGGACCTCGCCTCAGGAGATCGAAGTCTAACAAGAATAGATACGGCTGAGCTTCCCTGGGAACGAGGTGAGAAGTCGCGCCCCAAACGACGTCTTTATTATCAGATTGTGCTGGGCACGATACGAATGGAGCCTGCCGTGGAATTGCTGGTCGAGCGTTATGGAGATGCTCGAATCGAAAAGCCGAGCACCCTTGGCAATGCAGCGCTAGCTGTTGTCATCGTGGACCAGCAAGGCCGGTTGACTGATTCATCCGCTGTGGCGGTTTCGAGTTTTGGTTGGGGCGTTATGGCCGCGCTAAACGGAGCCCTGAGTGATCTCGCACTATGGCCAAAGATGGAATCGCAATTAGTTGCGAATGTCGAGAATATTCTTAGAAACAGGATCTCTGAAGATGCTGATAACCGTAAACCGATCACCCGAGAAGGACTAACGGCAGCCTACGAATACCTGATTGCTACGCTCGAACTACCAGTAGAGTGGATGCAGCCTCCGGAGTTCGCGATTCGCTCGTATACGCACTTTAGAGATCCAAATCCGCCAGAGCCGATTCTGCTCAATAGTTTCTTCCTGGCCGATCTCTCATTGGCCAAAGTGTCGTTTGCCAACGATGAAACTCCACATAACCTTCGACGTTATCTTGGTGTCGAACGTCCAACGCAAACTCAGGATCTGCTTCTCGACGATGAAACGCTCGAGAAAGCAGTAAGTCCTCAAAACACTCCATTGGCTAGATGGCCTGGTCCGGGCCGCAATCCTCTCGTACTGCTGCAGCAAGCCGCTATCAATGTCGCTTTCAGTGAAACAACATCGAATGGATTGATTGGAATCAATGGACCACCGGGCACGGGAAAAACCACACTACTCCGCGACCTGGTTGCCGGTATTGTTACTCAACGGGCACAGGCTATGGTCAGGTTTGAAAATCCCGAAACTGCCTTCCTGCCAACTGACTTAAAGCTGAGTGTCGGTCAAGCTTGGATTCATCTCTACGAGTTAAGTGATTCGCTGAAAGGATTCGAAATTGTAGTTGCCTCCTCAAACAATAAAGCAGTCGAAAACGTAAGTGCGGAACTACCCGGCGTCGATGCAATCGCGGCGGATGCCTCGCACCTTCGATATTTCAAAACGATTTCCGATTCGATAAATGGTCGCGAAACATGGGGACTTATTGCGGCTATCTTGGGAAACGCGCAAAACCGTTACCGTTTCAAACAACTCTTTTGGTGGGAGGAAAACAAGGACTTCAATTCCTATCTGCGCGCCGTGACTGGTTCGCTACCTAATACAAAGAATACAGAACAGCCTCAGCCTTCTATCTGGGAAGAAGATCCGCCGACCACACGTGCGGAAGCGCTGAAGCGCTGGGAGATTGCACGTGAACGATTCCGCAGAGCCCTCGATGAGAGCCAGCGATGGCAGCAACTGCTTGAGAGCTTGCGCGATGACGTGATTGCAATTCCCAGACTGGCGAAGGCAGATGATACCGCGACACGGCAATACTCAGAAGTTGTTCGGCAGGTCAAACATCTATACCAGCAACACCAGAACCTCTCACCCGATCTCCAAAGTGCGAGTGAAGAGCTGCGCATTCGCGCATTAGCAAAACCCGGGTTTTGGGCTCGCTTATTTAGAACTAAGGCGGCACGACAATGGAAGGAATTGCACACCGCTCTGTTAGACCTAAAACAAAAGGAATCAGCCTGGAAGTCGGCTCGTGCAGAGCATGAGAGAACAAAACACCGAGTGGTTGAGCTTCAGAAAAAGCATGGGATCGAGATTGCCGATTCTGCTTTCTTTGAAAAGGAACATTGCGAGAAGCACCAAGCCACCCCATGGTGGCCCCTCGCTGCTCAGAGAGCGCGCGACGAAGTTTTCATTGCCGCTGTAGCGCTTCACCGGGCATTTGTAGATGCCGCAGCTAAACCGTTGAGGCACAATCTCGCGGCTTTGATGAATGTCTTTACAACGCAAACACTTCCAACTGCCGAAAAACAAGCATTGCTTCCTGACCTGTGGGCATCTCTTTTTCTTGTCGTACCGCTTGTCTCAACAACTTTTGCTTCGGTCACTCGGATGTTGGGAAAGCTACCACTGGAGAGCCTCGGATGGTTGCTTGTTGATTGAAGCCGGCAAGCATCACCTCAAGCTGCGGTGGGAGCAATCATGCGAACGAAACGCGCAGTTATCGTCGGCGATCCGATTCAAATTGAACCGGTGGTGACACTGCCGGACACTCTATGTGAAGCAATATGTACTCAGTTTGGAGTCAATCCTGAATGCTACTCGGCTCCACGTGCTTCGGTGCAAACACTTGCCGATGCGGCATCTGCCTACACTACAGAATTTGAAATGAAGTTCGGTGGCAGTCGCCCTGTAGGCGTTCCCTTACTGGTCCATCGACGATGCTCTGAGCCGATGTTCAGCATCTCAAACAGCGTCGCATATTCCGGCTTAATGGTGTTCGCAAAAAAAGATGAAAAGCCATCTGGCATCGGGCAAGTTCTTGGTCCGTCACAGTGGATCGATATTATAGGCAGCAGCGAAAATAAATGGTGTCCAGAAGAAGGTGATGAAGTTGTTCGGCTGCTTTATCGGTTGGCCCAGGCAGGTGCGTCTTCGGATTTGTACTTTATAACGCCGTTTGTAAACGTCGCCGAGGGGTTGTGCGTGGCTATTCGCAATAGTGGAGTACTGCGCGGCTGGGTCGATGAGGAATGGCGCTGGCTTAACGAACGCGTGGGCACTGTACACACGGCTCAGGGACGTGAGGCGGAGGCAGTGATAATCGTGTTGGGCGCGCCCAATCCGTCACAAACCGGAGCCCGGAATTGGGCTGGTAGTCGACCGAACATACTGAACGTTGCTGTAACGCGAGCGAAAGAAGTGGTCTACGTTGTCGGAAATAGGAAGCTATGGCGTGAAGCAGGCGTCTTTGCTGAACTAGATCGACAACTTCCATGACCTCTTTGGAAGAACGATATGATGAAGTCAATGACACTCTTGCTGGTGTTCGTTGCCCTCACCTTACAGGTGACAGGCCAGACATCGCCACGATTCGAAGATTACGAAGTAGCAATCCATAAGGGCACCATTCACAGACCCATATGGATACGGCGCGTCGCGGATGATGAATGGCGAGATGAGCTTGGTAAACTTGTCGAGCCTCCGGAGACGCAATCCCCGTTTACCGCGTGCTTCGCGATGCTAAGGACTGCAATTTAACAATTGGTTGTCGTATGGCCTGCACGACGTCACCCCTCCTCTGAAAGCATTGACATTAACATTAGGCGAGAGTATGTAGGAGGTGCATTAAGACCAGTCTCACAAGTTCAAGGTGGTCAACCATAGGAGCTCTCGCACCATGCCAAGCAAGAAAACGTCAGATACACCAAAGCGGAAGAAATGGCCGACTCGCCCGAAGCAGCCGGTAGTATTCATGTTCCAACCGACTGAGTACGAAGTTGTTCCTGGCTTGAAATCAATCCGCAGGGACAGTTTTTGTTTGTAGAAGGTCTCACCGGTCTTGATTTAACTTCAGCCTTCGCAGATTTTCTCTATAAAGAAGCGACAGCTGTCTCTAAATGTTCGCCGCGAAAAAAAAACTTAGCCTGCAGAATTGTGTTCCGTATCCAAGATTTAGGGACCGCATTCGCCCCGATTAATTGGTTCCATTTTGGCAAAGTATCTTGAATTCTTTCGTGTGCATCGTCGTTCGTCGGCGTTGATTATCAACGCGGTTGAATTTTGGTGATTACAGCGGGAATAAACACCGCGTCTTCGCCTTGAATCGTGCCCGCTGTTACACCGGCCTGATCCCACCATCCAACCCAATTGCCGCCAAAAGGTTTCGGTGCAATCGGCGTATAGAACTCATAGCCCTGCGCGCCCGGCTTCAGAGGCGTTGTCCACGCTTTGACGACGGGCCAAGGCGTTTGCAGAAAGTTTCGGCCTGCCCGGCCCCCAACCAGACCCGAACTTTGGACCAGTTCGATTTCGTTGTCCATAACAGTAAGCCATTTAAAGCGAAAACAAATGTAGGAGCTGCCAGCACAACTCGTCGCCGGTAAAGTTACATTTAGGCAGCTTGTTCAACATGCCAAAGACAACATTTACGCGCCCGCCGTCTTTGACGAGAACGGCACTAGAATCAAAGGAGTGAAAAGCGTCAAACCAGCGCATTACGCGCTCGATGCCCTACTGAAGTTTTATGGCGATAAGGACATCAGAAAGATCGATGCGGACGCATTACGTGATTACAAAGTAGCCCGCTTAACGGGAACCAACAAGCTGAGTAAGGTCAAACTTGCTACCGTTGATCGCGAGCTGTCGAAACTGCGTAAGCCATTCAATGTTGCGGTGAGTAAACGATGGCTTGTTAGTTCGCCCTTCACTAAAGAAGTATCGAAGGAACTAATTCAAGAGGGCGACGAAACGCCATCAGCAATATCGATTCGCGAGCTTAGCGATGATGAGGTGCAGCGAGTAATGACTGCCTCGATACTCCTGAACATCGTCATACCATTCCGCTGTTCATTGCGGCCTTAGATACCGGTGCAAGGAAATCTAGCTTAGTCGACTACCTGAAATGGAAGGACTCCAAGTTTGATGAGGAGGTCATTATACTCACCGCTTACAAAGGCAAGAACAGAAACAAACAATGCTGGCCCGTCCCGATGACCAACCGATTGAAAATGGAGTTGTTGAAACTTCAACTGCGACTTAAGCACAACAATCCTGATGCACTCGTTTTTGAGGAAGCGAAGGTTAACCTGCGTAAGCTCTGGCGTGCCGCGTATGCTGAAGCAGGTGTGCGAACGGTGTCAGAATGTTTTATTCGGTGCGCCACGCGTATGCGACTGACATGGCAAACAAGGGTATGGAGTTGCCGGAGCTTGCTCGTCTCTTGGGCCACAGCGACGTGAGTATGAGTTACAGATACTATAATCTAACGAAAGGCACCCTCGACAAGGCTAGGAACATTTTGAACAGGAGGGCAGTGGTTAATGGCTAATGCGATGCACTGATTAACACCCTCGTGCTCGCGCTGGATGGAACTAGGTATTCGGCTTAACGATCTGCCAGCCGCAATGTCTCGTCAATCCAGGACACCTTCGTGTGAGAAGGTCGCAAGCCCAATTGTCTGTGTCGAGATTTAAACTCTTAACACAGGCGAGCATGATCATCCGTGCGTTAACACACTCAGACGCGCAACCCGTGCAAACACCTCAGCTGTTACCTCGCCACGTTCAACGAACTAACCGACGATCTGATCGACTTCGGATTCGGCGTTACACAGTAGTACCAAACAACGCTCCTATGCCAGCCGTGATTGCCATGGCAAGAGTCCCCCAGAACGTGACACGGAATATTCCTCTTAGGATCGGCGCACCGCCGGTATAAGCGGCCAGCGCGCCTAGAAGTGCAAGAAAGAATAGGGACGTTCCTGCAACCAGTAGCCCGAGGCTGGTCGCAGGGGCGATGACGACGACAACCAAAGGGAGTGCGGCCCCAACTGCAAACGTTATAGCCGAAGTAATCGCCGCCTGAACTGGGCGCACACTAATGGTTTCTGAGATGCCCAGCTCATCGCGGGCATGTGCTCCTAGTGCATCCTTAGCCATTAGTTGGTCGGCGACTTGATTTGCCAGACTCAATTCGAGCCCACGTTTGACGTAGATGGCTGCAAGTTCCTTTCTCTCGTAGTTTTCATTGCCGGCAAGTTCTGTTCGTTCACGTTCGATGTCTGCTCGTTCAGTATCTGATTGAGAGCTAACCGAAACATATTCACCCGCAGCCATAGACATGGCACCTGCAACTAAGCCTGCGACACCTGCCACCAAAACCGCAGTATGAGTTGCATGTGATGCGGCCACACCAACAACTAGGCTAGCGGTCGAGACTATGCCATCGTTCGCGCCCAGAACAGCCGCGCGGAGCCAACCTATATGCTGTGTACGGTGTCGCTCAGGATGGAATAAGGGCATCTTATTTCCTTACCAGACAACCTGGCAATTCATCATTTGGATCGGTCACTTCTTACCGAAGATCAGCCAGCCAAGTAGGACGCCGAGACCGAGAGTAAGTAAAGTGGGAATCCACAACCAACTGAACCCGCCGCTTATCCATCCATGTCCCATCCGGTACCCGCCGATCCCTCCCTGTCCCATCATCCCGCCACCCATCCCTATCATTGCCCAGCCGCCGAAGGTCAGAAAGACCACCACGACGACGACCAACGCGATAACCAGAGGTGTCTTCCTTGTTTCATTCATAACCTAATCTCCTCGGTTTACATTTTCTTCATCTCCATCTTTTTGTTGGCCGCTTTGCTTTCACCATTCATCTTCGACATCATGCGTAGATGATTTAACAGAGCACTCGTATCTGCGAGAACCTGCTTGTTGTCAGGAGTGACTGCCTGTACATCGCTCTCAAGCGCGGTAACCTGGTCCTTTAGAGTTGCGCGGCCCTTTTCCATCTTTTCCATCATCATCTGCATCTTTGATTTCATTTCAGCGTTCATCGTCTCCATCTTCGATTTCATCTCAGCACTCATCGCCTGCATGTGTTGTTGATGGACGGCCTCAATTGCATCGAGGTTATGTCGTAGCTCTGCAACAGCAGCGCGTGCGAATTCAACATCCAGAGGTTCTTGCTTCCCTGCTTGAGTGTGGAGTGCCCTGGCGAACTCAGACATGCTCTTCATGTGGGCCGTCATCAGCATGCGATGTGGCGATTTCATCATCTTCGACATCTCCGACTGCATGCCCGCCATACCGGCCTTCGTCTGTCCGCTTTGTGTGTGTTTGTGTTGCGCTCTTACTGCGGACGGAATTGCCAGAACCTGCATGATGGCTGTAATGATCAACAATGCGCGTATGTTCACTCTCATATCGTTGTCTCATCCTTTGATTGGTTGACTGGGCTGCCCCGTAATTTGCTCGACCTTAATTTTCTCCCGATTTGGTTTTGGCTTCTGTGGTCTAACACACAGAGCAACGCTCATGCCCTAACTAAACACCTGCGGACAAGTGAAATTCCTCATATAAGACGAGCGAAATTACCCATTGTTTATCGAAAAAGTCGCTGGTCATAAGGAAAAGCCAGCGCACCGGCCCGGATTTTGAAGGCATGCCCATTACTAATTGTGGGGTAGCGCACATTTGGACCGGAGTCGATTGCCGGTCCAAGGAGCGACGGTATTGATGATGAGGATGAACGAATGTGAACTTGGCAATCGCCAGTTGACCTTGGCCGGGATAATGGTTTTCAGTCTGAGCTGAGAAGAAGGATCGATGAATACTTTCGCCGTACCGGGCAGCGTCAGCGTGATTTGCCCACAGATGTACTTGAAGACCGGGATCATCGGCGATCTTTGCCGGGTTATATTTCCTCCTGGTCTTTGCGGCCGCGACGTGGTGGCAGGCTTTACCGCTCGCCATCAATGCTGGGGTTATCAATGGCGTCAACTTTTATGACTGCCCTTCGTGCGAAGCCGTGACATCAATTAGTGTTTCTGGCAAGGTCAGATCGCGAGCTCCAGTCTGTTTGATTAAAGTTTTCGGACGGCTCTCTGGACAGAGGCAGTTTGACTGTGAAGGTGGATCCGCACCCTTCTCCGCCACTGGCGGCATAAACAGTTCCTCCGTGTAGCTCTACGAAATGGCGGACGATTGCCAGGCCAAGGCCAATACCCGTATGAGACAGCTTCCCATCTCCCTGACGAAAAGGCTCGAAAACGTACGGCAGGAACTTGGAATCAATGCCAACTCCGGTGTCGCTCACAGTAATTTCAGCTTCCATCGCGCTTCGTGCCAACCGAACTTCGACACGCCCGCCTTGAGGCGTGAATTTTATTGCGTTGGAAAGGAGATTCCAGATCACTTGTTGCAAGCGACCTGAATCGCCCAGGATCGAACACTCTGTTGCGTCTAGCTTAATGTTCAACTTGATGCCCTTGGCATTCGCCGACTGACTCACTAAATCGCCGGCATTGCGGATTATTTCCGCCAAGTTGATCTGGTCCACTTCGAGTTGAACCTTGCCGGCAGCTATCCGGGAAATATCGAGCAAATCCTTTATTAGCTTCTCTTGATCTTCAGCGCCCCGCTCAATGGCTTCGAGCGCGTGCTTTGCAGTTGCCTTGTCTACTTCCTGAGTGCGCAGGATGTGGGCCCATCCACGCATTGATGTCAATGGGGTCCGCAGATCGTGCGAGATGGCAGCGAGAAACTCGTCTTTGAACCGATTAGCAGTTTCAGCTTCCGCGCGGGCTTGGTTCGTTCGTGCCTGTTCTTTGATGCGGGCGGCATTAAGCAGAGTGATGAGCAAAGCAATAAGGACGAACTCGACGAAATGGATAACACTGGAAAGGTCATTCGGGTAAGGCGATTGGCCGATGTGGTGGTAGAAGTAAGCACTACCCGCACTCGTCAACACAGTAGCAAAGAAACCCGGCACCAGGCCTCCGTACCACGAGCTAATGACTACCGCTACGATAAAGAGCAAGTGTGTTTTTGGCTCAATCCGCGCATCATCCATTAGCATCGTTAACAGCAGCGCAATAGCACTCAAGAACACAGGAATACCGAAATTGAGTAACGAAGCCCGCCAAAGCCGCGGACATTTCGTTGATATCTCCTTGATCATTAAACCTCTCCGTACGTCTCGATCCCTTGGGTTAAGTTGATTACCGACGCGGATATTCAAGACTCGTGCGAAATCGGACCATCTGAGGCATCCATTCGAACTCTTTGAACTCAGTGGTAAACGGGAAGAACTCTGTTGAACAAACAGGCAATAATATGGTTCGGCTCAAGGTCGGAAGGTGCCGTTAACTATTTGTGCCGCGATTGCTGCCACGAAAATTAACTCAAGCTATTAGACGTGTGCATTCGACATAACCTAGTAGCGCAGATTGAAAACTGCCGATCCCTGTGCGCCGATAGATCTCGTCGTTGCGGCAGCTACGACCGTGATGCCAAATAACTTCCACTATGATCTCGGAGCTTTCCCACTCGCGACAACATCAATCACAAGCAGTGGCTCTTGATGAACTAATCAGCACAACCGTCGCGCAGCCTCATTGGCCGACCAACTTGATCTCCGCTTCAAGCTTAGTTTGAGTTTTGATCGAATTGGAAATCAGACAATGCTTCTCGGCCTTTTCCAGAATGCGACTGGCGCGCTCGGCGTCGCGAGCATTCTTGATGACGAGTTTCGGCTGCAACGTAATCTCAGTCATCATGAACCCCTTATCAGCAAGCTTCTCAAGCTTTCCTTTGGCGTCGGCAGTAAAGCTGACAAATTCAAGTTTCGAATTCTCAGCAATCGCCAGGAACGTGGTCATGAAACAGGAGTTGACTGACGCTACAAAGAGATGTTCGGGCGTCCAGACACCTTCATGTCCTTTAAACTCAGGCGGTGCGTCAACCTTCAGGCTTGGCAGCACGGGCGCACTCAAATCTCCGTGACGCTCTCCGGTCCACTCAACTTCCGTCGTGTAGTAATAACTGTCTTCCATAATTGCTCCTTGCGATCTCAAAAAATCGATGATGGCTTATTCGATCAGGCGCTGGCTCTGCGCGATGTGCGCCTCAAGCACTTTGCGGATCAATTCACAGGCCTGTTTCACTTCAGGAATCGCCAGTGAGCAAAGCACCTGCTTCCCGTTGCGACGAGTTGCGAGAACGCCAGAAGACTTCAATATCGTCAGGTGCTGAGAGATGCGCGTTTTGGAAATACCCAGCGCCTCCTGCAATGTGGAAACCCCCTGTTCACCGCTTCCCAGCAAATCGAGAATCTGTAAGCGCGCTGGATGGGCGAATGCCTGACAAATACGCGCCTGCCGTTCGAAGACCTCTTTGCTGTTGCTGGTTTTTACAATTCCGGCGCTCATGACTGCTCGTTGAGATGGCAAGCTTTGGGCCATTCAAAAGTCTCTCTTTGCTGCAAAAAGACCTCAGTGTTTCTAACTGCCCTCACTTCAACTGCGCAAAACTCCGCACGTTCAGTTCCACATTTGCGTAATTTTGCAACTGTTGACCGGAACCCTCTTAGGAAAATCAAAGTAGGTACGGTCGAATGCTGCGGGAACGATGATTGCTAATTTGCACTGTGAAACGGAAATGCTTTTCAGCAATACAAAAGGAGGTTGGAATGAGAAAGCTAGTCATCATATTCGCAACGCTTGTGGTCGGCTCTCTAATTCTTTCAGCCGGTTCCTCAGCGCAGCGCCGAGGCATGTCTGGCGAGCGAATGTACAACCCGCAAACGGTCGAAACGATCAGCGGAGTGGTGGTGTCGGTTGGTAAATTCGGTGGAATGAAAGGCATGTCGCAGGGCGTGCATGCTGTCGTTAAGACCGATACGGAAACGATCTCGGTTCATCTCGGACCTGCCTGGTTCATCGACAATCAGGAGTCAAAGATTAGTCCGAATGACAGAGTCGAGGTAAAGGGTTCTCGAATCACCTTTGAAGGCAAACCCGCAATCATTGCCGCTGAGGTCACGAAGGATGGACAAACGCTCACCCTCCGAGATGCGAGCGGTGCGCCCGTTTGGAGAGGTTGGAGGAGAAAGTAGGCTTACGTCTTCTCGGAAACAAACGAGTTGGAACGGCGTGCGTGTGCAAACGAAACCGCGCCGTCTCGGTTCCTCAATAACGATTTTTCGCCTTGCTTGAAAGGAGACCCTCAATGAATGTCGAAAGATATTTGCGCTTGATAGCCGGATGTTTCGTACTTGCTTCTCTGCTGCTCGGTTACTTTCACAGTCCTTATTGGTTTCTGCTAACCGGGTTTGTCGCGCTTAACCTGATTCAATCGTCGTTTACAAACTGGTGTCCGATGATGACGTTTCTGCGTCGGTTGGGCGCAAGAACGTAGCGGGGCTTCCAATGCACTCAACAGGTTCACTGCAGAAGTTTGCGACTGTTACGTTGTGCTTGCTTATTTTCGGAAGTGGAGGACCATTTGCCACAACAGCGAACTCCCAAACGGCTCCACGGTTGTCTGATCCAACTGAGCAGTTGACCCTGACGCAGGCGGTCGAGATCGCGCTGCGGACAAATCCATCCATGAAAGTCACTGCGGCGGGACGCCAACTGGCCGACGCGCAATTACAGGAGGCGCGCACAGGACGTTGGCCTTCCCTGCAAGCAAATGAAACTTTCACCAGCAGCAACAATCCAGTCTTCGTTTTCGGAACCTTGTTGGAGCAGGGTCGTTTCGGACCCGAGAACTTCGCGATTGATTCTTTAAATCATCCTAACGCGATCAACAACTTTCGTTCGGCGCTGACCTTACGACTCCCATTGTTCGACCAGCGACAAACAGAGACTCGAACCGCACAGGCACGCATCGCTCAACAAGAAGCTGATCAACAGACCGAGATGGCTGCCCAACAACTCCGCTTTGCGGTGATACGCACTTTCTACGGTCTATTGCTGGCGCAGGCGCGATTGGAAGTTAGTGATGAGGCAGTAAAAAGCGCTGAGGCAGATGTGAAGCGAGCTCGCGACATCTTTGAAAGCGGCTTAGTGGTCCAGTCAGATCTACTCGCTGCAGAAGTGCAGTTATCAGAGTTTCGCCAACAGCAGATTCAGGCAAAGGGTGATCTGATAACTGCGATGGCCGCACTCAACACTGCGATGGGCTTGCCTGTCGACAGTCCGCAGCAGCCGCTGGGCCAACTTGTTGAGCGAAGTTTCCCAACTGAGTCGGTCAAGACCCTGTCAGAACAGGCTTTGCAGGATCGCCCCGATTATCAACGCGCGGTTTTGTCCGCGCGTGCCAACGAGGTCCGATCACGCGGAGCCCGCGGAGAATGGTTGCCACGAGTCGATGCATTCGTCACCGCGGGCGCGAGCGGACGTTATGTTGCCGGCGGAAGTGGCGATTACGCCGCGGGCGCAAGCGTTACCTTCAATGTATTCGACGCAGGTCGCAAGGCGCGAATCGATCAGAGTCGTGCGGCTGAATCAATCGCCAATGCGGAGCAGGAGCAACTGGCGAATCAAATTCGTTTTGAAGTGATGCGCGCCTACCAGCAATACGTGTCCGCCCGTGAACGAATGACAGTCGTGGCCCAGATAATTGCACAGGCAACTGAGACATTGCGGATGGTCCAGGATCGATACCACGCTGGTCTGACGCCGATAACGGAGTTGCTGCGAGCCCAGACCGCGTTGGTGCGCGCACGTTCAGACGTGCTCGCCGCTCGCTACGATCAATACGTTGGTTACGCCAATGTGCTGCTAGCGGCCGGACGTCTGAAGGATGTTGAAGCCTTTGGTTCCTGAGGAGCAAATATCATGAAACGAATCATTCTTACAGTTGGCGGTATGGCGCTGTTGCTGCTGCTGATCTCCTGCTCAAAGAAACCAGAGACATCGCAGCAGATGCCGGTAGTCCAAGGCGCGAAGATCGAAACCGTGCAACCTGCATCCGTCGACGACTACTACGAAGCGGTTGGTACCGTGCGGGCCAGGAGCAGCAGCGTTGTTGCCGCCAGAATCATGGGAAGTATTGTCGCGCTACACGTTCGCGAAGGCGATACCGTACGCGCCGGCCAAACCCTAATCGAAATCGAAAGCCGTGAGGCGGGGATTCAAGTACAAAAAGCCCAGGCAGGGGTACGCGAAGCCACGGATGCTCTGGACGAAGTAGACCGCAACATTCATGCGGCCGAGTCAGCGCGTGAAGCAGCGCGGGCGAATGAAAAGCTCGCTAACACGACGTTCAATCGCTATCAGACCCTGTTCGCTCGTCGCTCTGTAAGCCCGCAGGAATTTGACGAGGTGCGCACGAAGTTAGAAGTAGCAAGCGCCGAAAGGGAGCGTGCCGAAAGGCTCTTGCAGGCAACAACGGCACAACAGAAGCAAGTGCTGGCGCGAATCGATCAGGCCAAGGCTGACGTCTCAAATGCTCGCGTCTACGTTGGCTATGCAAAGCTCACTTCGCCAATCAATGGCATCGTGACTTCAAAACAAACCGACGTGGGCTATTTGGCTACCCCCGGATCTCCTTTGCTTACAATCGAAGACAATTCCCGGTATCAACTTGAAGTCGCAGTAGAGGAATCACGTCTGGGCACGATTCATCTTCATGATCAAGCGCAGTTGCAGATCGAGGCCCTTGGAAATACGGAACTGATCGGCTCGGTCGAAGAGATTGTTCCCGCGTCGGATCCAAACAGCCGCAGTTATATCGTCAAGGTCAGCGTGACCAATGTAGGGGGCGCGCAGTTGCGATCCGGTCTTTACGGCAAAGCGCGATTCATTTCCGGCCAACGACAGGCATTGGCGATTCCCAAAACGGCGATTAGTCAACGCGGACAGCTTACGGGCGTGTTTGTGGTGGACCAATCAGGTCTTGCGCACCTGCGATTAATAAAGACCGGCAGGGCGTTCGGTGACAATGTTGAGATCCTTTCGGGCCTTAACGGCGGTGAACAGATCGTGATCGAGGGTCCTGCAACTATTCAGGATGGCACTCGCGTGCGCGAAGCCGCACCCGCGAAAGGCTCGCCGGTAGCAGCGAGATGAAGTCATGAAAGACGAACTCGGAATCGCCGGCAAATTAGCACGCGCCTTCATCGATTCCAGGCTGACGCCCCTGGTTATTGCTGCGTCGATACTTCTCGGCTTAGGCGCCGTGATGCTGCTCCCACGCGAAGAAGAGCCACAGATCATCGTACCGATGATCGACGTCTTTGTGCAGATGCCTGGCGCCTCGGCGAAGGAAGTAGAAGAACGCGTCAGCAAACCGATGGAGAAGCTGCTGTGGGAAGTGCCGGGTGTGGAATACATCTATTCGACTTCGTCGCCGGGTTACGCGATGGCAGTTGTGCGCTTTTATGTGGGCCAGAACGAAGAGGCAAGCATTGTTCGTCTAAATCAGAAGATGTCTGCCAACTTCGACTTGATTCCTCCCGGCGCCAGTCTGCCGATCGTGAAACCGCGTTCGATTGACGACGTCCCAATCCTCGCGCTCACACTCTCGAGCAATGCCTACGATCATTCCATGCTGCGCCGAATCGCGGCGCAGATTCACGATCAAATCAAGGAAGTTGCCGATGTCTCGGAAGTTAAGCTCATCGGCGGACAGCGAAGACAAATTCGCGTCACGCTGGATGAAGCGCGCATGGCCGGATACAACGTTGCGCCAGCCATCATCGTGCCCCTGCTCCAGCAGGCCAACCGGCAGTTGCAATCCGGCAGCTTTGCGGCAGGAAATCGTGAGTTTCTGGTTGAGACAGGCGGCTTTATCCACTCAGCGGAAGAAGTTGGCAGCGTAGTCATCGGCGTTACAGGCGATAAACCAGTGTACCTGCGTGACGTCAGCCACATAGAAGATGGCGCGGAAGAACCGGCCGACTATGTACTTTACGGAACTGGCCCAGCGCATCAGCAACAGGGACACGCTAATTCGCCGGCGGCACAAACTACCCTCCCCGCGGTGACCATTTCCATCGCGAAACGAAAAGGAACAAACGCGATCACTGTCGCCGATCATGTAATCGAGAAAGTAGAAAAACTTAAAGGATCGCTAATCCCCAACGACGTGCACGTCGCTGTCACGCGCAATTACGGTGAGACCGCCAGCGAA
>Ga0207676_10001928_pt1 | contig 15139 bp, 7 predicted proteins | sample KBSSwiS72_FD_184307 | JGI IMG/M metagenome (GOLD analysis project Ga0207676, IMG submission 184307) | Switchgrass rhizosphere microbial communities from Kellogg Biological Station, Michigan, USA - KBS Switchgrass S7-2 (SPAdes) (version 2) | ecosystem: Host-associated > Plants > Roots >... | reverse complement strand
CGCAAAATTGGGCTGCCAACAAAACGCAGCAGCGTTTTCCTCGATGGCGTCGAGCAGCATCGTGGGGTTGGATACCCATTCCAATGCGTCAAGGCTGATGATCGGGCAGCCCACGATGGTCGGAATGATGAACGAGGTGAGCAGTCCCATGTCATGATACAGGGGCAACCAACTCGCGACCTTGTCCCCCGTGGCCATGCCGATGGCCTCCGCATAAAGGTGCGCCTGATTGTAAACCTGGTCATGACTCAGCATGACACCCTTTTTGTGACCGGTGGTGCCCGAGCTATGCTGCAGGAATGCAAGAGTTCCCCGGGACAAGGGGGCGGGCTGCATTACGTCGGCCAGTGCATCTGCAAACGAAGGTTCCGTGAGATTGTCGACGTGCACCTGCACTGTGCCGGCACGTTGCGGGACTAGAGCGGCCAAAGACTGGAGCGTAATCACCGCCGCCGGCCGGACCCGATCGAATAGGATTTCGATTTCCCTCGCGAAGATCGCCGGATCCTGCTTCCGGGTCAGTGGCGGCAGCATAGTCGGCACCCATCCACCGAGCACGCAGCCGATAAACGTTGGATAAAGCCATGCCGAGTGATCCAGTATGATGGCGACGATGGCCCCGGGCCGGATTTCACCGAGGGCGCGCTGCACTGCTGCCACCTGCTGCAGCAACGCTCCGTAGGTAATTTCCTGCTCAAGCCCCTGCTTACGGAACCGCGCATAGACGGCGTCTGGTGCAGAGGAAGCCCGTGAAACCACCGCGTGGAAAATGTTCGAGACACGTTCCGGATCGTCGGCAGCAGAAATGCCGCGATGGCTCAGCACCTCCCTTATTGCCTGAACGCTGCTGGCTTCCATGGTCTCGTCGAAGCTGACGCGAATTCCGAACGCTGCTTCGACTGCGGCCATCAGCTCGACCTGCTTCAGGCTATCCCAGTTCTCTGTGGCAGCCATCGCCGATTGTTCGTTCAACTTGGCAGGGTCGATCGCGAGTACTTCGGCAAGAGTACCGCGAAGGGAAGGCACCGGGGACCAGGGCGGCAATCTTGGCGCAAACGCCTGCCGCTCCGCCACATTACCGGGAGACAGCGATTTCCAGCCCGATTCAATTCGAGTATAAATGTGGCCCGCCAGGCCTCGGTAAACACGCAAATCGAAGTGCTTCCAGTCGGGCAACTTCCACAGGCTTTCGTCGGGTGAAAGTTCGGGCAGGAGCATTATGTCCAGACCCGCCACTGCATCGGAAAAAATGCGGTTGAAATCCCGGTAGAAACCCGCCCTACGCTCGTCCGCCGCGCTCGTGCAGGAAAACGGCAAGGAAAAGATGATACGCGCCTGCGGCTGCGTCTCCTGCAACCACTGCACGATGCGCAGCCAGTTTGCGCAGGACTCTTTGGCCGTGACGTGATCGGTTTGGCGGAATTGCTGCCGCAAGGGCGAATTCAGGCCAGACAGATGATGGGGGAAATGGAAGCGCGCATCGGCACCCTCCACTGTTGCTTCAAACAGGCGATGATAACCGTCACAAAGATTGTCCAGAAGCAGCAAGTCGAACTTTCGCTGCTGCAGATTCTGCCAAAGCGACGGCTGGTGGCGCGAGATTTCTGTCAAGCCGGCGGTCTCGCGATAGTTCTCGATGAGATAGCGCAGGCTGTCGTTTGAATCATCGTCGGGCAAATCAAGGAATCGGCGCATCGTCTCGACTGAGGGAACGAGATCCCGTCCTTCGATAACAGTTTCGATGAAATGTCCACCAGTAATGACCGCTGCATTGTTCAAGCGAGTAAACTGAAAATCGTTCATCAAGTACATAGCCGTCAGGTTCGACAGGCAAGTACCGATTACACCCACCTGAAGATTACAACCCATTTTACATTCCCGAATTGGCGAAACACCTAACCGACTGTCAAAAACGATTCAATCTGGCCTGCAAAATGTTGCCGAACATATCGCTCCTTGCGAAGCTGGCGCTTCACAGCCTACCTGTCATTTCACAAACCGTCTGCTCCACGCTCTCCGAAAGCTCCGTGACGCGAGCCATTTCGGCGATGGCACACGCAATGTGGTACAGAGAACTGCCCGGCGCGGGTTCGTCCTGCCAACTGCCATCGCCGTTCATCTTGTCCCGCCAGAGGCCTGGTAGCGACACTGCCAGATAGGGTGCCAACCCTCTCGCGGCTGCGGTGATTTCCGCAGCTTCCGTTTCGCTGCTCGTACGCAACCAGCGCAGGACTGCAACCTTTGTGCGCTCGGTCTGCGGCCAGCATCGTGCGCGCGTGGAGCGTACCTCCCCGTCGATCCAGACCTCGTCGATCATTACACCACGCCCTGGATCCACACCATGGCGCCTGGCGAAATCGGTCAAACTGTCGGAAATCCGGATGCCATACTCCCAGCCCATGGCCGCCAATCGTTCAAACAGCCACGCCCACTCGCAACAATGCCCTGGCTCAACGATATCACCCTCCGGCCGCACTCCGACTTGCGAAGGTTGCCATTCGTGATCAAAGTACTCTCGCAGCGCGCCCGACGCGGGATCGATGAAACGGTCGCGAGCCAATTGCGCGATAGTTGCGGCAGCATCGAAGAAGCGCTGTCGCCCACTTGCTTCAAACAGGGCCAGGAATGCTTCGAACAGATGCATGTGAGGATTTTGGCGGCGGATTCGCGGGTCGGCAACCTCACCTTCCCGGAATCCACCATCAGGGGCACTCCAATGCTGCTCCAGACCATTGAGCAGACTTTCCGCGACATTAAACAGTTCGGCCCGTTCAAGCGCCCCCCCGGCGGTCCCGAGGGCGAACAAAACAAACGCCTGATCGTATAGATCTGCCCTGCCATCCAGCACGTCGGCAGAGGCACTTAGCTGGTGAACGAAAAAACCGTCGCGCCGCCGTGCGCGGGCCAGGAGGATATCCAGGGTTGTATTGACGAGATCCTGCCAACGGCCTGTCCACCCCAACCGAGCAGCAGTCGCAAAGGCGTAGATATGGCGAGCCTGGACAAACGTGCGAAAATAGGACTCGTCAGGCAGGCCATCGAGAGACATTCTCTCTGCAAACAGACCACTGGCTGTCCGGCCTCGCGTTCCCCACAGCGGCAACGCCTCGTGCAGCAACCAATCCTGGGCGCGGCGCGCCTCCTGCTGTGCGCTAGCAATTCCACTCGTCGGCACATGCCCATCCCCCGTCATGCCATCTGCTCGGAGATCATGCTTGCAACCAGATCCCGAATATCTCCGCCGCCGAACCGAACGCCGCGAATCCCGGCTGCGGCCGCAGCCTCCATATCGCTAGGCTGGTCGCCGACAAGGAAGCTGCGGGACATATCCACGGGCCACTGGCTCGCCAGGTCGAGAATCATGCCCGGCTGTGGTTTGCGCCAGGCATGGATTGCTCGGTAGCCATCCACCACTCCTTCCAAATGGAACGGACAGTACCGGAAATCGTCGATATGGGCGCCGTCCGCGTTGATCTCCCGGGCAATCCATGTGTGCAAGGCCCGTACATCGGCTTCACTATAGAACCCCTTTGCCACACCAGCCTGGTTTGTGACGACAAAGACGTACCAGCCAGCGTCGTTGGCGTACTTTACGGCTTGCTTGGCGCCCTCAATCCAGTGGAACCGGTCAATTGACCCGACATAGGCATCGTCACGGTTCAGGACGCCGTCCCGGTCAAGAAACAAGCCAGGCCTGGACAATTGCATCGGCACTTCGCTCTGCGCGGCGAGGTACGTTTCAGGAATGCCAATATCTATGAAATAGCCTGGATAAACTTTGGCCCGCAGGGCGCCGCGCCTGACCAGCTCCGGCAACAGATCCGATTCCAGCGAAAACGCTCCCTCAAATCCAGCCAGATCCTTCCGCCATAGGCAGTACACCCCGGCATTGATCCGGCAGGTTCCGCTCGAAACCGTGCCGCGAGGCAGGATGGCTGCAACCTTGCTGTCACCGGTGACATCCAGCGCCTCATAGCGCTCTGCGACCGGGACCTCGCGAGCCGCGATGACTGAGCCGTCTTCGGCAAGCGCCGTTAAATCGCGCCAGTTGAAATCGAACCAGGTATCGCCGTTCAGCAGCAGAAATCGTTCATCTAGCAAGTGCGCCGCATGCAGCAGTGCACCTCCCGTTCCCATCGGTTCGGGTTCGACCGAGACAACGACATCTTTGCCCGATCCCAGCCGCGCGCGAAGGTGGGCGGCATATTCCTTGACTACCTCCGATCGATGACCAGCCAGGAACACAAATCGGCTGAAACCGCGACGCAGCCCTTCGTCAACCAACACGTCGATGAATGGCCGCGCTCCTGCGGGAAGCAGCGGCTTGGGAACATCCCGGGTAAGCTCGCCGAGACGGGTTCCGAGGCCGCCGAGAAGAATTACGCATTGGTCAATCATGGCCATAATCGATCATCTTGAAACCTCAGGAACCGCCCAACCTTCGGCTCCATCGAAAGTTAGCTTGACAGCGCTGGCTTCGCCTCCGGCTGCATTCAGTTTGCGAATAAGTCCGTAACGGCGCTCTGGGTCCGCCAACAGCATGATGAAGCCACCGCCGCCAGCACCCGAAACCTTACCGGCCCAAGCCCCTGCCTCTATCGCCACATCCAGCAGACGATCGACGGTCGAATTGGAAACAGAGGTCGCGGTGGCCTTTTTCGAGAGCCACGACTGTCCCAGGATTTCTGCCATCTCGCGGATCCTGCCAGAAAGAAGGAGCGTTTTCATCTGTACCGCATGAGACTTGATCGCATGCATAGCCTCCAGCGTTTCTGAGCTCATCGCGGTCAATCCGCCCACTTGCTGCTTGATGATATCCGCCGATTTCCGGGATTGGCCAGAGAAGCAAATAACCAACGAGCTTTCGAATTCTTTCAGGCAATCCGCCTGCATTCGCAGTGGATTGACGACAACGCCGGCATCGTCCTTGAGAAATTCGATGAAGTTAAACCCTCCGAATGCTGCGGCATACTGGTCCTGCTTCCCTCCCATGAGGCCAAGCTGGACCCGTTCCACGTCGTAGGCAAGTTGCGCGACATCGTAAGGCCCGAGCGGCAGCTGCATGGCAACGGCGAACGCCTCGATCAGAGCCACGGTCAGTGCGGAGGACGCGCCGAGTCCAGAACCCGCCGGAACGTCAATCGTGGTAGTGATACGCAGGGGAATTGCAACGCCGGCATTATAACTGCGCATCATGTGCCGATAGACCGCCCGATGAAGACACAGGCCGCGGCGAATATCAAAATCGAGCGTGGGTGGCAGAACCTCCTCGGTATCAAGATCGTCAGCCTGGAACTCGATGTATCCGCTCCCCGATGGCGACAGGTGTGCATAGGCGTAGCGATCGATTGTTGCGTTCAAGACAACTCCGCCGAAATCACAACTATAGGAGGCAAGGTCCGTCCCGCCACCACCGAGGCCCAGCCGCAGCGGAGCCCGTGCGCGAACGTTCGTATATTTGAAGTTCATCACCATCACGCCTAAAAGTACGCCTTAAGCTTCGTTGCCCAGGAGCGCGTCTTCGAACACCTGGGAAATGGCATGGGGCGAGAAACGCGCAGCCACATATTCGACAGCTTTTCGTGCTCTTTTCCGGGCATCGTTGGGATCCGCCCCAGCTATTACCGCGTTGGCGAATTCATCAGCGCTGTCGCCTAAAAACAGCGCATCCTGTGCCCCATCCAGACCCTGCGCGCCGACAGAGGTGGTCACCACAGGAACTCCATTTGCCATGGCTTCCACAACCTTGCCCTTCACACCCGCACCGTAGCGCAGGGGAGCGATGACGAGGTCCGCATCGCGGTACAACTGATCAAGCTGCGCGTCGCTTACAAAACCTAGGACGTCGATGTCCTCGCCCCCCAAGCGCCAGATTTCGGCTGTGGCTTTGGATCCGACGACCTTGAGGTGAAAGCGGCATTTGCGCTGACGGAGCAGAGTCGCCACGTCCTGCGCAAACCAGATCAGCCCGTCAACATTGGGATGATGGCCAAATCCACCAACGAACAGCAAGGAGAGCACCTCGCCTGCCGGCTTCGCCGGGAGGCTGAGACGTTCACGCACGCTCGCGACCAACGCCTCAGGATAACTGTAGGGCGTGATCGCCTTGCAGATGACGTTCCCGGAAACCAGCCGAGCCATGAACTCGGCTTCGTCACGGCTAGGATAAAGGACGAGGTTGGACCCGTTGCATACCCGCAGTTCCAGCATGCGCATATCCTCCACCGCCGCAAAACCGGGAGCGCCGGGCAGACCCTGCTCGCGCTGCAACTCCATTCGGCGGAAGTGCACATCGTGCCCATAGAACCATATCGGAATCTTCAGATATTCGCGAATGTCATCGAGATAGGAAACGGCAATGTGCGGCCGGCTCACCAAAACAGCATCGTAGAGGCTTTGCCGCTCGGAACAGAATTCCGCGAACTTGCCAGTCCATCGCGACCCGTAAAGCACCTCGATGCCGTGGGCTTGCAAGACCTGGGCGTAGCGCCGGCTGTAATTGAGGTTGTCCGGCCAGAATGTCACGGACCAACCCTTGCCGACCATGGCGAGGAGGAATTGGTACATCGTGCGCGAACCTGCATCCCGGTCCCATTCAGGAACATAGTGGTCAATTACCAGAATGTGGCGCTTGAAGCGCGAACGATCGCGCGCCCGCAGAACTTGCTGGGCATTCGGGAAATGGTCTCGGCACAGAGAACTGCGCCAGCGTTCGAGCAACTTGCGTTGGTTGGCGATCTGGTAGGCCTTGATGCCGGATGAGACATCGCGGCCATGACTGCGACCCTCATGGTGGATGACTTCCGAGGCGGGCTGGTAAACCGTGCGGTACCCCAGACTGCGAATCCGGAAAGCGATGTCGGAATCTTCGCAATAGGCCGGCGTGAAGATTGGATCGAACCCGCCCAGTTCCTCCCACAAGTCTCGGGGAATGGCGATGGAAGCGCCCGAACAGTAGTCCGTATCCTTGAGGTAGTTGAACTCGCAGGCGCGAGCATCCTGCCCGCGCCCGTAGTTCCATGCAGAACCATCCTCCCAGAAGATTCCGCCCGCTTCTTGCAGTGAGCCATCCCAGTTGAGCAGTTTCGAGCCGACCAGGCCGACCGCGTGATGTTGCTCGAACGGAGCCAGAAGCTGGTCCAGCCAACCTGGCAAGACCAGAGTATCGTTGTTAAGAAGGACAACGTGCTGCCCGCGGGCGTGCTTCGCAGCCTCATTGCAGTTGCCCAGGAAGCCGAGGTTCTCGGATTGGCGAATATACCGTACTGCGCCGCCGACGGTCGCCAACAACTGCGGCGTCTCATCGCTCGAACCGTCGTCTGCGATAATGATCTCGAACGTGCGCTGGCTGGCAGTTTCCAGCACCGTGGCGACACACAAAAGCGTGTCGAGCACATTGTTGAAGACGGGAATGATGATGCTGGCATCGACCTCGCCGTTGGCCCGGACCAGCAGATCGGCCGCCCGGCGGGAAAGCCGCTGCCGCAGCTCGCCGCAAACCTGGCTCGAAGGAAACCCTTCAGGCCGCTCCTGATAGCGGGCCATGACCGAACAGAGATACCAGTAAAGACCGACCACATCTTCGCCATGATTGTCGATGATGACATCACGCAGCAATTGCGGCAGCCAATAATCGTCAAGCCGCTCCGGAGGCCAGGTTGGATCGACTGCCTCACGTGCCAGCGGTGCAGTATTGCCGTCAATTGCGGCGGCCTCGGTCAGTTCGGCGGTCAACACGAACGTGAGTAGGTCCTGTCCGCGATGCTCGTTCGCGACAAGCTGACGCCAATCGGGATCGACGCCCGCAATAGGCAAGTCGCGCCCCTCGGCACATCCGAACATGATGTAGTGGGACAGCGGCTCCATGCCGGACTTAGCCACATCGGGATATCGCGAAAGATAGGCCTGCGGATCGAACACCGGGTTGGGCCAGCGGCCTTCGCTCCAACCATGATCGAGGTAATGCTGCAACGGATTGATATCTGCGGCGGCTACGTCCGGATTACGGGACAGATACCAGTCGTTCGCAAACCACGGGTGCGGATCGCGCGCTTCGCGCCATCCGAACTCCAGATAATGGCGCAGCGGATTGAGGCCCGTGGCTGCAACATCCGCATTGTTGGCAAGGTAGTACGCGCCGGAAAATAACGGATGCGGATCGATCCCGTACAATTGAGGATCGCGCAGATAACGCGCGAGCGACACCCTGCCGAGCGACGGATTGGCACGTTCGACCCAGGAAGACTTAAACATTTTGCGGCCGATCTTTGGCACAACAGTATCGATCTTACGCATGATCCACGGCCGCGGGGAATGAGGTAGGGCAGCCGGCAGTTCCGGATGAGCGCGATCAAGCTCGGAACGTACGTGCCGGACAACCGACGCCAGGTTGCGAGTCCGGTTTCCATGCGCCGCTTCGGCTCCGAAACGCGCGAGCCCTTCACTCCCCAAATCCGCATCAGAAGTCACCAACCTCTCGGGTTGGCTCCATGCCTTAGCTACCTCGTCCCCCGCCGCCACCTGCGATGCTGGCACGACACGTGTGCCATCTTCAATCAACGGGCGATATTGGTCTGCAAGTGCGCGCGCATCGCCCAAGTCCTGACGCGCGTGTTCGAAGTAGGTGTCCAAGCTGCCAGCCTGCGATCGCTGTAATTCCAGTTGCTGCTCCAGACTATCCAATTTCGCACGCAGATCGGCGAGTTCCACGCGTTCGGAACACAATTGAGCTTCGGCATCGGTCTTCGCCTGATAGAAGCGGTCAGCGCGCGCTTCTCCCTGTGAACGCGCAATCTCCATTTGCGCGACCGCTACTTCGAGCTCCCCCATGCGCCGTTCGCTTGCGGCGCGATTGCGGGCCTCGTCGACCAGCTTATCCGAGAGTTCCCGCTGTGCAAAGCGAACCGAATCCAGCGCCTCGCGGGTGACCGCATGAGCGTTCAATTCTCGGGCGAACTGTTCCCGCATTTCCGCCAACAGCGCCTGCTGTTCGAGCTGTAGTGAATTCATTGCCGACCGGGTTGCCGAATGCGCGTCTAGTTCGCGGAAGAGCTGTTCGCGCACTTCCGCCAAGTGGTGCCGCGATGTGTTCAAAGCCGTCCGGGTCACTTGATGGTCAGCATGTTCCCCGTCAAGCCGCTTGCGTGCATCCGCAAGGTCCTGCTCCACCAATGCAACGGCCTGCTGCTGCGTAGCTACGGCCTGCTGGAGGCGCGCCACTTCCAGCGTCTGTTCGGCAAGCCGTTCTTCCATCTGCCCGAGTTGGGCCGCCTGCCGTTCAGCGAATGCGACTTCCGCATTTCGCCGCGTCAGGATCTGATTAAGCTCGAACAATCCGCCGATCAGCGATACATCATCGCTGCCTACGTCACGATCGAGAATGCGCCCCATCAGGCTGGAGAAAGTATTGGCCCGGGACTGGGCTTCCGACCGTATCCGGTCCTCGGCTGTGGTAAATGCGTGCTCGTTCTGTTGCACCAACTGTGCCGCAATCTGATGCGCAGCCCTCAGTTCTGCCTGAGCGGCATGGTCGTTCCGCAACTCGTCGAGTTCCGATCGCGCTCGTTCCAAATCCGAACGAAGCTGCTCATCCTCGCCATGCAGACCAGATGCCCAAGCCAGGATTTTTTCGTGTCCCTGCCATAAATCGTCATCGCGCGAGAAGTATATCGACGCAAACGCGGCATCGCGCTCAAGATCGCCATCGGAGCAGATCGCAAGGACGTACTCCGGATCACGCAGCCACAGTTCCGTGTTTTCCACGTCGATCCGACCTTCGTCGAACCTGGAGCCGTGGTAAACCCGTGCTGAGGCGAGATTTTGCGCGCCCGACGCACCGTCTAGGTCATAGCTGGCGGAAAGCAATGTCATACGCGTGCCGACAAGCTTGACGTTACGAAAATGTCGCCGCAGCAGGCTTTCAAATTCCGGGACCGCCATTTCCGAAACGTGAAACGGATTAGGCGTCTTGTACCGGTTATAGACCGGCCTATTAGGAGTAGACACCAAGAAGATACCGCGATCCGATAAGACACGCTTTACTTCTAAAATTAACCCATCATGATCATCGACGTGCTCAATCATTTCATTAGCAACAACAACGTCAAAGTTTTCGGCATCAAATGGCAAATCATACGCATCAGCGATGCTAAACGAAAGGTTTTCGCGAGTATAGCGACGCCTAGCCTCGCGAATAGCGACAGGGCTTATATCAACCGCTGCCACGACTGCTGCCGAGCCAGCAAGAATATTGGATCCATACCCAGTCCCGCAGGCCAAATCGAGCACCTTGCGAGTGGCAACTAGATCTTTGCAGATCGCATAGCGATGCGCATGCTCATATGCAATTCGCCCGGTGTGAACGGCCGAGTCGAACCGTTCTATATCTTCACTCATTATACCACCCGCCCGCTTCGCCGGAAAAATCTATCCAGCGTTTGCCCCGCCGCTCCAGATTTGGCAATCATAGAACTCCGATCGACGTCCGAATGTCCGATCCATGCAGAGGCGAACACCCGTCACGTTCTATCCCCATAGCGATCGTAGAAACGCATATCCTCAATCAGCAGGTCACCCAACCGGCGCACAGCTGTAAGATCGGCAAGAAAATTATGCCGGTCGCTCCGTACTGGCGTCACATTTTCCACAATATTAATATCCAGCTCACGTCCGATCATCCCTGAAAGGCGCGTCAATGCCGCCACTCGCGCTTCGTGTCTGCCAATGACGTCAAATCGTCCCATATCAAAACGGCCGAAATATGTTTCGCTATACAGACGCTGTATCAACGGCAGTCTCGCGAATTCGAAAATATCCAACCGATTATTTAGAACCGCTTCATGAAGGCGGTCGTAAGCATGATCAGCTGACTTCCAGTAAAAATATATGGACACAGCGTTATCGACCGGATCACGCAGCAGGGTGAACAGACGGGCGCTATCGTCGAATGCGATCTGACGAGGGGCAAAGTGACCGTGCAAGCATTCAATTCCGTCATCGACCGTTGCCTTGACGCTCAACATCGGGCCATCAGATACGTTTGCAGCCGATAGCGGATCCGCCGGATTGAATGAATCTTCGTTGCGGAAGGTGCCGCCATAAGCCTTGCGAAGAATAGCTCCAACGGAAGTTCCCCCAGCCTTGGGAGTGTGTACGGAAACAAGCAACACGGTCAAAAACTCCAGCGCCGCGCACTATCGCGATCCCACTCTCGTCGACAGCAATCCATCCAGCAGCTTACTCCGAAATGGATAATTCATCATTCTGCGCTCAATGTGTAACTGCGGCCACAACCCCCTCGGTCTCCTCTACCATGGCCTCAACGCCTTGTGCAGTCGGATGGATGCGGTCCGGAAGGCGCAGCTCTGCCCGGGTAATCACGCCGTGCAGGAAAAAGGAAATGAGCGCAGCATCGTGCTTTTCTGCCAGCGCCGGATAGATCGCATCGAACCGCCGCACGTAGTCCTTGCCCATGTTCGGCGGCGCCAGCATCCCCATCAAGACCACCGGCACCTTCCGCCGCCCCAATTCCGCCAGCATCGCATCGAGGTTCGCCCGCGCCTGCTCCGGCGGCAGCCCGCGCAGCAGGTCGTTGCCGCCCAGCGAGATCAGCACCAGGTCCGGCGTCCTCGGCTGGCTCCCCAGCGTGAATGCCAGCCGCGCCAGCCCGTCCGCCGTGGTGTCCCCCGAGACCCCGGCGTTGACCACCCGCGCGTTGATCCCCCTGGCCCGCAGCGCCGCCTGCAGGCGCACCGGATAGGCCTGCTCCGGCCGCAGGCCGTAGCCGGCGAACAGGCTGTCCCCGATCGCCACGACGAGCTTCTCCGGCCCCTGCGGCGCCGGGGTCTGAGCGGCCGCCTCGCGCTTCTCCGGCGCCGCCGGTTTCTGGCAGCCCGCCAGCACGCCTGCCGCAAGCACCAGCCAGACCACCGCCCACCCCACCGCCAGTCCTTGGGCTTTCATGCCATGCTCCTTGGGGCACCACGCTTGCCGCCAGCCCTTCACCTATGCCATTCCCCCCGGGTGACAAGCCCCCCCACTATCGCCGCCCGCTCGCTCACCCTCACCCTCGGCACCCGCGACGCCCCCGTGCCGATCCTCAACGGCATCGATCTCACCGTCCCCCGGGGCCAGACCCTCGCGCTGCTCGGCCCCTCCGGCTCCGGCAAGTCCTCGCTGATGGCCCTCCTCTCCGGCCTCGAACGCGCCACTTCGGGCACGCTTCACCTCGCCGGCGAGGATGCCGCCGGCCTCTCCGAGGATGCGCTCGCCCGCCTGCGCCGTGGCCGCATCGGCGTCGTCCTCCAGGCCTTCCACCTCCTGCCGACGATGACCGCGCTGGAAAACGTCATGACCGCGCTCGAACTCGCCGGCCACCCGAACGCGCAAGCCCCCGCCCGCGCCGAGCTGGAGGCGGTCGGCCTCGGCCACCGGCTCGATCACTACCCGGCCCAGCTCTCCGGCGGCGAACAGCAGCGCGTCGCCATCGCCCGCGCGCTCGCGCCGCGCCCCGCCCTCCTCTTCGCCGACGAACCCACCGGCAACCTCGATGCGGCCACCGGCGCCCAGATCATGGACCTCCTCTTCGCCCGCCGCGCCGAAGCGCAGGCCACCCTGGTCATCATCACCCACGATCCCGCGCTGGCCGAACGCTGCGAAAGGATCGTCACCCTCGCCGATGGCCGCATCGCCTCCGATACTGCACCGGCATGACCAGCCTCTCCTGGCCCGCCGCCTGGCGCATCGCCCGGCGCGATCTCTCGCTGCGGTTCAAGGGCCTGCGCCTGCTGATCGTCTGCCTGTTCCTCGGCGTCGGCGCGCTCGCCGCCATCGGCTCCTTGACCGGCGCGCTGGAAAAGGGCCTCGCCACCGAAGGCCGCCAGCTGCTCGGCGGCGATGTCGAAGTCTCCGTCTGGCAACGCCCGCTGAGCGATCGGGAAGCCGCCGCCCTCGCCGCCTACGGCACGCTGAGCCGCGGCACCCGTATGCAGGCCATGCTCGCCGCCGGCCCAGTCACCGGCTCGACTACCGCCCCGGTCGAGATCAAGGCGGTGGACGACAACTGGCCGATGGTCGGCCGCCTCACCCTCGCCGACGGCCGCCGGGTCGGCCCCCCGCCCCCCGGCCAGGCCTGGCTGGCGGAAGGCGCCGCCGTCCGCCTTGGCGTCAAGGCCGGCGACCGCGTCACCCTCTCCGGCCAGCCGCTCGTCGTGGGCGGGATCATCGCCGACGAGCCGGACCGCCTGTCCGAAGGCTTCGCGCTCGGCCCCACCGTCATCGTCCGCGCCGATGTCCCCGCGCAAGCCGGCCTCACCGCGCCGGGCGCCATGTACCGCAGCAAGACCCGCCTCGCCTGCGCCCGCCCCTGCGACGCCCAGGCCATCGCCGACACGCTCAAGGCCCGCTTCCCCTCCGCCGGCCTCGAACTGCGCACGCGCGACAGGGCCGCCCCCGGCGCGGAAAACTTCGTCGCGCGGATGGGCGATTTCCTCGTCCTCGTCGGCCTCGCCGCGCTGCTCATCGCCGGCATCGGCATCGGCGGCGGCACCGCCTCATGGGCCGAAGCCCGCCGCAACGCGATCGCCACGCTCAAGGTCCTCGGCGCCACCAGCGGCGACATCGCCCGGATCACCGTCCTGCAGATCGGCGCCGCCGCGCTGGCCGGCAGCCTCGCCGGCGTCCTCGCCGGCCTCGCCCTGCTGCCGCTGCTCTCCCAGCTCGTCGGCAACCTCCTGCCCATCGCCGCCACGGCTTCCCCCCAGCCGCTCGCCCTGCTGCGCGCCGCCGCCTATGGCCTGCTCGTCGCCCTGGTCTTCGCCGCGCCGCCACTCGCCCAGGCCCGCCGCTTCCCGGCCATGGCCCTGCTCCGCGCCCGCGTCTCCGCCTCCCCGATGCCGGGTGGCCGCGATGCCCTGCTGCCCGCCGCCCTCGGCCTCGCCGCGATCCTCGCCCTCGCCCTGCTCTCCAGCCCCTCCCCCCGGCTGGTGCTCCTGTTCCTCGCCGGCGCCGCCGCCCTGTTCGGCACCCTCGCCCTGGTCGGACTGGCGATCCGCCGCATCGCCATGCGCCTCCCCCGCGCGCGCAATCCGCTCGTTCGCATCGCGCTCGCCAACCTCCACCGCCCCGGCGCCCAGACCGGCCGCCTCGTCGTCGCGCTCGGCTTCGGCCTGTCCGCCTTCGTCCTCCTCGCCGTCGTCCAGACCAGCCTCGATGCCAACATCGCCGCCCGCGTCCCCGCCCGCGCGCCCGACTGGTTCGTGCTCGACCTCCCCCCCGCCCGCCTGCCCGAATTCACCCGCACCGTCGCCGCCCAGGCGCCCGCCGCCAAAGTCCGCACCGTCCCCATGCTGCGCGGCGCCATCCTCGCCTATGGCCCGGCCGACCGCATGACCCGCGTCGCCGATCTCGCCGAAATCCCCGACGATGCCTGGGCGCTCAAGGGCGAACGCGGCCTGACCTATTCCGCCCCGATCCCCGAAGGCAACGTCGTCACCCAGGGCCAATGGTGGCCGGCGGACTACGCCGGCCCGCCGCTGGTCTCGGTCGATGAACGGCTCGCCCGCGCCATCGGCCTGCACCTCGGCGATCAGGTCACCATCGGCCTGCTCGGCGTCGAACGCACGATGACCGTCGCCTCGTTCCGCCGCATCGACTGGGACAGCTTCGGCTTCAACTACGTCCTGGTCTTCTCCCCCAACGCCCTGGCCGATGCCCCCCACCAGTTCGGCGCCACGATCTCGCTGCCCGCCTCCCAGCGCACTCCCGAAGTGCGCGCCAACCTGCTGCGCGCCCTTACCCGCCAATTCCCCGCCAGCTCGGTCATCGAAGTGGGCAACGTGCTCAAGGATGCCCGCGCGCTCCTCGACCAGATGGCCACCGCCATCCTCGCCGCCGCCTCGGTCGCCGTCCTCGCCGGCGTCGCCGTCCTGCTCGGCGCGCTGGCCGCCGTCCGCGCCAGCCGGCTTTACGACAACGTCATCCTGCGCGTGCTGGGCGCCGGCCGCCGCCAGCTTCTCCTCCTGCAACTGGTCGAATTCGGCAGCCTCGCGCTCATCCTCGCCCTCGTCGCCCTCGGCCTCGGCTCGGCGCTCGGCTGGCTAGTCGTCGTCAAGCAGTTCGATTTCGAATTCCTGCCGGACTG
>Ga0207676_10001920_pt1 | contig 15169 bp, 13 predicted proteins | sample KBSSwiS72_FD_184307 | JGI IMG/M metagenome (GOLD analysis project Ga0207676, IMG submission 184307) | Switchgrass rhizosphere microbial communities from Kellogg Biological Station, Michigan, USA - KBS Switchgrass S7-2 (SPAdes) (version 2) | ecosystem: Host-associated > Plants > Roots >... | reverse complement strand
GTCGCGACGCGAGTCCAATCGACAGCAACCGCTCTTCCTTTTGCTGCGCCTTTCGTTGTCTTCTTCACGCTGCTGTTCGGTGTAGACTTGTTCACGGCCAATCTCCTTTCTTGCACCCTCGAGTGCGTTAGAACCTGCAGCGCAATTTTGCGACTGCGCCGAGGAGGTTGGCCTTCTCATCTCATCCCACCCACATCGCGCCGGGAGCGTCCGTTCGTGCGGATTGCTCGTCCTCTTCGGCTAGGCCGGGTAGGGATAAGCTCCTCTTCGTCACTCCTGTATCGAGAGTATTCCGCAGAGATGAGGTATGCATGAGAATTGGAAAGTGGGTGCGAGTCTTCGGTGACGCCCTGCCAGTACCCCGTCGGATGAGTATGGCCTTTGGTTTGTTCGAGAACTCAGAGCTCCATCTTGTTCCCCTACTTGATCACGGCGACAGGCAAAAGCACGAATGCGAAATGATCATCTCGCCCGTGCCTATCCGAAGTTGGCGTAGCGTTTGTCGGGTAACAGTGCGTCTACGCGACGATCCTGGAGCGCTTGCGGTTGCTACCGAGTTTCTTCGTCAAGAGAGAATCAACATCCTTTTAAGTGAGTGTTGCAGTACGTATCAGGGCAGGGCTCACTTTGATGCGATTTGCGACATCGGCCAGATGAAGGAGTACGACGAGCTGGTCGCGGCGCAGCGCGACGAATTCGAATTTGAGATGACTCAGCTACTTGGTCGGCTGACTGACAGATTCGATCGGTTTGCACGAGCACACGCGAAGAGCCGGCTGTTTCTAGTTGACACACTGGATTATGTAAGGTTTTCAGCGATAACCGGCCTTAACGATGCGTCGTTCGTCTGTAGACGAGATATCGCTGAGGTCGCGCATCATACGGGCGGTGCCTTGCAATTACCAAAACAACTCGCCCGATACATAAGCGAGGCGTGCGATCTGGTGCCACCGGCGCTTCCTAATTATGCGTTGATCACTGGAAACACAGAACAACGCTACATGCGTGTATTGTTTCTCAAAGACTCCCGTTATATGTTTCGTTTCGTAGTAGATAACGACTTGCCTCACTACGCTGGCAGCGGTATCGGTGTGTTGCATCAGTTTCTCAGCGCATTACCACCAGCGGTCAACTTGATGCGCGCCTCGAATTACATATTTGACAAAAAAGAAGGCGTTGAGCGTGGACGAATAGACCTAATTGGATATTGGAATGTAGAGCATCTGCGACGCAAGGATGAAACAATCGAGCAGTGCATGCAGCGAGAATTGGGTGCTGTGCTGAGTACCTTGGCGATTCAGGACGTCGAGGGCACGCCTCACCCTGATGCTTTGAAGCTTGTGCGTATACGAACCGCCAAGACAGCGTATCCGCGCGTTTATATTTCGTATTCGATCGGACACGATGAGCAACGCTTGGCGACGCTAATGAGCGCTCTAACCGACAACAATTATACGCCTGTTCTAGGGACGGATGAGCCAGACGAGGAGGAGGTTTCGTGGACAGTAAATCGGCGCCCAGTTGGCTCGGATGTGATGAAGGAGGCTCTCCCGCTTATAGATGGTTGCGTCGCGCTCATATCTCTGCAAACGAAAAGAGAGGATTACAAAGTCGTGTTGCCGAACGGCAAGACGAAGTATGTCGTTCCGCCCTGGCTGACTGCAGAAGAGATGTACGCGTGGTCCTCGCCTGCCTTACCAAGAGTCTTGCGTCTCAGAGAAGCGGGCATGGACGACTCTACTTTTGATCGCAACATCTGGGAGAAGATGTTCGAATCAGATCCACCGGAGTCGTACGATTTAGCAGTTCGGGCGGTTGTCAGCAAATTGAATGAATTTGCGTCCTCTCCAGGTTTCCAGCGCCGCCGCGACCTTGCCACGGCAGCTCAGCTTGATCGCCGTTATTCGCCTTCAGAACTTTAACTCGCACTTCCGTTCTGCTGCATGGGTGGACGGCCTAACTCGAGGTAGAACCCGGCGCGGCCCGGCTTCGGTCCGCCGGCCGAGCCGGCTCGGGCTGCGGTATTTGAACGGCGTCACGCCGCCTGCATCGCGTGCTTCAAGTGCAGGCAGGCGGCGTGCCGCTCTGCCGTAGCCACGAGGGCCCTGGCCGCGCGGGTTAACCTCTAGACCGTTAGGCGTACCAACGATCCCTACGGTTTCACGTTTCCACCGACCACCCCGAACTGCGACGCACGTTTCCGCGAGTCGACCGCTGGACGGACGCAGAAGGAGGCCGCCTCACGGCGGCATCTACTAGATGGCCAATGGCGTAACGGTTCGATCTGCGCCCCGTTCAGGTAAGCCGCTGTTAGCCAATTCGGTGTGCGGCATCGCTCACTTTCGCAGACATGCGGCACGACGTCCAGCGCGAACACGCGGGTGCTGGCCGCTGATGGCCACACCTTAGACCATTATACGTGTCTGACTACGCGAGTCGGCTCTCGCGGATGAGCCCTGTGAGGCTACAGATGGGGTCAATCTGTTCCGCATCCGGCAGATGGTCGTATTGAGTACAATAAACTCATTATGAGCTCTGCAATGCTTTATCACTACACAACTGCACAAGGGTTTCTGGGAATACTGCGCGAGCAACGCATCCGTGCAACCAACTTCAGTTTCCTGAACGATTCGAGCGAGGCGGAATACGGCTTAGGTCTTATCGCAGCGATTGCGGAAGACCTCCGCCTTCATCCCGAGTCGGGCCCCGCTGGCTTTGATGCGACGGAACTCATCCAGCTTGTCAAGACTTTCCGCCTAATCAATGAAGTTTACGTAAGCTGCTTCACTACGCTGCGCGACGATCTATCGCAGTGGCGCGGCTATTCAGGCATAGAGACTGATCGATATTGTATTGGGTTTGACCGCCGTGAGTTGGCCAGTCTCAGTGCGGATGCGGAAGCCTATTCAAATGCCCGCTTGCTGGAGTTGATCTATGAAGAGCCCGCTCAGCGGGCCGCCGTACTTGCTGCTATGACAACCAGCGATGGTGCGGCTCGTTTCAAACATGAGCTAGTAATCGAACTAGCGGCTGTCGCAGCCAGGCTCAAGCATCCTTCTTTCGCCGCCGAGAGAGAGTGGCGCATCTCGGTTTCAGTGCTCGGCACAGGCTGCGAAATCGCTGATTTCGTTGTTGTTGGCGGAAAGTTGAGACCCCATATTACGTTATACATGCCGCATGCTCGAAAGCTACCAATTGCCGAAGTAGTCCTCTTGCCACACAGCTCGCCCGAGCAGGCGCGAAAAGCGTCGGCGCTCGCGTTGGAGCGATTCGGTTATCCGAATATCGTGACATTGTCAACAATTCCATTTGTCGGATAGGTATCTCATCGCGCCCGCCTAACTCGAGGTAGAACCCGGCGCGGCCCGGCTCCGGTCCGCCGGCCGAGCCGGCTCGTTCAGCGGTATTTGAACGGCGGCGCGCGGCCTGCATCGCGCGACTCATATGCAGGCAGGCCGTGCGCCGCGCTGCCGTAGCCACGTGGGCCCTGGCCGCGCGGGTTAACCTCTAGACCGTTGTGCGGACGGGCCGAGCAGCTCTTCGCTCCGTCCGCACAGTTAAAACCTCGGCACGATTCCGAGACGCATGAGTACTGCAGCAGCCCAATAGGCTCACAGAACCGGTGCCTGCCGCAGATCCTTCGGCCACATGCGAGCTTGCCACGGCATCGCAGACGCCATACGGGCTTCGGCACGTGAACGGCTCACTATTCGTTCGCCAGGCACCGCGATCAGATTCCATATAACCGCCAGGTTAGCGGCGCGGTGCCTGAGGCTTTGAACATCTCGTGCTTCGGAATGAATCCGGAGCATTCTGCCGAAGAGGCGAGTGCCGCGAGCCGCGGCTTCGGCGCGTGATTAGCACATGCATCGTGTCCAAGCGCCAAGATCACTCACTGTTCATCGCTGCCATGAGGCAAGCACCGCAGATGTCGGCTTCGGCACCGAGGTTCTGCCACACTCGCGGAAGGCCAAGTTCGAACCGGTTCTCCGTCCGCAGCTTCTGAGCCGGAGCATCCGAGACTGAAGGAATGGGCTGCTTCGGCGCCGCACAACTCACAGTAGAAGCCGACGAGAGGCCGGATGCTTGGCCCGCCGGCCGAGCCGGCTAAATCAGCGCTAGACGGACGGCGTCACGCCGCTTGCGAGGCTCCCGCCCAAGAAACCTGGTTAGTCGCGTCAAGCGGCGCGCCGCGTCCGTCTCTGCACGTGGATGCCTCTCGCGGCTTAACTGTTTGACCGTTGTGCGGACGGGCCGAGCAACTCTTCGCTCCGTCCGCACTGTCAAGTCCTCGGCACAGTTCCAAGATTCACAAGCATCGCATCCGCCAACACAGCACACAGACCCGCCTCTCTGCCGCAGATACTTCGGCCACACGCGAGCTTGTCGCCTCGTCGCAGACCTCGCACGGGCTTCGGCGCGTGAACGGCTCACTATTCGTTCGCCAGGCATCGCGGTCGCTGTCGGGTATTGTCGGCAGGGTAGCGGCGCGGTGCCTGAGACTCTTGAACATCTCGGGCTTCGGCGTGAACCGGAGCATTCTGCCCTAGAGGCGAGCGCCGCGGGCTGCGGCTTCGGCACGTGGTCAGCGCGAGCATCGTGTCCAAGCGCCAAGATCACGCACTGTTCATCTCTGCCATGAGGCGAGCGCCGCACAATGTCGGCTTCGGCACAGAGGTTCTGCCACACTCGCGGAAGGTCAAGTGCGGGCATGTTCTGCGTCCGCAGCATCAGAGCCGGAACATTCAAGACTGAAGGTATGAACTGCTTCGGCGCCGCACAACTCACAGTAGAAGCCGACGAGAGGCTGGGTTTCGGGCCCGCCGGCCGAGCCGGCTACATCCTCGCAAGACGGACGGCGTCACGCCGCTTGCTTGCGCTCCCGCCCAAGAAACTCGTTAGTCGCGGCAAGCGGCGCGCCGCGTCCGTCTTTGCTCGTGGAAACCTCTCGCGGCTTAACTGTTTGGCCGTTAGGCCGACCACGATTTTCGCAGCCGCACTTTCCCCCACCCACGCAGCGCGAGCCCCGAGATCAGCGCGAGTAGGAGAAGCGTGATTGCACGCGCCTCCTCATATTTGTGCAGCGACGATCTTGTCGCAACTATTCACTAGGCTGACGAACGAATTTCGCGGCCCCACTTTCCCTCCAACCGACCCGCGACGATCCATTCGGCTCAGCGCAATTTTCACGGCGTCACGACGCCGGCATTGCGCGTTTGACAAGGGTGCAGGGCGGCGTGACGCACCGAGCACTGGCTCACTGACGATTCGGACGCTTGCACTCACAGTGCTATCTTCATGGCATGTCGAACGACACCGATGTCCCCCGGACTCGCGACGCAGGCGGAGCGCTAGCCATGCTTCGAAGACTGGGTGAGGTGCGGGACGGTTTGCTCATACTGGCTGCGCTGCTTTACGGGGTCGGCTATCTCGCGTGGAGCCTCTTTGCATGGATCTACGGGCTTGGTACAGCGCCTCCCTTTGATGCGCAGTACTTTCTGATTGGAACGCCACTTGTGGCTGCGCTAATTGCGCTTGGATGCCTTATCTATGCAGTTCTGCGTCGGTTCCTGCCAAACTTGGCGAGCTGGTCCGCCGATCGTCCGCGGTGGGTGCGACTGTTTGTAGCAGTCTTGCTGGGTTGCTGGGTGCTCGTTCGGTCGGCCAGCTATCTGATCAACCAGCAGGCGCTCCCACACCCATTAATTTACGCATCGTTGATTCTTCTCGTAACGGTGTACGGCTCTATCATAGCGATGCTGTTCGGACCCTCGAAGTCGGCCGGCCGTAACGCAGCGAGTATCTCACTTGTAACTGTTGTAACGATGCTACTGAGTATTGGGATGGCGGCATACGTACTGTCGGCCTATAGGTATATCCCGCAACAGATTGGCGGTGGGCGGTTGCGGCGTGCACAAATTGAGGTGCGCAGCGATGTGCTCTCGCCCGAATTGCTCGAAGAACTTGGATGCAAATCGACTAGCCCAGACGATCGTGTGAAGGTTCAGAGAACTCACGTCATCTGGCTGCTGATAGGTGCAGGAGATACGCTGATAATAATCGACGGCCCAGACCTTCTTAATGCGCGTATGCGCGTCGAGGTTCCGCGGTCAAGTATATCGGCAATTCTCTGGCGAGAATAACGCGCCGACGCAAATTCGGCACCCTAGAACGATCGTCGGCAGGATCACTTCGCCGGAGAAACGTTTGTTCAATGTGCACTACAGGGCGGCCTAACTCGAGGTAGAACCCGGCGCGGCCCGGCTTCGGCCCGCCGGCCGAGCCGGCTCGGAAAGTCAAAACCTGCACGGCGGCGCGCGGCCTGCATCGCGCGGCTCACATGCAGGCAGGCCGTGCGCCGCGCTGCCGTAGCCACGTGGGCCCTGGCCGCGCGGGTTAACCTCTAGACCGTTAGGCCGACCACGATTTTTGCGGCAGCACTTTTCCCCCCACCCGAACCGGCCCGTGGCGCGACAAGCGCGAGTAGGAGAAACGTAGTTGAGCGGGCTCCTCGTGTGCTGAACTGCGCGGTGCCAACCGTCCTTTAGGCCGACCTCGATTTCTTCCGGCCGCACGTTCCGCCCACCCGGACATCGGCACGATTCTCTTGATTACTCGCTTGTAAGGCCTGACGTCGCGCCGGTGGCCAGCCGTCAGCGGGTGATTGGCTACGCCGCCTAGCGAGCCATTAGGCGGATGACTTCTTGCACGAGCCGCTTCGATCGATCGATGGATGCCGGCTGCGTTTTTGCTACCGGTGATCTCCGGCCCTGGGTGGATATCGGCGCTGGTTGCCTAACCAGTGTAATCTTGGCGTTGATGAAGTCCCCGTCGGCCAGCGAGCCTACGATCCTGTGGCATTACACCGATGCCGGAGGTCTCCATGGAATGATAACCGAGCAGCAACTTCGCTGCGGGAATGTTCATTTCCTTAATGACCAGACAGAACACTTCTACGGATGGGGGATGGTCCGAAGGCAGCTCCGGTCATTTCGTTGCAACGACGTCGCCTGCTCGTTCATCGCTCGAGAGGCGTTGGGCTTGGTCAGCGACGGTGAGTCGAGAGTCATTCCACACGCGATATCGTTTTCGGAGCTGCCGGATGCGATGAGCCAATGGCAACGCTACGGCAATGACGGTGCTGGGTACGCTATCGGTTTTGACGTTGCCGGCCTACGCGAGATCTGTTCGAGCATTCTCCCTGTTGGTCGACTTGAACGGCTAGTCTATGAGCCCAGAAGGCAGCGAGATCTAGTCGCAAGACCGATTGCCGCCTGGCACGCCGCGATGCCGAATCATCAGTTCCGTGGTACGGTCAGTGCCGTGGAGCGCCTTGGGAATGAGTTACGTGCCAGCACGCCATCACAGCAAATCGACGCGAACGAAGTTGCGGTCGCCCTCGCAATCAATTTGTCCCGGCTGGCAATGACACTGAAGCATAGAGACTTCAAAGATGAGCAAGAATGGCGTCTTATCACGTTATCAACCCGAGACCAGATACCAGGAGCTCCGCCAATCGCACCACCCGAGTTCTATGTAAGCCGAAACGTGGTGAAACCGTTCGCCCACGTCTCCATGATGATGGCCTCGGGCCAGACACGTCCACTTCCGATTGTCGAGGTGAGATGCGGGCCTCGCTTGCCGACTCGCTTGGCCAAAAATTCCGTCCGCACGTTCTTGGATACTTTCGGGTACCACCAAACACGAGTCTCTGTCTCTCGTCTTGTTCGAACCTGGCGATAGCGGCCTAACTCGAGGTAGAACCCGGCGCGGCCCGGCTTCGGCCCGCCGGCCGAGCCGGCTCGTTCAGTGGTATTTGAACGGCGTCACGCCGCCTGCATCGCGCGCCTCAAATGCGGGCAAGCGGCGCGCCGCTCTGCCGTAGCCACGAGGGCCCTGGCCGCGCGGGTTAACCTCTAGACCGTTAGGCCGACCAGCATTTCCGCGACTGCACCTTCCACCGCCCACCCGCGCAAGGTGGGCATGCTAGGGAATCATCGCGCCTCTTTTGTCCTCTGCCAACCCTGTGAAGGTGACGGTCTAAAAATTCACCTGCGCGGCGAGAACCTACGTGCCGCGGAAAATTTCGGCGTTTGGAAGCGGCTCAGGCGCTGGGTCAAGAACTGTCACATCGTCGTTTGGTTGTTGATGACAGTTTTGCGTGGCTTCAATCGTAGCGGCTTGCCAACGGGTAGGTCACGCTGCAACACGACAAACTGCCGAAAAGCGTCGTGCATAGTACGGTTTGATTGCTGAAGGGGAGCGGGCTTGGGGTCTGCCGGAGGAGAAAGCGGATCTATAGGCGGTTGTGGCCCGTTCGTTTGCGGTGTCTGCGGCAACCGAGGCGTGGCCGGCGTTGGGGGAGGTGGGTTTTGGGCAACACGTGCGCCATCAGACACTGCCTTCGTCCCGAAATAAAATGACGCAACAGACGTCATGAGAGTACCAAGGATGGTAAGCAATTGCTTGGCGAAATCGACTACTGGTTGTTCGGCGCGTGTATCTTTTAAACGCACAGTCAAAAACACCGTGGTTGTTGAAAACAAGACAATGAGCAACAAAGCAATGATCGCTCTGACGGAACCATCAGGAAGTCCTAGTGCAAAATTTGGTGTAGCGAGGCTGTACACAGCGAACACGGCGACCATCAACGCCAAGGCAGACAGTAAACCGGCGACCGCCGCAACGACGAGAAGCGGGAGACGAATTTCGTCAGGTTTATCACCGAGCACGTATCCAAGAGCGGCGACAAAGGCCAACGTTAGCGCCGACGAGACCGCAACTAGCACGACCGCGACTTTCCAACCAACGGTGGTTTCTGTTTCGGTAGCCATAACGTAGGAGTGTCGGGCCGCGAAATTTCCCTACCTGATCTAAGGTGGGATGTTCCGGCTGATTGCATCTGGCGCTAACTTGGAGGCAGTCGGTCCCACCTCTGACGAGATCGTGTCGCGACATGGTTGCCAGAACGGTTCGACATTTGGCCCTCTTTGATACTTGCGCCTACGGCACTTGCAGGAGCGGCCTAACTCGAGGTAGAACCCGGCGCGGCCCGGCTTCGGTTCGGCGGCCGAGCCGCCTCGTGCAGCGCATCTTGCGGGGCGTCACGCCGCCTGACATCGCGCGCTTCAAATGCGGGCATGCGGCGTGCCGCGCTGCCATAGCCACGCGGGCCCTGGCCGCGCGGGTTAACCTCTAGACCGTTAGGCCGACCACAATCCCGACGGGTTCACGTTCCTCCACCCGACCGCGCATCGTGGCATGATCAGCGTCAGTAGGGGAGGCATCGTTGTCGGTGCCTCGTCATCCGGCGCGGTGAGCCGAGGGGTCCCGCTACTACGTAATTACGAAATCTGGTGCTGGCAATAAGGACTGCTGGCGATCATCGAGTAATCCGAGTGCAAAGGCTTCTCGAATTGACGGAGCGATTTGGCACAGTGACCACCAACGATCGTCACGGCCACGCCCATTAATAAATACGCCCATCCGTCGAAGTTTGCGGTTGAATTTGTTGTGCTGATAGGCCAATTCGTCCTGCCAGTAGCTCTTTCTCAGGAGCGAGCGAAGCGCCGCGAACTCGTGTGGTCGGAGCACCATCCGCAACTTCTCAGCCGCATTCGCGGCCGTTTCAAACGAGTCGTGATGGGTAAACGGACCTCTTCGAAAATCATGCGTCGCCCATAGCAAGCTGCTTCTCCATACGCGCTCATTCACAGCTCGCACGAAGGATGTGAGGGCAAGCCTGTTTCCTCTTTCCGCTCCAACGGTGGCTTCGATCACGAGGCGAGCAAAATCGGTCTTAAGCACGCCATATCTCTCAGTCATTTGCTCGAGAACAGATGCCGAAAGATTCGGTTTTTCGAAGCGCTTAACGAGTACAAGATCTGCCCAATGCTGTCGCTCGCCAAACGTCTGTCCGTTCGTGAAGATCTCGTACGCCAAACATCCAAATGAATAGACGTCACAATCGGGATCATAGGGTTGGCCAAACAGATATTCTGGTGCAGCATATCTAATCGTTCCTAGGAAGGCGCCGGTTGTCGTCTGTTCCGGCATGGAGGAACTCTTCACAACGCCAAAGTCCGCAACGATCGTGCCGCTTGTTCCCAATAGGATGTTTGCGGGCTTTATGTCTCGGTGAACGATGCCGATGCTATGCAAGGCGATGAGTCCGGTCGCCGCCTCGTTCAGAACTTGAATCCCGGAGTCGAATGAAAATGGTTGGTCTTGCTCCCTTCGTCGTTTGAGCTCTTGTTCCAGTGTCATGCCTTGGTGAAGTGCCATTACGAGAGCCGGTCGTCCATCTCTCGACAGTATGGCCCCATGAATCCTTAGAACGTGGCGATTGGTAACAGCTCGTCCGACGCTTACTTCTCTGAAAAGGCGTTCTACGAATCCAGGCTCTTCTGTGACCCACGTCTTGTAAATCTTGACCGCAACATAACTGCCCGGCTTCAAGTCGTACGCGCCCGTCCGTAGCCGCGCTTTGAAGACAGTTCCCGACTGTCCTGTCCCGAGCGCGTCGCCGAGTTCTAGGTCGTCCCACGTGAGCGAGTGAGCCATGCGAAGATAATAGTCCGGTCTCCTCCGCGGCCTAACTCGCCGTAGCACCTGACGCGGCCCGGCTTCGGCCCGCCGGCCGAGCCGGCTCGGAACGTCAAAACCTGCACGGCGGCGCGCGGCCTGCATCGCGCGACTCACATGCAGGCAGGCCGTGCGCCGCGCTGCCGTAGCCACGTGGGCCCTGGCCGCGCAGGTGAACGTCTGATCCGTTAGGCCGATTGCGATTTCGGCGGCCGCACGTTTCCACCCTCCCCCTCCGCATGTGGGGAAATACTGGGCATCTGGCTCCGTCGACCGATCGCGGCACTTCGTGTGGCTCAATTTCCCTAAGAGTGGACGTTAGCTCTGTCGCGATGACGCCTTGGAGATTCGATACAGGTATGCTTTGGCTGTCATGATTTCGTTGAGCAGGCATGAGATTGCGTCTCTCTCGGTTGCCAAGGCATGAGTTAGGTTGCCAGACCAATCCGGAAAGAGGGTGGTTCCTCGACGCAGTTCAGCTAGTTGCCCAAGGATCTCATTAAGGAGCAGATCAGATTCGCGCGCGCGGATCGAAAAGCCATTTGCATTTTCATCGTTAAGGTGAGCGCGCTGCGGCGGAGTTAACAGCCAAAGCAAAGAGCGGCTAAAGCGCCGCCAGATCTCGTGAAAGTTCTCAGTCAGGTCGTTTAGCTCGAGCGTGAACTGTCTGGTAGCGTCCGCCGCTTGCCTAATTCCTGGACTCTCAGCAGCGGCATTCGTTGGTCGGCGTCCTTCGCCGCGAATGGTCAGGGTTGCGGCTACTAGTTGCTCCGAGTGAGTAGACAGTAGACGGTTAAACCGTTGAAAGAACGATCCCATCTGTTCGCTAGACCATTCCACATCTGCCGCGCAAAGCTCCGGCGAATAGGTCTTGTCGGCGGTCGTTATCTGTGGGGCCGCCACGCGCGGAAGGAAGTCTGTCACCGGGTTTGAAAAGTCGACCAACCCTGCGAGGTGCAGTTCTGCCAATTCTTGCAGGTGCAGCACGACTCTCGGCGCTGTCGATACTTCATGGGAGTACTCATGAACCGGATAGGATCGGATATCAAAGGGGAGGTCGAGTACAGACTGCGCTAACATCACGGTCGGCTTGCCTAGCGCGTGCGCAACGCCCAGTTCGTACATGACGTTTGGGTTGGTTGAGCTCACGTCGGCAATCACGAGGTCGCATTCCGCGATACCACACATGATTTTCTCTAAGATGCCTCTCTCGTCCAATCGGCTATCCGCGCGAAAAACGTGGAAGCCAGGCAACGCCGGTTCTATGACATCGCGAAAGACTTTGTCGAAAGACGGTGCGAACGGCATGATTACAAACGCTTTTGGATTGACGGGTGACGTCATAACGCCGTAGATCGTACGCTCTTGACGGCCTAACTCGAGGTAGAACCCGGCGCGGCCCGGCTTCGGCCCGCCGGCCGAGCCGGCTACTTCAGCGCAACTTGCACGGCGTCACGCCGCTTGCATCGCGCGCTTCAAATGCGGGCAAGCGGCGTGCCGCGCTGCCGTAGCCACGTGGGCCCTGGCCGCGCGGGTTAACCTCTAGACCGTTAGGCCGACATCAATCCTCGTAGCTGCACCTTTTCCCCCATCCGCCGTGCCAACTCACGAACTATTTATTGATTCCGTCAATTCGTACATTGGGGCAGCGCGCTCCGCGCAGTTGTCGGCTCATGGTGCGTCGCGCAGACATCTATTGTGCTCGATTCCCCCGCGCGGCGTCGCGAGGTGAGAGGAAGCGGCGCCACCACCTTACCGCTCCGCCGCCCTGCCATTTCACGCGTTCGCCCCTTCACATCCACCCGCCGCCCGCGGTAGGCGAACGCGTGAAATGGCAGTCCCCCTCTCGCGACGGTCGTGGCGCCGCTTCTCTCACGCGCCACCCGCCCTGAGCGCGTTCGGCGAACCAGCGAATCAGCGTCACGCCAGTTGCAGTCCACGGTCGGGTTCCGCACGCGTCTCGAGCGCAACTGCCGCGCCGCCGCTTCGCAGATTCGCCTCGGCGCGCTCCCGCCTGCGCCGACGCCGCTCACACCCGAGCATTCTTCAGGAACGCTGTCCGTCGCGTGCGCGATCACGTCGGCACATTTCCACCGCCGTCACGCCGGTTGCAGATCGCGAGTCATTGCTCCGCACTCGTCGCGGCAACCGGCGTGCCGGCCACCCCGGCTGACGATCTCGTTTCTGCGCAAGTACGTTCGACGGGCTCACGCCTGTTCCGTTAGGCCGACCAACATTTCAGCGGCCGCACGCTTCCCCCTTGCCCCCCACCGCGGATGTCACCAAACCTGGTCGTCGAAATCCAGTGTCAAGCCACCGGCGCGATGTCCCGAGAAGAGGGACGAAGACCGTTCTCCCGCATTCCATTCCTGTGGAGTTGCCGAAAAGAAGTTGCGGTATTAGATTTGTAGCCAGCATGTCGTGCGGCACAGCTCGACCAACCGGCTCGGAGATCTTGGCGCTTTATCGCTCTGGTGCCTTAACTCCAGACGACTTTCGCCATCAGATCGAGGTATGCCACGGACCACGCTTGATGTGGCTTGCGCTACGAATGAATATTTCCTCCACGGTCGCGCGTGATTTGATGCGCATAGTCGTTGCAGACGCGGTGAACGTGTTTACTGAAGGGGATCCGCTAACGACCGTTGAATCCCATTTGAACTCACGCATGCGACAAGTGGCTTCGGACACGCTGCGTCGTTGCGGTGTTCATCGGCATTGCCTGCAGCCGTATTTCGACGCTGCATGGCTCGATGTGATCGTAGACGAATATGCGATTATCGTCGAAGTGTCTCAAAGACGCTCCGACCAAGCAGTGCCTCACCTCGCCCCGGCATACGATGAACAACTGATGCGGAATGATCAAGGTATTCCGCATGCCCATGGTGTCATCGCGTCGCTGAAGCTCTCCAATGCTTGGAGGGCGCGACATCGTTTTCAGCGACAGGTGACATATGAACCACGACGAGGTAGTGCAACCCAAACCAGCAGTTGTCCGCACAGTCGCGGATGGTCCGATCGTACCTCGCGTAATCGCGCCGACCGAGTCGCTAACGGCCGGTTTCAGCGGATCACACGCGATAGCGCTCGAAGGCGCTGTGACGGAGTTTTGCGGAGTTCCAGAGCTCGCGGTTCGTGCTTCGGAGCTCTACCGGCCAATACGCGAGGCGGAGTGGAAACAGCTTAGGCGCTTCGTCCAGCGAGCTAAATTGCGAGAAAGGTCGGTAACTCCGGCATTCTGGTCTGCTGTGACGACGGCCATTTCCGGCCTGTTAGCGCTGCTGGGTTTCCTTGCTTTTGCCACGCCTTCTCCTTGGCCGGCGTATGTAGCTGCGTCGGTAACAATCGGGTCGGCATCAGCGGCGGTCGTACTTCGAATAATCGAGCGCAAGAATGAAACTCTCAAAAGTACTTCAGTTGACGATGCTCTTGAGTTAATGAACGAGATTGAAGAAATGTTCTTGAACCAAGTGCGGCCTAACTCGAGGTAGAACCCGGCGCGGCCCGGCTTCGGCCCGCCGGCCGAGCCGGCTCGGAAACTCAAAAGTTGCACGGCGGCGCGCGGCCTGCATCGCGCGACTCACATGCGTGCACGCCGTGCGCCGCGCTGCCGTAGCCACGAGGGCCCTGGCCGCGCGGGTTAACCTCTAGACCGTTAGGCGCACGTCCAAAGGAGGCCGCCTTGCGGCGGCGACCGCAATACGGCCAATGGCCAAGAATCGCGATCCTTCTCCGTTGCGCGACGTCGTGCCGTAGAGTTCAGCGCGAAAAACATGGAGAACCGGCCACAGCCCGTCGTGTCGAAGGACAAGATCGCCCGCACGGTCCGGCTGCGGCGTTCGTGATAAACCCTTCCCAGCGGCATTCGAATCGGATACGGTTATCGTTGTGCCACCTCGCGTATACCTTGAGACCAGCGTTGTCAGCTACCTCGTTGGTCGACTCAGTCGAGACGTGATTGTTCTTGGGAATCAAGAACTTACGCGCGAGTGGTGGGCGAGTAGCCGAGCCGAATACGACTTGTTCGTGTCGGAAGTGGTCTTGGCCGAGGCTGCCGCTGGCGACGCGGACTTGGCCCGCCAGCGACTGCAGGTCGCCCAGGACGTCCCGCTTCTGCGTGTAACGGAAGAAGCTGAGCGGCTCGCGCCGTTACTGCTAAGGGCTGCTGGTTTGGCTGCGAATGCAGCTACGGACGCTTTGCATATGGCAGTGGCAACGGTGCACGGTATGGATTATTTACTTTCTTGGAACTGCACTCACATCGCGAACGCCACGATTCGGCGTGCAATCGAGAAGCAGTGCCGGTTGTCAGGTTACGAGCCGCCGGTCATTTGCACGCCTCAAGAACTCGCAGAACGGTGAAAATCATGTGGGAAGATCCGATCGTTAAAGAGACACGTGTTGCTAGGCAGGAGTTGTTCGCGCGGTTCAATAACGATCTCGCGGCCCTATGCAGGTATCTTCGCGAAAAGGAACTCACGCATCCAGATCGTGTTGTTACATTGACACCACGCCGGCCGGAAACTGTTCAAGCTGTGAAAGGGTAACGAGAACCTAACCGGCGCCTAACTCGAGGTAGAACCCG
>Ga0207676_10001919_pt1 | contig 15191 bp, 13 predicted proteins | sample KBSSwiS72_FD_184307 | JGI IMG/M metagenome (GOLD analysis project Ga0207676, IMG submission 184307) | Switchgrass rhizosphere microbial communities from Kellogg Biological Station, Michigan, USA - KBS Switchgrass S7-2 (SPAdes) (version 2) | ecosystem: Host-associated > Plants > Roots >... | reverse complement strand
CACAACGACCAGGATGGCACGTTTTTCAGTATTTTCCTCGGCGAGGATCTTGTGATGGTGATAGAAAAGGTTAAAAGCCTTGGCGAGGTTAAAAGCGTATTTTGCTAGGATCGCGGGCTCGGTTTGTTCGGAAGCCTGCCTGACAGTATCTCCGAGCCTGGACGCTAGCACCGCCAGCGACCATACTTCGTTGGCGGCGCCGGGATCGAAAAGTTCGAAAGAGGCGGCCGGATCTCTTACCGAATCCTGAAACTGCTGAAGCGATTCGCCTCGTTCTTCCAGTTTTCGAAAGATCGAATTTGCTCGTACAGCGGAGTACTGACAGAAACAGCCTGTTTCGCCCTCAAAGGAAAGTGCCTCTTTGAAATCAAAAACGATCACGGTCGTCCGCGTAAATTTCAAAAGGAAATATCGCAACGCTCCGACCGCGATCTGATGAGCAATGAATCCCCTTTCGTCCTCGCTGTTATCCGGGTGGCGCGACTCCACCTCGACGAGAGCATCCGCCTCGAGGCGATCGATCAGATCGTCCGCCTTTACTCCCAGGCCTTTACGGCCGCTCATTTCAATAAATGTCCGTTTCCTGTCCTCGCCCGAAAGCTCAAAACCAAGTTCTTCGGCGGCAGCAGGCGACAGTGCCACCATCTCATACGAAAGATGCACGCTCGCCCTTTCGCCGCGTTCCGGCGAGATCGCCGCGACGCCTTTTCTGACAATTTCCTGCGGATAGGATTGGCGTGTATCGATGACGTTATAAACAGTCTCGCCGCCGCCGAATTTTGGATGATCAGACGCAGCCTCGGCACTATTGGCCGTAGTGATCCAAACCGGCTGTCCGTCCGCGTATTTGTGAAACGGCCGGTAGTAGAAGTCCAGGCCCAGTATCCCGAGCTTCCACATCTGATAGGCGATGTCTTTGCCAGTATAGGTTACGGTCCCGTTTGAACGGACCAGGATCTTGTCGGCTTCGTGTTCGTCCGTGCCTTCGTGCGACTCGAAAGGCATTACCCAACAGCCGGCATGTTTTCCTTCGTCTTCAAAACGTACAACGCCGAGCTGTTTCATCTGCTCGAACGCCCGATCCCAAAAATGAAGATGAAGTATCTCCGATTCGCGAGGCAGCAAATCATACCGGATCGAGAAACGCTCCATGGTCGCAAGAATGCATTCGACGTTGCGCGATGCTACATAGTCCGCGAGTTTCGCCGTGTCATTCTCTCCTGCTTCGATCAGGTGGAGAACCTCGGCCCGTTTTTCTTTCAAAGATTCGTTTGTCCGATACTCCTGGCCGACTCTGGCGTAAAGATCCCAGCAGTAGTAATCAAAACTTTTACCTTCGGATTTGAAATCCTCGTCGAGCGTTATGATATTTGCCAGATCGAGTTTTTCGAGGTAAATGAACCCAACGACGACGTCGGCAACCTGAACGCCTGTGTTATCGATGTAGTTTTGGATCTCGACTCGTTTTCCGTTTGCCTGCAAGATCCGGACAAACGTATCGCCGAGCACAGAATTGCGAACGTGCCCGATGTGGGCGGCTTTGTTTGGGTTTACCGAGGTGTGTTCGACACAAACCTTAGTACCGGACCCGTCGGCGGAGTTTTTCTTCAACGGAAGAGGATCGGCGGCTGCGTTCGAGGCGAGGAAGTTGGAACGGTTAATGAAAATATTTAGGTAGCCCGCGCCGGCTACCTCGACCCTTCCTACTATCTCGCTCGATTCGAGAGCTGCCTTGAGTGTTTCGGCTATTTCACGAGGATTCTTTTTGTCGCCCGTGGCTTGCTTGATCCTTTTCGCGAGATCAAAGGCGACAGGGAAGGCGAGATCGCCAAGTTCGGTTTTCGGCGGGTATTCAACCGCAACCTGGTCGAGTTCTACGTTAAATGTCGCAGACGCGGTTTCGCGCACTTGCGAGCGCAGCAGCTCTTGAATTCCTGATAAGTCCATTCGGTTAAAAATGACCTGGTCCAGGCCAAGTCAGATAAAACCGAAATTATAAGCGTTCAGTGGATTTAATCAAAAAGGCGACTTGCGGCCACCTTTTTCAAAGCCCTATCTGATCGAGACCGTCAGCGTATAAGAAGTCGCGCGGCCAAGATTGTCAACGCATATCGATTGATCGCCCGACTGTTCTACCTCATACGAATAGCTGGCGTCGCCGCTCTCAAATATTTGCGCTTTCCCGGTGGATGAACTCAAAGTTGCGGACAGCGTTTGGCCTTGACGCGCTCCGGCAGCATAACAGACGCGTCCGCCGCTGCCGACGCGGCCGGTGACCGTCGCTGAGGTGCGGCCCCGCGCAAAACGAATACGAATGTCCGCCCAGGAATACGCGGCGAAAATACAAACCGCCAGCAGTGCAAGAAATATTCTTTTCATAGATCAAATAGAATCCTCCGACATATACGCGTGAAAATTGTCCGGATCGTATAGCGAATGAACGCGTTTTTTCTTTTGTTCTAAATAGAGATAAACTTTAGCTTTATGCGAACACTGTATTTCGATTGCTTTGCGGGGGCGAGCGGGAACATGATCCTGGGCGCTCTGCTCGCGCTCGGCGTTGATAAGGAAGAACTTCAGCGTCAGATCTGGCTGTTGAATATCCCCGACTTTGATCTCGTGGTTTCTCAGGTTGATCGCTCCGGGATATCCGCCACGCATGTCGAAGTTAAAGTTCCGCAGGAACATGTTCACCGCTATCTTCGCGATATTGAAACGATCATTGACGCTTCAAACCTTCAGGATCTTGTAAAGGCCCGAGCAAAAAAGATCTTCAGGAGGCTCGCTGAGGCCGAGGCGAAGATTCACGGGATTGACGTTCAGAAAGTTCACTTTCATGAAGTTGGGGCAATGGATGCGATTGTCGATGTTGTCGGAGCCTGCGTCGGCCTTGAGTTACTTGGGATCGAGAGATTTGTCTGTTCAAAGATCCATGTCGGCAGCGGATTTGCCAAAATGGCTCATGGCACATTTCCGGTTCCACCGCCTGCCGTGGCTGAATTGTTGACGGGATTCCCGATCTATTCGACCGAGGTTGAAGGGGAATTGATCACCCCAACAGGAGCGGCGATAATTGCCGAATTGTGTGATAGTTACACTGCATTGCCTGAGATAAAGGTTGAACGTATTTCCTATGGAGCCGGAACGCGTGAATATAAGGATTTTCCGAATGTCTTGCGTTTGATGCTCGGCGAATCGGCTGCGGAAAAGGCGTCGAACTCGAATGTTCTCACCGATAGGCTTATTCTGCTCGAAACGAACATCGACGATATCTCTCCTCAGATCCTGGGATTCGTAATGGAAAGAGCTTTTGACCTTGGAGCTCTTGATTGCTGGTTCACGTCAATACAGATGAAGAAAAATCGCCCGGCGACGGTCGTTTCGATACTTTGCCAGCCGAGTGACAAAGACAAGCTTGCCGATCTGCTGTACCGCGAAACGTCTACCCTCGGAGTTCGCATTAGAGAGATCGAACGTGAATGCTTGCCGCGAGAGTTTGTTAGGGTTGAAACGAAGTACGGCCCGGTTGATGTTAAGATCGCTCGCCGCGGCGTTGATATCGTCAACGCGATGCCGGAGTTTGACCAGGTAAAAAAACTGGCGCTTGAACATAAAGTCTCGTTTGTCACTGTTCGAGATGCTGTTTGGGCGGAATTGAATAAGGAGAAAACGTCCGCGGCCGATGGTAGGCCGAATTAAGTCATGGCGAAAAGGAAGGGGAAAAAGATCGATCTGGACAAGGTCGCCCAAGGCGTTCGGCTAATTCTTGAAGGAATCGGGGAAGACCCTGATCGCGAGGGCCTAAAGAAAACGCCCGAGCGCGTGGCGGATTTTTACGCGGAGCTAACTGAGGGAATGTGGGTTGACGCCAAACAGCATATCGTTCCGCTGCCCGGCGATTCGCATGACGAAATGGTCATTGTCAAAGACATTTCTATCGCCTCGGTTTGCGAGCATCATCTGGCTCCCTTTGTGGGTAAATGTCATATCGCCTACATTCCGAAAGGAGGCCGGATCGTTGGCTTGTCAAAGCTCGCCCGGGTCGCCGAGGTTTTTGCCCGCCGGCTCCAGGTACAGGAACGTCTCACTCAGGAGATCGCTCAGACCCTCTTCGACGGCCTTAAACCCCTTGGCGTAATGGTTGTGATCGAGGCCGAGCATACCTGCATGACATTGCGAGGTGTGAAAAAGCCCGGGGCCGTGACTATCACCTCCGCCGTTCTGGGCGGTTTCAGACGCGATTCTCGAACGAGAGCAGAGGCCATGTCGCTGATCAAGGGCTAGCCTTGGAAAACTCCGAGCTGATAGATACGTGGGTGTATAAGTATCATATTAATCAGTATTAGGAATTGGTGATGTGAGGTTTTACCCTAGCTCTAATGGGACTTTTAATGCTTCCGTGAGACGCCTGAAACACCTGAAACACCTGAAACAGCAGGCTCGTTGGCGCAAAATGAAACGCCAAACACTGGCTCCAGGTAACCAAAAGTTTTACATTAACTGTTGGCATTTCTACATCTAATCAACAACTTCAACTATGAAAAATACCGTTTCATTTCTACTGTTGCTTCTGTTTATATCGCCCGCCTTTCCTGCTCCTGATCGAACGAAAGATTTTGACCAAGCTAAAATGCGCGAACGCGTAAAGCGGCTGTCGGCCGACGATTTCGAGGGCCGCGGTCCCGGTACCGAGGGCGGAAAAAAAGCCGCTCAGTATATTGCGGACCAATTGAAAGTAGTTGGCGCAAAACCCGCGAATAAAGGAAGCTATTTTCAGAACGTCAGGCTTGTAGGCGTTAAGGCCGATCCTAATACCGTCTTGCAAGTTTCTAAGGCCGGCGCAAACGGCAAGTCTTTCAAGTTTGGAGACGACTTCGTTGCTACCACGGGCGCACAAACCGGCGATGTTTCGGTTGATGCTGACCTAGTCTTTGCGGGCTACGGCATCGATGCACCGCTTTATAACTGGAACGATTACAAGGGTGATCCGAATCAGTACAAGGGTAAGGTCCTGATGATCCTGGTCAACGATCCGCCGGCAACCGAAAAGGAACCGTTGCTCTTTGGCGGTAAAGCTCTTACCTATTACGGCCGATGGACATATAAATACGAGGAAGCTGCACGACGGGGCGCAGCGGGTGTGATCCTTGTGCATACGACGGAGTCCGCCGGCTACGGTTGGAATGTCGTTCGAACGTCAAACGGTAATTGGAGATATGAGATCGCTCGAACCACTGCGGACAAGACGCCGTTTCTTAAGTTCAAAAGCTGGGCAACAAACGAAACCGCCGCAAAGATCATTCAGGCTGCAAATATGGGATTGGAAGGTTTGAAAAACCAGGCAAAGAGTCGTGATTTCAAGCCTGTGAACACGGGTCTCCGGGTTCGGCTCGACCTTCATAGCGAGGTAAAGACCTTCGATTCACCGAACGTTGTGGCCACGGTTGATGGGAAAGACCCGAAGAAAAAGAGCGAGTACGTAGTGTTTTCCGCGCACTGGGATCATCTCGGGATTGGCGAGGCGAATGACAAGGGCGATCGCGTTTACAACGGCGCATATGACAACGCGTCCGGAGTCGCCACCCTTTTGGGAATGGCTGAGGTTCTCACAAAAACTCCGTTCAAGGACCGGCCCGACAGGTCCTTTTTGTTCTTATTTCCAACAGCCGAAGAACAGGGTTTGCTAGGATCAGAATATTACTCGGCTCACCCGCTCGTTCCCCTTGCCAAAACGGCGGCCAATGTAAACGTTGACGGCGTAAATTTCTTCGGAAAACTATCGGATTTCATGCCGCTTGGAGCTGATCGGTCGTCGATCATCGACGTCGTGACGGCGGCTGCAAAGGAACGAAACCTAAAGGTCGAATCAGACATGCGTCCTGAGCAGGGCTTTTTCTTCCGGTCAGATCATTTTCCCTTCGCGAAGGTCGGCGTGCCGTCGGTGTCGATCCAGCACGGCGACCAGTTTAATCCGCCCCTGAAAGGCGAAGCCGCGGAGTTCGCCAAAAACTATAACGAGAAGTATTACCATCAGGTTTCGGACGAATATCACGAGTGGTGGGACATATCCGCGATGGTGCAGGAAGCGGATTTCGTATTGGCTGTTGGCGTAGACCTTGGCAATGCTCCGCAGATGCCCAGATACAAGGATACCGACGAGTTTGCGGCGGCGGACCGAGGCCGTTTTCGCAGATAGGATCAAACGAGCGATGGAAAGTGTAGCGTGTGGATAATTATCTTTACACACGCTACACTTTATTCTTTTTCGGATCATGACCACTTTTTACATAACAACGCCTATTTATTACGCGAATAGCCTGCCGCATCTGGGCCACCTCTATACTACGATCGTGGCGGATGTCATTCAGCGATACAAGAAACAGCGTGGTTTTGACACCTTTTTCCTGACCGGAACGGACGAGCACGGAATAAATATCCAACGGGCAGCAGAAAAGAACGGCCGTACGCCGAAAGAACAGGTCGACTACATCTCGGGCGAGTTAAAGAGGATGTTTCATGATTTCGGCCTCGACGGCGGAAACGGCGGATACGACATTTTCATGCGGACAACTGAGCCCTTTCACTACGAGGGCTCGCAGCATCTGTGGCGCCAGATCGCCCAAAGCAAGACGCCGAAGGGAAACGAGCCTATCTACAAGGGATTTTACGAGGGCTGGTTTTGCGCTCCGTGCGCCGAATTTAAGACAGAAGATGAATATTACATTCCCGTCGGTTCTGACATTCCATTCTGCCTGATCCACGAACGGCCGATTGATAAAGTCAGCGAGGAAAGTTACTTTTTCCGCCTCTCGGACTACGATCAATTCCTAATCGAATCCATCGAGAAAGATCCGAATCTCGTGCGCCCGGAGGCCCGCCGGAACGAAGTCCTCTCGTTCGTTCGCCGTGGATTGGAGGACCTGTCAATAAGTCGTCAGAAGACCTCAGTGTCATGGGGAATTCCGGTTCCAGGTGATGAGAGCCACGTGATGTATGTGTGGCTTGACGCACTGACGAACTATATAACCGCGATCGGTTATGGAAACGACGAGCGCTCTCCGATCGGGTTTAAAAAGTACTGGCCCGCGACGCACCTGGTCGGCAAGGATATCCTACGACAGCACACGGTTTACTGGTTTTCGTTCCTTCACGCCGCGCGTTTGCCGTTGCCGCGCGGGGTGTTTGCGCACGGGATGTGGCTGGACGCTGATGGCCGAAAAATGGGGAAAACACTCGGGAACGTTATCGAAGTTGATGTATTACATGAGCATTTCCAAGTCGATGCTGTACGGTATTTTGCTCTGCGCGAAATGGTTTTTGGTCAGGACGGGAAATTCGGCTATGCGAATCTGATAGACCGGGCCAACGCGGATCTTGCAAGCGGTCTCGGTAATCTTGCCAGCCGGACGTTCTCGATGATCTCTAAATATCGCGATGGCTTGGTTCCGGACGGAAAGATCGCCGAGGAAAACTACATCCATTCTCGGCGGGCGGGCGTCGATCCCGATGGCGGCGAGATCGTTTCGGTGGTTGAGCATGCTCGTGATGAATTCCTTAGGCGTTTCGATAATTTCGAGTTCAGCCAGGGATTGGAAACACTCTGGGCCGTCATCGCCCGGATCGACAAGATGATCTCGGACGCGAAGCCGTGGGAGCTGGTAAAGGATGAGAAGCAGGCACAAACCCTGAATGCCGTTCTTTATCGTGCGACCGAAACCTTGCGCTGGCTTTCAGTAATGCTTCAGGCCGTCATGCCCGAATCGGCGGCGAAGATATATTCGCAGACAGGACTCGACGAAGACATCGCCAAAGTCGAGCCCGCGAGCCTGAAATGGGGAGATCTGAAACCGGGGACCAGGATCGGCAAAACCGTCGGTGTATTTCCGAGGATAGATAAGAACAAAGTTATGAGTGAGATCAGTGAGCAGAAACCCGCGAGCGGCGAAGCGGCAGCCGAAGTGAAAGCCATTGTCTCAGAACCGCCTGCGTTAGCGGGTGGCGAGACCGCGGTTGAAGACGGCAATTTTATTACCATAGACGATTTCACCAAAGTCGAACTTCGCGTCGGCGAGATAAAGGTCGCCGAGCGAATACCAAAGGCTGACAAACTCCTTCGATTTGAGATCGACCTTGGTGAAGAGAAGCCGCGGCAGATACTGGCTGGCCTCGCCGAATACTACGATCCCGAAAAGCTAATCGGCCGCAAAGTAGTAGTCGTCGCCAATCTCAAACCACGCAAAATGCGCGGCCTCGAATCACAGGGCATGATATGCGCGGCGTCGTTGACCGAGGAAGATTCGCCGGCGATCGCGACGTTTCTGGAAGATGTGAAGGTCGGCGCGCGTCTAAAATGACTCTCATCGATTCCCACTGCCACATTGACGGCGAGCAATTTGATGCTGACCGGGATGAGGTCGTGCAGCGAGCGAAGGAAGCCGGCGTTGCGGCTATGCTGAATGTTGGCACTGGCGATCCGCATTCGGACGATTTTCGGCGGGCCGTTGCAGTTGCCGAGAAGTACGAGAATGTTTTTGCTTCGGTTGGTGTTCATCCGCACGATGCAAAGCTCTACGACGACAAGGCAGAAAACCACCTTATCGACCTCACGAAATCGGAAAAAGTAATTGTGTGGGGCGAGATCGGGCTTGATTTCTACTACGACCATAGTCCTCGGGATGTACAGGTCGAGGTCCTTCGACGGCAGATCAGGACTGCGAGGCAACTCGATCTCCCGATTATTGTTCATAGCCGGGATGCGAACGACGAGACCGTTGAACTTCTTTCTGACGAGTACAAATCAGTTGCTGACAGGGGTGTCCGAGGTCCCGGTATCATGCATTGCTTCGGCGGTACACCGGAGATGGCCGAGGCTTTGATGAAACTCGGTTTTATGATCTCATTCGCGGGAAACGTTACTTTCAAAAAAGCCGAGAATCTGAGAGAAGCGGCGAAAGTCGTACCGCTTGATAAGCTTTTGGTCGAGACCGACTGTCCCTTTCTCACGCCGGAGCCATTTCGTGGAAAACGTAACGAGCCGAGTTTCGTTGTTCATACCGCAGCGTTTCTGGCTGATTTTTACGGAGTAGAATTTGAAACACTCGCAGATCGGACTACGCAGAATTTTCTTGATTTTTTCGGCATTTCATTTATGCAGTAGCACCGAGACACAAAGATGTTTAGGGACAGGAAATGAAGAAAATAGTCTATTATTGTGGTTCGATACTAGCTATTTCGTTGTTCTTCTCTTGGGCAGTTTTTAACGAGTACTGCCGCATTAATCTCCCGACGTCCCCCGATGTAACCGTTGATCGGATCTATGCTGAAAATTTTCATGGGAAAATAGTTTACATGAGTCGAACCGAGAAATTTCTTACCTATGGGATGCCGCTCGGTGGGGGCCTAATTATCATAGGTCTGGTAGTAATGTTTGGCTACGCCAATATCTCTAGGAAGCCAAAACGTAGTCTCTAATGGTTGATTTCTTTTCGTATGAACATGATAAAACCCAAGTTGTTGCCGGCGACTGCCTCTTGATTCTCCGCTTCTCGCGCGTGACTGCGGTAATATAAACACAAATGGCCAAAGAAAACTCATTCGATATTGTTTCAAAAACTGAGTACGCCGAAGTGACCAACGCGATCCATCAAACGACCAAAGAGGTTTCGCAGCGGTTTGATTTCAAAGGCAGCATGGCAACGGTAGAGTTGCAAGACAAAGACCTGATGCTTTCGGCCGAGGACGAAACCAAGCTTCGCAACATGAACGACATTTTGCAGGGTAAACTCGTCAAACGCGGTATTTCTCTAAAGGCCCTTGATTACCAAAAGATTGAGCCCGCCGCCGGAGGGACCGTTCGCCAGCTGGTTAAGATACAGCAGGGGATTCCCATCGAGAAGGCAAAAGAGGTCGTAAAATTTATTAAGGATGGCAAATATAAGGTCCAAGCTTCTATTCAGGGCGAAACCGTTCGGGTATCCAGCAAGGACCGCGACACGCTGCAAGATGTGATTGCGGCGTTGAAAGGCAAGGATTTTGGGATCGATATGACATTTGATAATTACCGGAGTAATTGACGGAACAACTATGTTTTATAAGATTATTCTTCTCGCCAACCTTATTGTCCTTGGGTTTTTGAGTTTACATGCTCAAGATAATACTCCCGTTCCCGCAGCCTCGTCCAATTTTACAGACAAAGTTTTAGCTGAAATGAAACTTGACGTCTCGACTCCGGACGATGCAATAAAACAGTTTGGAAAGCCCGACAAGGATGAATTCGGTGGTCTTAGCATGCGACCGAAGAAAGCTCTTGTCGATGTCACTATTAAACCCTTGCTTTCTGCCAACGAAAAGCCTAAAGCTCTTCACAGCCTGGTGTTCAAGAAACTTGGAGAAATGGACAGTCTGACTGTGAGTTTTTATGACGACAAATTAGTCCAAATAATATTGGATTACGACATGCACCAGAAAGAAAAGCTTTTCTTGGCCGGTAGTTTGCCTGAAAGATTCAAGGCGGATTTCGTGATCTTAGATACTGTTGCGAAAGGAGCAAAACTTTCTGACTTTGAAGGCCAAAAAGAAAATACTATTCCGAAGGTTTATGAAATTCTCTACACACTGCTAAGCGTCCAGAAGGATAAGGTTTATTTTGTTAGAGTAGAAAATAACAGTGGTAAAGCTTTCAGCCGATCGATTTTCAAGAAACCAACAAAAGAAATGTTCCCGGGTCTTGTAAGCGAAATGCAAATTATTAGCAGGGCTTTGGAAAAGAAATAAATGCAGACGTTCGCCCTTTCAAAAGAAAAATACCTGCCCGATCTCGCAGCAAAGCGCATATTCGATCTCGTCCGTCCTGAACTTGAGTTAGTCGAGGCCGAATACGAGCGGCAGGCCAACTCTAATATTCAGGTGATCAACTATCTGGGCGAGTATCTGAGGGCATCGGGCGGCAAGCGAGTGCGTCCGGCGTTGCTGATACTGTCAAATAACACTATCGGTGGGAACGGAAAAGCGGAGAATGTAATTCGCTTGGCGACGGTAATGGAAATGCTCCATACAGCCACGCTTGTACATGATGACATCATCGACAATGCGACCGTTCGCCGTAGCCGTTCGTCGGTCAATGCACGGTTTGGCAATCAGACCGCCGTGTTGATGGGCGATTGGCTGTATATGTCGGCCTATGAGACCAGCCTTCGTGAGCGGTCGTTGGAAATTCTCGACATACTGACAAAGGTGACCAGGAAAATGACCGAAGGCGAACTGATCCAGCTTACGGTCCTCGGCAAGATCGACCTCACAGAAGAAGAGTACTTCGACATCATTAAGCGCAAGACGGCCTATCTTTTTTCGGCGTGCTGCGAGATCGGCGCGATCCTGGGAGGCGCGACCGCTGAACAGCAGCGAGCTTTGCGTGATTACGGGATGAATCTTGGCATTGCTTTTCAGCTCGCTGACGATGCCCTTGACCTTACTTCAAAACAGGATGTGCTTGGCAAGGCGGTTGGTGCTGATTTGATCGAGGGGAAACACACGTTGCCGCTTATTCTGCTTCTCCAAACCGAACGGGAAATGGCAGCGGCCTTGTCACAGGTCATTCATGATGGTGAATATAAGGGCAACTCGAGACAGTCGATCATTGATTGTCTGGATCGGTATGAGATCCTGGGCCAAGTGCGTTCGCTGGCCTATGACTTCGCGGAGAAGGCGAGAAAAAATCTTGATGTTTTTCCGAAAACAGGGTATCTTTCTGCGTTGGAAGAAATTCCTGTAAGTGTTATCGAAAGAGCCAGATAACTCAGTTCGCGCTCAACCGCCCCGAATCAAATAGTAAATTCGAAAAGCCCACAAAGCTTTACTTTTCAGGATGTTAGACGAGAATCTTATAGCAACGCTTGAGCAAAGCCTCCAGCAGACGCGCAGCAACCAGAACAGGTTAATGGCAAGGCTTCGCGAAGTTGAGGACGAGGCTCGTAACTTAAGGAAGGAAATAGAAGCTCTCGAGAAGTTTGCAAATCAAACGGAATCAAATATTGATGGTTTGCTTGTGACGATGCGTGCCGGGAATCGAATCAGAATGGGCAATTCGCTCAATTTGGACGATGATTACGAACGCCAATCTTCTTATGTTCGAAGTTCCCCTAACACACCAGTTCCCAGGCCGCGGCGCGAACAAACAAGAACTGGATCCGTGGCTTATCTAAATCAAAATCGCGGAGGAGTCCCGCGAATTCAGGAAGGGATCGAAGCTATAAGCCATCGTTTTAGCGATCGGACCATCACACAGGCCTGCACGCTATTACTACGCGAGGCCGGAAAGCCGCTTCACGTAAACGAACTCTATAATCTTTTGGTTGCCGGCGGAATGGAGTTCAAGGGAAACAACCCGACCATCTCAATTGCGGTTTCGCTACACCGTAACCGCCGATTTCGAAAGGTCGAGCCCGGCACCTTCGATCTCGTCATGCGCGAGGCTTCACAGGCAGCGTCGTAGATTCCGTTAAAAACTTTGTTCCAAGATCCGACGAAAAGCCCAAAGTCATTCTAAACGCTTGACTTTGGGCCTTTTGTTTTTATGATGGCAGGTATGAAATTAACGGTCACCCTGAACGACGGCACTCTGGCAGGCCGGAGTTATGAGTTGGAGAGCGGTTTTTTGACAGTCGGACGCGGAGAGAATTGCAGTATTCGCTTCGATCCCATGTCGGAACGGATCGCGTCGAAACAGCACGCTTTCATCGAGGCCAAGGTAGATGGTTATTACATCACCGATAATAAGAGCACTAACGGCACTCTCGTTAACGGCAATCTCATAACTGACGTTACGAAACTCAATCAAGGTGACACGATCCAGTTCGGGCGTAATGGCGTTACGGCGCGAACGCAGATCGACGACGGGCGGCCAAGCATAGCCAGAGCTCAATCTGTATCAACCAAGGAGGGGTTCAAGGAAGCCCAGGTTGTAAGGTTCAATGAGATCGCGAACGAAGCACCCGTTAGCGTTCAGCAATCTATCGCCAACCTTGGCCTGGGCCGAATGGAACCCAAACCTCCGCCTAGCAATAAAGGCCTTTACATCGGCCTCGCGATCGCGGGTCTATTGATGATCCCTTTGATTCTGGTTGTCATAGGCATCATGTTTCTCAGCCTCGGTCCTGTTCCGGCGGTGATCGCGTCTGTTATAGCATTCACACCCGCTGCCTTTTATATCCTGCCTTTGATGGGCCTCGATCGTTACGATCCCGAGCCGTTCTGGCTTTTGGTGATGGCGTTTTCCTGGGGGGCTCTTGTAGCCGTGATCGTTTCGTTCGTCGTCAACACGGTCTTTGGGTCAGTAGTCTATCTCGGAACGGGCAGCCCCGGCCTGGCTCAATTTGTGAGTGCCGTCATATCTGCGCCTGTTATCGAAGAGGGCTCAAAAGGTGTCGGACTGCTGATCCTTCTGATTTTTTTCCGGCGGTATTTTGATGACATTCTTGACGGAATAGTTTATGGCGGCGTGATAGCTCTAGGATTTGCAACGGTAGAGAACGTTCTTTATTACGGCGAAGGCCTTAACAGGGCCTACATGCAGTACGGAATAACTTCCAACGCACTGCTAAGCTTTCTGTTCCTATTCACGCTCCGCGGAATTCTTTCACCGTTCGCACACGTGACGTTTACGTCAATGACCGGCATTGGATGCGGCATCTCGCGGGAATCGCACAACGGATTCGTCCGGTTCATAATGCCGATACTTGGCTACTGTGTGGCTGTGTTCCTTCATGCGACCTGGAACGGCCTCGGTCTCGTGATCACGATCCTACTGGTTGGTATGGGAATGGAACCGACTTGCGCCAGCATGGGGCTCGGAGGCCAGGAAATTGGTCTATGCGGCTTCTTTACCGGTTACCTGGTATTGGAGGTGCCGCTTTTTCTTATCTTTGTCGTGTTCGCATTTTTCATCATGCGGCGCCAAAGAAAGATTCTTACGGAGATGCTTGCGATCGACGTTGCTCGCGGCCTTGTATCACAGGAAAATCTCAATATCGCGACTTCGGCGTTTAAGAGTTCAAGCTGGCTGTTAGGCGGCGTATTCAGCGGTAAGTTCCTTGCCCGCAGCCGATATTTGCGGGCGGTTGGAAAACTCGGACTCAGCTATTGGCATATTCAACGCGCCACCAAAGCACAGGGAAATACGGCGAGCTTCCAACAAAATCCACTTCTGCGTGATGAAGTCTTAAGGTGGCGGGATAAGGTTTAGGGCCTCCGATTGGAAATGAGCTTCCTTTCGAAAGAAACTCGAAGAGATTTATATACGAATTGTTCAACGAATGGTTTTAAGTTGTCAAAGCGAGCGTCGTTGAGAACGATGCTCGCTTTTAATTGCTCAATTTGTGGGAGCCTACCCTTTGCTCGATAATTCCGAAAATGCTCGCCGCCTCACGACAGGATCGAGATATTTATGAACCTTCCATAATCGCAGTAAACGGGCCGATGATGGTTCGAACCTCGGCAATCAAATTAGCCGGAAACCCGGCGCGTCTAGCATGTTCACGTATCACTTCTTCGTTAGGTGAATTGTAAATGCTGTACAGCTTGTCACCTGTTACGTAGCTTTGGAGCCATTCGATCTCCGGGCCAAGCTCCGTCAAAATTTTACAGGAGGTCTGCGAGGCCGCCTTAAGCTGCTCCGCAGACCAGTTCCCAATATCGGGTATTACCCGCTCGATAACATATTTAGGCATATGCTCAGAAGGAAAAGACCGCTTTTATTGAACCGCCTGCGGTTCTCCGTAAATGAAGTCGTCCATCATCACGACATCATCCTTTGCCGTATCGTCCGCTCCGGGAACAGCGCCGGTCGTGATGCGAACCCGCGCGATGCGAGCGTCATCAAAGACGATACCCATAAATGACAAATTGCCGTCACCGGGTGATGCGGGAGCGAAGCTGCTGAAAAGGAGCTGGCCGTCCGCTGAGAAATATTCGATCAATGTCGACGCATGACGGTTTCCTCTCTTTTCACCTGGTCCGCTTCCGTCTGGCTGATCGACGTCTGAAAGCACTACACCGAATCCTCTCGTTACTGCCGGTGTTGGTCCCGCTGTACTGGCCGCTGTACCGGGGATAAAGAAAATTGTTTCGGTGACATTACTCCCGATCGGCGAGAAAAGCCGAAGAGGGCTAAATGTTTTGAAAATATTTGCATAGCT
>Ga0207676_10001914_pt1 | contig 15198 bp, 19 predicted proteins | sample KBSSwiS72_FD_184307 | JGI IMG/M metagenome (GOLD analysis project Ga0207676, IMG submission 184307) | Switchgrass rhizosphere microbial communities from Kellogg Biological Station, Michigan, USA - KBS Switchgrass S7-2 (SPAdes) (version 2) | ecosystem: Host-associated > Plants > Roots >... | reverse complement strand
AGCACGAGCAGGATGACCGCGAGAACGGCCCCCGCCGAACTGACGATCCTGTCCCAAGCCCTCCTGTCCATGTGCTGCGGTGGAGCTGCCGGTTGAACCGGCGCTTGCGCTTTCGCGGGAACTTTGACGCGAACGGAATCTGTCTGCGTGCTCATCGTGCCTCCCTGGTCCGATGGTGTTTGGCCGCTGAGGGGGACCTCCGCGGAGGGGTGGTCAAGCCGCTTCGCTCCAGAGGGACTGCCCACGGCCCATCGCCAATCGGTCCCACTGCGTGCTGCGGGATCGGTCCTGGAACGAGCGCTCAGTCGATGGGATCTCGGAACCGTCGTCCCACGAAGGGTCCAACGGGGATGCCGGACTCACCGGCGATCTCTCTGGGGCTTGGATACGGACCGTATCCGTGAGGGTGGTCATCGTGCCTCCTCGGTTCGAGGGGCTGCCTACGGCCTCATCGCAAACGGTCCCAATGAATGGGGTGCTTCATTCGTATTCTCTCACTTCGGGGAAGGGGCACGACCGACACTGGGGCACCGACAGCCCGCGCCGCACGGCGAGCCCTCCATGGGACGAGCAGCTCGTCCGATGACATTGAAAGAGGTGCCAAGAAATCGGGTGTGTACTGAGCGCCCACCTCGCTCGACTTGCAGCGCAGCGAGCCTAGACCGCTTCGCGCTCGGCGCTCGGCGACTCGGGGACCCTGACGGTCCGATCCCCGCTCGGCGCCCGAGCGGCGACCCAAAGCGTCCCAAGCCCGAGCACCGTCCCCACGAGCCAGGCGATCCCGCCGAGGAACGGGACGAGGGCGAGCACCCGCAATGCCCCCCATCCGGCGAGGAACGCGAGGTACCGAGAAGTCGGCTCCTTGACGACGAGCCGGCCGATGGCAAGACCGCCGACCACGTAGCCGATCGAGTACACGAGCCCGAGCCCAAAGAGTAGGAACAGCCCCAAGGGGATTCCGACGATCGTTACGAGCAGCAGGACAGCCACGATCGGCAGCAGGACGAACCACAAGACCCCGAACCCGATCGTCGCCCCCAAGCGATCGCGGAGAGCCCGGATGCTCGCGGGATCGAGTCCCCGAGCCAGCATGAGCAGAACCAGGCCGAGCACGAGCGTCGACACCGTGTACGCGAGCCACCAGCCCAGGCGACCGACGAACGTGATGTCCCAGTAGTCCCACCGCTTCTGAAGGTCATCGATGCTTCCTTCGACGGTGGCCCCGTCCTCGATCTGCGGAGCCTGTCGGCTGACGACGTCTCCCCCCACCCGCGCGCCCGAGCGCAGCACCACGCTGCCGTTGAACACGACGACGTCCTCACCGACCGTCCCGGTGATCTCGGTCCGGCCGTTGAATACGACGAGTGTTTCGCTGACCGTGCCGGCGATCAGCACGTCCCCGTTGAAGACGACGGCGGTCTTGGCCGTCTCGCCCTCGGGCACCACGAGACCTCCTGTCAGAATCACTTGGTCGTCGCTGTTCGCGCCGTCCTGATCCTGAGCGACCGCCCCGGGCGCGAGGATCACCAAGCTGAGGCCGAGGATGGCTGCGAGACCGACCGATCTACGGAACCGGTACCGCATGCCCTTGAATTGCCCGCCGAAGACTCGTGCGATTGTTCGCGGAATCGAAGGGTCCACCTGGGGCTCCTCTCCAAGAGGCCAACGGGTTGCTCTATTTGGTAACTCAGATGCGCACCACGGTCAAATCGACCGTGGGTGGCGAGCTGGGGACGTTCGGGAACTGCTTCCGGAAGTCGCTCCAAGGAGCAGCCGCATCAAGGACGAGATGGCCGGAGTCCTCGAAATCCGGCGCTGGGAAATTCGCTCCGAGTGGTGCGGCTGTCGGCGCTTCGTTGCCTGTTGCCCGCGTCCGCTCGCTCATCGGTCCGCTAGCCCGCAACTGCTCGGATCTCAGCAACTCGGGGTTGCCGCAATCGCAGCCGAGGTACCTCACCGGGGATTCCTCCGCTGGGCGGCGCGCTGCTTGGCCAACGCACCCTGTCGGCCCGTGCGGCGGGCATGACAACGCACGCAGACGGCGCGGAGGTTGGCGAGGTCACTGCCGCCGCCGGCCTCTGGTTGGACGATGTGATCGACCTGGGAGGCTCTGCCGACGCAGATGTCGGGGAAGCGCAGCTGGCACTGGTAACCGTCTCGCACGAGCACCTGCTTGCGGATCACCGGCCAGCTGCCGCCGTAGGCGTAGAGGTTGGCCGGTGGCGGGTTGGACCAGGATCTCCCGCGGCACTGGGCGCACCTGGACGGCGTCTTCCGTCCAGGAACGATCGGGATCTTGTTGGGGCATCGGTAGGTGAGGCACACCCTCATCATCGGGGCAGCTCGTAGCCGATAACCGGGTGGGGAAGGAACCGGACCCGGATCTCGGCGATCCGAACGGAGCCTTCCGCTTCTTCGAAACGCGCCTCAACCGGATAGAGTCCGTCGCCCAGGCCTGTTGAGAACACCTGAGCGACCGCGACGCCGTAGTCGTTGGTGACGAGTTCGTAGGTCATGGACTCGGGGACCTCTTGGTCGATGACCTCGCCGACGTGGTCGATGACATCGTCGAGGTTCATCGGGTCAACCAGCACGAGCCGGCCGGTATCGACAGATACCTCACCGATCTGCTGCCATTCAGTGCTTTTGGTCATCCTTGGCTCCTTCTGGTCGTTTTCGGGCGGGGTTTTTTCTCGCGGGGCCGGGTGGGTGGCACTCTTGGGACCGCCGGGAAGAATCGACCCCCCCCCGACCGCCGATCACGATGCCGACCTCTCCATTTGGGTTGGGACGATTGGGAGATGGGTACGTGCGCGTGACGAGGGAGGTGGTCCGATGATCTGGACGATCCTTGCCCTGGCATGCATCCTCCTGGGCTTCGTCGGGGAGATCATCGACGAGCGCATCCTGCTCGGTACGCTCGAGTGGTTCGTCGCCGCGATCGCGTTCAACACGCTCGGTTCGCTGCCGTTCGTGAAGAAGCGGTAGCGCGTCACGCTTCTCGCCTCCGGCCCGAACGCCCGGCTTCCAACTGCTCGAGGGCTTCGCGTGCCTCCTGGACGCCGAAGGCGACCGTCGCGAGCCGCTCGGCACGCTCGAAGTCCTGCCTGCAGACGGCGCGGGCGAACTCGTCGGTCACCGCGTCGAGGAAGACCGGGTTGCCGGTCATCGCCGCCACCCGTAGACCTGCACGACGTCTCGCAGCTCCCACCGTGCCCGCCACGGTGGAGGTGGGAAGGTGCCACGGTTCAGTTCCGTCGTGATCGTTGTAAAGTCCGCGCGGTCGCGTCGGCGCTCGCAGATGTAGGCGACCGTCTCGGTCTCCACCGCGCCGAGTTCGGTCCTTAGGAGCTCGAAGGCCGCTTGGTCGTCGTGGTGGCCGTTCTCCGAACCCTGAAACGCTAGAACGCTAGATGCCTGCTCAGACGGGGCATCCGCCGGAGCGGTCCCAGGGTCGGACAGGGCCTCTGACCTGCGGTCTAGCGTTCTAGCATTCTTTGGTTGGGGAGAGGGCAGATAGCGATCGAACGCGTCGGCGAAGGTCCCGGCGGGGAACCCGCGGACGTTGTCACCGTCCACGGTGACCTGTTTCGCCTTGATGCCATAAGGCTTCAGCTTGCGGCCGATCTGGTGACCCACGGACTTCCTCGAGGCGTCCGAGTCCGACTCCACGAACTTGCCCCACCAGTCCGCCCATGGGCCACGGTCGCCATCCTTGACGAGTCGGGTCGCGAGATCGAACGTGGAGATCGGCTCGTCGGGATCGACGAGCTCGCGGATATCGGCGAGGAGGAGGACACCGTAGGACTCGTTCTCGGGGTCTCCCGCGTGAAGTTCGGCGGCGGCAGCACGTGCGAGCGCCGGCCAATCCCCACCGGCCGCGTCGGCGACCGCGAGCAGCGGCTCCCAGATGTCATCCTGGCGGTCGGTGAGCCCGGGCACCGGTTCCGGGTATTCGGCGGCGAGCGACCTGACCACATCCTCGGTCACCCACGCTGCAAGCGCCTCGCGAAGCGCGTGGAGCCGAGGCGGGTCCGTCCGTTTGCGGAACTTCGCGACCGACGGCTCGCCCTTGCGCTTTCGCTGAAGTCCGATCGGGATCGACCTCGAGACGAGCGTGTCCGGGAGACGGCCGTTCTCGATGCCGGCGAGCATCTTCGGACTGAACGCATCGTAGGCGGTGGCGTCCCACTGCTTCCCGACGGAGACGCTGCGGTAGACGGGGTTCCCCCGCTCGTATCCAGCGTTGAGGATCGAGCGAAGATCCTCCTGCTCTGACTTCGGTGCGAAGATCGCATCAACCTCATCGACAAGCAGCGTCGGGTGATGCGCGTCGATCATCCGGAACAGCGCCGAGGCCGACACGCTCGAGGCTCGAACCCCACCACGTACAAGGTGGAATGCGACCTCCTCGGTGCGCGTCTTCCCGGACTCCTTCTCCGCGCTGTAGACGCGGATGTACGGCGTGCAGTCGGCCGCATCGAGGGCGTGGGTGTGCGCCGTCCAGAGCGTCAGAGCGACCGGCTGGGCCTGGGTGGCGAACCCGATGTATCGGCTGTATGCCTCGCGAACGTCGTCGAGTATGTCCCCCAGCGGTTGCACGGTCGCAGAGCCTTCTGGGCGGGTATGTAGACCCTCGCCGTTCGAGTCGGACCGCGACTCGACGCCCTCGACGACCTGGTCGATGGGGCGCCAGCCCGTCGGGGAGGACTCGAAGCGGCGTCCGTCGGCGTCGGTGAAGATCTCGGCGCTCATCGCGACCATTGCCTCTCGCGGATGCTGCGGATCCACCAGTGCCGGTGATGTTCGAGCCAACGGATCCGCGTCGCGAGTGCGTACATGTCGCTCTCGTGGGCGCTAGACTGCTGCTGGTTGGGCGTCTGGCCCCTGGCCTCGAGCCGGGGGCCGTCGTCGTTGCGGGCCATCACGTCGCCTCGCCGGATTTCTTCTTGTCGATCCAGCCCTCGAGGTCGGACGGACGGAACCGCAAATGCTTCCCGATCCGCGCGGCCGGAGGGCGCTGGTCGGGCCGCCAGTCCAGGATCGTCCGGTACGGGACGCCCAGGATCTCGGCGACCTCCTTCGTGGTGAGCATCTTCTCCAACGTCGACCTGCTTGGGTCAGGCCTGCCGACTGTTCCACCAAAAAAGTAGCACAGATTTGCCGGACTGCATCGGGTCGGTTACGGTTAGGCCGTGGAGATCGAGCGGATCGTCGTCACGGGTCGCTGGATCCGACTCCTACCGGGGCGAGAAGCTGGGTTCCTGGGACCCAACAAGCTCACGGTGCACGTCGACGGCATCGAGGTCGACATCGCGATCAACGCGAAGAAGGACCGATACGTCGTACGCGCGATCCGGGGGAACGACCTCACGGGGGAGAAACTCCGCAGCCTCAAGCTCGCAGAGATCGTGGGCGACGCACTTGAGAGCCTGACTGCGAACACGGAGCTGGGGGGGCCGCCGGCGGTGTTCGACGTGATTGAGCGATTCGGTGGCGAGGTAGACGAGTTCTCGAAACTGCGAGAGGACGAACGGGTCCACATCGTCTCGCTGCTCTATGCCTTCGCCTACATCACTGGGCAGCGGCCGACCGCCTACGTGACCGAGGTACTTGGCATTCCGCGGTCGACGGCGAGCAGGTTGATCAAGAAGGGCCGGATGGGCGAGCAGTGGCTCGGGACGACGACGGAACGGAAGGCGGGGATCTAGGTGGCACACATCGTCAAGCGGTGCTCCCGGTGTCGACGGCGTATCCCGGCGGGCGCACGGGCGTGCGAGTGCGGAGGACGAGTCCGCTGGCTGGCTAGGTACATCGACCCCGACGGCGTCGAGAAGGCGCAGACGTTCGCGCGCCAGCAGGACGCCGAGGACTTCCTCGAGGGGATCGAGGCGAGTAAGAACGACAACTCGTTCATCGACCCGAAGGCCGGCCGAGAGACGCTCGCGAGCTACTGGATCCGCTGGAGTGCGCGCGAGGTGACGGTGCTCGCGCCCACGACGTTCGCGAAGTACTCGACTACCTGGCGCCTGCACGTCGACCCGGTCCTCGGCCGGCATCAGCTCGCCGCGATCAAGCGGGGGAGCGTGGTCGCGATGGTGAAGGCGATCTCCTCGCCCTGGCAGGCTGCGGAGGCCCTGAAGCTGACGCGGCACCTCCTCTATGCGGCGATGGACGAAGGCCTCATAGGAAGGAATGTCGCGGCGAGGATCGAGCCCCCCGAGACGCGCCGAACGCCGATCAAGATCCTCTCGCCCGATCAGCTCGAGGCCGTCATCTCCGCTCTGCCGGCCCGCTATCGGGCATTCGTGGGCCTGGGCGCCTACGCCTCCCTCCGCTGGTCGGAGCTTGTGGCGATCAAACGCAACGACCTCGATCTCGAAGCGCGCACGGTGCGCGTCGACGAACGGCTCGCCGAGGTCGCCGGAACTTGGTCGTGGGGGAGCCCGAAGACTGCCGGGTCCGAGCGGACCATCGATCTGCCGAGGGTCGCGATCGCGCCGCTCGCGGAGCACCTGCTCGCCTTCCCGCCCCTGATTGACCAGGAGGATCCGCAGCTCGAGGGTCTCGTCTTCTACGGGGAGCGTGGCGGTGCGATCAGGCGCCACGTGTTCCGGAAGGTCTGGAGGCGGGCGTGTACGCGGGCGGGCCTCGAGGGCGTGCGCGTCGAGTGGCTGCGACATACGGGAGCGAGCCTCGCCTACGCGGCGTCCAAGGATCTGAAGGCTACATCCGCGCGGCTCGGGCACACGTCCGTACGGATGATCGACACCGTCTACCTCAAGCTCTACGACGAGGTCGGCCGTCAGGTCGCCGACGCGATCGACGAGCTCGTCCGTGCATCACTCACGCGCGAGACGGACCATTGAAGGGCCTTTGACGGGCTACAGGCCTGGGATTCGACCCCGACACCGCCTCTGACCTGCGTAGTCCCAACGGGGTTCGAACCCGTGTCTCCACCTTGAGAGGGTGGTGTCCTAGGCCACTAGACGATGGGACCGTCGGCCGCGGGCCGGCCGGAAGTGTAGCAACCGACCTTCGCCGAACCTAGCGACCCGCGGGGCCGGTAGCCGCCTGGGACCATCCGTGGCCGCCGCCGCCCGGCTAGTCCTCGCCCTGATCGCGGGTGAACCCGAGCTCGCCGTCGAACTCCTGGAGCTTCTCGATGTGCATCCACGAGTGCGCGCTCGAGATCCGCACGAGCAGCTCGTGGACGTCCTGGTCCGAGAGGTCGCCCGGCTCCTCCTTGATGATGAACCGGCAGCGGAAGTGGTCGCCGGTCTCGGTCATCGCTCCGGTGGGGGGGAACACCTTCGTGCCGCGGCTCGAGATCATCTTGAGCGAGAGCTTCGTGTCGTGGGTGAGCTCCATCAGCGACGAGCCGAGCTCGGCCGCGGAGAGGGGGGACTCGACGAAGACGTCTAGGCCGACGACGGAACGGCTGGCCGGCCGCACGTAGTCGGGGCGCGGGTCGATCTTCGGCAGCTGGAGCGGCTTGACGTCGCGGATCGTCCAGGTCTCGGTGCGCTTGCCGAGGTTGCCGATGATCGCGTTCGTGTAGTCGGTGGTCGGCGTCCCGCGGTCGTAGCCGAGCACGTCGCCCGTGAGCACCCCGGACTCGAGCGTGACGAACACCGCGTGCTCGATCGCCTCCGCCTGCTCGAAGAAGCCCAGGTAGCGCAGCATCAGGACCGACGACAGGATCACCGCGGTCGGGTTGATCACGTTCTTGCCTGCGTACTTCGGCGCCGAGCCGTGCACCGCCTCGAAGATCGCCACCTCGTTGCCGATGTTGGCCGAGGGCGCGAACCCGAGCCCGCCGATCAGCGCCGACGAGAGGTCGGACAGGATGTCGCCGTTCATGTTGGTGGTGACGATCACGTCGAACTGCTCGGGCCGCTTGACGAGCTGATGCGCGGCGTTGTCGACGATCACGTGCCAGGACTCGAGCTCCGGGTAGTCCGGCGCGACGCGTTCGAACACGCGCTTCAGCGTGCCTTCGGAGAACTTCATGATGTTGGCCTTGGTCGCGCATGCGACCTTCGTCCGACCCTCGCTCCGGGCGTACTCGAACGCGAACCGGGCGATCTTCTCCGAACCCTTCTCGCTGATCAGCTTGAGCGCCTGTGCGACGCCCGGCGTCTGCATGTACTCGATCCCCGCATACAGGTCCTCGACGTTCTCCCGGACCATGACGAGGTCGATGCCCCGGCCGCTGTACGGGGTCGTCACCCCCGGCATCTCGCGGACCGGCCGGACGTTCGCGTAGGTCTCGAACAGCTTGCGCAGCGTGACGTTCGCCGACTTCTCGCCGAACCCCACCGGGGTTTCGAGCGGGCCCTTCAGCGCGACGCGCGTCCTCGAGATCGACGCGATCGTCTCGGGCGGGACGCCCGACGGCAGGCCCTTCTTGAACACCTCGGCGCCGGCCTCGCACTCCTCCCAGGTGATCTGCACGCCGGCGGCCTCGATGATGCGACGCGCGGCGTCCACGCATTCGGGCCCGATCCCGTCGCCGGGGATGAGCGTGACGACGGTCGGGTCGGACGGGGTCGCGGTCAAGTGAGCTCCTTACGTCGGAGTGGGCGCTCATCCTAGCGAGCGGGCCCTCGCCGTGACCGTCGGAGGACCGGGGGCAGAGGTCCCTCCAGATCGAGCGACGCTTGGTAGCCTCGGGCCGCCCATGCGTCCGAGTCCTGCCCGCCCACGGCCGATCCTGATCGCGTTCGCGCTGGCCGCGATGCTCGCCGCTGCGTGCACCTCGGCCTCTGGTCTGACCGGCCCGACGCCGAGCGGCACGGCCGGGCCGTCCGGAACGCCCTCGCCGAGCCCCAACCTGTCGCAGCTCGAGCAGGCGAAGGAACACCTCAAGCACCTGGTGTTCATCGTCCAGGAGAACCGCTCGTTCGATCACTACTTCGGGACGTTCCCGGGCGCCGAGGGGATCCCGATGCGCAACGGCAAGCCGACGGTCTGTGTGCCCGACCCGATCGCCGGACGATGCGTCCGGCCGTATCACACGACGGAGCAGCTTCAGGAGGGGGGCCCGCACGGCCAGCGACACTCGGAGCTCGACGTCGACGGCGGCAAGATGGACGGGTTCGTCCGGACCGTCATCGACAGCCCGCTGTACTGCGCGGATCATCGCAACGAGCCGAAGTGCGCGAGCTACCTCGGCCCGCAAGGCCAGCCGGACGTCATGAGCTACCACACGGCCAAGGAGATCCCGAACTACTGGCGGTACGCGAAGGAGTTCGTCCTGCAGGACCACATGTTCGCGCCCGCCGATTCGTGGACCCTGCCGGCGCACCTGTTCCTCGTGTCGGCGTGGGCCGCCCATTGCTCCGATCCCCGGGACCCGATGTCCTGCGCCTCGGACCTCTACCTCAACGATGAGTTCCTGACGATGCGGGCGCACGAGGACGTCCCGATCTGGGCGTGGACGGACATCACGTATGTGCTCCACGAGCAGGGCGTCTCGTGGGGGTACTACGTCGGTGACGACACCTGCTTCTTCGACCCCTGCCCGGGTCACGGCCGCGAGAGCACCGTCGCGCAGCAGAACCCTCTCCCATGGTTCACGACGATCCGCGAGACGGGTCAGATGGATCGGATCCAGACGCACACCCAGTTCTACCGGCAAGCCGCGGACGGGAACCTGCCCTCGGTCTCGTGGGTCATGCCGTACAACGGGGTGGGGGAGCACCCAGCTTCGGGCGCGCCGATCTGGAAGGGGCAGCGCCACGTCACGAACGTCGTGAACGCGTTGATGAAGGGCCCGGACTGGAACCAGACCGCCGTCTTTCTCACGTGGGACGACTGGGGTGGCTTCTACGACCACGTCGAACCACCGCGCGTCGATCTCAACGGCTACGGGATCCGCGTCCCGGGCCTGGTGATCAGCCCCTGGGCGCGAGCGGGTCTCATCGACTCTCAGACGCTGTCGTTCGACGCGTATCTCAAGCTCATCGAAGACCTGTTCCTACATAAGGAGCGGCTCGACCCGGCGACACTCAGCCGCCCGGACTCGCGACCCACGGTCCGCGAGAAGGTCTCGATCCTGGGGAACCTGCTGAAGGACTTCGACTTCACCCAGGATCCGATCCCGCCCCTGATCCTGGATCCGAATCCCTAGCGTGACGTGACGCTCTCACGCATCGGATGGATCTGACGCCGACGGTTCTACCTGGTTCCTGGTAGCGATCCGGGGTAGCTGGCCCGCCTGGATTCGAACCAGGACTAACTGATCCAGAGTCAGCCGGGCTACCGTTACCCCACGGGCCAGTGGGGTTCCGATGCTATCAGGAGGCCTGGTCGTCCACGGGGAACGTCTCGAGCCCCGGCGGTACGTCGGTCTGGAACGATCGCAAGATCCGCTCGAAGTCGGCGCGTTCGTCCTCCCAGCCGCCCGGGGGGAAGATCGCGACGACGAGGTAGCCGGTCGCGCCGTCACCGAGCGTCATCGCCGCGGCCACGCTCGAGCTGACCTCGCCGCCCTGGTCGATGTCCGCGACGATCAACCGGGCGGGGTTGCCGTCCAGACGCGCCGGGTCGTCGATCACGACGTCCACGATCGGGTCGCCGGTGAGGAAGTACAGCTCCATCTGGTCGAGGGTGTCGAAGCCGTCGGCCGTCACCGCGAACGCCTGGTAGACCGTCTGGTCCGGCTCGGCGCTCGCGACGTCGATGCCCCCGCCGCCGATCCCGGATGCAGGGGAGGGGCTCGGTGCGGGTGGGCTCGACACCACGCCGGTGAGCAGACCAGGCCCGCTCTGGGCCGGCTGCGGCGGCGTCACGATGATGTCGTTGGCCGCGGGCAGGTTCAGGGCGAACAACCCCTGCTCGTCGTAGTAGCGGGCGAACTCGCGCCCGGAGTCCTGCGCGCAGGCCACGAATAGAAGTAGGGCGATCAGGGAAACGGGTAGCGTCGGAGGCCTCCGCATGGGCAAGATGGTTGCACGCCAACGCGGCATTGACCAGCGGCCCGTCGAGTGCCTACGGTGTCGGAGCCGATCCTGGGGGTGGCGACGTGAACAAGAACGGTCTGATCGCGGAGGTCGCGAAGCGCACGGGTGCGAGCAAGGCGGACGTCGGTCGGATGATCGATTCGTCCATGGACGTGATCCGGGAGTCGGTCTCGCGCGGGGAGCGGGTCTCCCTGGTCGGCTTCGGCACGTTCGAGCGCAAGCGCAGGAACAAGCGGATCGCGCGGAACCCGCGCAAGCCGACGACGCCGATCGTGGTTCCGGCGCGCGACCTGCCGTGGTTCACCGCGGGCAAGGAGTTCCGCGAGATGGTCGCGTCAAAACGGCGGCGCGTCGCCGCCAAGCGCTGACATCTCGGAGCGCCGCTCTCGCCGCGCGAACGGTCGTCGGCCGGCTGCTACAGCGTCACGATCTGCAGGTTCCTCGCGACCTTGCGGCCGGCCTCGTCGACCAGGTCGAAGCGCACACGCTGCCCGATCCGCAGCGTCCGCAGGTTCGAGCCCTCGACCGAGACGGCGTCGATGGCGACCTCGGTGCGATCGTCCATCAGCAGGTTGCCGGTGCGCTCCTCGACCTCGAAGTCCTTGATCGTCCCCTGTGGCATCGAACCCTCCGGAGCTACGCGCGCAGACGCGCGCCGAGATCCATCTGCAGACAGACCTCGCGGGTCCGCCCTCGCCGGCCGTCGGCGAGCAGCGTGAGGATATCGTCCGGACGATCGACGTCGAACGACAGCTCGCGGCGTTCGACGATGGACACGGGGAGCCCTCGCGCCTGCGCGAGCTCCACGTGACGCCGGAACGAGTCCGGTCCGAACCGCGCGGGGATCGCCCTCGGCGGGCGGCGCAGGAGCAGGCTGGTCCCCAACCCGTCCGCCGAACGCGCCAGGACCACCGCGCCGAGCGTCCGGAGCGCCTCGTGCAGGGTGTCGACGGTCACGAGCGGGACGTCCGCCGGCAGGATCGCGAGCGCGTTCGAGCCCTCCTCCTTCGCCTTGGCCTCCACCTGCCGGATCGCGTTGGCGAGCGGCGGCTTGGCCTCGGCGATCGGGCGGGCGCCGCGCCCCGCGGCGATCTCGAGCGCCACCTCGTCGGGCGAAACCACCCACGTCTCCCAACCTGGAACCGAGAGCGCGGCGTCGAGCACGTCCTCGAGCATCGCGAGCGTTAGCGCGCCGCGCTCGAGTCCCGTCAGGGCGGGGGACAGCCGCGTCTTCGCGCGCGAGAGCGACTTCACGGGCACGGCCACGACGCGCATGACCAGAGGCTAGTACCCCGGCGGCGTATCGGACCCGGCACCCGTCGACGGGGCCGCGGGGCGACGCGGTAGCATCGCCGCCCCGAAGGAGGCGTGTCCGTGGAACCCTGGTACCGAGCCGCCGAGCTCGCACTGATCCCACCCCTCCAGCTGTGGTTCAACTGGCGGTTGGAGGGGCTGGAGAGGGTTCCCCCGGAGGGGCCGGTCATCGTCGCGGGCAACCACCTTTCCTACCTCGATCCGCTCGCGCACGGGCTCTTCGTGGTGCGGGCCGGCCGGCGGCCGCGGTTCCTCGCCAAGCAGGAGCTGTTCGACACCGCGTTCGTCGGAACGGTGCTGCGGGGGGCGCACCAGATCTCGGTCCAGCGCTCGGTCCACCGGGGAACGGGCGACCGGTCGCCGCTGGACGACGCGGCTCGGGCGGTCGAGCAGGGCGAGGTTGTCGTGATCTACCCGGAGGGGACGACCACGACCACGAACGAGGACTTCTCGCCGGGTCGCGGCAAGACCGGCGCCATCCGGCTCTCGATCGCCACGGGCATCCCGATCCTGCCGGTCGCCACCTGGGGCGGACAGTTCGTGTGGCGCAAGTCGGGGCGTCAGAGCCTCGCGTTCGCCCGCCCTATCTGGGTGGCCGCCGGCCAGCTGTTCGATCCCAACGAGGGGCTGGAGGACGAGCCCGACGGTCGGGCGCTCCGTGCCCTCACGGACGGCCTGATGGGGGTGCTCGACAAGCTGGTGGACGACCTGCGCGATCGATATCCGGCCCGCTGGACCCCGGGGTAGGCTGGGGCGGTGCCGCGGGACCACGATCCGGACGAGCGCGACCGGGGGTTCGCCACGCGTGCGATCCACGGCCAGACTTTGCCGCCCGTGGACCAGGACACGCCCAGCGTCCCGATCTACCAGACCTCGACCTTCCGCTTCGATACCTCCGACGGCTTCGCCGAGACGATCAACTTCCGCCGGCCCGGCTACACGTACACGCGCGGGTACGGCAACCCGACGCTCCTCGCGTTCGAACGCGTGATGGCCGAGCTCGAGGGGACCGAGTCGGCGCTCTCGTTCGCCTCGGGGATGGCAGCGATCCACACGGTCGCCACGACCCTGGCCGCGAACGGCGACACGATCGTGGCGAGCGACGAGCTGTACGGGGGCACCTACTCGTTGTTCGCGCACGTGCTGCCGCGCTACGGGATCGACGTGCGGTTCGTGGATCCGCACGATCCGAACGCGGTCCGCGCGGCGTTGCCCGGCGCCGCGATGCTCTACCTCGAGACGATCGCGAACCCGAACGTGACCGTGTCCGACCTGGAGGAGCTCGGCGCGCTCGCGTCGGCCGCCGGCGTCCCGAGCGCGGTCGACAACACGTTCGCGTCGCCGTACCTGTGCACGCCGGCGTCGTTCGGGTTCGACTACGTCCTGCACTCGGCGACCAAGTACATCGGCGGCCATAACGACCTGATCGGCGGCATCGTCTGCACGTCCGAGGAGCGGATGGCGGCGCTCCGTTCCACGGTGATCGAGACCGGGGGGACGCTGGCCCCGCTCGAGGCGTGGCTGTCGATGCGTGGGCTCTCGACGCTGCAGGTCCGGATGGACCGCCACACCACGACGGCGCTCGAGCTCACCGCGTGGCTCCAGCGCCACCCGAAGATCGAGGCGGTGCACTACCCGGGGCTCCCGTCCCATCCGCAGCACGAGATCGCGCGGCGGGTGCTCCCTCGGGGGTTCGGCGGGATGGCGGCGTTCGAGGTCGTGGGCGGCGTCGAGGCTGGGCAGCGCTTCTGCGACGCGCTCGAGCTGATCTGGGTGGCAGCGAGCCTCGGCGGGATCCATACGCTCGTCTGCCACGCCGCCTCGACGACCCACCGTCAGCTCGACGCCGACGCCCGCCGCGCGGCGGGGATCGCCGACGGCCTGATCCGACTGAGCGTCGGGCTCGAGGACGTCGAGGACCTGATCGAGGACATCGAGCGCGCGCTGGAGAAGGTGTGAGGCGGCGCGTCGCCGTGGTCTTCGGGGGGCGCTCGGCTGAACACGAGATCAGCCTCCTGTCCGCCCGATCCGTGATCGACGCTCTCGACGCCGATCGGTACGAGGTCTTGGCGATCGGCGTAACGAAGGACGGGCGGTGGGAGCTCCTCCCGTCGGGTCCGCCCGCCCTGCCGGCGGATGCCCCACCGGACGCGCTCGCCGGCGTCTCACCGGGTTCGGGCACCGAGATCGCGCTCGACCAGGAGCCGGGTTCGCAAGCGCTCGTGGCCGCGGACGGTTCGCGAACGCGGATCGACGTGGTGTTCCCCGTGCTGCACGGCCCGTACGGGGAGGACGGTTCGATCCAAGGGTTCCTGGAGATGGCCCGAGTGCCCTACGTGGGCGCCGGCGTGCTCGCGTCGGCGGTCGGGATGGACAAGGCGGTGCAGAAGGTGCTGTTCGCCGCCGCGGGGATCCCGGGTGTGCCGTACGAGGTCGTGCACGAGCGCGACTGGGCGGAGGATCCCGAGGCCGTCGAGGCCCGCGCTTCCCACCTCGGGTACCCGTTGTTCGCCAAGCCCGCCGGGCTCGGGTCCTCGATCGGGATCGAAAGGGTCGACGACCCCTCGCGGCTGCGCGGTGCCCTGGAGACGACCTTCAGGTTCGGCCGCAAGGCGGTGCTCGAACGCGCGGCCACCGGCGCCCGCGAGCTCGAGGTCTCGGTCCTGGGCAACGATGACCCGGTGGCCTCGGTCGCGGGCGAGATCGTCCCGCGGGGGCACGCGTTCTACGACTTCGAGGCGAAGTACCTCGACGAGCAGGGTGCCGAGCTGGTGATCCCGGCCGACATCGCGCCCGGCACGCTCGAGGAGCTCCAGCGGCTGGCGGTGGCCGCATTCCGGGCGATCGACGGCGCCGGGATGGCGCGGGTCGACTTCTTCCTGATGCAGGACGGCCGGGTGTTCCTGAACGAGGTGAA
>Ga0207676_10001897_pt1 | contig 15261 bp, 16 predicted proteins | sample KBSSwiS72_FD_184307 | JGI IMG/M metagenome (GOLD analysis project Ga0207676, IMG submission 184307) | Switchgrass rhizosphere microbial communities from Kellogg Biological Station, Michigan, USA - KBS Switchgrass S7-2 (SPAdes) (version 2) | ecosystem: Host-associated > Plants > Roots >... | reverse complement strand
ACGGTCGTATTGTCGTCGTTCGCCACCCAACCTACCGGCGCCGGACGGGCGGCGACTGCAGTAGCGACGGTGCCGGCCGTGAACGCCGGTCCCGCCAGCGCTTGGACTAGGCGCTCGGCGATCTGGCCGTCGTCTCCACATAGCCGGTGCCGATCTCGCCGCGCAGATCTGCGGTCAACGCGCCGGCCGGCGCCGTCCACCATTTCACGCAGGCGATCGACGGACAGATCACGCCGCCACCCGGCGGTGCGGCTGCGGCCTGAAGAGCGGCGAAAGTCGCAGCTGCACTGCCTTGCCAAGCGACAGTGGTCAGTGTCGCCGCCGAAGCGCCCTTGTCCCGCACGGATATGATCGACTGGATCGGCTTACCCGGGTGGGCAAAGCAGTAGATATTGTTGGCCTTATCGATCGGGTCGCCCTTGAGGTTCCAGACCCGGCCCCAGATGCGGCGCTTGATCGCGCCGTCCCACTCAGCCGGCCCCTCAAGTCCCCCAGTTCCTGCATATCGCTCGGTTAGAAGCGGCTTCTTCAGTGCCGCCGCCGGATCGGCGAGCGAAATCTTGACGATGCCGTCCTCGACCGTGGCATCGAGCGCAGTCCCGGCGATGGCGACCGGTGGCAGCGCTCCCTCCGGCCCGATCCGAACGGAAACGGCCGCATCTGGCCAGAAATAGCCAGCGATCGCGGCCAGGTCCACGCGCGACGACGGCGCCCAGCGCAACTCCATGGCCTGCGGCACGCTGCCCGTGCCGACATCGCCGCCCTCGAACTCCAGGCTGGTGATGATCGTGGGCAGCTCGGCAATACCTGCACGCCAGTGCTGGCCGGCATAGTAATACGGGACAACGGCGCCGCCGCCGGCGAGGCGGACAGTCTCCGATATGCCGTCGGCGACCCGGCGCGGCTGTGCTTCCAGCAGGATAACCGGCGCGGTCACTTTACGTTTACTCTGGCGAGATTGGCGACGCGCTGTAGGCCTTCGAAGGTAGTCCCGTTAGCGAAGAAGCGGCCGAGAAGGCCGTTGGTGCCGTTGAGCGCCGCGATAATCTGGGCGTTCTGAGCGTTGTTCTCCTCGAGCGCGGCGTTGGTTTCGGCTTGGGCTGCAGAGGCGGCGGCATCGACACGCTGGTTCGCCTTGGCGATGGTGTCACGCGCCGCGTCGAGGATGGTGGAGCGATCGGAAGCGAAGCCGCCCGTGGTGCCAAAGGCGTCACGCGACACGCCGTTCAGCTGCTGCAACAGGTTCGCCAACTTGTCGGCTGCGCCTTCGGTCCCAGCGTCGGCTTCGGCCTTCGCAGCCGTGATCTTGTCCAGGAGGGCCTGGCGCTGATCGACGGCGGAACCCTCGAAAAGTGACCCGCTGGTCATATCGTCGACCAACTGCTGCAACGATCCGACCTGGTCGGCCAGCATTTGCTTGGTCAGCCTAAGCCGATCCTCGGCGTTGCGCTGTTCGAGTTTGACCAGGTCGAACCCGTATTGCTTCGCGATCCGGACCCGCTCGGCCGCCTGTATCTCGAAATCCTTGAACGCCTTGTCCAGTTGCGCCTGGATGCCGCCGATCGCCAGTTCGACCTGCTGGACCTTGATCGCTTCCGCGAGGCCCTTGTCGATATCAGGCGACGAACGCAGCGCCTGCTGCACTGCCGCTGAGACACCTTTGATGGCGCCATCCTTGATGGCATCGGCGATTGCCGCCTGCATTGCAGCCTGGGGGTCCTTGCCGTCGTAAGCTTCTCGGCCCTCGGCTCTCGCCCTTCGCCACCACCCATTGTCGCTGGCAACCGAGGGGTCGCCTGCGCTGTCAACGTGGATCCAACCGTTGTCGAATGATGCGATCGAAACCAAATAGCTCCCGACCTGCGCTCCAAGCCGTTGCGCGATTGTGTTGATCGAAGATTGAAGGCTGTCGCCGGAAGCCCTGGCATTTGCTGTCATCTCCGCACTGTTGCCACCAGCTGACACTTCTTTGTCGGAGACAATGGCGTAGCCGAACTTGGTCTTATGGAAGAGTCCACCGACAAGGCCGCCGAGCACCCCTCCCACGATCGAGCCGATTGGTCCGCCGAGACCGCCGAGGGCCTTGCCAAATACCGATGACAGACCCTTCGACAGGAACTTCTCGCCGAGCTTGTTACCGATGGCGCCGCCGATCGCTCCGCCGATGCCGCTCTCCGAGTTGCCGAATACGGCTTTGGCAACGGTGCCGCCGGTGAGCGCGCCGCCGATCGCGCCTGGAAGGACCGTCTCAAGGCGGTTCAACACTGGCTTCAGCCCGGCGACGATCGCGGTCGGGACTCCCAGCTTGAACCCGTTGAGCACGCCCGCGAACATATCGACCAGGACATTGCTCTGAGGGAGTGGAGAGTTCGGCTTGGGCCGCTCGCGCGTGACGTTAATCTCGTTGCCGTTGACGTAGCTAGGGTCAAGGTCGGGCGTTACAGCTGCCGCACTAGCAGGAGCCGCGGCTCCTGCAGGGGTGCCGTTGATGCGGCCCACCGCGGCCCGGACAGAGGTAGCAAAGTCGTCGACCGCCTTGGAGCCGTCGTCCAGGGAAGTGGCCATCTTCTTGCTGGCGGCATCGAGCGGGCTTTCGCCGTTTGCTTCCTTCTCGAGCTGGCGGAGCATGTCGCCAAACATGCTCTCGACTACCCGTTTCGAGGTGAGCGTGACGAAGCTGTTGGCGAAGGAATCGACGATGGCGCCGATCGACACCCTGCCGCGGAGTAACCCGCCGACCGTCTGCTCAAGCGCGCCACGCATATCGTGCACGGCTTGGACGTTGGCCTGGATCAGGGCCTGCTGGTCGCGGATGACCATGGCGCGATCTCGCTCGGCCTGCACGGTTTCCAGCACCTTCTTCAGCTGGTCATCCGTCAACGGACCCTGCTGCTTCTGCAGGGCAACGATGTCCTTCAGCGCGGCGGCCTGGTCCTGCTTGCCGGCGAGCGTCAGCCGATCGATCTCCTCCGCCTGGCGGGCCTTTTCCATGTAGTCGTCGAACGGCTTGTTGAGCGCGGCCTCAATCACCGGCCGGAGGTCGTTCGCGGCCTTTTTGATACCCTCGAACTGGGCACGCTGATCCTTGGTCAGCCCCTTCGCGTCGGCCAGCTTGACATTGATGGCGCCGACAATGTTGTCGAGTTCGCGGTTCGCCTTGTTGGCCTGCTCCACCACGGTGGGCAGCTGCGAATATTGATCTCGAATCGCTGCGATCTTGGCGAGTTCGTCCCGGCCGAACTCTGCCATGCTCGCCGCGCTCACACCCTTCGGCCCGGCATGTTGCTTGGCAGGTGTGCGGCGAAGCGACGGCGCCAGTTTGCCTGTCTCGAGCGAATTCCACGCAGTGTCGAGCCGGGAGAGGTTCGACCGTTCGCTTTCGCTGCTGGAAATTGAGGCGGCCAGATCGGCGGCAGTCGCATCGTTGATCTTGCCGGAATCGCGCATGGCGCGGATCTGGTCAACCGCCTGCGACGAGTTAATGAGGCCAGCCCGAAAGTTCGATGCAACGGACCAAGTCGCCGGCAGCTTCCTACCGATGTAGAGGCCGCCGCCCATCCCGCCGCCCACGTCCCACTGCTTCGAGTAGGCCGCGGTGACCTTCGCGTCAGCTTCGCTCAGACGCTGGCGGGCCTGAGCCTGTGCCAGGATGATGGAAGCCTTGGCGAGCCCCATGGCGGCCGCAGTCTGATCCTTCATTTTGCCGGTGGTGACATCGAAGACGCCGCCCAGCACGTTCTGAATGTCAGAGAGGTTGCTCGTGCCGACCTTCACCTTGGCCAGTGCCTCGGCGTTGGCTTCGGCCTCGTTGGTCGAAGCCATCAGTGCAGGAACGAGTTGATTGAGCAGAACGCTGGCGCCGACGATGATCGCAGTGCCCCAAGGGCCGGACATGAACCTTCCGAGCGCCGCGAACTTTCCGCCAGTCTGCGACACTGCGTCGGCTATCTGACCGCCTTGTGTAGCGAGAATAGTGCCGATGTTCATGCCGCCTTGGGCCATGACGGCGACGTCTTGGATCTGGCGGCCGAGATTCGTGTAAGCGGCCCGCGCTTGGCCAAGCGACGTCGTCGTCTGCCCCATCGCTGCCTGTTCCTGCCGCAAAGCATTCACTGCAGCGCTGTGCTGGGCCGCGACCAGGCTGAGCGCGGTCTTCGTTTCCAGCAGCTGGGCATTGTACTGCTCAAGCGTCAGTTCGCCGGCGGCAAAGGCGGCCTTTGCCTGCTCAGTCTCCGCACGCGCACGCCCCTGAGCAGCAGCATAGCGGGTGACGGCCTGATCCGCCGTGGCGAACGCCTTCTGCAAACGCTGCGCCGATTCGGCGGTCTTCTCCAGCGACGCGTCGGCGGCATCGAGCGCGGCTTCCGCGCCTTGCGCGTCGCCACCGATGACCAAGGAGGTTCTGAGCGCCATCAGTCGGTTTCCACGATCCCGTTGAGGGCGTTGCGGGCAGCGGCTTCCATCACGCGCAGATCCCGCCACAGTGCGGGGCTGGTTTCGATACCAGCCCCGGTGAGCCCGGCCGCGACGCCGGCGTAATCGAGCCCGGACCAGTAGGCCTTGCCGTCCGGCAGTGTGCAGACGCGCCACTGGGTGTGGACAGCGAGGAAAGCCTCGACCGCCGGCCAATTCTCCAGCCAGATCCCGAAATCATCATCGCTGACCTCCTCGATCGCGGCGATCATCTCGGCGGGGAGCCCAAATTCGCGGGCTTCCCGCGCCGCCTGGCCGTAGTCGCGCTTGCCGCCGCTCGCCCAGTGGCGGGCGGCCTCCTTCAGTTTCCCAGCTTGGTCTTGGTGATCGCCGACAAGTACGTCTGGATCATCGCGGCGCGCACGTAGGGCTTGGCGATCAACTGATCGCGCAGCGCATCAGAATACGGCACTGGCTGATCGGCATCGTCGATCATGTCGTCCATGCCGCACACGATCTTGCGCAGCAGCTCCTGCTGCGCCTCGAGTGAGCTGGTGTCGCCGAGCTGGTCGATGTCCACCACGCGGAAGGTGACCTTGAAGGTCTGATTGGCGTGCCCGCCATCGACGGGCACGCAGACCGTGACGTCGTGGGTGAACTTCGGGTCGGCTTCGATCTTGAACATCACTGGTCCTTCAGTTGAACGTGAGCTTCCACTGGTCGTTGCCGGCCGTCGGCAACGGCACGAACGACAGCGGCCACTCGGCAATGCCCTGCTGGTTTTCGTAGCCCGTGGGCCGCTGCAGCTGCGCCGAGGCCACATCGACCTGGACTTTCTTGCCGGCCACGGTGCCGTGGATGAGCTGGATGGCCTGGGTGGTCTGGGCCAGGGCGAGCGCGAACGGGTTGTAGGTCGCCATGGACACGGCCTCGACCTTGGCCATCACCTTCTCGCTGCGGTCCACCACCAGGATCGCCTCCTGGCCGACCAGCATGCGGGGCTGGACGTCGTTGCCGAAGTCCAGGCTGAATTCGCGCATGACAAACGGCGTGCCGCCGATCGTGAAGGTCGGCGTGTTGGCCTTGCTGACCACCACCGGCTTCTGGAAGGCGGAGAGCACCGGCGTCACCTTGGCCTGGTCGGACGGGACCGAGAACAGCCCGGTGAGCGTGAACGAGACCACGGGGATGCCCTGGGCATTGGTCTTGAGCACGGCGGTGCCAGCGGAGCCCAGAAGAACGTGCCGGACGGTGTCGATGTAGAAGTAGATCGAGCCCGACTCGATGTTGTCGGTTATCGGGGTATACTCGACCTTGCTGCCGGCAGTGACCACCTCGGCCGCGGCACACATGCGCAGCAGCGGGCCGAACGCCGGCGCGGCGCCGGCGGTGCCGGAGCCAACGAGCTCGACGTCGAAGCTCAGCTGCGCGCGGACATTGACCGGGATGGTCGGGTTGGCGCCGAAGAACGGCTTTTCGATGTCGCGGGCAACGTCATCGCCTTCCATCGGATTGAGCGAGACATTGAGCGCGAGGATTGCGTTCGCGCCGGCGGTGGGGACCGCGTCCACCCCATAGGTGGTCTCGATCTTGATGAGCAGCGCCTTGGATTTCCACTTCAGAGCCATCGATCAGGCCTCCTGTTCCGGCCCGGCGTGAGCCGTGCGGTGCACCAGCTCCAGCGAGCCGTCCTCGCGGCGCAGATAGCTGCCGCCCTGGGTGGGCTGCTCTTCGGCCGCTTCGGCCGGGGCAGCGGTTTCGGCGGGGGCGTCATAAGGGCCCGTAAATTCGCCCGTCACGGCCTCCTCAGGGGCTTCTTTCCTTGCCATCACGCTTTCCTCAGTTGGTCATCCAGGTTGAACCGGATTTCGAAAATCACCGTGCCGTTGAGCGAGCCGACGAGTTCGGCCTGGCCAAGCGTGAAGACACCGACAGCATCGTCCGGCGCCCAGCCCACCACCGCCATGATCACGTCGCGCACGATCGGCGTGATCTCGTCGAACCCTGCGGCACCCTGTCGATCGGCCGCCACGCGATCGGCGATCACGACGGTCACCGTCTCGGCGAAGGCCTGCCGGAAGATGCCGGCGCCAGCGTCGGCCGCCCCGCCCGCTAGCCCGCCCAGGAGCACGAACGCCGCTGGCGTCACCTGCGGCACCTGGCCCCGCTCGATCATCGGCGTGAACGCGCCGACCCCTTCGATGCGACCGGCCAGCGCCGGAACGCTGACCTCGATCTGCCCCCGGACATCGTCGAGGCGGATCATACGAAGCCTGTCAGGTTCTCGGGCGTGAAATCCCGCTCCCGATCGACCACCATGACACCGGCCGCGTCACTGCCCGCCGGCTCGACGCCGGCGACGGGAAGCCGGATCGTGCCGGTCGCGATCAACGAGAGCTGCTTCATCGCGTCGGTGTAGTCGCGCTCGATCTTGGGATCGGGCTGGTAGGGGTGCAGCTTGTAGATGGCGATCGCCTGAGCGAGATCGGCAAGCAGCGGCGGCGTCTCAGCCAGCGGCAGGACGTAGCGACCGGCGAGATAGCCATCGATCGCCGCGTCCGTGTCCGCCAGTGCCCGGTCAATGACGGCCACCACGACCGCGCCGGTGGCCGGCGTGTCGCGGTCGGTCAGCTGAACGAGCATACGCTCGCCGTAGCGGGCCGTCAGTTGGGCCAGGGAAGCATAAGTCACCGCCGCTACCCCCCCGCTTAATCGTCGCCTTGCCAGACCAGGAGCGGGTCGCTCTGGATGGCTTCGATCCGCTCTTCGGACAATTCGTCGAGCGGAATGCGCTGGGGCTCGGGCCCGAACGCGATGCCGGCCCGGCGCCGCCCGGTCGGCGAAACCGAACGGACCCAGATCGACGGGACGGTTGCCGGCGGCAGTTCCGGATCGCCGCCGTTGCCATCGCGAGCGCCGCCTTCGCCGCCGGTAAGGTCGCCCTCACCGCCACCGTTGGATGCGCCGTCGCCGGCGCCGCCGGTGGGGCCGCTTTCGCCGCCCATCTGGCTGCCGTCCGGCTTGTCCTGGCCGGCGCCGGCCGCGGCCGACGCGCCATCATCCGCTCGGGGTTTGCGTGCCATGCTCGTTCCCCTCAGGTCAGCCAGGGAACGACGAGCAGCTCGGCGGTCCCCTTGTAGACGTTGGTGGCGCCAGCGGCGTTGCGGTCGGCGTTGAGCACCTCGAGGGCGTTCTTCTCGTTCGAAGGACCGCAGACGAGGAGGCTGGGCTTGACCCCGAGCGGCCGGCCATGGTCGCCCTTCATGCCCATCAGGCTTGTCCGGCCGAGACCATAGGTCGTGGCCGACAGTGCCTGTTTCGAGCCCCAAGCGAACTGCCAGAAGCCGTAGCCGACGTTGTAGCGGGCATCGACGCCGTAGCGGAATTCATTGAGGTCGAAGACGTTGTCGTCGGTCACCTTGTCCCGGGCGACAATGTCGCCGAACCCGCGCCGCTCCTGCAGGAGGATCGGCTTCAGCGCGCGGCTATCGTCCAGAAGGAACCACGGGTTGCCGTTGCCGCCATCGGTGTTGGCGACCGACAGGACAGTCACGCCGTCGACATCGAGCACCGGGTGATCGACATCGAAGAAATACTGGCCATCGTAGCAATTGGTGGTGAAACCCGCGACGAGCATGGCGAACACCAGCAGATCGGGGTGAGCCGCGGTGGACAGACCCATTTCCTCGAACAGCGGCGCATAGATCCCGAGGTTGTCGGTCTCGATGTCGTCGCGATCGACGCCGATGGTCAGTTCCCAGGGCTTCTCCTTGATCGAGTAATCGCTCTCGGAGATGTTCTGCACCTGGCGGGGGCCGACCCATTCGCGGACGTTGGGCACCTTGCCCAGCCACCCGTAGCGCTGTTCCTTGGTGCTGGCAGGCACGCGGGTGGCCACGCGCTGCCAATTGGGCTCCGCTTGGCCGAGGCCGCGTTTGAAGGCGCCGTTGAAACCGACGCGGAGCTTGTTCAGGTTGTCGCTGCTGACGATCATGGAAGCGCGCTCCTCAGGAGAACTCGACCCAGACGCCCTGGGCGTCCACGTCGAAGCAGGTGCCAGCAGCAGGCCGGGCACCCGAGTTGTTGGTCTTGGCGACGGTCTGATCGTCGACGACGTAGACGGTCTTGCCGATCTCGGTGCGGGCGATCAGATCGCCGGCCGACGAGTTGTTGAACCGGAAGGTTCCCCGACGGACCTTGACCTTGATGTCGCCATTGGCGCCGGCTGAGTTGTCGGCGGTCGCCTCGGCCCGGCCGATCGTGACGTTGGCGGCGGTGGCGGACGCCGCGACCGCGTATCCAGCCGCATTGATCTGGACCATGCCGCCCTGGAACGGCTTGGCGGACGCGGCGACGGGCACCGAGCGGAAGCGCGGCTCCAGCTCCTGCGGCGTGTTGCGGGCTGCGGTAAGAGCGGCCATTTACAGAGCCTCCTTGCGGACCCCGGAGCCCTTCAGGCCCGCGAGGTAGTCCTCTTCGCTGATCCCCATGAGGGCGATCACCTGCCGGTCGGTGGCGTCCAGCCCCTTGGGGTCGGCTGCCGGTCCCTGGCCAGCGGCCGGGGTTTCTCCGGTCAGGATCGGCTGCCCCGAGATCATCGCCTGGGCGCGCTCGGCGTTCTCCATGTGGAGGGCGATGTAGTGGTCGCGCAGTGGCTTCACGCCGACACGGCCCGCGGCGATCGCGGCGTCGACGAAGACCGTGGCGGCCTCGCGGCGGCGATCTTCACGGATCGTGTTGAGCTCGCCGGTCACTTCTGCCAGCTGGCTCTGCAGCGCGACGACGGCCGGGCTATCCAGCGCCGTTGCGTGCGCGGCCACCCTGGCCGCATCGTGTTGCGCCGTGAGCGCCGCTTCGACAGCAGCGTCGTCGGCGCCGCTGTCGAGCCCCAGCAGGGCGCACAGCTTGGCCTTCCAGTCCATACCTGTTTCCTCCGAATGAAGGGCAACGAGCCCTCGGATATTGGGCGTGTTGGTGAGGCTCGCGCGCAGCACGTCGAGCACCTCGCCATCCACGGAATGAAGGATGACCGGGCTGATCCCGGCGTAGGAGCGGTCATCCATCAGCTGGGTGCCGCTCTTGTTCCAATCGACCTGGGCCCACAGGCCGCCGTCGCGTGCCTCGAACTTGGTGAACCAGCCCCGGGCGGGCGCCGGCGCGCCGATCGCCTTGCCCTTGTCGGTGGCATGACACTCGTCGATCGGCATCCGGCGACCCTCGGTCAGCGCGGAATTCAGCCTGCCGACGAGTACGGGCATCGACTTGACGGTGTATGGGCCGCGCCCGTCCACCGTGCGGATTTCACCGGCGGGAAGCAGGTTGATCCATTCGGGCGCGCCTTCGCCCTCGGCAAATGCCGTGGCGGCACACAATGCAGTGATCGGAAGGTGTCGGGCCATCGGCAATGATTTGCCGACGATCAGGCCCTGAAAATATGCCCGCGGCCGCGGGCCGAAAACGCGGCGGTCAGCGCCCTCACAATCTGATGCTATGAGAGCCGAGCAAAATCAAGGCTGGCCGCCGTCTAGCTTCGACTGGATATGCTCCTCGGCAATGGCAACGATCTCGCGCTCATCTTGTGCCGAGATACCAAGCCAGACCCGCGCCGGGATGCGTCCCCAGGGTATCGGCCGGCCGCGGCTGTTGGTGCCGAACGCACCGCGCTCCGCGCCTTCCTGCATGACCCGCGAATAGATCAGTGAGGAGCCAATGACGGCTCCCTCACGGGTCGAAACGCCGGAGATTTCGCGGGAGAGCCGCCGGCCTGGTCCGATCAGTGGGCGGCGCAGCGCGCCATAGCCCAGCGCCTTGTAGCGCGCGATCGTCGCCTCGCTCTTCTTCGCCCAGGCGGAGCCGTCCGGTGCCGTGCCCGTCGAGAAGCGCTTGCGCGTCACCTCGACCATGTATTCCTGCACATCCTGGAAAATCGGCGTCATGTCCGCGAGCAGGGCCTTGGCCTCGCGGATCGCGGCACGGGCGGCGTCCGCCTTGAACTCGATCGAAGGCATAGCTATTTGGCCTCCCAGACGCGCGCATCGTGGCGCCCGGCCAATAACCGGGAACGGCACCAGACGTTGGCGCGGGGGCGCGTCATTTCCCCGAAACCCTGATGAAGAACGTCTTGAGGGCGAGCGTCCGACGCTTTTTGCCGCGAATGACCATGCTCGCCACATAGGTCTCGCCGTCGATCGCCCTGGCGAAGTCGACGACGGTTTCGCCGATGCTTGAGGTCCCGCTCACCTGGATCGACGCCGGCGTAGACAGCACCTGCGGCAACTTGGTGAAGTCCTCGGCCGTCACGCCGCGCTGCCCGCGGCTGCGTTCGGCGGCGTCGTCGGCATGCCCGCGCAACACGTGCCCGACTGCGGACGCGTCCAGACTGAAATCATATCCCTCGATCGGCCGCGCGGCTTGCTGTGCGATCTCCGCCGCCTGGTCGGAGCGTACCATGCCGAGAGTGCGCTGGGGCGGCAGCTCCGGCAGGTCCGGATTTGGCTCGAACACGCGCTGGGCATAGCGGCGGACATCGTCGGCCGTGCTGGGCAGTGCCCGATACGCATCCGACAGGGCATCGACGCTTTCCTGCGGCAGCGAGCCCATGAATGCCTTTGCAACCTGGTAGTCCCAGCTGCCGATCTTGCCGGCAATTGCGCGAACCGCGTCCGAGACGGTGGCGCCAGGCGCATAGTCCCAGCCCTTGCCGATCCCGACCGGCGCGCCGGTGCGCGGGTCGATCGACTGCCAGTTGGGCGGCAACTGCTTATCGGGATTGCCGCCAAGTCGCCGGACGCTGGCATCGCTGCGGGCACCGACGACGTAGCAGCTGCAGCCCCAGTCGCTAGGCGGGTAGTGCTGCGCCCAGAAGGGGTGCTCCGGTGGCCCGGCCCAGCCATTCCAGCTCAGATGCTCCGGGCGCGGCTCGCGGCTGTCACCATGGCGGTAGACCCAGCGCGGGAAGTTGCCGTCCAGCAGCTGCGCGCGCCGGCCGGCGCTGTAGCTGGTGTAGGCGTTGGTCCGCAGGATCGTCTTGACCCGCCACGCCTCGCCCTGGACCGAACCCTCGCCAGTCCAGCCCGCCCACCCGTTCTTCGCCACGATCGCCTGGAAGTCTTGGCGGAACGCCTCGATCCCGCTGCCTTCGGCGATTGCCTTGTCCACGGCTGCGGCGAGGTCGGTCAGCAAGTCTGCCGACGCCGCTCCCGCGACCATGAACGCCTGGTCATGCGCTGCGCCCTGCAGGTCATCCCAGCGCTGAGTGGGGACGAGGTTGCCGAGCTTGCCTCGGAAGAACGCGATCTGATGGGCAAACGGCTTGCGGAATTCGCCGCTCGCCGCGCTGGGGTGGCTCACAGATCACCGCTCTCTTGCGCCAGGTCCGCTCGGCCGGCGGCCTGGGCCGCCGCGATCCCGCCCGCGATTGCAGCGGCCAGCTGCGTGGACTGAACGTCGCCGAAGGCATTGGAGAGCATTTCGCGGAATTCAGCCAGGTCCTGTGCCTGGGCCAGCATGGTCTGGATCGAGCCGATCATCGTCCCGATCGCCGGGTCGGCCGCCACCTGCATGGCGGCCGCGATCTGCGCCGCCGGGTGCGGCACCGCCGGCTCGGCCGAGTGAGTGGTGACGATCGGCTTGCCCGCGGCCGGCGCCGGCGGCGGCAATGCCTTCACACCCTGCCGGGGCGGCGCCGGCGGCAGGCCGTCCGCCGGCACCCCCGGCAGCGGCAACTGCGGCACGGCGGCGGCGGTCAGCACCTCGGCACCGGGCTCGGGCTCGGCCAGGCCGAGCTTGTCGCGGATCTCGCTGGCTTCGACGCGCAGCCCCATCGGCACGAAGACCTGCAGGCTCTCGGTCAGCTGCTTGAGGTCTTCCTGTTTCGGCCGCGCGATGACGATGCGCGGATAGCCCTTGCTCGGGCCGAACTCGAGATCCATCCACGGCCGGACCAGGCAGCGGTTGAGCGTGGCGGAAAGCGACTTGCAGTCGGCCGTCTCGATATCCTCCTGCACCTTGCGGTGCTCCTGGCTGACCGCATGCCCGCCCGATACCGCATCGGTGGTGGTGGTCTGCCCGAGGATGCCCTTCGACACCTGCCGATCGAGCCAATCCGCCCGGTGTTCGTAGAGGTCGCTCCCGGCCGTGACGTTCTTGCTCTCGATGAACTCGATCTCCATCGAGCGCGGGATAATCGCCGCGCAGTCGCCGGCGATATTGGCGACGGCCCGGAACAGCGTCGCCTTGTCTTCTTTGGTGGCACCCTCATGGAACCGGCCGATCCGCACCGGCTGCCCGTAAGTCTGGGTGAAGATCGCCCAGTCGCGCTGGGTGAAGGCCTTGAACATCCACGCCCAGGCGGCGAGGCGCGCGATGCCCGAACGCACCGGCAGGCCGCTCTTCGCCTTGACCTGGTGGAAGATGAACTTGAACGCCGGCAGCGGCTCGGCTTCAGCCATGCCGTCCAGACCGCCACGCAGCAGCGGTTGCCGCATGGTCTGGCGGTCGAACCGAAACCAGCGAGGATCGCGCCACTCAAGGCGGGTCGGCTGCCACTGGCCTTCCGAGGTGTCCCAGATGATCTCGGTGAAGGATACGCCCTTGCCGACCGCGTCGAGGATATCGAACGTGTCATCGGCCAATTCATCGCGCTTCAGCCAGGTCCGCACCATGTCGGCGCGACGGACGTCCTCGGCATCCTCACTGGCGGCTTCGACGGTGACATCGATCTGGGCGACGCTGCGCTTGCGGGTGCCGAGGACGCCCGCATAGTGCAGGTCCCGTTCCTCGATCAGCTCGGCCAGCTCGAAGTATTGGAGCGGCTCGCCCTGGTCGGCGTCGCGGAGTATCTGCGCAAGCCGGCCGGGGTTCATCCCGTCGGTTGGATATTGCGCATAGGGTGACCGGACGCCGGTAATCGACGGCCCGGCGACTTCTTTGGTCAGCACCTCCTTGCGGAGCGGTTGACCGTTCAGGTCGATTAGTTGTGACATCGGGCGGTGATCCTCAGGTCGTAAGAGGCCCGTCATGGGGCCTAAGAAGCCCGTGGGGCGCGTTCAGGGGCTGGGATGGGTGTCGGGGCGGGGTCAGAGGGGACCTCCCCCTCTCAGGCGGGCTCCCAGCGGCGATCGGAATGGATCGGCAGGACCGTTCTCGTCGTCATCCGGGCCCTGGTCCCAACTGTTTTCGCGGCGCCCGACAGCCTCATAGCCATACTCGACGGCGTCCTGCCGCGACGCGAACCAGGCGAGCATGCCGGCGATCGAGGTGTCGCCATGTCGGTCGAGCCCATCCGCGCCCTTGAAGCGCATGTCGTCGGGCACCTTTACCACGCCGTTCACGTACTGGAGCGCCTGGTGGTCGCGGACGATATCGTCGTCGGCTGCGATGCTCACGGTGCGTTCGCCGAAGGCATCGACGTAGGGCGTGCCGTTGTCGCGATACCACTGCTGGCTGAGCTTGATCTCGCTGATCCGCTCCTCGCCCCACTTCTGCGCGGCGACTTCGGCGAGGTAGGCGCCGTTGCCGGTGGCATCGAGCGCGCCGTGCCCGAACCGCGGCATCCGCTCGCCCACGAAAAACAGGATCTGGCGCTGCGCCTCGAAGGGCACGTTGCGCATTTCTATCACGATCCGCCAGCGACGTGTCAGGTCCTGCGAGAGCTCCTGGATGATCAGCGCGCAGACGTCGCCGGTGCGGGCGAAGTCCAGGCCGAAGTCATGGCGCCGGCGGGGGTCGAGCCGGTTGAGGTGCGGCAGGATTGAGGTACGCAGCCATTCGTCAACCAGGCACTTTCGCAGGTTTGGCGGCGCCGCCTTGAACTCGTCGGGGAGGGTGTAGCGCACGACAGGGACTGAGCGATCGGTGACCTGCTCGATCACGACCCGGGGCAGCGCCGCGCCGAGCGCGTCGGAATCGATCCCGTCCAGCTCCTGCTGCATAGCGGAGATGCGGCTGCCATAGGCGCCGCGGATCTTCGCCTCCCATTCGTCCTGGGCGGCCTGCGACCAAGGCTTGGCGCGCATCAGGCAGACGCGGCGGAACAGGCCATTCGTCACGGCGTCGCCGAACGAGTAGAAGTGGTGGCTGAAGCTGTTCTTGCCGGCGACGGCCTCGCGGTAAAGCTCGTTGAACGGATTGAGCACACCGTTGGGCGAGCTGATCACCCGGACCTTGCCACCCCAGATGAGGAGCGCGTTGACCGCGTCGATGACCTCGCGCACGTCGCGGTGGAACGCGGCCTCGTCGATGACCACGACACCCTGCAAGCCGCGGATGTTCTCTGGCCGGCTCGACAGCGCCTCGACCCGGAAGCCGCTGGCGAAGGAAATGCGGAACGCGCTGATGTGCTTCGAGCTGCCGTCCTCGCGCTGATCCTCGAAGAGGAACTCCTCGATTTCGGCCGTCTCTTTCGCGATGACCTTAGCGAACTGGGCGACGTATCCGATGAACTCCCGGCCCTTGTCCTTGGTGTCGCCGATGTAGAACACGTTCTGCCCGCCGGCGGCGCGCGCGCTGGCGGCGATGATCGTATCGTCAAGCGCTTCGGCAAACGTGATGCCGGTCCGCCGGCCCTTCTTGCAGATCTTGAGGTCAGCCTGGTCCTCCAGCCATTTGCGCTGGTGGAGCATGAGCACGCCCTCGGCGAGAGGGTCGAGATCGTCGGGGACTTCGGCACCGCGGGTCAGCTCGGCCGGCAGCTGCGCCGGGTCGCGCGCCAGCACCGGCTCCAGGCCGGCTTCCGGTTGCGCAGCGAGTGCACTGGCCATGGCGGCACCGGCTGCGAGGGCGGACTTGATTGCGCCGGTCATGGCCTGCTCTCACTGAGCATCGCCTTTATGAGCTGGTGCTCGAGGA
>Ga0207676_10001894_pt1 | contig 15279 bp, 12 predicted proteins | sample KBSSwiS72_FD_184307 | JGI IMG/M metagenome (GOLD analysis project Ga0207676, IMG submission 184307) | Switchgrass rhizosphere microbial communities from Kellogg Biological Station, Michigan, USA - KBS Switchgrass S7-2 (SPAdes) (version 2) | ecosystem: Host-associated > Plants > Roots >... | reverse complement strand
CCGCCACCGACGCCGTAGCCGACGCCACCGCCGCCGAAGCCGCCGCGGTCACCATAACCGCCGCCGCCACCGCCGTAGCCACCACGACCGCCGCCGCCGAAGCCGCCCCGCTCCTGGAAACCGCCGCCGAAATCACTTGCGAAACTTTCTTCGCTGCCGAAACCGTCGCGCTTGTCGCGACCGCGACCACCGCGCTCACCCTTGCGCCCTCTATCGAAACCCATATCCGTCCAGAACTCTTAGCCCGCCTATCCAAAACCAACGCGCTCGGGCCGAATGGCGCTACCGGTCATGCGCGCAATCCACTCACGCACGGTTCAGCCCATTACAGCAAAATCGGGTCCTCCTCTAGTGACTCAAATAGGCTCGAGTTCCGATGGGGGTGGCGAGGCATGCAACAAGGCGACTAAAGCGGCCCGATAGGCTTATCTGAGGAACTCGAATGGCTGTTACCCTGCACCAGGACGATCTGCCCGCCGACGTGCGATTCGCCGACGGCCCGATTGCCGTCGACACGGAGGCGATGGGCCTCAACTTCGGCCGCGACCGCCTGTGCCTCGTTCAACTATCCGACGGCAAGGGCGACGAGCATCTCGTGCAGTTCAGGCGTGGAAGCGACTATTCGGCGCCGAACCTCAAAGCCCTGCTCGGCGACCCGAACCGGCTGAAGCTCTACCACTTCGCCCGATTCGATATCGGGATCATGCAGGCCTATCTCGGGATCATGGCGGCGCCGCTCTATTGCACCCGCACCGCGTCGCGGTTGGTTCGCACCTACACCGACAGGCACGGCCTCAAGGACTTGGTGAAGGAGCTGCTCAACCACGATCTGTCCAAGCAGCAGCAGACCAGCGACTGGGGCGCCGACGACCTTACCGACGCACAGCGCGACTATGCGGCGAGCGACGTGCGCTACCTACATGCGCTCAAGGAGAAACTCGACGACCGCCTTCGTCGCGAGGAGCGTACGGCGCTCGCGCAGGCCTGCTTCGACTTCCTGCCGACGCGCGCGCTTCTCGACATCTCCGGCTGGCCGGAGCAGGACATTTTCGCGCATGACGGATAGGCCCGGCCATGGCTGACAGCGCAGGCCGTCCAGCGAAGAGCAAAAGCCGCTGGGCGCTTCCCGGAAGCGCTCACGACCGGCTCGTGCGCCTGTCGAAGATCGCGCTGCCGAGCGCCGTCGGCGTGCTCATCGCCGTCCTCGCGCTCGCCCCGCTCGGAAAGCACAGCGACGTCAGCTTCATCCTCGACAAGAAGAAGGTCGGAAACGCGCCGGAACGGATGCGCGTCGAGCAGGCGCGCTATGTCGGCACCGACGACAAGTCCCAGCAGTTCACGATCGTCGCCAACCGCGCGATCCAGCGCAGTTCGACCGTCCCCGTCGTCGATATCTCGGGCATGTCGGCCCGGCTGAACCTCGAGAAGGGGCCGGTGGTGATCGGCGCCAACCAAGGGCGCTACAATCTCGAAAACCAGCGCGTCATGATCGACGGTCCGGTCAAGGTTGCCGGAGCGGATGGCTACCGCCTCGCGACGCGCGACGTGACGGTCGATCTGAAGCAGCGCCAGCTCGCGAGCGGCGGCCCGGTCGCCGGCGCGATGCGGCTCGGCCAGTTCCAGGCGGGGCAACTCCACGCCAACCTCGGCGACCGAACGGTCGTGCTCGACCACGGCGCTCGCTTGAAAATCGTCCAAGGGGCGGTCAGATGATGGGCATGCGCTTTTCTGGCATCATCCTTGCTACGGCTCTCGGCGGCGGCGCCCTCGCAGCGACGGCCGCGCTTGCGCAGGTGAAGCAGGAGCAGCCGCGCTCCGCGCTCGGCGGGCACAATACCAACGCGCCGGTCGACGTTACGTCCGACCGAATCGAAGTGCAGGACCGCGCGGACCGGGCCGTCTTCTCCGGCAATGTTCACGTGACTCAGGCGGACATGACGTTGGATACGCAGCGGTTGACGGTGGCTTATTCGGGCGGCCAGGGCAGCAGCGGACTGCAGATCAACCGCCTCGACGCCGCCGGCGGCGTGACCGTGCACAGCGCGTCGGAAACGGCGAAGGGCGATTTCGGAGTCTATGACCTCGACAAGAAGCTCATCACCTTGATCGGCAACGTCCACCTCGTCCGGGACAATAATCTAGTGAACGGCTCCAGGCTCGTGATCGACCTCAACAGCGGCCGGGCGGTCGTCGACGGTGGCCCGCCGGGCGTGAACTCCAGCGGCGGCCGCGTGACCGGCCACTTCACCGTCCCCCAGAAGCAGCAGCAGCAGAAGTAGCGACTGAAATGAACGAAGCCGTCACCTTCGCGCGGCCCTCGACAGAGGCGCAGCAGGTGAGCGGTGGGCTCGAAGTGCGCTCGATCGCCAAGTCGTACGACCGGCGGGCAGTGCTTCACGATGTCAGCCTGGACGTCCATCGCGGCGAGGTCGTCGGGCTCCTCGGGCCTAATGGCGCGGGCAAGACGACCTGCTTCTATTCGGTCATGGGCCTCGTGAAGCCCGACAGTGGGCGCATCTTCCTCGACGGGCAGGACATCACCGGGCTGCCAATGTACCGCCGCGCGATCCTCGGCCTCGGCTATCTCCCGCAGGAGACGTCGATCTTCCGCGGCATGAGCGTCGAGGAAAATATCATGGCCGTGCTCGAAGTCGCGCAGCCGAACCGCCGCGCCCGCCGCGACCGGCTCGAGCAGCTGCTCGGGGAATTCGGCCTCACCGGGCTCCGGGAATCTCCGGCGATGGCGCTTTCGGGCGGCGAGCGCCGGCGCTGCGAGATCGCCCGTGCGCTTGCGGCGGAGCCGACGATCATGCTGCTCGACGAACCCTTCGCCGGAATCGATCCCATCTCGATCGCCGACATCCGTGAGCTGGTGCGCGAGCTGAAAAGCCGCGACATCGGCGTGCTCATCACCGACCACAACGTCCGCGAGACGCTCGACATCGTCGACCGAGCATGCATCATTTATGACGGCCAGGTCCTTTTTGCGGGAACTCCCGAAGCGTTGGTCGCCGACCAGGAGGTCCGGCGCCTCTACCTCGGCGAGAGCTTCGCGCTGTAGCGGATCAGCCGAATGGGCCTGGGCCCCTCCCTAAGCCTCCGCCAGTCGCAGCAGCTGGTCCTCACGCCCCAGCTGCGGCAGGCGATCCAGCTGCTCCAGCTCAGCAACCTTGAGCTCGACGCCTTCCTCGCCGAGGAATTGTCGAAAAACCCGCTGCTCGAAGCCCGATCCGACGAACCTGACGAACAGCCAGCCGGCGATTTCGCGGGCGATGAGGCACCGGGCGAGGACGCGCCGGACGATCCCGGCGCCGACGACCTCATCAAGGGGCAGGCCGATGACGACCGCCCGCTGGATGTCGACTGGCAGTCGGAAGCGCTGGAGACCGACAGCTTCAGCGACGTCGTGACGTCAGGCGGTAGCGAGGAAGCCTTTGATTTCGACCGGATTCAATATTCCGCGGCTTCGCTCGCCGAGCACCTGATCGACCAGCTTCACGGGCTGTCGGGCGACGTCGGCTACCTCGCCCGCATCATCGCCGAAATGCTCGAGGAGACGGGCTATCTCACCGTCCCGCTGGAGCAGGTCGCGGAGCTGACCGGAGCGCCGATGCCGCTCGTCGGAAAGGCACTGCATGCAGTACAGGGACTCGACCCGCCAGGCGTCGGCGCTCGCTCGCTCGCCGAATGTCTCGCCCTGCAGGCCCGGGCTGCCGACCGCTACGATCCCGCGATGGCACGGCTGATCGACAATCTCGACCTGCTGTCGAAGGGCCGGATGGCTGACCTCAAGCGGATCTGCGCGGTGGACGATGAGGATCTCGCCGATATGATCCGCGAGCTCAGGGCCTATGATCCGAAGCCGGGATGCCAGCTGTCGAAGCAGGGCGCCGAGGAGGTTACGCCCGACGTCTTTGTTCGCCCGCTGCGTGCCGGATTCGCCGTCGAGCTCAATCAGGCGACTTTGCCTCGATTGCTGGTGAACCGTCGTTACTATCAGGAGCTGAAATCAGGCCCGCAGGACAAGGCGTCGCGCGCCTGGCTTAGCGAATGCCTGCAGGGCGCCAACTGGCTGGTGAAAGCGCTCGACCAGCGGGCCCGAACCATCGTCAAGGTCGTCTCCGAGATCGTGAAACGGCAGCAGGGCTTCTTCGAGCGCGGCGTGTCGGCGATGAAGCCGATGACGCTGCGCGAGGTTGCCGAGGCGATCGGCATGCACGAATCGACCGTCAGCCGAGTGACCTCGAACAAATATCTGCTGTGCGACCGCGGGCTCTACGAGCTGAAATATTTCTTCGGGTCCGGAGTGCAGTCGGCGGAGGGGGACGGTGCAGCCGCCGAAGCGGTGAAGGCAGCGATCAAGCAGCTGATCGACGCGGAGAACGACATCCTCAGCGACGATGCCATCGCCGGACTGCTCAAGGAAAAAGGCTTCGACGTCGCCCGCCGCACCGTCGTCAAATATCGCGAATCGATGGGAATCGGCTCGTCGATCCAGCGGCGGCGGCTGCGGAAGATCGCCGGCTAGACGGAGACTCGCGCCCAGATCGGGAGGTGGTCCGACGCGCGACGAGCGACCGCGCTCATGTGCACCCCGGCAGCCTCTATGTTGAGGTCCTTGTGGACGATGATTCGGTCTAGCTGCGCGACCGGGTGGCGGGCGTGGAAGCTCGGGCCGGTCGGCGCGAGGTGGAACTCTGGATGGAGATCGTTGAGGCAGCCGGCGACGGTGCGCCATTCGTTGGTGTCGCCCATCAGCACCGTCGGCATCTTGTGCGGACGCTTCGAGATGGCCTCGAGGATCGAGCGCATCTGCCGCCGCCGCCACAGGCCCGAAAGGTCGAGATGCATGCCAATCACCCGAATTGGCTTCTCGTGGACGAGCAGCTCCGCGACCACCGCTCCGCGCGGCTCAAGCGTTGGCAGCTCCAAGGCCGCGCAGTCGAGCACGCCCACATGCTCCTTCACCAGGATCGCATTGCCGTGCCAGCCGATGTTGCGGGTATCCACCTTCAGGAGGCGGTCGGTATGTTTCCGCACCTTGTCGAACGCGCGCTTGTGGCGGACGCCGAGGTGCACGGGCTTGTAGAGGCCGTGGCTGTCGATCAGCTCGTGCGGCACGGTCGAACCGCGGCCGCCGATGCGTTTGTCCGCCTCCTGAAGCGCAACAATGTCAGCATCGATCTCCTGAAGGACGCGGAGGATCCGATGCGGGTCGCGCTTGCCGTCGAGGCCGACGGCCTTGTGCATGTTGTAGCTCGCAAGCGTGATGCAGGGGCTGCCGCTCATCGCTGCGCCAATGGCCGTTGCTGCCTAATGGTTCCTAGACGTCGAGGTTCGCGACGCTGAGCGCGTTGTCCTGGATGAACTCGCGGCGCGGTTCGACGACGTCGCCCATGAGGCGCGTGAAAATCTCGTCAGCGACATCCGCCTGGGCGACTTCTACGCGCAGCAGCGAGCGGTTGGTCGGGTCGAGCGTAGTTTCCCAGAGCTGCTCAGCGTTCATTTCGCCGAGACCTTTGTAGCGCTGAATCGACAGGCCCTTGCGGCCCGCGGCGAGCACCGCGTCGAGCAGTTCGGACGGACGGGTCACCGCCACCGGCTTGCCCTTGGTGTCGGCAGCCACTTCCTCGGCCACCTCCTCGCCCTCGCCGGCCCCGACTGTCGGTTCCTGCTCGACCGCGGCGCCTTTCTTCAGCGTCCGCAGCGTCGACGGCTTCGCGTAAGCAGCGGCTTGCTCCTTGGCGAGCGTATCGAGCTTGCGCGCCTCGGCCGAGACCAGGAAGTTCGGCTCGATCACGTAGGCATCGGTCACGCCGCGCCAAAGGCGGCGGAGGAGATAGCCGCCTTCCTGCGCGACCTCGCCCGACCAGTTTGCTTCGGGATCGCCCGCGTTCAGCCATTCGGCGACCTTGGCAATGACCTTGGCCTTGGCGTCTCCGCCAAGGTCGGGTTTCAGCGCGCCCATGATCGCGAGTGCCTCGATCAGCGCCGGATCATATTTGCGCGGCGCATAGCGCATGAGGGTGCGCATCCGGCGGGCATGGTCGACCATCGTCTTGAGGTCGTTGCCGCCGCGCTGGCCCTCCGGCGTGTCGAGGACAAGACCTTCGAGGCCCGCCTCTTCGAGATAATCGTCGAGGGCGGCGTCGTCCTTGAGATAGACTTCGGAGCGGCCACGGCTGACCTTGTAGAGCGGCGGCTGGGCAATAAAGAGGTGCCCCGCCTCGATCAGCTGCGGCATCTGCCGGTAGAAGAAGGTGAGCAGCAGCGTGCGGATGTGAGCTCCGTCGACGTCGGCGTCCGTCATGATCACGATCTTGTGATAGCGCAGCTTCTCGAGGTTAAATTCCTCGTGCCCAATCGAGGTGCCGAGCGCCTGGATCAGCGTCCCGATCTCCTTCGATCCGAGCATCCGGTCGAAGCGCGCGCGCTCGACGTTGAGGATCTTGCCCTTCAGCGGAAGGATCGCCTGGTTGTGGCGGTTGCGGCCCTGCTTCGCCGAGCCGCCTGCCGAGTCACCCTCGACCAGGAACAGCTCGGAGAGCGCCGGGTCCTTTTCCTGGCAGTCGGCGAGCTTGCCGGGGAGCGACGCGATGCCGAGCACCGACTTGCGGCTCGCTTCGCGAGCCTTGCGGGCGGCCTCGCGCGCTGCGGCGGCGTCGATGACCTTCTGAATGATGGAGCGGGCATCGGCGGGATGCTCTTCCAGCCACTCGCTCATCTTATCGCTCATCAGGCTTTCGAGCGGCTGGCGCACCTCGGAGCTGACCAGCTTGTCCTTGGTCTGGCTGCTGAACTTCGGGTCCGGCAGCTTGACCGAGACGATGGCGGTCAGGCCTTCGCGCATGTCCTCTCCGGACAGCGTCACCTTCTCGCGCTTCAGAAGGCCGGACTTCTCGGCATAATTGTTGATGGTGCGGGTAAGCGCCGCGCGGAAGGCCGCCATGTGCGTGCCGCCGTCGCGCTGCGGGATATTGTTCGTGAACGGGAGGACGTTCTCGTAATAGCTGTCGTTCCATTCGAGCGCGACATCGATGCCGATTCCGTCGCGCACGGCGGAGATGGCGATCGGCTCCGGGAACAGCGCATTCTTGGCGCGGTCGAGCCACTTCACGAAGGCCGCGATGCCGCCCTCGTAATAGAGCTCGTGCTCGACACGCTCGTCATGCCGCGCATCGGCGAGGATGAGGCGAACGCCCGAATTGAGGAACGCGAGCTCGCGATAGCGGTGCTCGAGCTGCTCGAAGTCGAAGTCGGTGATCTTGAAGGTCTCGGGGCTCGGCAGGAACGTGACGCGAGTTCCCTTCTTGCCCTCGGGCGCCTTGCCGACAACCTTCAGCGGGGCTTCGGCTTCGCCCAGGCGGAAGCGCATGAAATGCTCCTCGCCGTCGCGCCAGATGGTGAGGTCGAGCCATTCCGAAAGGGCGTTGACGACCGAGACGCCGACCCCGTGGAGACCACCCGAGACCTTGTAGGCATTGTCCTCGCTGGTGTTCTCGAACTTACCGCCGGCGTGGAGCTGGGTCATGATGACCTCGGCCGCCGAAACGCCTTCCTCCGGGTGAATGCCGGTCGGAATTCCGCGGCCGTTGTCCTCGACGGTCACCGAGCCGTCGGGATTGAGCTGGATCAGGATTCGGTCGCAATGGCCGGCAAGCGCCTCGTCGATCGCATTGTCGCTGACCTCGAACACCATGTGGTGAAGGCCCGAGCCGTCATCGGTGTCGCCGATGTACATGCCGGGACGCTTGCGCACCGCGTCCAGGCCTTTGAGGACCTTGATGCTCTCGGCGCCATATGAATTGCCGTTGTTCTCGGGGGTAGTTGCCATAGTCCAGATATAGGGATTCTGAGGTGGTTGTCACGCGCGCCCGCGTGCGCACGCGCGTGGCGAGGGGGGCGTGTCGACTTTGTCGACTTCGACCCGAAACGCAGCGATTGGAGCGGCGCCAAAGGACGGGCGGAGGCCGGCACTCGCATCCGCGAGCTTATGCGCCGGCCCTCCGCCTGTAGGACAGGAAAAGCTTAGCCGCGTGCGCGGTTGTTGCTGCCGCCGAAGTCGCGACGACCGCGGAACTTCGGCTTGCCCCGGCCGCCCTCGGGACGGTGCGCGGGATGACCGCCGGTCCGCTGCGGATGGCGCTGCTGACCGCCTTCGCTGAGCTGCGGACGCTGCTGGTCACCCTCGCTGCGCTGCGGGCGCTGACCCGAGTTGCGGTGCTGGCCCCCGTCAGCGCGATGGGCCGGGTGACCCTCGGCGCGCTGCGGACGCTGCTGGCCCGGATTGCGGTTCGGCGTACCGGTCGGACGATAGACGGCAGTGCCCTCTTCGCGCTGCAGCTGCGGCCGCCCATTGCGGTGCTGGCGGCGCTGACCGTCCTGGCGGCGGTCGGACTTGAACGCCGGGCGCTGCGGGCGCTCGGGGGCAGGACGGGGCGCCGGCTTGAGGCGCTTCAGCGCCTCGGCCGCCATCGCGAACCCTTCCGGAAGCGGCGTGACCGCGATGCGCTGGCGCGTGGTGCGCTCGATGTCGCGGAGGTTGCCCCGCTCGTCAGGCGCACAGAATGCGATGGCAATTCCGTCAGCGCCGGCGCGCGCGGTGCGGCCGATGCGGTGAACATATTGCTCCGGAACGTCGGGCAGGTCGAAGTTCACGACATGGCTGACGCCCGGAATGTCGATCCCGCGCGCGGCGATGTCGGTCGCAATCAGGACGGGCACCTGGCCCGACTTGAAGAGGGCGATGGCGCGTTCGCGGTTGGCCTGGCTCTTGTTGCCGTGGATCGCGTTGGCGGGGATGCCCGCCGCTTCGAGTTGGCGGACGATCTTGTCAGCGCCATGCTTGGTGCGGCTGAAGACCAGTGCGCGCTGGATGTCGTGCGATTGCAGGTAGAGGGTCAGCAGCGCCGTCTTCTCGGCCTGGTTCACCATCGTCACGCTCTGGTCGATCCGCTCGACGGTGGTTGCCGCCGGCGTCACCGAAACCTCGGCCGGGTTCTTGAGATATTTGTCGGCCAGCTCCTTGATCGCCTTCGGCATGGTCGCCGAGAAGAACAGGGTCTGCCGCTTCGGCGGCACCAACGCGACGATCCGCTTGAGCGCATGGATGAAGCCGAGGTCGAGCATCTGGTCGGCTTCGTCGAGCACGAGGATTTCGAGATCGCGGAGCGACAGCGCGCGCTGATCGATGAGATCAAGCAGTCGGCCCGGCGTCGCGACGAGGACGTCGAGACCGCGCGCGACCGTACGAACGCTCTTCGAATTGGGGACGCCGCCGAAGATCACGCCGACCGACAGGCGCATGAACTTGCCATAGGCCTCGGCGCTGGCGGCGATCTGCGAGGCGAGCTCGCGGGTCGGGGCGAGGACCAGCATGCGGATCTGGCCCGGGCGCGGAACGTGCCTGGCGGCCGCGAGGCGGTCGAGCGAGGGAAGCATGAAGGCAGCGGTCTTGCCGGTGCCGGTCTGGGCAATGCCGAGGAGATCGCGGCCGCTGAGAACGGTCGGGATCGCCTGGCTCTGGATCGGCGTCGCCTGCGTGTAATCCTTCGCGGCGAGCGCATCGAGCAGGGGCTTCGAGAGCCCCAGGGACATGAATGACATTGAGTAAATTCCAATAAGCTTTGCCACGCGGCAGACGCACGGAATGCGCCTGTCGCGAGCGGGGTCGAACAGCACCCCGCGTGAATAGGAGAGCAGAAAAATCGAGGCGCGGGCCGGTTGCCGCCGAAGCGTTGAACCGATCACGCCGCTTGGAAGAAGCGCCTCGTGTTGCGGTGCAATATAGGGCTGATGCTTAAAAAGTCCACCTACAACGGTTGCGGAAGCACAACGGCCACAGCAGTGTGCGCTCCAACAGGAGGAAAATCGCATGCTGAAGGCCGTAGCTGCGTTGTTGTTCGCTTCCCTTGCCAGCGCCTCGTCCGCGCAGGCGCTTCGGCCCGATCGGGCGGAATTCCGAAGCCTTTATAAAGAGCTGGTCGAAACCAACACCGAAGTCACCGACGGAAGCTGCACGCAGGCGGCGCAGCAGTTGGCCGCACGGTTGCAGGCAGCGGGGATACCGCAGCAGCAGGTCACCCTTTTCTCGGTACCGGAGCATCCCAAGGACGGCGGAATCGTCGCCGTTTATCCGGGCACGTCGACGGCGCTGAAGCCGCTGTTGCTGCTCGCGCACATCGACGTCGTGGTCGCCAAGCGTTCGGACTGGGTCCGCGACCCGTTCACGCTCATCGAGGAGGGCGGCTATTTCTATGGGCGCGGGACTTCGGACGACAAGGCGCAGGCGGCGGTATGGGCGGACATGCTCGCCCGCTTCGCCCGCGAGCATTACCGGCCGCGCCGGACCATAAAGATGGCGCTCACCTGCGGCGAGGAGACATCGGGCGCATTCAACGGCGCGCAGTATCTGGCCAACAACCGGCGGGAGCTGATCGATGCCGAGTTCGCGCTCAACGAAGGCGGCGGCGGCAGGACCAACGGCAAGGCGGTTTCGCACGGCGGGAAGATCACCGTGCAGACGATCCAGGTTGGCGAGAAGGCCTACCAAGACTTCACGCTGACGGTCACCAACCCTGGCGGCCACAGCTCCCAGCCGGTTCGCAAGAACGCGATCTACGAGATGGCCGACGCGCTCGAGAAGGTACGCGACCTCGAATTCCCGGCCGAATTCAACGACACCACGCGCACCTATTTCGCCGAAAGCGGGAAGGTCCGCGGGGATGAGGTCGGCCGCGCCATGGTAGCGCTCGCCGCGAACCCTTCCGACAAGCAGGCGCAAGCGGTGGTCAACCGCGAAAAGGACCTGCACTCGATGCTGCGGACGACCTGCGTCGCGACGCTCATCGACGGCGGTCATGCGCTCAACGCGCTTCCACAGAAGGTCACGACCAACGTCAACTGCCGCATGTTCCCGGGCCGCACGACGGCGGAAACGCAGGCGGCAATCGTCGCCGCAATCAGGAACCCGGACGTTTCTGTGCAGCCGCGGCCGCCGGTGAAGCCGATCGCGAAGGTGCCGCCGCTGGATCCGGCGATCATCGGTCCGATGAAGCAGCTCTCGGCGCGCTACTTCCCGGGCGTACCGGTTATTCCGAGCATGTCGACCGGCGCGACCGACGGACTTTATCTCGAAGCAGTCGGCATCCCGACCTACGGGGTGCCCGGACTGTGGTTCGATCCGGACGGCAATGGCACGCACGGGCTTAACGAGCGCATGGAAGTGCAGTCGCTGTACACGGGGCGCGACTATCTGACGGATCTGGTGAAAGCCTACACAAAATAGGGCTGGTCATGCGGGTACTGCCCGACCGGCTGTCACATGGAAGCGGGTGGCGGTGCTGATGCCGTCGAACAGCGCCGCCTCAGTCGCCGTCATCCACACCTGACCGCGGCCCTCGATCCGAGCGAAGAGCGCGGCGCGGCGCTTGGGATCGAGGTGCGCTGCGACCTCGTCGAGGAGAAGGATCGGCGGCTCGCCGCGGCGGTCGGCGACGAGTTCGGCATGGGCGAGGACGAGGCCAAGCAGAAGCGCCTTCTGCTCGCCAGTCGACGAGCTCCCCGCCGGCATCTGCTTGGACCAGTGGACGACGGCGAGATCCTGGCGGTGGGGCCCTTCGGTCGCGCGTCCGGCAGCGGAGTCGCGGCCGCGGTTGGCCTTCAAGGTTAAGGCGATGTCGGATTCGTTCCAGCCTTCGAGCGCGATGGCGGCGCGTGCGAACTCGTCCTCCGGCGTGTCGCCGAGCCGTTCGTCGAGCGCGGCAACCGTCCGCGACCGCGCCTCCGCGATCGCTACACCGTGCTCGGCCATCGCCGCCTCGAGGGAGGCGAGCCACGCTTCGTCCCATTGTTCGTCGGCGAGCAGCTTGTTCCGCGCGCGCATGGCCGCATCGTAGCGGGTCGAGTGGTGCGCATGGCCCGGCTCGAGCGCGAGGACGAGCCGGTCGAGGAAGCGCCTTCGCTCGCCCGCGCTGCCGGTGAAGAGGCGATCCATCGCAGGCGTGAGCCACAGCACGGAGAGCCATTCGGAGAGGCTGTTCACCGACGCGGCCGCGCCGTTCACGCGCACCTGCCGGCGCTCCGGCGCGGAGGCGAGCGTGCCGGTGCCGATATCGGTTGCGCCGAGCCGCGAGGCGACTGCCCAGCCGCCGCTGCCGCCCTGCCGCGCCATGTCGGAAAGCGCCGCGCCGCGCAGGCCGCGTCCGGGCGCCAGCATCGAGACGGCTTCGAGCAGGTTGGTCTTCCCCACGCCATTCTCGCCGAACAGCAGGACGAAGCCGTCCGCCGCTTCGAGCGAGGCGGAGGCATAGGATCTAAAATCGCTAAGCGTGAGGCGAGAAACGGCCGTCATTCAAAAGCCGAAGTAGCGCTTCGGCCCGGCCGTTACACCCGCATCGGCATCAGAACGTAGAGCGCGTTCGACTTGTCGTTCTCGCGCAGCAGGGTCGGCGCCGCCGCGTCGGCGAGGTGGACCTCGACCGTGTCACCCTCGATCTCGCCAAGGATGTCGAGCAGGTACTTGGCGTTAAAGCCGATCTCGAGCCCGTCGGCGCCGTAGTCGGCCGGCAGTTCCTCGGTGGCGACTCCGTTTTCCGGCGAGGTGACCGACAGCGTGACCTTGTCGCGGTCGACGCTCATCTTCACTGCGCGGGTCTTTTCGCTGGCGATGGTCGAGACTCGGTCGACCCCCTGGGAGAAGCTCTTCGGATCGAGCTTCAGCAGCTTGTCGTTCGCGGTCGGGATCACGCGGTTGTAGTCGGGGAAGGTGCCGTCGATCAGCTTGCTGGTGAGGATCGCGCTGCCGAGGCCGAAGCGGACCTTGGTCGGCGACAGCGAGATTTCGACGGTGCCCTCAACCTCTTCGAGGAGGCGGTAGAGCTCGGCGACGGCTTTGCGCGGAACGATCACGTCGGGCATGCCGTCGGCGCCGTCGGGACGGGCGACGGTGACTCGCGCGAGCCGATGGCCGTCGGTCGCCGCGGCGCGCAGCTGGTCGTCCACGACGTGAAAGAAGATGCCCATCAGATAATAGCGAGTCTCCTCGCTGGAGATCGCAAAGCGGGTCTTCTCGATGATCTCGCGGAGCGTCGCGCCAGGCAGCTCGAATCGGGTCGGGAGGTCGCCTTCGGCGATGACCGGGAAGTCGTCGCGCGGAAGCGTCGACAGGTTGAAGCGCGAGCGGCCGGCGACGACCTGCATCTTGCCCTCGGCGGCCGTGATCTCGACCTGGCTGCCTTCGGGAAGCTTGCGCACGATGTCGAAGAACGTGTGAGCGGAGACGGTCGTCGCGCCGGGCTGCGAGACGTTCGCCTGGATTGTCTCGTCGACCTGCAGGTCAAGATCGGTCGCCATGAGCCGCAGCGAGCCGTCCTCGCGCGCCTCGAGCAGAACGTTCGAGAGGATGGGGATCGTGTTCCGCCGCTCCACCACCGACTGGACGTGGCCGAGGCTCTTCAGGAGGACCGCCCGTTCAATCGTCGCTTTCATCGCTTCAAAGCCCCTGTCCGCAAGACGTTACGGGCCGACTATAGCGGCCCGCCCGCCATGCGGAAGTGGGATGATGCGATTGAAGCGCGACTAGAGCTTACTTGCCCGCCTTCTTTCCGACTGCCGGGGCATTCGCCGCCGGCTGCTTGGACGGCATCAGGAAACCGTCGATTTCGTGGACGACGCCGTTGGTGAACTGCTCGTCGCCCTTGACGATGGCCGCCTTGTGACCGGCGGAGTCGGTGAGAACCGTGTTCCCGCCTTCCTTCGTCGCGGTGACCGTCGAGCCGCCCATGGTCGCGAGCTGGGCCTTGCCCTTGCCGGCGTCGATCGCCTTGTCGATGTCTGCGACGAGCACGGTGCCCGGAAGCACCATGTTGGTGATGATCCCGGTCAGCTGGGCGCGGTTCCCCGGAGCAGCGTCGAACGTCCCCTGCGGCGCCTTCCCGATCGCATCGTCGGTGGGCACGAAGACGGTGTAGGGGCCGGGGCCGGCGAGCGTCTGGTCGAGGCCCGCGGTCTTGGCCGCGGCCATGAACTTGCCGTTGGCAGGGAGGCCCGCGGCGATCGTCTTCGTCCCGGCCGCCTTCTGGGCTTCCTTGGACTGGACGTCCTTGGGGCCGTTGCCGCCATTGTCCTTGTTGCAGGCGCCGACCGACAGCATTGCAGCCGCCGCGCCGGCGAGCGCGAGTGCGCGAATCCTCATGGGTTTTGCTCCCTTTTGTTTTGGAGACGAAATGGCCCGGGGTGGAATGGGTTCCACCGTCGAGCCGCTTCAGCTTAGGTCAACAGTGAGGCGACGACTGCGGTCACCAACTGCGTCGCCGGGTCGACCTGGTAGATGTAGCCATTGTTGTAACGGTACCAGGCGTTCGGCGTGTCGTAGTAAGTCGCGCGATAGGCATAGGGCACGTTGTACGCCCCATAACCCACCGGAAGCGGCTGACCGACCGCGAAGCCCGGCGACATCAGCGCCGCGACCGAGGTGATCAGGCTGCTGCCCGTATCATACTGGTAGATGGCGCCAGGCGCGTACCAGTAGGAATAGTCCGCCGTCGGGTAATAGAGATCCCGATACTGCATCGGCACATTGTAATAGCTGTAGGCCGACGGGATCATCTGCCCCACGCCATAGCCGCCGGCGTAGGTTGGGATCACGTTGATCACCATGCCGGTGTAGCAATCCACCTGGTAGACCACGCCATAGGCGTAGCGGCTGCAGATGTTGTTGTAGTTGTAGCCGCCATTGTAGCCATAGTTGGCGTACGGATAGCCATAGGCACCGTAGCTCGCGGGATAGAAGCTGCTGAGCCCGTAATAGTCGGGCACGTAGCTCGCCATGTACGGCTGCGGCAAATAGGTCCCCGGCAGGTAGCCGCCCGCGAGGAGCGGGAACAGCGACGCGACCAGGTTGTCGCCGCGGTTGACCTGATAAAGGTATCCGTCGCCGTAGCGGTAATAATAGTCCGACGTATCCGGATAGAGATAGCTAACCGACGAGGGCAGCGCCGCGAGCGGCACGTAATTGCCTACCGTCGCCAGGGGCGTGCCGACGAAGCCGGCAGCCTGGACGGGGCCGATGATTCCCGGCGAGAGCAAGCCGATGCTGCTCGCGCGGAACACGTCGGCGTTTGCCGAGCGGAGCGCCTTGAGCGTCTGGCCCGGAGGCATGCAGCCCTTGCCGGAGAGGCCCGGCGGGCACCCGCCGACGCCGTAGCCGATGCCGCGCGCGTTCTCAGCGACGATCGCGGCGCGGCCATTGACGCGGTTTACCACGACCTGCTGCTGCTG
>Ga0207676_10001883_pt1 | contig 15340 bp, 16 predicted proteins | sample KBSSwiS72_FD_184307 | JGI IMG/M metagenome (GOLD analysis project Ga0207676, IMG submission 184307) | Switchgrass rhizosphere microbial communities from Kellogg Biological Station, Michigan, USA - KBS Switchgrass S7-2 (SPAdes) (version 2) | ecosystem: Host-associated > Plants > Roots >... | reverse complement strand
GGTGGCCGACGCCAACCACGACCACGGTGTGCCCGTGGCCCTTGAGCCGCTCGTCGAGCACCTTGGTCCAGCGGATGTTCCGCTCGGTCACCAAGCTTTTGAACAGCGTCGGCGCGGCCTTGCGCATCTCGGCGATCGCTTCGCGGTCGAGGGCGGCCATGTCGCCGTCCGTCCAGGCCTTCACCAGGGTCCCGAACTGTTCGGGCTTGGTCTCCATCTCCTCCATGGTCTGGCGCAGGGAGGCGATCTGTTCCTCCCGCGGCGCGTGGCTCAGGATGTCGATCTGTTCGGCGGGGGTTTCGAACGCCCGCCGCTGCGCCTCGGGCCTGGCGGCGGCCGAGATGGTCTTTTCGACGCCGGACGCAGCGTCCGCGCCGGCCTTGCGGTAGGCGCCCCCGGCCAGGGCGATTTCGGCCAGCCACGGCTGCAGGCGGTCGAGGAGAGCCGGAGAGACGTCGTAGCTGGTCGCCACGCGGCTCAGCTGCTCGGCGTCCTGTGCGGACAGGAGCTTGAACAGCGACTGGTCGGGCGGCAGCAGTCCGAACTGGGTGGCTAGGCGGGCGGTCTCGGCCTCGGTCGTGGCGTCGATCGGCAGTTCGAACCACAGGTCGTCGGCGGCGGCGAGCGCGCGCACCAGGACGGGAGGCTCCCAGTTCAGTCCCGGCGGCAGGATGTGCACCGAGCCAAACAGCACCACTTCTGAATCGGCGTCCCTGACGACCCAGACCGGCGGCTGGGCGTGGGCGGCGCCGGCTGCCATCAGGGCCGCAAGGCCGACAAGCGCCGCTTTGATCATGGGGCGAAGGCTCATTTCTGGCAGACCGGGCAATAGAAGGTGGAGCGGCCGGCCTGAACCTTGCGTGAAATGACGCCGTTGCAGTCCGCGTTCAGGCAAGGCTCGCCCTCGCGGTCGTAGGTCCGGAAGCGGTGCTGGAAGTAGCCCAACGCCCCGTCGGCGTTGGCGAAGTCGCGCAAGGTCGAGCCGCCCGCGGCGATCGCCTCGCCCAGGACGTCGCGTATCTCGGTCACAAGCTTCGCCAGCCGGGGCTTCGAAATGCCGCCGGCTGCCTTGAACGGCGAGATGCGCGCGCGGTTCAGTGCTTCGCAGACGTAGATGTTGCCGAGGCCCGCCACGATCCGCTGGTCCAGGAGCAGGGTCTTGGCGCCCTGTTTCCGGCCGTTGAAGGCCGCCTTCAGATGATCAGCGTCAAAGGCCTCGGAGAGCGGCTCGGGGCCCAGGCCGGCGAACCAGGGGTGCAGATGCATCGTCGCGGTGTTGACCAGCGCCATGTAACCGAACCGTCGAGGGTCGTGATAGGTGATCCGCGCTCCGGCCTCCGTCTCGAATACGACGTGGGCGTGCTTTGGGTCGGGATCCGGCGCGTAGCGGAACTGGCCGGGCCGCTTCACGCCCTCGGGTCGGGCAATCTCGAAGCGGCCGCTCATTCCCAAGTGCATCACCAGCGTGTCCTCGCGGTCAAGGCGGGCCAGTAGGTACTTCGCGCGTCTCTCGAGGCGGGTGACGGTCGCCCCGGTGAGCAGCTGGACGAAATTTTCCGGCAGCGGGAAGCGAAGATCGGGGCGTCGGGCCTCGACGCGGGTCAGTCGATGGCCCTCCAGCACCGGCGCCAGACCGCCGCGCACTGTCTCGACCTCGGGAAGCTCAGGCATGTGCTGAGGCTTGGCACGCCCGGGATGGCGCGCCAAGGCCCCTCACGTTAAGAGGTCGCCCATGACCGGACCCGCCGCCACCTTCGGCTTTCGCGATGTCGACGCCTCCGAGAAGCCCGGCCTCGTGCGCGGCGTCTTCGATCGCGTCGCGCGCCGCTACGACCTGATGAACGACCTGATGAGCGGCGGGGTGCATCGCCTGTGGAAGGATGCGGTGGCCGCGAGGCTCAATCCGCAGCCCGGCGAGGTGATCATCGACTGCGCCGGCGGCACCGGCGACATGGCCCGGCGCTTCGCCAGGATGGCCAGGCGCGCCCAGCTGCGCAGGGGCGGAGCGGACGCGAAGGTCTTCGTCGTCGACTACAATGCCGAGATGATCGCGGCGGGGCGCGAGAAGGGCTCTGAGCCGGAAATCGCCTGGGCCGTCGGCGACGCGCAGGCCCTGCCGCTCCCGGACGCCAGCGCCGACGCCTACGTGATCGCCTTCGGCATCCGCAACGTCACCGACATTCCCGCGGCGCTGCGCGAAGCCCGGCGCGTGCTGAAGCCCGGCGGCCGCTTCCTCTGCCTGGAATTCTCCCGTCCGATCACCGAACCGTTGCAAAAGGCCTACGACGCCTATTCCTTCAAGGTGATCCCGGCGATAGGCGAGCGGGTGGCCGGTGACCGGGCGTCCTATCAGTATCTCGTGGAAAGCATCCGCCGCTTTCCTGATCAGCGGAAGTTCGCCGCCATGATCGCTGAAGCCGGCTTCAGCCAAGTCGGCTACACCAACTTCACCGCCGGCGTCGCGGCGCTCCATACCGGGCGGGCCGTCTAGCCCCATGAGCAGCTTGGCGGCATTCGGCCGGCTGGTTGGCGCGGGCTGGGTGCTAATCCGCAACGACGCTCTGCTGCCGCGTGAACTCGACCTTCTGTACACGCCCAGTCTTCGAGCCCTCTCGAAGTCTTTGCGCCTATTCGCCGGGCCTGGCGGGCGCAAGGGCCGGCCGGGCGAGCGGCTGGCGCGTTCGCTGGAGCAGCTCGGGCCCGTGGCGATCAAGCTCGGCCAGCTGCTCGGCACCCGCGGCGACATCTTCGGCGCGGCGTTCGCCGAAGACCTCTCGCACCTGAAGGATCGCCTGGCGCCCTTTCAGACCGAGCTCGCCCGCGCCCAGATCGAGGAAGAACTCGGCCAGCCCATCGAGAGCCTGTTCTCGAGCTTCGGCGAGCCGGTGGCGGCGGCCTCGCTCGCCCAGGCCCACACTGCGGTGCTGGCCGACGGGCGCCGGGTCGCCGTCAAGGTGCTGCGGCCCGGCATTGAGCGCCGCGTCGTCGATGACGCCGAGGCCCTGACGCTCGCCGCGCAGATGGTGGAGCGTTGGGTGCCGCGCGCGCGGCGGCTCGAACCGCAGGCGTTCGCCGCGACGGTGATCCGCGCCAACATGCTGGAGCTCGACCTGCGACTGGAGGCCGCCGGCGCCGACGAGCTTGGCGAGGTGATGGCCAAGGACGGCTACATGGCCGCGCCGAAGATCGTCTGGAAGGGCGTCGGCAAGCGGGTCCTGACCATGGAATGGGCCAAGGGCTGGCCGCTCTCCGATCCGGCCGCCCTCACGCAGCCGGGGCTGGAGCGAAAGACGCTGGCCGACAACCTGACCCGCGCCTTCCTAACCCAGGCGCTCGACCACGGCGTGTTCCACGCTGACCTGCACGAGGGGAACCTGTTCGTGGCCGCCCCGGCCCAGATCACCGCGGTGGACTTCGGCATTCTCGGGCGGCTCGGACCCGCGGAGCGGCGTTACCTGGCCGAGATCCTGCTGGGCTTCCTTGAGCGCGACTATGAGCGCGTCAGCCGGGTGCACTTCGACGCGGGCTATGTGCCGGCAAACCACAGCGTGGCGGCTTTTGCCCAGGCGCTGCGGGCGGTCGGCGAGCAGGTGTTCGGCCGCGCCGCCGCCGAAATCCCGATGAGCCGGGTGCTGACCCAGCTCTTCGAGATCACCGCCCTCTATGAGATGCGCCTGCGGCCCGAGCTGGTCCTGCTCCAGAAGACCATGGCCACCGTCGAGGGCGTCGCGCGGCGGATCTATCCGGAGCACAACATCTGGTCGGCGGCCGATCCGGTGGTGCGCCGCTGGATCCTGCGCGAACTCTCGCCCCCCGCGCGCATCAAGCGCTTCGCCGACGAAGCCGCCACGGCGATGCGCAACCTCGCCCGGCTGATCGAGAACCCGCCCGCGGCTACGACGGTGGAAATCCGCCAGGATCGCCCAGCGCGCTCGCGCATCCTGTGGTTCGCGATCGGCGCGGCGGCATCGGGGGCCGCATTCGTGCTGGGGTTGCTCTTCCGCTAGTCCTCAATCCTCGTGCGGGCCATCCACTCGGCTTCGGTTAGCTTCTCGATCCCGTCCTCGCCGTAGAGGGTCATGGTCCCGTCGCGGAACACCGTGGTCTTGCCGATGGAGGGCATGTCGGCGACCTCCACCTTCGATCGTTCGCCGCCCGTCAGGTAGACGAGGTCGCCTGGACCCTTCGAGACCAACGAATGCACCACGCCGTCGGTCGGCAGGCCCACGAAGTCACCGGGCCCCACCGCATGGCCCACACCGTCCAGCACCACCTCGCCGGCGCCCTGGAGGACGAAGATGAACTCCTCCTCCACAGAATGGGCGTGGGGGATGAAGCTCTCCTTACCCGGCGGGATGCGGATCAGGTTGACGCCCAGCCGCTTCAGGCCGGTCTGCCCGCCGAGCGGCAACAGCTTCATCTCCGACGCCGGGTTGAACGGATGCCGCCCTCGCCAGCCTTGCGACCAGTCGTAACCCGCGGTCCGCACGATGTGCTTGTCGTCAGCCATGAATATCCTCCCAGGCTGAAGCATGAGTGCCTTCCCCCGGAACGAGGGAAACCTTCCTCAGACGTCGTCGGCGGACCGGCCGGCGCGAGGCGGTCTGGCGCTTGCCTTCGCGGTCCTCTTGCTTCCGCCAGTAGGCGGCGCCGTCGGATTGGAACAAATAAAGAACAACTTGCCGGGTTTGTCCAGCGCTCCCATCTGGCATAAGGCTTCAGCTGCGCCGGTGAGGGGTCGAAGACCTTGGACGAAAAGCGGATTCTCCTGATCGTGGGCGGCGGGATCGCAGCCTACAAGACGCTGGAACTGACCCGGTTGCTCCGGAAGGCAGGGGTCGCCGTCCGGCCGATCCTGACCCGCGCCGGCGCCGAGTTCGTCACGCCGCTGTCCTTGTCCGCGCTCGCCGAGGACAAGGTCTATTCCGAGCTCTTCTCGCTGACCGACGAGGCGGAGATGGGCCACATCGAGCTTTCCCGCTCGGCGGACCTGGTCGTCGTCGCGCCCGCCACCGCCGACCTGATGGCCAAGGCGGCCAACGGCCTAGCCGGCGACCTCGCTTCCACGACCCTGCTCGCCACCGACAAGCCGGTGCTGATGGCCCCGGCGATGAACGTGCGCATGTGGCAGCACGCCGCCACCGGGCGGAACCTGGCCACGCTCAAGGCCGACGGCGTCCACTTCGTGGGCCCGGACGAGGGCGCCATGGCCTGCGGCGAATATGGACCCGGGCGCATGGCCGAGCCGCCGGCGATCTTCGAGGCGATCATGGGCCTGCTCGGCTCGGCCCGACCGCTGGCCGGCAAGCGCGCCATCGTCACCGCAGGGCCCACGGCCGAGGCCATCGACCCGGTGCGCCTGCTCACCAACCGGTCCTCGGGCAAGCAGGGCTACGCCATCGCCGCGTCGCTCGCGGCCCTGGGCGCTGACGTCACCCTGGTTAGCGGCCCGACCGCGCTCCCCACACCGGCCGGCGTGGTCCGCATCGACGTCGAGAGCGCGCGCGAGATGCTGGCGGCCAGCGAGGCGGCCCTTCCGGCCGACATCGCGGTCTGCGTAGCCGCCGTGGCTGACTGGCGTCCGGAAAACTTCGGCGAGCGCAAGATCAAGAAGGGTGACGCAGGCCCGCCGACCATCTCCCTCGCCGAAAACCCCGACATACTTGCGACCTTGTCGAAACATGCTCGCAGGCCCCGTCTGGTGATCGGCTTTGCCGCCGAGACCCACGACGTGGAGAAGAACGCCAAGGCGAAGCTGGCCAGGAAGGGCAGCGACTGGATCGTCGCCAACGACGTCGGCGTCGAAGGGACGATGGGCGGTGACGAGAACGCCGTGGCCATCGTCAGCGCCGGGGGAATCGAGCGATGGGAGCGCATGGCCAAGGGCGCGGTGGCGCGCCGGCTGGCCGAACGCATCGCTGAGGAACTGAAGTGAACCCGACCGTCCCGATCGTCCGCCTGCCGCATGCCGTGGACCTACCGCTGCCCGCCTACGAGACCGCCCAGGCCGCCGGCATGGACCTGCGCGCCGCGGTTCCGGAGGACGAGCCGTTGATCCTGCGCCCGGGTTCGCGTTTCGCCGTGCCGACCGGGCTTGCCTTCGCGCTGCCGGCGGGGTTCGAGGGCCAGGTGCGGCCGCGCTCGGGCCTGGCGTTCAAGTCCGGAGTCACCTGCCTCAACACCCCCGGTACGGTCGACGCCGATTATCGGGGCGAAGTGAAGGTGATCCTGATCAACCACGGCGAGGAGGACGTCACGATCCGCCGCGGCGACCGGATCGCGCAGCTGGTGGTGGCCCCGGTGGTGCAGGCGCAGTGGGCTGAGGTCGCGAGCCTCGACGAGACGGCGAGGGGCGCCGGCGGCTTCGGCTCCACCGGCGGGCAATGAGCGACGCGCCGCGACCGAGAAGGCGACTGCCGCTCCGCTGGCTGACGCTCGCGGAGCTCGTGGGGTTGGTGGCCGTGGTGATTGCAGGCCTCGGCTATTGGGACTCCCATCGGGAACGGACCTCCGAGGCGCGCGAGCGCGCGACCGCCGAGCGCGAGCGCAAGGCGGAGGAACAGGCGAAGGTCCGCGCCGGCGCGCTGAAACAGACCTTCCTGATGACCGCAACGCCGCAGGGCTCCGGTGACTGGCTGCGCATGAGCTCCGTCCACCCGGAGCAGGTGATCCAGACCCAGAGCCTGACCTTCCCGACCGAGGTGCGCGCCGACGCGATCGAGACCACCGGCAACCCGCGCGTCGAGGCAGGCTGGCTGGAGGCCGGCCTCGCCAAGGTCGAGAAGGCCCGTGGCCGGGGCGGCAAGGAGATCCGGGGCCGGCTGCCTGTGGGCGTGGTCACGGTCTACATCGAGGACGGCCAGACCAAGACCGATCGGGCGCTCTATCTCCTGGGTTTCAGCCTGCACCCCCGCGTGCTTCGAGCCGACCGCGTGGAGCTCGAGGGCCTGTCGCTGGTCAGGCGCGGGGTCGGCGAGGACGTCCAGGCGGCTGTCGACGGGATCTGGCCAAAGCCCGACGCCAAGCCGTGAGCCAGACCGGGCTTTCGACGCAGCGCTTCAGCCTCACGCCGCTCCGGCCCAGCGACCGCGACGACCTCTTCGCCCACTTCTCCGACCCGCCGACTGTCGAGTTCATGGACATCGCGCCCATGACCAGCGTCGCGGAGGCTGACGAGACCATCGCCTGGGCCGCAGCCCTGCTCGACGCGGGCGAGGGCGTGCGCTGGGCGATCCGGGATCGGGCGGGCGGGTTCGCCGGCACCATCGGGTTCAACAGCCTGGTTCGAGAGCGCGGGTCCCGGGGCGAGATTGGCTACGACGTGGTCCGGCCGCGGTGGCGCCAGGGCGTGATGGGCGAGGTGCTGCCCGTGGTCCTGGACCACGCCTTCGGGACCGTTGGCCTGCACAGGGTCGAGGCGATGGTCACGCCCGGCAACCAAGCCTCGGTCCGCCTGCTCACCGCCCACGGGTTTCGGCTGGAAGGCCTGTTGCGCGACCACGGCCACTGGCGCGGCCGCTTCTGGGACCAACAGCTCTTCGCCAGGCTCTCGACCGACCGGCCCTAGATGTCGGGCGCCACGAAGCCGCGGACGTTCTCGTCGATCGCCTGCGCGATGGCCAGGGTGCGGCCGTCGCCGCCCGGGGCCCCGATCAACTGCACGCCGACCGGCAGTCCCGATAGGGCGCGCCCTGCAGGAACGGTGGTGGCGGGCAGGCGCAGGGCGGTCGCCAGCGCGATCCAGTTCAACATGGCGGGATAGGGGATCGTCCGGCCGTCTGAGGTCTTCAGGCTGCGTTTGTTGAACGGGCGGTGGTCGTGCGGGAACGCCGCCACCGGGCTGATCGGCGCCAGGATCACGTCGTACTTGTCGAAGCTGGCGAGGACTTCGTGGCGAAGGCGGTTGCGCACCGCGTCGGCGGCCATCCACTCGCGGTGGGTGGCGGTGTAGGCGAGCGTCAGGGCCGCGGTGGAGAGCGGATCCGCCCCGCGGTTCATCGACCACTTCGCCCAGCCACGCATCCGCTCCATGCCGCGGATCATCGCCGGCGGCATGTCCTCGCCCAGCACCGCCCCGAGCAGGGTCTGGAAGGTTCCCACCAGGGTCGGGGCATGGACCGGGGAGACGATCGGCGTGACCTCGGCGCCGGCGGCGGCCAGTTCGGCCGCGAAGCTTTCGATGACGGCGCGCACCTCCGGGTCGAGGGGAAAGCTGGACTCGTCCAGCCACAGCCCGATGCGGGTGGTCTTGAGATCGGCCGGCGGGGCCTTGGGCGCGAGCGTTCCGTTCTCGATCACGGAGAGCAGCAGGCGTAGGTCGCGGGCCGAGCGGGCCATCGGCCCGACCACGTTCAGGTCGCGCTCGGACCAGGAGCCCGGGCTCGGCGGCACATGGCCATGCTGGCTGACCAGGCCCCAGGTTGGCTTGTGGCTGAAGACGCCGCAGAAGTTGGCCGGCACGCGGAGCGACCCGCCGATGTCGGAGCCGATCTCGAGCGTGGTGACCCCCGCCGCCAGCGCGGCCGCCGCGCCGCCTGAGGACCCGCCGGTCGTCCGCGCGACGTCCCAAGGGTTGTTGCTCGTCCCGTAGAGGCCGTTGAAGGTCTGCCAGTCCCCGGCCATGACCGGCACATTGGTCTTGCCCCAGATCACCGCGCCGGCGTCGCGGACGTGCCGCACGACGTCGGCGTCCTCCGCCACTCGCCGACGCAGCGCCTCGAGGCCCGAGGAGGCCGGCATGCCCACGACGTCGAAGGTGTCCTTGACGGTCATCGGAAGCCCGGCCAGCGGCCCCATTGCCTCGCCCTTTGCGCGCCGCTCGTCGATAGCGCGGGCGTGCTCCATGGCGCGTTCGAGGCTGGTGGCGACTACGGCGTTCAGCCGGCCATGCACCTGCTGCTGCCGCGAGAGCGAGACCTCCAGCAGCTCCAGCGCCGAAATCCGCCGCGCCGCCAACGCCGCGAGCTGTTCGGTGGCGTCGAGCTTCAGGCTCTGCGGCATCGTGAATCCGCCTTTCAGTCGCGGCTGAATCCCAGGACGTTGCGCATGTCGTAGGCGCCGGGTGGCTTCCCCGCGACCCAGACGGCCGCAGCGACCGCGCCGCGGGCGAAGAGGCTCCGGTCGCGGGCGGAATGCGCGAGCGTTAGGAGCTCGTCCTCGGCGGCGAAGGTGACGCTGTGCTCGCCGACGATCCCACCGCCGCGCAGGACGGAGAAGCCGATCTCGCCGGGCGTCCGCGCGCCGGTGATCCCGTCGCGGGCGTGCTTGGCCACCTTGGCGAGCTCGACGCCGCGCCCCTTGGCCGCCGCCGCGCCCAACATCAGGGCGGTGCCGGAAGGGGCGTCGACCTTGCGGTGGTGGTGGGCCTCAAAGATCTCGATGTCATAGGCCTCGGGCCCGAGCGCACGGGCTGCCTGCTCGACCAGACCCATCAGCATGTTGACGCCGAGTGAGAAGTTGCCGGCCCGGACAATGGCGATCTTCCGCGCCGCTGCCTCGATCTCCGCGATCTGGGCGGCGTCGAAGCCGGTGGAGCCGATCACGAGCGCCGGGCCGCCACGCGCGGCGCAGGCCCTGGCGAGCGACGCCGACACGGCGGGGGTCGTGAAGTCGCTCACCACGTCGGCGGCCGCCAGGGCGGCGTCCTGGCTGACCAGGCCGTCGCCTGAAGCGCCCGGCCGGCCGAACCGCGCAACGAGCGAAAGGCGCGGGTCGGCCGCGACCGCCGCGGTCATCTGCAGGCCCATGCGGCCCAGCGCGCCCGCGATGGCGATCTTGATCGGGGCATCGGGCAGCGGGGTCTCTCCGGCGGACGAACAGGCGAAGCCGCTAGTCTCGCGAGCCCGCCCGCCGGGTCAACGACAAAGCTTAGGCCGGCTGATAGAGCGCGAACTCCTCGCCGAGCGCGCGCGCCACCGCGGGGCGGGCGCGCAGGCGGTCGCGGTAGGCGGCCACGGCCGGGTAGGCGGCGAGGTCGAACTTCACCGCCTGGGCCCAGTTCAGCACCGCGGCCAGATAGGCGTCGGCGACGCTGAAGCTGTCGAGCAGCCATTCGCGGCCGGCCAGGTGACCATTCAAATAGGCGAAGCGGTCCCTGGCCGCCTCGGTCGCCACCGTCCTCGCCTCTGACGAGGTCTTCGGGCTGAGCAGCGGCGTGAAGACGTACTTGTGCAGCTCCGAGCCGATGAAGCTCAGCCATTGCCGCAGCCGGTGGCGCTCGAAGCCTGTGGGCGCGAGGCCGGCCTCGGGGAAGCGCTCGGCGAGGTACTGCAGGATGGCCGCGTTCTCGGTCAGCACCTCGCCCTCGTCGGTGCGCAGCGCCGGCACCAAGCCCTTCGGATTGATGGCCCGGTAGTCGGCGCCGTCGGCGGTGCGCCCGGCCCTGGTGTCGACGCGAACGAAATTGGCTTCCGCGCCGGCTTCATAGACCGTGATCCGGCTGGCCAGGGAGCAGGCGAGGGGCGAGAAGTAGAGGTCCATGGGAAACTCCCGCGGTTGGGCCTTTAGTTGATATTCATACCGTTCCGCACAAAATAGCGCCGGTCAAGGAATCCTTGCGAAATGGTACAAAAAGAGTCGAAGCAGCGGGGCAGGCCGAGGAGCTTCGATGCCGACGCCGTGCTGGATAAGGCGCGCGCTGTCTTCTGGAACCTCGGCTATGCAGCCACGTCGCTTGACGACCTGGCGGGGGCGACGGGCCTCAACCGCCCGAGCCTCTACGGCGCGTTCGGCGACAAGCACGCGCTCTATATGGCCGCCCTGCAGCGCTCCCGCGACGAGTCGGTCAGCGCCATGGGCCAGATGCTGTCGACGGAAAAGCCGCTGCGCGAGGTGCTGGGGATGCTCTACGCCGCCGCCGGCCGGATCTATCGCGCGGGCGAGGCCGGCCAGCGGGGCTGTTTCCTGGTGGGCACCGCGGTGACCCAGGCGGTGGACGACCCCCAGGCGCGCGACCTGCTGGCCCGGTTCGTCGAGGAGTCCGACACCTTGTTCGCGGACCGGCTCACAAAGTCGCGGGCCGAGCTGGCGCCGGGGATCGACCCCGAGGGCGCGGCGATGATCGCGGTGGCCGCGTTGCACACGCTGGCCATCCGCGCGCGCACCGGCGCGGGCGAGGCCGCCATGACCAAGGTCGGCGACGCCGCCATCGCCCTGATCTGCGGCCCGGCCTAGGCCGGCTGCGGCTCGAGGGCGGCGCGGAGGACGGCCATGGTGGTGTTGCGGGCGCTGGGGCGCGAGGTCATGCGGTCGAGCCAGGCTTGCAACGGCGGCGATCCAGCCAGCAGCTCGGCGGTTTCCGGCGCCGCGGGCATGAAATCGAGATGGGCCGCGGCAGCGATGTCGGCCAGGCTCACGGCATCTCCGCCGAAATAGCGTTTGTCGCCCAGGATGTCGGTGAGCGCCGAAACGCAGGTCCGCGCCGGCGGCACGGCGGCGGCCACCGCGGCCTCGTCCACCGTCATTCCGAACATGGGCTTGATCACGCGATTGAAGACGATGCCCGAACTGATCGAGGGCATGACGTACCAGTCGATGATATTCATCACTTGGTTCATCCGGGCCTGCGCCCGGGGGTCCGCGGGCGTCAGGCTTGGTCCCTCGAAGGCCTGATCGATGTAGCGGATGATCGCCTGCGTTTCATAGAGTTTGAAGTCGCCGTGCTCGATCGCGGGCATACGGCCGAACGGATGCCGCTTCAGGTGCTCAGGGGTTTTGGCGTCACCCATGCCCATGGGCGCCAGGCGCCAGGCGACGCCCTTCTCCTCGCAGGCCAAGAGCGGCATGCGCACATAGGGACTTCCGGGGACGCCGTGGATGACGATAGTCGACATGGTGCTTGCTCCCTTCGCGTGATCAGCTTTCGGCGGCCTGCTTGAAGCCGTCGAGGATGCCACCCCAGCCGCCGGGGCTCTCCATGGCCGCGCGGGCTTCCGCTGCGCCCTCGCCCATGCGCTCCAGGTGGCGGTGTTCGAACTCGACCTGGGTGCCGCCGTCGGCGGTCGCCTTGAACAGCACCTCGATCTCGGTCAGCAGGCTGGGGTCGTAGGTCCACTTGCCGTTGATCCGCCAGGCCAGCAGCAGGCGGGCCGGCGGCTCCCAGGCCAGCACCTCGCCCCAATCGTCCTCGTGGCCGTTCTCGTCGACGCCGTACCAGCGGCCGCCCTGCCGGGGCTCGATGATGGCCTGCTTCAGCGCGGCCGTGCCGATGGTGTGGCTCTTGGGCCACCAGCGGTCGAAGCCCTCGGTGAACACCGAAAACGCCTTCTGCGGCGGCGCCGCGACGGTCAGCGACTTGCGGATTGCGGCGGGTTGGATGGTCTGGTTCACGCGCTCGGCTCCTCATTCGGGTCGGGACGTTCCACCTCGGCCTTGAAGGCGTCGAGGGCGCCGTCCCAGAAGCGATCGAGCCAGGCTCGCATCTGGCCCAGCCCCTGCGGGTCGATCTGATAGACCCGCCTGGCGCCTTCCGGCCGATCGCTCACTAGCCCGGCCGCCTTGAGCACCTTCAGGTGCTGCGACACCGCCGGCCGGCTGACCGGCAGGTCCTGCGCCAGCTCGCCCACGGCGCGCGGGCCCTCCGCGAGGCGCTCGAACACCGCCCGGCGGGTCGGGTCGGCCAGGGCGGCGAAGGCGAGAGTGTTAGCCATGACTTACCGTAAGTCACCACTAACGCATGAGTCAAGCGTCCACGGCGACCGCTCGGCCGCCGTGGACGCTCGATGGAAAATCAGGAGATCTGCGCCGAGACCGAGAGGGCGGATCGTCCACCCTCTCGTCCGGAAGCGAGACTACTTCTTCTTCAGCATCCCGCGGATATCCGCCTGGGTTGCGTTGATCGTCGCGGCGCCATCCTGCACGGCAAGCTTGGTCGTATCGACCGCGAACGTGTCCGTGCCCATCTTGATGGTGGCGACGCCGGCCTTGACGCCGGTGACTTCGCCGATGAGGGCGCCGGTGTTGTCCTTCACCGACATGCCGGCGGCAACGTTGGCGCCGGCGCTGGTGGTGGCAGCCGTGTCGCTGCTAGTCCCGGTGGAGGGAGCTGAAGTGGTGGCCGGAGCCGAGGGGGCGGCGGCCGGATCGGCGGCGGTGGTCGACGGCGGCGTCGCGCCGGTATGGGCGGGCGCCTGCGCCAATGCAGGGGCCGCAAGGCAGAGAGTCGCGGCCAAGGCCGCGAAGCTTAGGGTCTTCGTCATCAAGTGCTCCCAGTCAGGGTTCCCCGCCCCGTAGGTGACCAAACCCCGTCGCCGCCTTCATGGTTCCTAAGGCGAAGCTGCTCTTTTTGTTCTGAAATTTCGCCGGCGTTTGAGAAGCTTGAGCCTGTGGTTGTTTCCCGGGGCTACGATCTGTAGGTTGCCGCCCTCTCATTCGCTCAAGCCGCCAAGGACCGCCGCCGCCATGAGCGACGCCGAGAAACGCACCTTTACTGACGACGAAGCGCTCAACTTCCATCGTCATCCGACCCCCGGAAAGATCGCGATCGCCGCGACTAAGCCGATGGCGACCCAACGTGACTTGAGTCTTGCCTATTCGCCGGGCGTCGCCGTGCCGGTCCTGGCCATCGCGAAGGACCCGGACTCGGTCTACGATTACACGTCCAAGGGCAACCTGGTGGCGGTGATCTCCAACGGCACCGCGATCCTGGGCCTGGGCGACCTGGGGCCGCTGGCCGCCAAGCCGGTGATGGAGGGCAAGGGCGTCCTCTTCAAGCGCTTCGCCGACGTGGACGCCATCGACATCGAGGTCTCGGCCCGCGACCCGGACGAGGTCATCACCGTCGTCAAGAACATCGGCGTCACCTTCGGCGGCATCAACCTCGAGGACATCAAGAGCCCCGAGTGCTTCCGGATCGAGGCGGAGCTGCAGGAGCTCCTCGACATCCCGGTCTTCCACGACGACCAGCACGGCACCGCGATCATCTCAGCCGCGGGCCTGATCAACGCCTGCTTCATCACCGGCCGCGACATCAAGGACGTGAAGGTCGTGCTGAACGGCCCGGGCGCGGCCGGCATCGCCACCCTCGACCTGGTCAAGGCGATGGGCGTGAAGTCCGAGAACTGCATCGCCGTCGATTCTAAGGGCGTGCTCTACCGCGGCCGCACCGATTCCATGAACCAGTGGAAGTCGGCGCACGCGATCGAGACCGACAAGCGGACCCTGGAAGAGGCCATGACCGGCGCCGACGTCCTGATCGGCACCTCGGTGAAGGGGGCGATCACCCAGGACATGGTCAAGCTGATGGCGCCCAACCCCATCATCTTCGCCATGGCCAACCCCGACCCGGAGATCCGGCCAGAGGACGTCTACGAAGTCCGCCCCGACGCCATCGTGGCCACAGGCCGCAGCGACTATCCGAACCAGGTCAACAACGTCCTGGGCTTCCCCTACATCTTCCGCGGTGCGCTCGATGTCCGGGCCCGGCGCGTGAACATGGAAATGAAGATCGCCTGCGCCAATGCGCTGGCGCTGCTGGCGCGCGAGGACGTGCCCGACGAAGTGGCCGCGGCCTACCAGGGCGTGCAGCTCAAGTTCGGCCCGCAGTACATCATCCCCACGCCGTTCGATCCGCGGCTGATCTGGTATATCCCGCCGTTCATCGCCCAGGCGGCGATGGACACCGGCGTGGCCCGCAAGCCGATCGAGGACATGGACGCCTACCGCGCCTCGCTGGCGCAGCGGCTCGATCCGACGGCAGCCTTCCTGCAGAAGCTGCAGGGGGCGGTGCTCTCCGCGCCCAAGAAACGCATCGTCTTCACCGAGGGCGAAGAGCCCAGCGTGATCCGCGCCGCCTACGCCTTCCAAAACGCCGGCCTGGGTTCGGCCATCCTGATCGGCCGCGAAGACCTGGTGCACGAGAATATGGTGTCCGTCGGCCTCGACCCGGCCGAGGCCAAGCTGGAGATCCAGAACGCGCGGCTCTCGCATCGCAATCCGGCCTATGTGGACTACCTCTATGGACGGCTGCAGCGCATCGGCTACCTGCGCCGCGACGTGCAGCGCCTGATCAACCAGGACCGTAACGCGTTCGGCGCCACTATGGTGGCCCTGGGCGACGCCGACGGCATGGTCACCGGCGTGACCCGCGCCTTCGACCAGGTGTTGGAAGAGGTGCTGCAGGTGGTCGATCCGGCCCCCGACGGCCGGATCATCGGCATGAGCGTGGTGCTGGCCAAGGGCCGGACCCTGTTCATCGCCGACACCTCGATCACCGAGATGCCCGAGGCCGAGGACCTGGTGGAGATCGCTCAGGAGGCGGCCCGCGCCGTCCGCGTGCTGGGCTACGAGCCGCGGGTGGCCTTCATGAGCTACTCGACCTTCGGCAACCCCATGGGCCTGCGCT
>Ga0207676_10001875_pt1 | contig 15394 bp, 14 predicted proteins | sample KBSSwiS72_FD_184307 | JGI IMG/M metagenome (GOLD analysis project Ga0207676, IMG submission 184307) | Switchgrass rhizosphere microbial communities from Kellogg Biological Station, Michigan, USA - KBS Switchgrass S7-2 (SPAdes) (version 2) | ecosystem: Host-associated > Plants > Roots >... | reverse complement strand
GACCTCGACACCGCGCGCGCCCGCGCCCTGGTCGGCGACTCGGCCGAGGTGCACGCCGACGCCCGGGCGGTGATCGCCCGGCCGGAGATCGACGTCATCGTCGAGCTGATCGGCGGCACCGGCATCACCCGGACGCTGGTGCTCGAGGCGATCGCCTCGGGCAAGCATGTCGTCACCGCCAACAAGGCGCTGCTGGCCGTTCATGGCACGGAGATCTTCGCCGCGGCCCGCGACAAGGGCGTCGTGGTCGCGTTCGAGGCGGCGGTGGCCGGCGGCATCCCGATCATCAAGGCGCTGCGCGAGGGCCTCACCGCCAACCGCATCGAGTGGATCGCCGGAATCATCAACGGCACCACCAACTTCATCCTCTCGGAGATGCGCGCCAAGGGCATCGACTTCGCCACCGCCCTGGCCGAGGCGCAGCGCCTGGGCTATGCCGAGGCCGACCCGAGCTTCGACATCAACGGCACCGACGCCGCGCACAAGGCCACCATCGTCAGCGCCATCGCCTTCGGCGTGCCGGTGCAGTTCGCCAAGGCGCATGTCGAGGGCATCGCCGAGCTGCAGGCCGCCGACATCGCCTACGCCGAGCAGCTCGGCTACCGGATCAAGCTGCTGGCGATCACCCGCCGCCGGGAGGCGAAGGCGGGTGCGCCGGCCGGGATCGAGCTGCGCGTCCATCCGACCCTGGTGCCGACGCAACGCCTGATCGCCAACGTCGAGGGGGCGATGAACGCGGTGCTGGTGCAGGGCGACGCGGTCGGCACGACCCTCTACTACGGCAAGGGCGCCGGCGCCGAGCCGACCGCCTCGGCGGTGATCGCCGACCTGGTGGACCTCGCCCGGCTGGCCAGCGCCGACCCCGATCACCGCGTGCCGCACCTGGCGTTCCAGCCGGCAGCGATGCAGGACCTTGCGGTCCTGCCGATCGACGAGGTCGTGACCTCGTTCTACCTGCGCCTGCAGGTGGCCGACGTCGCCGGCGTGCTGGCGCGGGTGACCGGCATCCTCGCCGACCACGACATCTCGATCGACGCGCTGCTGCAGCGCCCGGCGGCGATCGGCACGCACGAGGGCGCCGCCCGTACCGACGTCATCATCCTCACCCACGACACGGTCGAGGGCCGGATGACGAAGGCGATCGCGGCGATGCAGGCGCTGCCGACGGTGCTGGCGAAGATCGTGCGCATCCGCAAGGAAGATCTCGGTTGAGACTTCCGCGGACCTTGCCGTCATGAAATACGTCAGCACGCGCGGCGAATCCACCGGGCGATCGTTCTGCGAGATCCTGCTCGAGGGGCTGGCCCCGGACGGCGGCCTCTATCTGCCGGAGCGCTATCCGCGCATCGACGCGGCGACGCTGGCGCGCTGGCGCCGCCTCAGCTATCCGGAGCTGGCTTTCCAGCTGCTCTCGCTCTTCATCGACGATGTGCCGCCGGGCGACCTGCGCGAGCTGCTGCGCCGGACCTACACCGCCGAGGTCTTCGGCGATCCTCGAATCGTTCCGCTCCGGCCGCTCGAGCCCGGCGTCTTCGTCCTCGGCCTGTCGAACGGGCCGACGCTGGCGTTCAAGGACCTGGCGATGCAGTTCCTCGGCCAGGCCTTCGAGTACGAGCTGGCGCGGCGGGGGCGCCCGCTCAAGGTGCTGGGCGCTACTTCGGGCGACACCGGCAGCGCCGCCGAATACGCGCTTCGCGGCAAGCGCGGGGTCTCGGTGTTCATGCTCTCCCCGCACGGCCGGATGAGCCCGTTCCAGCAGGCGCAGATGTTCAGCCTGCAGGATCCCAACATCCACAACATCGCGGTCCAGGGCGTGTTCGACGATTGCCAGGACCTCGTCAAGGCGGTCTCGGCCGACCCCGCCTTCAAGCGGAGCCAGGCGATCGGCACGGTCAACTCGATCAACTGGGCGCGTCTCGTGGCCCAGGTCGTCTACTACTTCGCCGGCTGGTTCCAGGCCACGGCGAGCGACGCCGACGAGGTCGATTTCGCGGTGCCGACCGGCAACTTCGGCAACATCTGCTCCGGCCACATCGCCCGGAGCATGGGCCTGCCGATCCGCCGGCTGGTGCTCGCCACCAACGAGAACGACGTCCTCGACGAATTCTTCCGCACCGGGCGCTACCGGGTGCGCACCGCGGCCGAGACGCACGAGACCTCGAGCCCGTCGATGGACATCTCCAAGGCCTCCAACTTCGAGCGCTTCGTCTTCGATGCCGTGGGCCGAGACCCCGAGCGCACCCGCGGGCTCTTCGCCGAGGTCGAGCAGCGGCGCGAATTCGCCCTGACGTCGGCCGAGCGGGCACACTTGCCCGAGTTCGGCCTGGTCAGCGGCCGCAGCACCGGCGCCGACCGGCTGGCGACGATCCGCCAGGTGCACGAAAGCACCGGCGAGGTGATCGATCCGCACACCGCCGACGCTCTCAAGGTGGCGCGCCAGCACGCCGAGGCGGGCACGCCGATGATCGTGCTCGAGACCGCGCTCGCGGCCAAGTTCGGCGCCACCGTGCACGAGGCGATCGGAATCGAGCCGCCGCGGCCGGCGCGCTTCGCCGGCATCGAAGCCTTGCCGCGCCGGTTCGTGACGATGCCGGTCGACGTCGCCGCGCTCAAGGCCTTCATCGCCGAAAATGGCTGAATGGTGAGCGCCTCGACCGACACCCAGCGCAGGCCGGCGATGTTGTCGCTGGACGAGGCGGTCGAGCGCCTGCTCGGTCAGGTCCGGCCGCCGGCACCGGCGCGCGCCGAGTCGGTCTCGACCTTTGATGCCCTGGGCCGCGTCCTCGCCGAGGACGTGCGCTCGCTGCTCGACGTGCCGCCCGAAGACAACAGCGAGATGGACGGCTATGCGCTGCGCATCGCCGACGTCCCGCAGCCGGGCACCGTCCTGCGCGTCAGCCAGCGAATCGCCGCGGGCCAGGTCGGCACGGCGCTCGAGCCCGGCACGGCGGCCCGGATCTTCACCGGCGCCCAGGTGCCCGCGGGCGCCAACGCGGTCGTCATGCAGGAGCTCTGCGCCCCGGCCGAGGGCGGCGTCCGCATCGACGCCTCGCCCACGGCCGGGCAATCGATCCGGCGCCGCGGCGAGGACGTGCAGCGCGACGCCACCGTCTTGCGTGCCGGGCTGCGCCTCGGGCCACAGGCGCTCGGCATGGCGGCCTCGGTCGGCGCGGCGACGCTGAAGGTGGGCGCGCGACCGCGCGTCGCGCTGTTTTCCACCGGCGACGAGCTGGCGATGCCGGGCGAAGCGCTCAAGCCCGGAGCGATCTACAACTCCAACCGCTTCACCCTGCGCGGCCTGATCCAGGCGATGGGCGGCGTCTGCGAGGACCTCGGCATCGTTCCCGACCGGCTCGACGCCACCCGCGAGACGCTACGCCGCGCCGCCGCCGGCAACGACCTGATCGTCACCTGCGGCGGCATGTCGGTCGGCGAGGAGGACCACATGAAGCCGGCGGTCGAGCAGGAAGGGCGGCTCGATATGTGGCAGATCGCGATCAAGCCCGGCAAGCCGCTGGCGTTCGGCGAGGTTTCTCGGGGCGACGGCTCGTCGGCCTGGTTCATCGGCCTGCCGGGCAATCCGGTGTCGGCGTTCGTGACCTTCCTGTTCGCCGTGCGGCCGGTGCTGCTGCGGCTGCAGGGTGCCACCGATCTGGCGCCCCGGCCGATCGCCATGCGGGCCGACTTCGCCTGGCCGCGCGCCGACCGGCGGCGCGAGTTCCTGCGCGTGCGTCGCAATGCCGGCGGCGGGCTGGAGCTGTTTCCCAACCAGGGGTCCGCGGTGCTCACCTCCACGACCTGGGGGGACGGCCTGGTCGACAACCCCGGCGGGACGACGATCGCCGCCGGCGACACGGTGCGCTATCTGCCGTTCGCGGAGCTGCTGACATGAAGGTCGAGGTGCGCTACTTCGCCTCCTTGCGCGAGGCCTTGGGCGGCGCCGAGACGGTGGAGGTCGGCGAGGGCGCCAGCGTCGGCGCCCTGCGCGATGCGCTCTCCGCCCGCGGCGGCCGCCACGCCGAGGTGCTGGGCCGGCAGAAGGCGGTGCGCAGCGCCAGGAACCGCGTCCTCTGTGCCGAGTCGGTGCTGCTCGGAGAGGGCGACGAGGTCGGCTTCTTCCCGCCGGTGACCGGGGGCTGAGGTGTCTGCGCCGGCCGTCCGCGTCTCGATCCGGCACGAGGACTTCGACCTCGGGGCCGAGGTGACGGCGCTGCGCGCCGGCGACGGCGGCGTCGGCGCGGTGGCGACTTTCGTCGGCACGGTCCGCGATCGCAGCGACGGCAGGGCGGTGGTCTCGATGGAGCTCGAGCACTATCCCGGCATGACCGAGGCGGCGATCGAGGCGATGATCGACCAGGCCTTTGCCCGCTTCGACATCCGTGCGGTCCGCGTCGTCCACCGCATCGGCGAGCTTCAGGCCCGGGAGCAGATCGTCCTGGTGGCGGTGGCGTCGGCGCATCGCGGCCAGGCGTTCCAGGCCTGCGAGTTCCTGATGGACTACCTGAAGACGAGCGCCCCGTTCTGGAAGAAGGAGGCGACCGACGCCGGTGCGCGCTGGGTCGACGCCCGGGTGGCCGACGATGCGGCTTTGGCCCGCTGGGGGATAGCGTCCGGCAACGCCGCCGCTCCCGCGCCGGCGCCGCCGCACGGCTAGCCTCGATGCCCTGGCCACAGATCGCCGTCATCTCGCTCGGCGCCAGCGTCGGCGCGGTGCTGCGCTGGCTGTCGGGCGTGTGGCTGAACGATCGCTGGCACGGCTTTCCGCTCGGCACGCTGTTCGTCAATTGCGTCGGCGGCCTGCTGGTCGGCGTCGCCCTGGCCTGGTTCGAGCGCACGCCGGGCGAGATGCTCCGCCTGCTGCTCGTCACCGGCCTGCTCGGCGGCTTCACCACCTTCTCGGCGTTTTCGGTCGAGTCACTGGTCCTGATGCTGCGCGGCGAATGGCTTCTGGCCCTGGGGCACACGCTGGCCCACGTCGTCGGGGCACTGGCCTTCGCTGCCCTCGGATTTCGCCTGGCTTCGCCGCTGCTCGGGCGCTAGGCGCCGCGAATTCGGCCGCGTTCTCGCGGCGGACGCCCATGCGGGCTTGAAAAATACCCCTGTTTGCCTCAGGTTGATCGCATCCGGAGAAGTCCCATGCGATTCGACAAGTTCACCACCACCTTCCAGACCGCCCTCGCCGACGCCCAGAGCCTGGCCGTCAACAGGAGCAATCCGTACGTCGAGCCGGCGCACCTGCTGTCGGCGCTTCTGGCCCAGCCCGACGGGCCGAAGGCCTTGCTCTCGCGCGCCGGGGCCAACGTCGCCCGGCTGCAGGCCGCGCTCGACGCCGAGATCGCCAAGCTGCCGCAGGTGCAGGGCGGCGAGGCGGTGCAGCCCGGACGCGACCTGACCAACCTGCTGCAGGCGACCGAACGGGAAGCCAACAAGCGCGGCGACCAGTTCATCGCCAGCGAGATGTTCATCCTCGCGGCGGCCGACGCGAAAGGCTCGATCGGCACCCTGCTGAAGCAGAACGGCGTCACCCGTGCGGCGATGGAGACGGCGATCGAGGCGGTCCGCGGCGGCCAGAAGGTCGACAGCGCCGAGGCCGAGGGCCAGCGCGAGGCGCTGAAGAAGTACACCCTCGACCTGACCGAGCGCGCCCGCGCCGGCAAGCTCGACCCGGTGATCGGCCGCGACGACGAGATCCGCCGCGCCATCCAGGTGCTGCAGCGCCGGACCAAGAACAACCCGGTGCTGATCGGCGAGCCCGGCGTGGGCAAGACGGCGATCGTCGAGGGCCTGGCGCAGCGCATCGTCGCCGGCGAGGTGCCCGACACCTTGAAGGACAAGCGCGTGCTCGTCCTCGACATGGCGCTGCTGCTGGCCGGTGCCAAGTTCCGCGGCGAGTTCGAGGAGCGGCTGAAGAGCGTGCTCAAGGAAGTCGCGCAGGACGAGGGCAAGACCATCGTCTTCATCGACGAGATCCACACCATGGTCGGCGCCGGCAAGGCCGAGGGCGCGATCGACGCCGGCAACATGCTCAAGCCCGCCCTGGCGCGCGGCGAGCTGCACTGCATCGGCGCGACCACGCTCGACGAATACCGCAAGTACATCGAGAAGGACGCGGCGCTCGAGCGCCGCTTCCAGAAGATCCTGGTCGGCGAGCCCACGGTCGAGGCGACCATCGCCATCCTGCGCGGCCTGCAGGAGAAGTACGAGGTCCACCACGGCGTCGAGATCACCGACCCGGCCATCGTCGCCGCGGCCGAGCTCTCGCACCGCTACATCACCGACCGCTTCCTGCCCGACAAGGCGATCGACCTGATCGACGAGGCCGCCTCGAAGGTGAAGATCGAGATCGACTCCAAGCCGGAGGCGATCGACAAGCTCGACCGCCGCCTGATCCAGCTGCAGATCGAGCGCGCCTCGGTGCTGAAGGAGAAGGACGAAGCCTCGAAGCGCCGCCTCGGCCTGATCGAGGAGGAGATCGACCGCCTGAAGCGCGAGCTCGCCGACCTGAACGAGGTCTGGAAGGCCGAGAAGGCCGCGGCCCAGGGATCGGCGCAGCTGCTCGAGGACATCGACCGCACCCGCTCGCAGATCGAGGACCTGAAGCGAAAGGGCGACTACGACAAGGTCGCCGAACTGCAGTACGGGAAGCTTCCGGAGCTCGAGCGCAAGCTCAAGGACGCGCAGGCGACCGAGCAGAAGAAGGGCGCCGCCGGCGGCCGGCCGCAGCTCCTGCGCACGCTCGTCGGCGCCGAGGAGATCGCCGAGGTCGTGGCCCGGGCCACCGGCATTCCGGTCGCCAAGCTGATGCAGGGCGAGCGCGACAAGCTGCTGCTGATGGAGCAGAAGCTGCACGAGCGCGTCGTCGGCCAGGACGAGGCGATCGCCGCGGTGGCCAACGCTATCCGGCGTTCGCGCTCGGGCCTCTCCGACCCGAACCGGCCGACCGGCTCGTTCCTCTTCCTGGGTCCGACGGGCGTCGGCAAGACCGAGCTCTGCAAGGCGCTGGCCGGGTTCTTGTTCGACAGCGAGGACCACCTGATCCGCCTCGACATGAGTGAGTTCATGGAGAAGCACTCGGTGGCGCGCATGATCGGCGCGCCGCCCGGCTATGTCGGCTACGACGAGGGCGGCTACCTGACCGAGGCGGTGCGGCGCAAGCCCTACTGCGTGCTCCTGCTCGACGAGGTCGAGAAGGCGCACCCGGACGTGTTCAACGTGCTCCTGCAGGTGCTCGACGACGGCCGCCTCACCGACGGCCAGGGCCGGACGGTCGACTTCAAGAACGCGGTCATCGTCATGACCTCCAACCTCGGCTCGCAGCAGATCATGCAGCTTGCCGGGCAAAGTTCGGAGACGATCAACGACGCGGTCTGGGCCGAGGTCAAGAAGCACTTCCGGCCGGAGTTCCTGAACCGGATCGACGAGGCCGTCGTGTTCCACGCGCTCGATGCCAAGAACATCGAGGCGATCGCGAAGATCCAGCTGCGGATCCTCGAATCGCGGCTGGAGAAGATGGACATGAAGCTCGACGTCTCGCCGCGGGCGCTGGCCGAGCTGGCGAAGGCCGGCTTCGATCCGGTGTTCGGCGCGCGGCCGCTGAAGCGGGCGATCCAGCGCGAGATCGAGAACCCGGTCTCGAAGCTGATCCTCGAGGGCCGGTTCGGTCCGAAGGACGTGATTCCGGTCGACTACGCCGGCGGACGCTTCGTCTTCGAGCGGGTCGTCCACTGAGTCAGTAGAGAGCCCCCACGCTCACTTCGCTCGCTGTCCCCGAGGGGCTCGGCCCCTCGGGGCGGCCCGGCGGGGCCTCGGCCGCCCGGGTCGCTCAGGCGGCCTGGGTCGGCTCGTCGAAGATCGCGTCCAGACGCATGATCTGCAGCCGGGCGAGCGTCAGATTGGCGCTCGTCTTGTCGAGCACGGCGTGCATCGCCAGGCCTGGATTCTTCGGCACGCCGCGCAGCAGCAGGTGGTGCGAGCCGAGCGTCACCGCGGCTTCCGGCAGCGAGTGACCGAAACCGAGGGAGCGGCTGACGCTCATCATCGCCGTCAGCAGCTCGCTGCCGTGGGTGGCGAGCGCCTCGGAGCCGGGGTTGGCGCCGGCATGGGCGATCGGATGGCCGCTCTGGGTTTCGAACACGCAGCAGCTGACCACGCCGTTCAGCTCGCTCACCTGGCGGACATAGCGCTCGATCACGGTCGAGGGCGGCGCGGCAGTGTAGCCGGTGGGGGCGATCGCCGGCATCGGCCGCATCATCAGCGAGATCGGCGGCTGGTCTTCCATCGGCACCGTGTCGCCCGACGGGATGCCGCCCATGACCGGCGCGAGCGGCGCCTTGCGCGGCTGGTACGGCGCCGGCTTGAAGGCACCGAGCTCGGGCACGGTGCGGCCGTCGTTCGGCGCCTGTTCGCGCAGCCGGCTCCAGGTGCCGGTGATGAAGGCCCAGGCGTCCGCGGGGCGCGCCACCTGCGGCGTGGTGCGCACCGCGACGCCGGTGCCGCGGCCGAGGTCGAGCCCGTGCGTCACCAGGGTGCTGGCCGAGGCGAGCGGCAGCAGCAGGAGATTGCGGTTCGGCCACGGGCCGGCGAGGATGTCGTCGTGCACCGGCTTGAGCGCCGTGGCGATCGCGTGGCCCGGCAGCTCGCCGACCATGATGACGCCGAGCCGGCTGTTGGCGAGCAGCGTCTTGGCCAGCGCATGGCGCTGCGCGCTGTCGGCGTCGGCCTCGGTGGTGTAGAGGCGCAGCGACTGGTTGTCGGTGGTCGGCAGGTCGACGAACTCCAACGTCGCCAGTGCCGTGCCGTAGCCCTGGCGGCGGATCACCAGCTTCTGCACCGCCCGGCCGCTGGCCGCGGCGATGCCGGCGAGCAGCTTCCTCGAGGAGGAGGTGGCGATGTCGTGGACGGCGATGAATTCCGGATGCAGGTGGTCGAACTGCTGCTGCAGCGCCTCGGCCGGCGCGCAGGAGACGAACAGCTCGCGCTCGTTGCCTCCGATCTGCCGGCCGATCTCGTCCTTCTCGCCGGCGAGATAGTCGTTCTCGTCGGGCAGCAGCTGCGTCGCCAGCGCGGTGTGCGCCCGGGTCGAGGCCCAGGCGTCCGGCGATTCCGAAGGCTGGGGCGTGCTGCGTGCGGATCCGGGCGCTTGCCTCGAGTCGTCGGAACGCGCCGTCGAATTGCTCTGGGCCCTTGCCGGCTGCCATTCCTGGGCACCGGCCCGGGGCAGCACCCGCGTGGCCTGCCATTCGTCGATCGCTTCCTTCGACGCGGGCTCGGCGCGGGTCGCTTGCCATTCGTCGCGCTGCGTAGCGCTGGCCGCCTCGCCTTTCGAGGTCTCCCAGGCAAACTTGCCGCTGCCGCCGGAATTGCTCATCGATGGGTCCCGTTCAGGTGCGCGGCCCAAGGGCGTGCCGTCGGCGCCGCGGCGACGCCGCTCGACAGGAGCGGAAGTCGCCGGAGCGAAGTGTAATCGCCGGGATCGGAGCGACAACCGCCTTCCGCACACACGGTGGCGCGCACGCCGAGGATTCCCGCAATCGCCACGCCGGGCGCCGCGCTCAGGGTTCGACCCGACCCGCAGGCGGGATTCGCCCGCCGGGAGGCAAGGGGCACCGCGCCCGAAACGGTTATACTCATAGGCTTTTCCCTTGCCGCTTCGCGCTATCGATCACGGAGCGGCTTCCTCGCCGGGCTTTCCCGGCGGAATCCACAAGGAGATTCGATGCGTCACTACGAGATCGTGCTCCTGATCCATCCGGATCAGAGCGAACAGGTTCCGGCCATGCTGGAACGCTACAAGGGACTGGTCACCGCCGGCGGCGGCAAGGTCCACCGGGTCGAGGATTGGGGTCGGCGCCAGCTGGCCTACATGATCCAGAAGCTCGCCAAGGCGCACTACCTGTGCATCAACATCGAGTGCGACAACAAGGTGCTGACCGAGCTCGAGACGGGCTTCCGCTTCAATGACGCCGTGCTGCGCCATCTGACGGTCGTCAAGAGCCAGGCCGAGACCACGCCGTCGGTCATGATGAAGACCGTCGACCGCGAGGAATCGCGGCGCGCGCCCCAGGAGGCTTCGGCCTGACGAACCGGCTGGCACTGTCGGCGGCGATCGTCGAGCGAGGCGCTCTCCGATTCACCCCCGCCGGCCTGCCTGCGCTGGATCTCAGCCTGAAGCACGAGTCCGAAGTGAGCCAGCTCGGCGTACCGCGCAAGGTCTCCGTGGAGGTCCGCGCCCGTGCCGTCGGCCCGCTCACCGACCAGTTGCTTGCCGCCCCGCTCGGCGTCGAGCATGGATTCGAAGGCTTCGTCGGCGCCCAGCGCAACGGTCGCGGCGTCGTCTTCCACATCCAGTCCATCGAATTGAAATAGAGAGGTCATCACATGCCCCCGCCCCGCGGTAAAGGTCGGTTCTCCAAGGACCGCAAGCCCAAGCGCAACACCCAGTCGCTGCTGTTCCGTCGCAAGCGTTTCTGCCGCTTCACGGTCACCGGCGTCAAGGAAATCGACTACAAGGACATCGACACCTTGCGCGATTTCATCAACGAGAACGGCAAGATCACGCCCGCCCGCCTGACCGGCACGCGCGCCTTCTTCCAGCGCCAGCTGACGACGTGCATCAAGCGCGCCCGCTTCCTGGCGATGTTGCCGTACACCGACCAGCACAGGAGCTGATGCCATGCAAGTCATCCTCCTGGAAAAGGTCCCGAACCTCGGCAACCTCGGCGAGGTCGTCAAGGTCAAGGACGGGTTCGCCCGCAACTTCCTGATCCCGACCCGGGCGGCGCGCCGCGCCACGCCGGCGGCGATCAAGGAGTTCGAGGACAAGCGCGCCGAGCTCGAGAAGGCCGCTGCCGAGAAGCTCGCCACCGCGCAGGCGCTCGGCGAGAAGATGAGCGGCCGCACGGTGCACATCACGCAGAAGGCCGGCGTCGACGGGCGGCTGTTCGGCTCGGTCACGAATGCCGACGTCGCCGATGCGCTCAACCGCATCGACTTCAAGGTCGTCAAGTCCCAGGTGCGCATGCCCAACGGACCGCTGAAGACTGTGGGCGAGCACACCGTGACCGTGGCGCCGCACGGCGACGTGGTCGTCGAGGTCAAGGTCGTGGTGCTCGGCGAGACGACCTGAGTCGAAGCTCCGCCGCTGAAGCCACGGGGGCCGCATTCGCGGCCCCTTCGCTTTGCGCACCGCATTTCCCCGCGCCATCCCCAGGCTTGTCCACTGCCTTCGGAATGGCGCCGACTATGATTTCCCGATGTCCGCCGTCTACCCCTCGCCCGAGCTTTCCGCGCAATCGCGCCCCGACGACGAGGTCGCCCGGCTGCGCGTGCCGCCGCATTCGGTCGAGGCCGAGCAGAGCGTGCTCGGCGGCCTCCTTCTCGACAACGGCGCATGGGACCGGGTCGGCGATCTGCTGACCGAATCGGACTTCTACCGCTTCGAGCACCGCATGATCTTCACGGCGATGGCGGCGCTGGTGAATGCCACCAAGCCGGCCGACGTGATCACCGTGTTCGAGCAGCTGCAGAGCCTGGGCAAGGCCGAGGAATGCGGCGGCCTGGCCTACCTCAACGCGCTGGCGCAGAGCGTGCCGAGCGCCGCCAACATCCGCCGCTATGCCGAGATCGTGCGCGAGCGCTCGGTGCTGCGAAAGCTGGTGGCGGCGAGCGACGAGATCGCCACCTCGGCGTTCAATCCGCAAGGCCGACCGGTGTCGCAGATCCTCGACGAGGCCGAGGGCAAGATCTTCCACATCGGCGAGGAAGGGTCGAAGTCACGCCAGGGCTTCCAGAGCATGGACCAGCTCGTGGTGCAGCTGATCGACCGGGTCAACGAGCTGCACGAGAACGGCGCCGAGGAAGTGACCGGGGTGCGCACCGGCTTCTACGACCTCGACCGCCTCACCTCGGGCCTTCAGGCCGGTGACCTGATCGTGCTGGCGGCGCGCCCGTCGATGGGCAAGACCGCGCTGGCGCTCAACATTGCCGAGCACGTGGCCGTCAAGGAAGGCCTGCCGGTGGTCGTGTTCTCGATGGAAATGGGCGCCTCGCAGCTCGCCCTGCGGATGGTCGGCTCGCTCGGCCGCATCGACCAGAGTCACCTGCGCACCGGCAACCTGCGCGACGACGAATGGGGCCGCCTCTCGGAAGCGGTCGAGAAGCTCGGCAAGGTCAGCCTCTACATCGACGAGAGCGGATCGCTGGGGCCCAGCGAGGTCCGCGCCCGGGCCCGCCGCCAGGCGCGCCAGTGCGGCCAGCTCGGCCTCATCGTCGTCGACTACCTGCAGCTGATGAGTGGCAGCGACGGCACCAGCGACGAGAACCGGGCGACCGTGATCGGCGAGATCTCGCGCGGCCTGAAGTCGCTCGCCAAGGAGCTGAAGTGCCCGGTGGTCGCGCTCTCGCAGCTCAACCGCAGCGTCGAGTCGCGCACCGACAAGCGGCCGATGATGAGCGACCTGCGCGAATCGGGCGCGATCGAGCAGGATGCCGACGTCATCATGTTCATCTACCGCGACGACTACTACAACAAGCTCGATGGCCCGACCCCGAGCAAGGAACCCGGCATCGCCGAGATCATCATCGCCAAGCAGCGCAACGGCCCCACCGACACCTTCCGCCTGACCTTCCTCAAGCCGCTGACCAAGTTCGACAACCTGGCGCCGGGCAGCGGCGGCAGCGACTACTGAGCCGATGCCGGTTTCGTGAGCCACTCGCGCGCCGTCGCCGCGATGCTCCTGGCCACGCTCCTCTGGAGCATGGCGGGCGTGGTCACGCGGCACCTGCAATCGGCTGGCAGCTTCGAGGCGACCTTCTGGCGCAGCTTCTTCAATGCCGTCGCATTGCTGGTCCTGCTCGCCTGGCTGCGCGGCTGGCGCACGCTCGCCGCGACCTTGCGCAGCGGCGGCGCGACGCTCTGGCTCTCCGGCGCCTGCTGGTCGGTGATGTTCACCGCCTTCATGGTGGCGATCACGATGACCACCGTCGCCAACGTGCTGGTGACGATGGCGATCGCGCCGCTGGTCACCGCCCTGGTGGCACGCTTCGCCCTCGGCCATCGCTTGCCGGCGCGCACCTGGGCGGCAGTGCTCGTCGCCGGCGCCGGCATCGCCTGGATGTACGCCAACGAGGTGGCCGCGGCCGACCCGCGCCACCTGGCCGGCACGGCGGTCGCGCTCGGCGTGCCGATCGCCGCGGCGATCAACTGGACGGTGATCCAGAAGACCGGCCGCGGCGGCACCGACCTGCTGCCGGCGGTGCTGATCGGCGCCGTGGGCTCCTGCCTGGTGACGCTGCTGCCTTCGGTCCCGTTCGCCGCCACCGGCGCGGACCTCGCCCTGCTCGGCCTGCTCGGCGTCGCCCAGCTGGCGATTCCCTGCCTGATCGCTGTCGCCGCGGCGCGCTACCTGAGCGCGCCGGAAGCCGCCTTGCTCTCGCTGCTCGAGATCGTCTTCGGCGTCACCTGGACCTGGCTCGGCGCCGGCGAGGTGCCCGGCCGGCATGTGCTGGTCGGGGGCGCGCTCGTGATCGGCGCGCTGGTGGCGAACGAGGCCCTGGCGCTGCGTCGGCTCGGATGAGCACGATCTGACGATGTCGCCGCCGCGACAGCCCGGATTAGGGCGTGCTCCTCTGCCGGCGGGCGATCCAGCCGCTACCATGCCGCAGGCTTTCATCCGCGACCGCATGCCGAGATCCCGACAGTCCATATCCGAATCGAACACGCACGGCGCGCCTCGTCCGCCGGGTCCCCTGCTCATGCTGCTCGAAGGCCGGGCGCCGCTCGAGTACCTCTCGATGCTCGCCGCCTTTCCCTGGCTGCGCCGCCTGCCGCGCGGCGATGGCCACCCGGTGATGGTCTTCCCCGGGCTCGGCGCGAACGACGCCACCACCTGGCCGCTGCGCGGCTTCCTGCGCAGCCTCGGCTACGTGACCCAGGCCTGGGGCCAGGGCTTCAACGCCGGCCCGCGGGTCGGCGTGCTCGACCGCTGCGCCGCCGACATCCGCAACCTGGCCGATCGCACCGGCGAGCCGGTCAGCCTGCTTGGCTGGAGCCTGGGCGGCCTCTACGCCCGCGAGATGGCCAAGGAGCATCCCGAGATCACCCGCTGCGTGATCACGCTCGGCACGCCCTTCACCGGCCATCCGCGCGACACCAACGCGTGGCGGGTCTACGAATGGCTCACCGGCACCAGCGTCTCCGATCCGGACGTGATGGCGCAGGTGCGGATCGCGCCGCCGGTGCCGACGACCTCGATCTTCTCGCGCAGCGACGGCATCGTCGCCTGGCGCTGCAGCCTGAACGAGCCCGGCCCGCTGGCCGAGAACGTCGAGGTGCCCGCCAGCCATGTCGGCATGGGCATGAATCCGGCCGCGCTCTACGCCATCGCCGACCGGCTCGCGCAGCCGATCGGGCAGTGGAGGCCGTTCGAGGTGTCCGGAGCGCGGCGCTGGTTCTTCCGCACCCACCCGTCCGAGCCGATGGCCGCGGTCGCAGCCCGATGACCCGCCCGCACCACCGCGACCGCGCCTGATGCAGATCTCGGCCAACGGCATCGCGCTCGAAATCGAGGATCACGGTTCGCCGCAGGGCGAGCCGCTGCTCCTGATCATGGGCCTGGGCATGCAGTTGCTCGGCTGGCACGAGGACTTCGTCGACTCCCTCGTGGCGCGGGGCTTTCGCGTGATCCGCTTCGACAACCGCGACATCGGCCTCAGCCAGAGCTTCGACGCCGCCGGCGTGCCCAACCTCGCGCTCGATTCACTGCGCTTCGCCCTCGGCCTGCGCGTCAAGAGCCCTTACACCCTCGACGACATGGCCGCCGACAGCGTCGCCGTGCTCGACGCGCTCGGCATCGACAAGGCCCATGTCTGCGGCGCGTCGATGGGCGGCATGATCGCCCAGCGCGTGGCGGCACGCTATCCGGAGCGGGTGAAGAGCCTCACCCTGATGATGACCTCGAGCGGCGCCCGCCACCTGCCAGGGCCCTCGCTGAAGGTGCGTGGGGCGATGATCTCGCGGCCGAAGGACCAGCGGCTGCCGAGCATCGTCGAGCACTACGTGGATCTCTATGGGCTGATCGGCAGTCCGGCGTATCCGCCCGGGAAGGACTACCTGCGCGAGCGCTTCACGCGCTCGATCAAGCGCTCATACCGGCCGGCCGGTACGGCACGGCAGATGGTCGCCATCGCCGCCGACGGCGACCGGACGCCCTTGCTGCGCACGCTCCGGCCGCCGACCCACGTTATCCACGGCGCCGTCGATCCGCTGGTGCCGGCGGCCGCCGGGCGCGAACTCGGCGCGCGCATTCCGGGAGCGACGCTCGACGTCATCGACGGCATGGGCCACGACTTGCCGAAGGAGCTGTGGCCGCGGTTCGTCGCCGGCATCGCCGGCGCC
>Ga0207676_10001873_pt1 | contig 15404 bp, 15 predicted proteins | sample KBSSwiS72_FD_184307 | JGI IMG/M metagenome (GOLD analysis project Ga0207676, IMG submission 184307) | Switchgrass rhizosphere microbial communities from Kellogg Biological Station, Michigan, USA - KBS Switchgrass S7-2 (SPAdes) (version 2) | ecosystem: Host-associated > Plants > Roots >... | reverse complement strand
AGCTTGTTTACGAAGAAGACCGCCAATAAGCATCTTAGAGAATTCAGCAACGATACCTGGTAATTCAGCTTCAGCACGATAGAAGTCATACTGAGGTTGTGTCATTGAAGGCGAGAAGGGTATAAGAATATTTCTAAATGCAACTCTATCAATATAAGCATCTAAAGCTTTAACAAAACGTTCACCACTACAAAATGCTCTAGCACGTTTCCATGCATCTTTTAGTGTTTCATATTCAGCATTAGGATCAGCTACAGTACGCTCTGTTTTTACTGCATTTTGTACAGTTGTTTGTTGACCTAACATTTAACCTCCAATTCTGAATCTAGGAAATGAGAGGTATTTATCAGGTATCCGAATTAGTCTTAAAGACTTTCTGAGCAATACAATTGCTTGGTCGCCCCAAGAGAATTTCCAACCTGTAGTACCAGTAGACGGATTTATTTTCCAGGAATTTCCCCAATGCTTCATGCTGGCCCCCATTCATTACCTGCTGCACCTGTACCAGTAATTGGTGTGTTGTTAATTTGTTTAACATTTGCAGGTATAAGAGCATTTTCAGGATGTCTTGTTGACACAGGTACATCCACATTATCGAGAATAGTATTTAATGCTTCTTGGAGAGTAATGCCTGGCCTTATCTCCACTCCAAGAATACTCTCAAAGACTGCCATAACTAATGCCTCGCTTATAACATAACCGGCTGCAGAATAACCATTAATTACATATGCACCAGCTTGTGCAATAGCAATTTGTTGGCTTGTTGCGTTAAAACCTATAATATCAATACTTATAGGTTGAACAATGCTAAAGAGACCGCTGTCAAAAGCAGTAAACCCTGTAATTACTATAGAAGTATTCTGAGCATTACTTGTTCTTAAATCAATAGAATTAAGGCAATTTAACGTATAACTAGTAGGTATTGCTTGAGATAAATAACCGAAGAATCCACCTGCATCTACACCAGTATCACTTAATACAAATGGTAATGCTATACTGTCGTAATTACCTTTATCATTAGTATTACTGAATGTAATCGTAATCGACATACTTTCAGCAACACTCTTAGATAAATCGAAAGTATCATAGAATGTAATGTCTTCTCTAAAAACAATAGCATTAGAATAAACAATACGATTATAGAAAGATGAAGCATCATAACTAGCAGTTACAATTGCAGTAGTATCGGCAGCAGAAGTAGAAGAAATAGGAATATTGAAGCCTGTAATTACATAACTAGCAGGGCTGGCTATACTAGCATTACCATAAAGATAATTAGTATTAAAGCCTGTAATTACATAAGAAGCTGTAGTTGTAATACTAAGTAAATTCCTAACACTATTTGCATTAACGCCTGTAATAGTATCAGATGCAGTGTTGGTCGTACTTATTATAGTACGTAAGAAACCAGTATCAATACCAGTAATAGTATAAGATGTCGTAGCTGCATTGCTTTGTGTATTACCAAGTGCAGGTACATCAAAACCAACTATAGCATAGGAAGCTGTATTTGTAATGCTGAGATATGCATGTAAACTAGTAGCATTTACTCCTGTAATAGTATAAGAAGTAGTAGCAGCTTGACTTAATAATGCACGATAATCTGAGCCAGCTGAACCAGTAATTGCGAGAGATGTTGTTAGACCGAAATCTTTAATATGATCATAGGCTGTACTTGCTGTAATCGCAAAAGAAGTAGAATTAGCAACACTAGGCACAGATCTCACAGAAGTAGCAGCAGCACCGGTTATTGCTAATGATGTTGTAGCAGGTACTGTAGGTACATTCCTTGCACTAGTCGCTGCAATACCAGTTATAGCTAATGATGTTGTTAAAGCAAAGTCTACGATATGATCGTAAACAGTACTGTAAGTAAGTGCATAGGAAGCAGTAGCTGCTTGACTTACTAAATTACGATAGCTAGATGCATTTACACCAGTAATCGTTAGAGAAGTCGTAGGAGCATAACTAATGCTGTGATCATAAGCAGTACTATATGTAATAGCATAAGTAGTAGAATTAGCTGTACTTGGCACTGCTCTAATGGAGAAAGCATCTATACCAACAATCGTAAATGTAGTAAAGTCTGCCTGACTACCATTAGTTAGTAATGTGTCACTAGTATTATAGCCATCAAATGTATACGTAGCAGAACCAGCATTACTATAATATGATTTATAACCAATAGCATCACGTCCTACCCCGCCATAGAGATTACCACTATAACCTGTAGGATTGCCGGCATATACACCAAAACCACCGTAAGTATACGACGTCGATGGTATAGCATCAAAGAAAGCAAACGGTATAACATTATAAACAGTGATATCAATTCTAAATATATCAGCAATACTTGTATATTGATTGTATACAGTTACATTTGCTGTTGTGAGTATATCTAGATAATATCTAGCAAAATCTGCAGCACTAATAGTCCCTACAGCAGGCGATGTAGATGTAGCATCAACACCAGTTATTGCTATGGAACCAGTGGCAGCTTGACTTAGCAACGCACGATAATCAGAACCACTATTTCCAGTAATTGCTAAGGAAGTAGTAGGTGCATTACTTACTAGATTTCTTACACTACTAGCAGCAACACCAGTAATTGCTAATGATGTTGTCGGAGCGAAGCTTAGACTATGATCAAAGCCAGTATTGGCAGTAATAGTGTAAGTAGCGGGATTAGCAACACTCGGAACAGACCTAAAAGATGTAGCAGCAACGCCAGTTATTGCTAATGATGTCGTAACTGCAAAGCTAGAAGGGCTATCATAACCTGTATTACCTGTAATAGCATAAGTAGCAGGATTAGCTGAACTTAAAACTGTCTTACCTGAAGTAGCAGCAACACCAGTTATTGCTAATGATGTTGTTAGAGCAACATCAACTGCATGGTCGAAACCTGCTATACCTGTTATTGCTAAGGAGGTTGCTACAGCAAAGCTAGACGGACTATCATAGCCTGTATTTCCAGTAATTACATAAGAAGTAGAATTAGCTGAACTTGGCACATTCCTACTAGATGTAGCTGCCACGCCAGTTATTACAAGTGTAGTAGAAGCAGCATTACTATAGTATGCTTGATAATCAGAACCACTCGAACCTGTTATAGCATAAGATGTCGTCGGTGCATTGCTATCTGTATTAGCAGCACTACCAGTACTATAGGAGAATATTGCATAGACAATATTTACACGTGAGAAACTAGGATTTCCAAAGTTACCGCTTTGAGAAGTAGTTGTAGTAATTCTTCCAGATATTTCAACTCCCTGCCCATTAGGATTAGTATCGCCTTGAGTATAAGTACCAATAAGAGTATAACCAGTCCCTGCCTCAAGAACACCTCCTTGGAAGTCATAGCACAATGCTAAACCATAAGCCGGTTGACTCGTTGGTGTAGCTGAGAATGAATTTGTTGGTTTATTACCTGGATCAGTAATTGAATTCTGTACTTGATAGGCACTCGCATTAGCAAGCTCTAAGACAACAATAGTTCTATGACCAACAGAAGCACCGAAGTGTGCTGTAACAGTAGAAGAACCACCGGTAGTTATCGGTGCAGTAAAATGATGCAAACGTTGTGTAATAACAGTTTCAGCAACACTACCACGCTCAGTATAAGTATTTCCTAATGTATCATCAACAGTAACAGTCGTATCATCACTGCTAACAATTACCCAAGCTATTTTACCCGCTGTAAGATTAAGTGTAGTAGCAATAGTCGTAGCAGCTGCAGTAATTGCGTTAGAAGCAGAATTATTTATGAAGATACCAGGAGCAAGATCAGTAGCATTAAATCCTGTAATAGTCAATGATGTTGAAGGAGCATTACTCGCTGTATACTTACCTTCAATGATCGCTAGATGAACAGCAGCAACATCATCGGCAGCATCAGTAAAGCCGACACTTCTAGCACCTGTACCAGCCGTGGTTTCTCTAACGACACCAGTTGTTCTAGTACCATAGTCAATACCAACTAAGGCTGTACTAGCTGCACCAGTTACTGGAATGGCTGAACCACCATAATTACAACCAGCATAGCGTAGAGAATTAGAGCCACTAAGAGAACCATCATCAACAGATTGCTGCGCAGGTGCTGTTGTACTAGCACCGCTTGTCTGAAGAACAACACCTTGGACACTTGTAATAGCTGTAGCAGCTGTGACAGAAATAGCCACAGCATACATTACATTAGCATTATTGTTGCGATTGACAACAACAGCTTGAGTACCAGTGGGGATACCCGAACCTAAGAACCATGTCTTACAATCGCCTGCTTCAGTAGATGAACAACTTGTTCTACCGCCACTAACCGCAGGCACATTAACACCACCATAAGTAACAGAAGTAGCATCATCAGCATTTGCATTAGTAAAAGTAAATATTAAAATGCCCTTGGGAGTACCGGAAGGAATATGGTTCCACGTAAATGAAGCCTGTGATGCAGAACCAGTAGTACCGGTATGACTCTCACTTACTGCGTCATGAGCAATAGCCATACCATCTCCTTAGCGGATTACGCAATGGTCATAATGGTACCAGGCGAAGCATTGTTGAACTTAATGGTAAAGGATTCACCATCAGCCAGAGTCACAGCAGAGCCATGATCCCAGAAAGCAACAAGAGCATCAGCAGGAGATGTTGCGGTATCATTGTAAAGAACGTAATAACGGAATGGGCCCATAGAACCACCAGCTGCAGTAAAGACAACTTGAGTCCCCTGAATTGTGGTTGTACCTGAGGTTTCCGATTCAGTTATTGTAGTGGCTGTACCACCAGTAGTATAGCCATTAGTACCTGAAATCTGTGTGATATCAGTTAGAATCGTATTAGCCGCCGAAGGAGCTGTATTCGTAAGCACTACCTTAAAGGTATGTGAAGCGAAATTGTGGACACCCTTAGCTAACTGTTCCGAAAAATCCTGAATCTTGGTAATTGTTGCCATTTTACTTTCCTCTTAACAGACGACTAAATTCACTACGAGTAGTAATGAGTTCACGATTGCTAACATCATTACGTGCTAATATCTTCTCACCACCCAAGTCTGTTAAGGCCCAATTAGCAGGCATTTGTTCAGCTCTGGAAGTGAAGGCGTCTTGACTCAGGTCCATAATTGGCCGAGGATCCTCAACTACCTCTGGAGTAAATTCGGGAGGAATCTCTTTAGGAGTTTTATCCTCATCGTTTACTAGAAATGAAGTTGGCAAAGACATTCTACCTTTTGGTGTATTCATGGAATTATCGTTTCCTTTTTAATGTAACATATATAGTGACGACTTCGCTAACCTTTGTAAGATAACGAGATCTTAAATGAAAACGGTCTGTGGTACCCGGAGTCCTACCTGATATAGTAACGTATTTTCTTAAACCAATACTGTACCATCTACCATTGTTGATACTGTATTCATATGCAATTGCATTAGCTCCGGGGACGGTAAAAAAACTTACTGTATAACCAGTTGCAGTAAGACCTGTAATCGTTAAACCAAAAGGTGGAGCAATAATGTCTTCTTTAATCGAGACTGCATCTACACCCGTAATAAGCTTAGCAAAACTAGTCGCATCACTGACAAATTGAGTAGACGTATTAAAAGAAATTGCATTAAACCAATTCATTAATAAACCAAAGCCATTTGCGCTACTAGGTACACGAGTTCTGAGTCCAGTAGCAGCAAAGCCTGTTACAAGGAAAGTACCAGAATTAGCAGCACTAATTCTAATTGATAATGCATAAGATGTGGCATCAAAGCCAGTAATTGTATATGTAGCAGGAGCAAGATTATCAGGAATATTCGGTAAAGAAACATTCTTAGATAGTGCAGAACTAACATTGTTAGATGTATCAACTGCACGCATATCCAGAGCATCTACTGTGCCTGGGGTTCTACCAAGAATTGTTATTGAATTACTAGCTGAAGCGATATCATTCCATGTACCATTATTAAGACGATATTGGTACTTTTGAATACCATAATCATCTGTAGCCACAGGACATGTAGCTGTATAAGAAGTCGTTGAGAGATTGGTAATAGTAATTACACCAGTAAGAGATGGTGGTGTAATATCTAAACCAACAACAATTGTTAATACACCTGTTGCAGCTAGAGTAGCGCCATCTTCTACTAACTTATAATTAATTACATAAGTACCATTAGGAGCATTACTAAATATGAACTGACCATATTCTGTAGCTTTAATATCACCTGCGCCTGGCAGGCTCGTTAGATACCAACGATATTCACTCGTGGGAACTAACGAGTCATTTACTAAAGGCCCAGCTCCATGTAAACCACTAGATGATCTAGCAAGAATATCAGAGCCGAGAATACCTTTACCTGAAGCGCCATAGTGACTACCTGTAAAACCAGCAGGATTACCACCATAAACGCTCGTTGTCATTTGAGCTCCTTATACTGCAGTTACAGGCCATGCACCACGCTGACTTGCATCAGAGTTAAATGCTAACACTATATAAGCAGTTCCACCAACTAATGAACCATTTGTAATGATCAATCGTGCTTGTGAATCTGTTACCTGATTAGTTAAGGAAAGGACAACTGAGCGATCACTGACTTTAATCACCATGACATTTGGTAATGTCGTGTCTGGTAACAATGTGTTAGTCCAAGGACCTATGTTAGGGATAGTGATAGTACCAGATGGAGCAGAAGAAGTATTAAAAGTACCAGTAATAGCAGGAGTGCTGGTATTGCCAGCGGCATCTCTTGCTCTAACTTCGACATTGTATGTAGAAGACGACGTAAGTGAACCGATATCTGTAGTGAGTACATTTCCTAATTGTATCCAACTAGACCACGTGCCTGTGCCGATACGATATCTGTAGTCATACCCTACAACACCAACGTTATCAGAGCCTGCGCTCCAAGTAATCGTTGCACCGACAGAAGTAACATTGCTAGGTGTAACCGAACCTGTTAAAGTTGGATTAGTTGTATCAGTAGCGGCAGTAATAACAATATTAAAGAGATTTGTATCAGCTGTTTGATTAGGATTAGATGAGTCATTCTTACGAATAGTAATCGAATATGTCCCAGGTGTTCCACAAGTACCTGATATAACGCCAGTAGATGAATTAACACTGAGACCTGAGTTTGTGAGAGAACCAGATTGAAGTGCATAAGAATTTGTACTATATCCTGTAGTGAAGAAGGTTGATAGTGCTGAACCACTCCAAGAAAAAGCTTGACCAGCAACACCAGCTTGAGCAGGAACAGTACCAGTAAACGTCAGTACAGCAGGGTTAGTAATAGAAGTAGAGTTAGACGCTGTGGAATCGTTACCAGCAACGTCGCGATGTACGTAATGGCCATAATATGTACCACCTGCAGTAAGACCTGTAAATGTAACAGCTTGAGAGCCTGTAGCAGATACAGCTTGAGTTGCACCATTAGCTTTAATATAAGCTGCAGTTTCTGTTGAGTTAGCTGTAGCTATATAGTAGAGAGTGCCTTCAGCAGTGTCTGTCGTAACAGTACCACTAGCAGATGTTGGCGTCTTAACAGCTATGGTAGGAGAAGTGAGAACAGGTGCTGTAGTATCCCCAATAGAGAAGAAATCTGTACCAGTAGTATACCCAGTACCAACAACAGTAGCATTATAAGTTGCACCACCCGAGCCAATATTTGCCTCATTAACACCTCCACTTCTAAATGGTAGAAGAACAATAGGTGTATATGTAGGTCTTGCACCAGCCGCGATAGCCTGAATTTCAGCAAAAGTAAGCGATCTATCAGTAAAGCAAAATACTTCACCGAGAGGATCATTCCAAGTATCAGATGAGAAATTAGAATTACCTATACGAGTGCTGCCTTGAGCAATAGTTGTACCACTAACAGCATATGCCTGATAGGCAGCAGAGACAGTATCACCTTTATTTAGGAAATACCATTCTACATTAGCACCTCGGCGTTGTATTAGCAACAACTTATTTTGGCCGGCATAAGTCTCACCTGAATGTGTTACACCTTGCGGTACTCCACCTAGACCATGATAAGACATATACAAAAGGCCGGTCTGCGCTTGTATCACAAAGCCCTGATTAGCATCACCTGTATTGGTAGGATCATGGGCAGCTTGAGAAAGAGCTGTTGGATAAGAACTTGCAGCTGGATTATGGGCAGTACGAACCCAAAGACCTAATGCCCAGTCTGAATTGGGCATGTCAGGTAATGTTAAAGTGTAGTATCTGCCACTCGCAACTGCACCAGTGCCAGCACCAAAGTCAAGTGCACTCATGTTGTGGCACCTCCGAATCTAATTAAAGCTGCACGAATAGCGGCTACAGAAGAGCCTTGAGCTGAAAGTAAAGGTGTGAGACGGAATTTATAACGGTTACGACCCCAAACTGAACCAACCCACTTATAAGGACCTTTACGAAGATATTCGTCATCAGTTACAATATTACCCTTATTATAGGAATTAGGACCTATATCATTCACAATCTGAACATAAGGTGCTCCGCCACGAGATACAAGAATTTTCGTATATGGATTCTGTGTTATATCCCAATGCGGTCTAACTTCTACAATATAGAAGTACCAAGTACTAACAGGTATTAGTGATTCAGAAGATACAACATTAGTTTGTTCATAATCTCTGTACTGACCACCATTAACTTGCCATTGCTGTTGTGGTTTAGTGTTATAAGCGATTCGCCATTTAAGGCTCATATCTTGACCACTAAGAAATAATGCTATTGGTGGCTGTGTATCACCATTACCATTGAAGTGATTTTGTTGAACTAATAAAGAGACATCTTGAGAACTAGATGTGATTTTATCTGTAGCATCCATCCACAAACCGAAGCCATATGTCTGAATGACACCTTGGGGCATAAGACCATGCGTAGCATCATCCCAATAACCATTTTCAGCACGTACTTCTTGATCTGAAGGATAGATGCTATTAGTAATAGTATGTTCTTGAACTTGTTGTCCACTACCACTATCTGTAACAGTAGCAATAGTACCACCATTGATTGTATTACTCCAAGATGGTGTGAGAGAAATAACTGCAAATGCTGCCAATAATGCTTGTGCCTTAGCAAGAGAGCCAGTATTTTTCTCACCATATAGCCATGAGAAGTAAGCAGCACGAGTATAATAACTAGAATTCGGACCCCAATTAGAAGTAGCTGAATATGTCCACTTATAGAAGCCAAGGCGAGAATAGTAATGAATAGCAGCACCACCAGAGGTTGTTTGGCCTATAGCTGCAGCAGATCCACTAAGATTGACAATAAGGACATCATTCATCCAAACTCTAATACGAGCTGTGCCTGTACCGCTGGGATTAAATATTACATTAACAATAAATCTTGTCCATACACCTGGTGTAGGAGCAAATGTTGTACCATTATCAATATTTGTTTCAGTACCAGCTTGACCACCAGAAACTTTGGTAATAAATAACTTACCAGTAGCACCTGAAACACCTATCGCAAATGTAGGACCGGGTGTATAAGGACCTGTCTCTTGGTGAATCTGATAAAACAACATATCAGAAGTACCCGATACTGCTGTATTAAAGAATTCATTAACATTAGGATTTATTGCAAAGGCATCATAGATTTCATCGCCAGTGGTAGATGTAATAGTATCCCAAGAATTCTCACAACGATTACCAGAACCGGAAGAAGGTGGATCACCATACTTAATGCGTCTTAATGCACCAGGCATACCTGTATTAAGAACACTGCCATAAGGCTGGAATCTTATAACACTATCATTAGTGAGCTGATTACCATTAGTATCGTATGTACCAATCAATGTCTGACCAGTATAGGCCATATCAGCACCAGCTGCTTCTATGTAAGCACTGCTGAGAGGGTATATCGCCAGAAGTGACGAATTACTACCGCCACTAGAAGCTGCAATAGAAACACTCTTTGTAGCTGAATGTGTAACACCACCGCCAGGATTAATAGCATCAACAGTGAATGTATAATCACCAGGTGTAGGATAACCTGTAAGATTACCATTGCTATCAATTGTCGTACCAGTCGGAAATGCACCTGAGCCTAATACATAATTAACAGCATAAGTAGCAATGAATTGATATGCATAGAATATCGACTCAGTACCACCTGGAGGAGTAGCTTGTGTAAATATTGGTAATTGATTATAAGTAGAACTATTGGTAATAGCACGTGCTGAAATACTTGAGATATCCACACCAGATGTTGTGTTCTCAAAGCCATTACCAGGCTGTGTATAATTCATCGTTCCTGTTTCATTTAGATAAACAGTTCTTGATAATCCATACACAAGAGTATTTGAACCAGCACCACTTACATAAGAAGCTGTAACACCACCACCACTCATTGCAATAGTGACACCACCATTACCACCAGCACCCACAGATACTGAACCATTGAATAACAATGATATCTGTGTACCAGCAGTATTGATAGTAGCACTAGTAAGAGTATAAGGAGCTTGTAAGAGAGGCACTGAATTGCTTAGTGCAGGACTTCTATTTCCTGCTGCATCAAATGCTCTAACTCTAACTTGATCTGTTGTTCCTTGGGTTCTTCCTGTAATATTCTTAGTAAGGACATTACCAGCACTAGCATAAGTAGTGCCCCCATCAAGAGAATACTCATAACCAGTGACAGCAACATTATCAGCTCCAGCAGGCCATGTCAATGTATATGAGGTCTGCGTTACATTGGAATAAGCAAGGACACCCGAGAGGGTTGGTGGCGTGACGTCCGCTACAGTGTATGTAGCTCTCACAGCTATAGAAGTGATAGACGAACTGCCATTATCAACTATACATCTATACGCGTTTTGATCATCCGCAATTGTTAGATTTGGTGTGGTATAGAGTGCACTAGTTGCACCACCGATGTTAACACCGTTCTTTTGCCATTGGAAAGTCAAAGTACCAGTGCCTTCTGCTGTAATCGAAAAGGTTAGTGCTTGACCTGATATGAAGTTCTGAGCTAGTGGTTGTTTAGTTATCCCGAGACTAAGTAGAATTCCTGCAAAAGTATCATTTCCACTAAACACAGAATATGTGTCATTTACAATGATTGCCATTGTGACCTTTCACTTCTGTGACTTTTGTCTATAATTAAGCAATTCTATACGGCGCTCATTCTCATCTATACGGGAATGATGTTCACCAATAGTTGCAAGAACTCTCTGTTGATTAATCTCAAGAGTTGTTAAACGACGCTCTATAGTTAACTTGTATGCCGCTTGGTCTGAGTCCTGTGCTTTATCCACAGCTGCAATATTATTCAAGCTCTCACGTATCATGGCTATACCAATAGGTATCATTACCGCCCACGTTGCAAATGCAAAAGCAGCGACTCTAGACCAGAATTCAGACTTAGAAAGTGGTTCACCTGTCATGAAAGCTCCTAGAAGCCAAAACCACGAAGAGTACGTCTGATACCTGCTTCAACCTTAAATAAGAACTCTGTTGCATAACGTACACCATCAGACCAGTGTTCGATACCATCTTTCTTATCGATAATAGCAAGATCAGGGTTTACATCTGTCCACTTGGAACGTTCCATACTTGTAATAGTATCTTTGCAACGAGGATGAAAGAACATATTGACAGCACCCTTAGCGCTCTTAAGCATACGATTAACAGCTTGGACACTATCAACTAACAATGGAGCCTGGTCTCTAGCAAGAACTTGGAAGCCAGCTGCTCTTAATATAGAGAAATCAGTTCTACCAATAAGACTAGAAGACTTCCTGGACTTACCTGAGGGATCAGGATAAGTAATGATTTTATGACCCTTGTACTTAGCCTTTAATGCTTGTGCAAGGGTCTCAGTATCAGGATGTCCTTTAAAGTCATCTAGGAAATGCATTTGACTGCCACGTAATGCGAAGGCCGAAGCAGCCATAACACCTACGTTAAAGTCAATACATACATGGACATCTTCACCGTATTCATCACCGGGTTCGGGTTCAGCAAAGTATGGAAGATCATCTCTTACATGTGTTTTACGCTTAAAGCAATAGAACACACTCATAGAGCTCTCTTCAAAGCTAGCTAAATATTCAGATGCAAACTGTATTGCATCCATATTATTCTTAGCACGTTCAATTTCTTCTACATCGAGTAATGGGGCTTCAGTATAATCAAAGTGGTAGTAGCCCCATTCATTATCTGTTTCGTGACGGTGACACAGCTCATGAAAGAAATTGTATCCTTTAGGGGTACCTATGATTAAGGCTCTTCCAGGAGCTCTAGCACCAAAGAAAGCTGCTCTTTTCTTAGACCATCGAGTATTAATACAAGGCATAATGATAGAATCCCATGCCTCTTTAGGTGAAATACCTTTTTTGCAAGATGATGGTTCATCCCACACAACAAAGTAAGCACCTTTACCGCGCATGCGTTCAATAGCTTCATAGCTGAGGAGACGTAATTCAACACGACCAGGAAAGATAAATTTACCTAAATCCTTAGAAGAATCAATAGTGTAATGCTCCATCCCTAAGTCATAATTAATGATAGGATAATAGATTTCAACTACCTGATCGTATGTAGGAGCAATGATATAAACAACTTTATTAGGTACTGTCTCAGGTAATTCCATTAGTTCAAATATAGCTGTACATGCAGATGCTCCTGCCATGTATGACTTACCCCATCCTCGGGTACAATTGGCAGGAACATATCTATGCACTTGATCAACAAAGAGATCCTCATATACTTCTGATTGGCCTGGATGTAAGTTGATATTCATGATTATTGTGGCCTTGTGTCTTCATCGAATGTAAGATCAGCAGGATGATCGACGTCATCATGGACAATTATACCATCCTCATCACGAGGAAGAAATCTATTACAAAATAAACACCAATAACCTTTATCAGCCTCAAATGTATCTAACATTTTCAGTTGAGCTTTAGTTAAAGTCACCATAACTACTCACCATTTTCAATTGTCCTTTCTTCATCATGTTTGTGATCATTAACCACAAACTGTTCACCCTTACGCGTTAGATTAACAATAAGAGGCATTGGGGCACGTTGCTCAAGGACATTCAATTCAGGGACACGACCATAACCATACCTAAGTAATTCCTTAGATATATTCGTTAGCTTATCAAAGAGACTCATATGGATATCAACACGATATGCTTTAGGAGTACCATCAGCCTTTAATTCAACCACCTCACCAGAACGTATTTTCTCTTGTCTTTCGAGCTCCGATTCGATTTTCCTATATTGCATAACAAGAGTAGTTATAGGATCGAACTCTAACTGACGCAACTTTGCTACCGATTTATGAGACCCTCTCTTGTATGACACAGGCTCATCAGTGGACACCAGAATTGTTCTTGTAATACCAGTCTTAGGGTCAACTTTAACTTCCTTGATTTGATCTACCATCGATATTCCTTTGTACATAAATATTACGTCTTTAAAGACGTCAAATAAGATGTCGGTAACAATATACAAAACTATAATTGTTAGCATCTCTTATTGATATATCTCTGCGTGATTAAACTAATATCCTTCTGACATCTTGATTCATCTCTTTTGCGCACCCATCTACCAAATGGGTGCTTTAAGGAAAATCAGAATCTTTCTTTATCTTTATAATTATTAAAAGCAATTACAAAGATAAAGATACTCTAAGAGGCCCCTAAGTTCGAGCCCTACCCCAACCCCTTCCTTCTTGGAAGGGGCTACGAGAAGCCTTCGGCCAGCCCTAACGGGCTAGTTTATGTCTAATCCTAATAACCTTGTTCTACTATTTAATTCTAACATTTCATATGACGTCCAATAATCATTATTGGTGTCCAAATGTATATCTTTTTATATTATTCTTTTTGTACGTCTTTGTTCGTTTAGTTAACGGGATGACCAAGCGAAAGTGCACAAAAGATATGCACTAAAAAGGGGCGCTATCGCCTAAAAATAAAGAAAAAAAAAAAAATAATTATCCCTGAGTATCCTCTATCGCCCAATTAAGGACAATAGAGGATACTCAGGGAACAATTTAAAGATTCTTTAGAGCTGCTTTCGCTGCATCATACTTAGCATTCTTTTTGTATAGTTTATCGAATTGTAGAATTCGCTCTTTCATAATACGATGCTCATCAATAACTCTAAGATGATTACTCGTTATCACATCTGTCCACTTATACTCGAACATTAATTTATTCTTATGATAAACATAGATATCATCAAAATCATGTGCATTGAATCTGTATGTAAATGAAAGATCTTTTAAATGTGTAGCACAAAAGGCTCTTGGAGCGAAACTCTTGTATATTGCCTCAAGGATCTTAATCATATGATAGGTCCTCTAAGAGCAAATGAATAATTATCTGTATAATTATTATTAATTAAAAACTCTTCATCTACCTCTTTAAAACTATCTACAGGATCTTTATATTCACCACGAATATCATAGTATTTATTATCAATCAATGTTAATACATGCTGCTCTGAATTAGAGAAATAGAAACGTGCTTCAGGAAATAAGCATTTAAGTATAATAGCTAATCTACCACAATCTCCGTTCAAGAAAATCTCTTTTGTAATTATTGCGGCACTATCATCCTCATCTGTGCAGGAATCAACACCTCTAAGTAACTTTAAAAATGATTCAACAGGGTTACCAACCAGGTAAAGTTTCGAAAATGAGTTTGTCATTATAAGCATTCCTTAAGATGTGTATATTCATCACACATAGCCAAAGACTAATATCTGGACATAAGATGTCCTTAATCATAAATTTCTGGTGTGTCTTTAAAGAATTCCACCAATCTGTTACAATCTCAACATCAATGATTTCTTTGATAGGAGTGTCGAGGTCTGCCATTGTTAGCACCTTCAGGACTTATACGATCTGCCAGTAGCCTCATATTGTGTAAAATAAGAGGTCCCTTTTCAGACTTATATAGATCCACTATCGGCGCTCGAATACGATATGTATTCTTTGCTATTTGAAGTGCATCATTTACTGAGATAGCGTCGATGTTACGCTTATGTAATAAGAATTGGTCAAGTATCACGAATATCATCATCTGCCTCTTTTATCAACGATTTTTCCCTTATAAGTAGTGCTATATCAGCCAACTTATAGGCTTGTTTAACACGATGCTCGTAGCTAGTCTCAGATGTCTTTTCATCTACCATTTTCGCGAGAATTAGCATTGCAAAATCATCTCTAAGATCGTTCTTATTTTTAAGTACTTTATCTGCAGCATTATTATAAATATCTTTTGTGAATTGGCTAAGAGATTCCCATTTACAAAGCATATTCTCACTACCTTTTATGAGAATACTGTAAAGATCTTCACCATTCATAGGATTCTCCTAGTCATTTCATTTCCTCAAAGAGTGCTTTAAAGAGTTCTTCATCCATTGCATGGTATTGTACATTACTTTTAG
>Ga0207676_10001860_pt1 | contig 15459 bp, 14 predicted proteins | sample KBSSwiS72_FD_184307 | JGI IMG/M metagenome (GOLD analysis project Ga0207676, IMG submission 184307) | Switchgrass rhizosphere microbial communities from Kellogg Biological Station, Michigan, USA - KBS Switchgrass S7-2 (SPAdes) (version 2) | ecosystem: Host-associated > Plants > Roots >... | reverse complement strand
TGGCTACAACATTCGCTTTTGGACTCTTGGCAAATTCAGCGAGATCACTTTCGCCTTTGCCACCCGCACCAATACCAGCTATGTTTAATTTATCGCTAGGGGCAATAAAGCCGCGACCTAAAACATTTCTTGGAACAATAAAAAAACCGGCTCCTGCTAAAGAAGCGTTTTTAATAAATTTTCCTCTGGAAATTTTTTTCCCGGTATTATTTGACATAAATCGATTTTATTTAAGAATACAGATGGCCAAAAAGATGAGACGTTATCAAAATGCAAGTTTCCAGTCGCCCCTATAGTTCCTTTTTACAAATTGGTTAGCGGGTTCAAAATTTGTGATCTTCATATTGGCCCCATCCCATAATAATTTTTTTCTCCCGGGATAAACAGGATTTCCTTTTGAATCTTTCTCACTGTAATTATAACTGCGAACAGCAAGGTTTCCCATGATCACCGTTTCTGTTAGTGGACCCGATTGATCGAAAGAAGAACTTGTGTAAGCACCGTATCCCTTTTTGCACGCATTGGCCCATTGTGTCTGATGTCCCTCTGAGCCTCTCTCAACAAAGGATCTTGCTGCTTTTGGCAACTTTGCATTTTTCATTTTTGATGATGGAAGCAATGTTGGGTTTCTGCCAAATAAACCCGCCATTAACTTTCCCTTTGTTCCTTCGAAAATTATTCCGCCGCTGTCCTCACCCATTGCCTCATCTGGCAAAAGCTCCGCGGGACGTTCAGGTTTTATCCCCCCATCATACCACACCAATTCAACGGGCACCATTTTTTCTCTTGCAGGAAAATGAATATGAATTTTTGCTGAAGGCGGATAACTGTCAGTATAAACAGCTTCTTTAAAAAATCCCGTCCAAACACCGCCGACACTGCATTCGACTGAAATCGGGTAGCCTAGTTTTAGTGCCCTGTAAGGAACATCGATAAAATGACAACCCATGTCGCCCAAAGAACCTGTTCCAAAATCAACCCACCCCCGCCATGTAGCGGGAAGATAAGTCGGATGAAAATCCCTTTCGGGTGCAGTTCCCAGCCAAAGATTCCAATCCAGTTCTTTTGGAATATCAAATTTGCCTGTAGGCGTTGGAATACCTTGAGGCCATACCGGACGATTTGTCCATACATGTACAGTGTGTATATCACCGATCACACCAGCCTGGATCCATGCCTCCACATTCCGTGTATCATCGCCACTGCTTCCCTGGTTTCCCATTTGTGTAACTACTTTGTATTTTTTTGCAGCTTCCGTCAATACCCTGGCTTCATAAATGTCATGTGTCAATGGTTTTTCGCAATAAACATGTTTTCCCAGTTGCATGGCTGACAGCGATATCACGGCGTGCATGTGATCCGGTGTAGTAACGATGACCGCATCGATACCTTTTTCCTTTTCCAATAATTCCCTGTAATCTCTATAATATGGAGCGTTTGGCCACATCTGCCTTGCCTTTACTGCCATGCGATCATCTACGTCACACAAGGCTGCAATATTTTCTGCGCCACTATTGAACGCATAGGGAAGGTTGACTTCTGCCTTCCCACCACAGCCTATCCCGGCGATGTTTAATTTATCGCTGGGAGGAATAAAACCGCGGCCGAGAACATGACGCGGTACGATAAAAAAACTTCCGGCGATAATTGAAGTATTCTTTATAAACGAACGGCGTGATTGATTTTTATTTTTCATGGTTGAACTCATAAGTCAAAAAAATTTCTTTAAGGTAAGGGAAAGAGAAAAATGAGAGAAATAAAGTTTTTTATCGTGTTTATAAAAGCAAACGGTCATCCGGCAACTGGCTGACATTTTGCCGAGGTAACTATGTTTAGCTCTCACAGATTTCACTGATGTCCACAGAACCTGTGAAAAATCCCTACATACTCCAAAGGAGTCCTTCGGACCGGCAGGGAGTGTTATCTGTGAGATTTTTGCACACAAGAATTACCGAATGTACAAGAGGTGCGTTCAAAGCACATAATTAATAATTCACCGCTGCTACCTAATCTTCGCAACCTATATTTGCTGTTTAGGAAATTGAGGAATGGCAGAGATCAAAAATCGTTCGGCTTATTTTGAATATTTCATCGATAATAAATACGATGTAGGGATGGTGTTGACCGGAACTGAAGTAAAATCATTGCGTGAAGGAAAGGCCAGTTTTAATGATGCATACTGTCTAATAAACAAAGGTGAGGTGTGGATAAAAAATCTTCATATAGCTGAATACTCTCATGGAACTACCAATAATCACGAACCGTTACGTGAAAGAAAATTGTTGTTGCAAAAAAAGGAGATCAGGAAAATAGAGGCCAAACTAAAGGAAAAGGGCTATACCCTTGTACCTCTTCGTATCTATTTTAATGAAAAAAAACTGGCAAAAATGGAGATTGGGCTCGGGAAAGGGAAAAAAATGCATGACAAACGGGAAACGATAAAACAACGGGACACTGAAAGGGAAATGAAACGTTATCTGTCTAAGTAGATTCCCAGGCAGCTCCTGGAAAGTCTTTTAGGAGGAAATAACTTGGCCGGAATAACGTTTTAGATTGAATTATATTTTGTTTTGAACACTATGAAAAAAACCTTTTTATTAATTCTTGTTCTTATTTCACTGAATGCATATTCACAATCTGTTTCAGGTTATTGGTATGGCAGCGCTTACGTAAAAGCAAATAGCTCGACCAATAATTACCTTGTGGAATTGATCCTGCATCAGAATAAAACCCAGGTAAAGGGTATCATTAATTATTATTTCAAAAGATCATATCGAAGCTTAAAAGTGAACGGCAATTATGATTCTCGTACAAGAGAATTGTCATTATTCAATGTTCCGCTTACGTACCATGGATCGCTGGAAGACATGGAAGTGGACTGCATCATGGATTTTCTTGCTACGCTGCGTGTATCGAAGGCCAGTTCAAACATCATTGGCACTTTTCGTGGCAAGCCTGGTTACCAGAATACTTGCGCGGATGTGAACTTCAATCTTAAATTCAATGCCGATATCAGCAAGGAAGATTCGATCTTGCAGGCCATAAAACTTTACAAGGAAACTTACCAGGCATGGAAGCCAACTTATGAAGATACTCTTGTGGCAGTGAATATTGTCCCGAGGAAAGTGGTAAACTATGTTATTGATGAACAGTACAAGAAAAGAGAGAACGTAGTCGCCAATGAAATAACGGTAACATCTGATTCCCTGAAAGTCGATTTCTATGATAACGGAGAGATTGACGGTGACTCCATCTCCATTTTTTACAACAACCAGTTGATCGCCTTCAACAGGATACTAAGTACAAAATCCGTGCATTTTGACATCGGACTGGATACCACAAAAGAAGTAAACGAGATCTCGATGTTTGCCGACAATCTTGGAGCCATACCGCCAAATACGGCACTGATGGTCGTTTCCGACGGTAAAAAACGCTATGAGATCCGGATGGCCAGCAGCCTGGAAAAAAATGCGACGTTGAAGATCAGGCGAAAGAAGGATCAATAATTGCGCTGATTTTTTTAATATCAACAAAGCTTCAAAATACCGGTTAGGGAATGGAGCTTACTCAAACAACTCTGGTTGCTGGCTTTCTTTTTTCTTCACCCATTCCATTTCAGTAGTCTTTGTAAAATCCACAAGTCTTGCCCCAACAGCTTTCCAGCCCATTATTTCGACCACCTTTTCCAATTTGAATTTTGCCTTACGCACCTGCGAACCTCTACCCTGCTGTATGGCAAGGATTGGTTCTGCGTCGGTAGTCACTGCCTCCAAAACATTTCCTTTTCCCTCTTTGATAAAAAAGAATTTATTGTGGAGAGTTGTCGTTTCAATTTTAAAACGCTTTACGTTATACTGCTTTTTCTCGTCGTCAAGGTAAATTGCAGTAATAATCTTTTCGGGATTAAACTTTTCAATGAGCAGAATATTCTCTGCATCAAACCGCTGCGTCATCTCCTGGTCAGTAATCTCATAGTTGCCATCATTGTAAATAACCAATATCCTGTCATCCGGTTCAAAACTTCCAAGATAGATTCCCTGTCCGCCGGACAGGCGGGCTTTTTCTTCAGCACTCAGCCTTCCAAACTTATCGTCAAACCAAAGTTTGCGACCGCTCAATGTTGCCTTGCCGGCCTCTTTAAATTTTGCCGATTTGATAGGGTATCTCGTTACCTGGTTACCCATGCTGCTGCGACCTTTGATCGCTAACTCTTCAAAATAAAAATCAAACTCCTTAATTCTTGCTGAGCTATTGGGGCTTAAAACGATTTTTACAACCTCTGCTTCGCCGTTTGGATTTACACTCAGATAGTGCACTTTACTTTTTTCATCACCTCTTGTCAGGTCATATTCTTTATCTCTTGTAACGCCCGTCACATTGAAGCGCTTTGCATAACTCAATCCACCTTTTCCATCAGCATAGATCATGTTGTATGTGGTTCGTTCGTCGTTCTTCTGAAAAACGGCGGCGTGCAAAATATCCTTACCAATAAACACTTTGTCCTGTACTTTTACCACTTTCATGATACCCCGCCTGGTAAAGGCTATGATATCATCGAGATCAGAAACTTCCAGTAAGAACTCATCCTTCTTCAACCCTGTTCCGATAAAACCCTCTTCGCGATTTATATACAGCCTCGTATTGGCAATCGCCACATTCTTGGCCTCGATCACTTCAAATTGTTTTATCTCGGTTTTGCGTTCTCTTCCCTGGCCGTATTTCTTTAAAAGGTTTTCGTAGTACGCTACGGCAAAATCAACCAGGTTATTCAGATCATATTTTACCTGCTTGATCTCAGCTTCCAAACCTTTTATTTGTGCATCCAGTTCTTCAATATCCAGTTTGTATATCCTCCTTACAGGTTTCTCCGTGAGTTTAATAATATCTTCACGCTTAATATCGCGTTTCAGCTGTTTGCGAAACGGCGCAAAAGCTTTCGCAATGGCTTCTAAAACCTTTTCCCAATTCTCGTGTTTCTTCTCTAACTCCTTATAGATCTTTTCTTCAAAGAATATCCTTTCAAGAGAAGTATAGTGCCATTTATCCTGTAATTCGTTTAGTTTAATTTTTAATTCCTGCTCAAGGAGATCTTTGGTTCTATCAACTGATAATTTTAAAAGATCGTTCACACCGAGGAACTGCGGTTTTTCTTCAACAATCACGCAAGCATTTGGAGAAATCGAAACTTCGCAGTCGGTGAATTTATACAAAGCATCGATCGTTATATCCGGCGAGATCCCCTGTGCAAGATCAACCTGAATCTCCACTTCGGCAGCTGTATTGTCCGTAACCTTTTTGATCTTTATTTTACCCTGGTCATTGGCTTTTACAATGGACTCCATCAATTGAGTTGTAGTAACTCCATAAGGCACACTCTTAATTGCCAAAGTTTTTTTGTCGAGTTCTTCAATATGAGCCCTGACCTTTACTTTTCCCCCACGTTTGCCCAGCGAATAGTCTGCCACATCGATCATTCCTCCGGTTTGAAAATCGGGGTAGAGATCAAATCTTTTGCCTCTTAAATATTTTATGGCGGCCTCGATCAACTCATTAAAATTGTGAGGGAGAATTTTTGTAGAAAGACCTACCGCAATTCCATCGGCACCCTGGGCAAGCAACAAAGGGAATTTCATCGGTAGGGTCACTGGCTCATTTTTTCTTCCATCATAACTGAGCTGCCACTCTGTTGTTTTTGCATTAAATGCAACTTCGAGCGCAAACTTGCTTAAGCGCCCTTCAATATACCTGGCTGCTGCCGCCTCATCACCTGTTCTTACATCGCCCCAGTTACCTTGTGTTTCGATCAGCAGATCCTTTTGCCCCATGTTCACTAATGCGTCACCAATACTCGCATCACCATGTGGGTGATATTGCATAGTTTGCCCGATGATATTGGCCACTTTATTAAAGCGTCCATCATCCATTTCTTTCATTGCATGCAAAATGCGCCGCTGAACAGGTTTCAGTCCATCTTCCACCGCCGGTACCGCGCGTTCAAGGATTACATACGACGCATAATCCAAAAACCAGTTTCTGTACTGGCCATGAAGACCAGAACCATTGTTTTGTACATCCGTTAATTTAGCTTTTGCCATTTTAGTTTCTGATGAAAATTGAGCATTGAGAATTGATCATTAAATTATTTCCTGCCAATCAACCCCAAATGTGTGTATTTAAATCCTTCATTTAATTTTAAACCATAACCAAACATTCTATCCATCGACGAATGTCCGAACAACAGGATCCCGATAATTTCCGGCCATTCACCTTTCAATATAAAACCCGCTAAAAAAATTGCTATGGCAATTCCTTTGTGATGAAATAAATTATAGCAAACAGCTCCAACTTTATTTCCGGCCGCATAGCCAATAAAGCTGATATCAGGCGCGATCAATATCAGCAAATAGACCCACCAGTTCACGTGAAGCAGGTTAAGAGAATAAAGTGAAAGAACAAACATGGCTGCTTCTTCCAGCCTTAAAATGTTTTTCATAAAATGGTTTATACAGTTACCTCTTGCGACTCCGTGGCTTCTGTTTGATGCACACCCGGCAATTTTATATCAAATTCCTTCCAGCTTTTGTTTATATCCCCCAACACTTCAATTCTCCCCTGAGCTATCAATTCTTTCATTCGCCACATGATGAACACATCCCCTGTTTTTATTTTCATGCGATGTAACGTATTTGTCATTACCCTTGTGGCTTTCTGCCATTCATTAGTAAGATTTTTCAGGATCTCGCTATCGTAAAACGTCTCGTCCTTACTTATTATCTTTTTTCCACCTTCCAGGATCCTCACAGCTGAATTTTCCGCACATAACTTTTTCCATTCATCAGGATCCACTTCGAATTCACTCATTGTGATCGGTCTTGCCAATCGCTTTGCTTTTAATAATTCTTTTGGTTGTATTTCACCGATCCACGAAGGATAAAATAATTGTCCCTTTTCACTGATGAAAGGAAGATTGTTTAAATATATAACCAGTACCCTTCCCTGGTATTCTTTAAAAAATTGCATGAGCCAATAGTACCCGCACACATCATGCTGGTTTTGCCCCATCCAAATCCAAACTTGCGTCGTCAAATCGGTATCGAGCTGTTCTTCTAATTTCTTTACAGTTTCCCGATCATCAAAAAAGGTTTGCGGATCATTTTCGTAAGGAGAGTTCTTTAATAAGTCTCTCCACCAGCTCACCCTGGAATTCCAGCCTTCATCAGTTTCCACATTGATCAAAGGACCTACAGCAAAGTCATCTTTTATTTGTATCACGTTTCCTGATAGGCTTTCATCGAGTTTAATCACCTCTCTTATCAGGTTTACGTCAGCAGCATTAAAAATTACATGGATCATTTGTCAGAATTAAGAATATAGAATTTTGAAGCCCGAATAAGGAATCACTGTCATTTATCATTTTTCAACTATCATCTAAGCTTGAGCAAGTTTCTTCGTCCCTTCCTCCAGGATTGGCGTATCAATTTCCACTTTTAAGTTGTCAATAATAAATTCCTGTCTCTCCTGCGTATTCTTGCCCATATAATATTCCAACAAGTTTTGAATATGATCTCCATGTTCAAGAATCACAGCCTGCAATCTCATTTCTTCACCTATAAATCTTCCAAACTCATCCGGTGAAATCTCACCTAGCCCTTTGAACCGGGTGATCTCCGGCTTACCTCCCAATTTTTTCATTGCCGCCTGCTTTTCAGTTTCATCATAGCAATAGATCGTTTCCTTCTTATCTCTCACGCGGAAGAGCGGGGTTTCCAACACAAATACGTGTTCTTTTTTTACGAGGTCGGGGAAGAATTGCAAAAAGAAGGTCATCAGGAGCAACCGGATATGCATTCCATCCACATCCGCATCGGTTGCGATCACAATATTTTTGTACCGCAAGCCATCAAGACCTTCTTCAATATTTAAAGCGTGCTGCAGAAGGTTAAACTCCTCATTTTCATAGACCACTTTTTTGGTAAGCCCAAAACAATTTAATGGCTTGCCTCGCAAGCTGAAGACGGCCTGCGTTTCAACATTCCTCGCTTTTGTAATAGAGCCGCTTGCACTGTCACCTTCCGTAATAAAAATCGTAGATGCTTGTCTTAACTCCTCATATTCGGCCTTATTTTTTGCCGGGGATTCATCATTCCAATGAACCCGGCAATCGCGAAGTTTACGATTATGAAGATTGGCTTTTTTTGCTCTCTCATTAGCCAGTTTTTTGATCCCGGCTAATTCTTTTCTTTCTCTTTCGCTCTGCTCAATTCTTTTTTTCAAGGCATCGGCCAGTGACGGGTTTTTATGCAGGTAATTATCCAGTTCCTTTGATAAAAAATCTCCAACAAATTGTCGCATGCTTGGACCGCCTTCATCGACATTCAATGAGCCGAGCTTTGTTTTTGTTTGTGATTCGAAAACTGGTTCAACTACTCTAACAGCAATGGCGGCTACGATTCCCGTCCTTATATCGGCGGCATCATAATCCTTTTTATAAAAATCACGGAGGGTCTTCACATAGGCTTCCCGAAACGCTTGCTGATGAGTACCTCCCTGCGTGGTGTGCTGTCCATTTACAAAACTGTAGATATCCTCACCGTAGTCATTGTTGTGTGTAATGGTTACTTCAATATCATCTCCTTTCAAATGAATGATGGGATAACGAATCTCATCAGCATTTGTCTTTCTTTCGAGCAGATCAAGTAAACCGTTTTTGCTGACGTAAGTCTTTCCATTGAAAATAATTTTCAAACCTGCGTTCAGGAAACAATAGTTCCATATCTGGTTCTCTAAAAATTCAGGATGGAATTTGAAGTTTTTAAAAACGGAATCATCTGGGATGAAGGTGACCAATGTTCCATTTTGTTCGCTGGTCTTTGCCTCCTTATATTCTTTGATCAGGAATCCGCGCTCAAATTCCGCTGTTTTTTCTTTTCCTTCACGAACAGCTGTCACCTTAAAATAATTGCTCAGTGCATTCACTGCCTTTGTCCCCACCCCATTCAAACCAACGCTTTTCTGAAACACTTTGCTGTCAAACTTTGCCCCTGTATTTACCTTGCTCACGACGTCCACTACCTTCCCGAGGGGAATGCCACGACCATAGTCACGGACGGTAACCTGTTTGCCCTCCACGATCAGCTCGATCGTTTTCCCATAACCCATAGCAAACTCATCAATACAATTATCGATCACCTCTTTTACAAGCACATAAATTCCATCGTCGGGGCTGCTTCCGTCTCCCAGCTTGCCAATGTACATGCCGGGTCGCATTCGAATATGCTCCTTCCAGTCGAGCGACCGGATACTTTCTTCGGTGTACTCAAAAAGGTTTGTCTTTGCCGACTCTTTCGGAGTCTCTTTTTCTTTTGCCATTGTCAGTGGTACGAAATTATTTTAATGTTTGCAAGAACGATGATCAGAGATATTCGCCTGATTATTTTTTTATTTTATCGGCGATTTGATTTGACCGGGTCATCGTTTCATTGCTGCGAATATAACAAAAGCGACCTTCTGCCTGAATTTTAGAGTTGTTAACGGCTGTGGAAAAGATTATTGGTTTTGTCTACGGCATTCATTAGATGGACCTCACGAAGAAATATCTGGTCGGTCATCCCCGGCTTTCACCTTCTTCACATTCTTCGTCGAAAATCAACACGGATTTTTCATAATTCAGAATTGTTCGATTCACGTGACCATTTTCTCACTTCCCTAACAAGTAATTAAAAAACGCTATGGCATAGTAGTTGCAAACTACATTCTCTATTTTTTAAATTGACTTTTTTGCTAATCAATTTTCTTAACCATTAAAATGTTTATTATGAAAAATGCCAAATTCGCAGCATTTGCATCTGGTATTGTAGCGCTTGGTTTATCTGCGTTCACCCTTCTTCAAACCAATTCTATTAAAGGAACGGTTACGCCTGCTGATAAAGCAGTGAAAGCATGGGCCATTTCATCTACCGATACATTAAGTGCGCCTGTAACAAATGGAACTTTTGAAATTCAGAATGTAAAGGCTGGAAATTATTCAGTGGTCATTGAAGCACAATCTCCGTATGCAAACACACGGAAGAAAGATATCGAAGTAAAAGATGGCGTAGCTACTGATGTGGGACAAATTCAGCTACAGCAGAAGTAAACAAGTTTTCTTTTTTGGTGCAATACCGTCCCGAATGTCGCGACGGTATTTTTTTGTGAAATCACACTTCGATGGTGATGAGATTATCTGAAGCGCCGAGTTTTTGCAAATTAGCCTTGACATCGGTAATCATCGCGTCTGGCCCACAGATATAGAATTGTTGTTTGAAATTGCTGATCCTTTGTTTCAGATATTGCTCATCGATCGTGTGATGATCATAGCCAGGTACTTCTTCCTGTGTTAATGTATTAATGAAATTATCGCCCAGCATCGCCGTAAATTCATCTTTTAGGATTATATCTTTATGAGTTTTGTTTGAAAAGATAAGTTTATTGTTACCCAGCTTTTTATCTTTTTGCAACTGACGGAAAATAGCTATGAAGGGAGTAACGCCAGCGCCTCCGGCAATAAAAGTTCCCTCGCCGTTGTAATGGATCGCTCCCCATACATCGTGCAGCAATATTTCATCTCCCACCTTTAATTGCCCTAGTTGATTTGTTACTCCGTCGTGATCAGAATAAATTTTGATCGTGAATTCGAGATGTTCCCATTCATTCAAGCTCGTAAATGTAAATGGGCGTCTCTCTTCCTTCCACCTGGGTTTATTAATCGCTACTTCAGTGGCCTGCCCTGGTACAAATTTGTACCCTTCGGGTTTTTCTACCCTGAAATGTTTCACATTGTGAGTAACTGGTTCAATGGAAATGATCTTTACAACATGCTCTTCCATACGATCGTTTTGGTTATTTGATAATCTTTTGAAAACAAGGTTACAGGTTAATTGTTCATTTTACGATGTATAAAAATTAATTTGCCCCCATTTTTTTAAATCCGTAACTTTTATGTAACAAAATTTACGGCTATGAAAAGATTAATTATTGTGTTGGTTTTACTCGCTTGCATTGCAGCCGTTACCTATGCAAGTCTCCATACTAACAAACAGAGAGCCGGTATCAAAACAGAAAAAAAAGAGATCAAAAAGAAACATGAGTGCAGCCGCACGTGCGCCTATTCTTAAAGAATTAAGCCCCTCCCCGGGGTTTTTATGTTACTGCTTCGCCTCGCCTCAATCTCATCATACCGCCGGGCACAAAAGGAAGGCACAAGAAGAATTTCTTCTCTCACCTTTCAATGGCTTTAAACATGTTCGGGTTGTGATTAGTAAACTCTTATGGCCAGAACAGTTTTAACTTTTATCTTTGCACCTCGAAAAAAAACGGTGAGCCATAGGCATTGGCCAAAGCTCGAGCCATCAAAACTAAAAATCATGTCAAAAAAAATTACAGAACTATTAGGCGATAAAGCAGAATTCTTATTAGATCATAAGTCGAAAACGATATCAAAAGACCAGTTGCATTTGCCCGGTCCCGATTTTGTAGATCGCATCTGGATCAATAGTGACCGCCATCCGCAAGTTTTGCGTAATCTCCAGTTAATGTATGGCACAGGTAGGCTTGCAAATACGGGTTACCTTTCTATACTGCCGGTTGACCAAGGTATTGAACATAGCGCGGGCGCCTCGTTTGCAAAAAACCCTATCTTTTTCGATCCTGAAAATATTGTTAAGCTGGCTATGGAAGGTGGTTGCAATGCAGTAGCAACGACTTTTGGTGGCCTCGGCTTCCTGGCGAGAAAATATGCCCACAAAATTCCTTTCCTGGTTAAGATTAACCATAATGAATTTCTAACCTATCCGAATAAATTTGACCAGGTAATGTTTGCGTCAGTCAAGGCAAGCTGGAATTTGGGAGCTGCAGCGATTGGTGCAACGATTTACTTTGGCAGCCCGGAATCGACGAGACAATTGCAGGAAGTAACTGCTGCATTTGAGATGGCACATGAACTTGGAATGGCTACCATTCTTTGGTGTTATTTGCGCAACCCAGCATTCAAGACAAAAGAGAAGGATTATCACGTATCTGCCGACCTCACCGGGCAGGCTAATCACCTTGGAGTTACGATCGAGGCCGATATTATCAAACAGAAATTACCTGAAAACAATGGTGGTTATCTTGCACTGAATACGAAAGAATCTGCCTACGGCAAAAATGATCCCCGCATCTATTCGGAACTTTCTTCGGATCACCCCATTGATCTTTGCCGCTACCAGGTTGCCAATTGCTACATGGGGCGTGCTGGGCTGATCAGTTCTGGTGGCGCTTCTTCGGGCGCCGGCGACCTGGCTGAAGCCGTAGTAACGGCTGTTGTCAATAAACGTGCAGGAGGCATGGGTCTTATCTCCGGTCGCAAGGCCTTTCAACGTCCGACGAAAGAAGGAGTTGAAATCCTGAATGCTGTCCAGGATGTGTACCTCGACAAAGATGTAACAATAGCGTAAGAACCATTCTTCTACCGAATTGTCATCCCATCCGATAGCTATCAGCAGATCTAAACCTGTAACGAATGTCACAGGTTTTTTTGCTTCTTTTTTTATGTAATCACCCTCGGAACTACTATTTAGCTTTTGTTGCGTCGCACTCTTCAACCACAACAATTCTATTCATCATTAAGACTTCGTTTCGCAGTAACAGAATTTCGAAGAAAGAGTTTAAATTGTAAATAATATTACAGGTTTCAATTGTTTACCACATAAACGATAAAAAATGCCAGAAACAAAAATATTATCCGAGACAAAAGAGATCGTTCAGAACAATGAAGACTACACCCTGTTTTCCTGGAGCAAGCAAAAAGGAACAAATCCAATTGCTGTAAAATATGCTGAGGGGGTTTATTTATACGATTATGATGGCAAACGTTACATCGATTTCTCGTCAGGACTTATGAATGTCAATATTGGTCACGGTAATCAACGTGTAACAGAAGCCGTGACGAAACAAATGCAGGAGGTTACTTATGTAACACCCGGTTGCGTAACAAAGGCACGGGGTGAATTAGGGAAAAAGCTGGCTGAGATCTGTCCGGGTGATTTGAATAAGGCATTTTTCACTTTATGTGGAGCATCATCAATTGAAAATGCAATTAAGTTAGCAAGACTCTATACCGGGCGGCATAAGGTCCTCACCCGTTATCAATCGTACCACGGCTCAACGAACGGAGCAATGGCGGCTAGTGGCGATCCCCGACGACTTGCGGTGGATTCGCAACAAGCGCCCAATTTTGTTCATTTCGATCTTCCTTATTTGTATCGTTGGCAGTACGGTGAAGCGGATCTGCTCAAAGACTGCGTTGCACAGCTTGAGCGTATCATTGCCTATGAGGGACCAAACAACATTGCTGCGATCCTACTGGAAGGGCAATCCGGTTCTTCCGGATGTTTCCTTTATCCGAACGGTTATTTAAAAGCTGTCAGGGAGATTTGCGCTAAGAATGGAATTCTGTTGATCATTGATGAAGTTATGAGTGGCTTTGGACGAACGGGGAAATGGTTCGGATTCCAGCACCACGATATTGTTCCAGACATGATTGTGATGGCAAAGGGACTTACTTCCGGTTACCTGCCATTCGGTTGTTTAATGGTAAGTAATCAGATCGCCGCCAAATATGATGATGCTGCGTTACCCCTGGGTCTCACCTATTCGGCCCATCCGGTATGTTGTGCCGCGGCGCTCGAAACACTGAAAATTTATGAAGACGAAAATTTAATTGAAAACGCAGCAGTCATGGGAAAATACATGGATGCTCAAATTGAAAAATTAAAACAAAAGCATCCGAGCGTTGGTGACTGGAGAAATAACGGCTTATTAGGATGTCTTGAATTGGTAAAAGATCGCAAAACAAAGGAACCAATGGCTCCGTTCAACGCAAAGCCAGACGAAATGATCGTAATGAACAAAGTAGCTGCGAAATTGAAGGAATCAGGTCTTCACACAATGATAAGATGGAGTTTCGTCTTTATCGCACCTCCCCTTTGTATTACGAAAGAACAAATTGATGAGGGGCTAACGTTGATCAGCGAAGCGATAACTATCGCTGATAAGCATGTGAATTAGAAAAAAAGTTTATTTGAGAAAATCAAATTTTTTTTCTACTAAAAAATAAGTTTATTTTTATTTCACGAACTTGATATTCTTTCTCCGGGGAAGTTTGCCACTACATTTCTGTAAAATTTTTTCCACTTTAATTTCAGGTATACACTATTACACTATGAGACCCCTTAAACTATTTTATTAAACTGACTAACTGCTTATGACCAAAGAAATACTCTTAATCGACGATGACGCAGACGAACTTGAAGTTTTCTCCGAAGCTCTGCGCTCTGTTGACAAAAACATTCAATGCAGCCAGGCCAGGGATTTGAACGAAGCCCTGGAATTCCTGACTTACAGTTCTCCTGCCTATATCTTTATAGACTATAACATGCCAAAGATCAATGGCCTTGAAGTTGTTTCTGAAATAAAGAAAATTGAGAAACTGGCAAATAGCAGGATCGTTCTGTACTCAAATCATGTAAGCGAGGAAATGAATAAGAAAGCAATGGCACTAGGTGCGTACAAATGCGTTAAAAAACCCAACATGATCAACGTGCTCATAAAAAATTTAAAAGACATTCTGAATAATAACTGATCGTGGTGCTTCACACGGGAAAATAACATTTAAAGGTAGTACACTCGGGCGTACATTCTGAAGCAATAAAACCACCGTGCAAGTCCATAATCTTTTTGCAAATAGCAAGCCCTATCCCTCCTTTCTGTTTTCCTTTTTCATGAAGGCGGTAAAACATCGTAAATATTTTTTCACCTTCCTGTGGATCAAAGCCAATCCCATTGTCAGCGATCGAAACAAGATTATAAGTGACGTCATTGAGTGCTGATGAATGCTCTATTTCGGAACCGTGTTTCATTGAATGCGTGATATCAATGACTGGATCCAATTCCTCTTTTCTGAACTTAATGGAGTTACTGATCAGGTGAAAGAAAAGCAGCGAAATCAATGAGGGATATCCTTTGACAGAAGGCAATTTCTCGGGGCGAATGATTGTGTTCTCTACTTTAATCTTTTCATCGAGGGTGGCTAAAACGATTGCCAGTATTTCATTCAGATCAACCAGGATCATCTGCTCGTCTGTGTGGATCTTTGAGAAAGAAATGATGTCATCGGTCAACAACTTCATTTTCTGAATAGCGGCCTGCGCTCTCCGGATATTTGCCTTGCCCGCATCTGATAAATTCCGCGCATCATTGTTTATAATAAACTCCATCGAATTATAGAGGTGTTTCAATGTCTCGTTATAATCGTTGGCTGCTATTGTAGTAAATGTTTTTAATTCAGAGCTTAAGGCTTCAAGTCTCCTGTTTTTTGTAAACAAAGCTGTATTCAATTGCATTATTTTTTCTTCGGCTTGCTTGGCGATGGTTCTATCCTCT
>Ga0207676_10001857_pt1 | contig 15470 bp, 14 predicted proteins | sample KBSSwiS72_FD_184307 | JGI IMG/M metagenome (GOLD analysis project Ga0207676, IMG submission 184307) | Switchgrass rhizosphere microbial communities from Kellogg Biological Station, Michigan, USA - KBS Switchgrass S7-2 (SPAdes) (version 2) | ecosystem: Host-associated > Plants > Roots >... | reverse complement strand
ACCGCTTTGCCATCGTTTACGAAAACCGGCTGCCGGTTGAATAGTCTGCGACTTTGAGGAATGAAACTGCCAGGCAAAAATCCGGGCTATGGAAACCGTGGAAAAACAAACTGCGTTTTCCCACCGTTCCCACAGCCCCTGCTGCTAACAATAAATTTAGATAAAAAGCGGTCGACCCTAAACAACCGACGATCGTTTACACAAAATATTTGACGCTACCCATTATCCATTCTTTACCGAGAGGTTCACGAGATCATGTACTGAGTCCAACGCGCCGCAACAAACTATCGAATCTGGCATCTGACCGCAGAGGATCGAATTCTGGACCAACTCGGAGCCAGACTAACCAATCATTACACTCTTTATACAACTTCTCCATCCAGTTAAAAGCCTCTTCCTTACTGTTGAGACCAATATAAATAATGGCAAAGCTATAAGGCGAAACATACTTGCGTTGAGCCATCTCAAGCAGTTCTGCGAGAGTGCTCTCCGCAGCGATTCTATCTCCTGAGAGGGCCAGAAGGTGTCCAAGCGAGCCCAGCGCCAAGTCAGAATCATTTTCCATCAGGCGCAGTTGCTCAAATTCCCGCAGACCTGCGGCGTAATTGGCTTGCCCCCTGTACGTACAACCCAAAGCATAGTGGGCCGTGCGGAAATTTGGTTCCAATTCGAGGGTCTGTCGAAGCAAACTAATCGATTCGCCGTGTTTCTTCATTAGCGAGAGAGTCGAAGCCAGATTAACTGAGATTTGGAGATCAAGCGGGTTGAGTTCTTGCGCCAATCGAAACTCAGTTAGAGCTTCTTCAAACCGTCCAAAAATGGTCAGGTAAGTGCCGTAACGTTGGTGAGGTAAGGGCGCTCCAGGATTAAGTTCCCGGGCTCGCCTCAACTCTCTTTCAGCGCCTTGCCAGTCGTGATCGTAGAACATCTTAATCAAGCCCCAAGCGCAATGAGCTTCAGCTAGAGTGTTGTCTAAGGCCACAGCCTGTGCCGCCGCCATCTTGGCTTTGGGTAAAGCCCGGTGGGGCGTTAAGTTTAGATTCGATAGACGCTGATAGGAATCGGCTAAACCGGCAAAGGCGAGCGCGTAGTTCCGATCTAAATCAATGGCTTTCTCAAAACAGCGGATACTCTCTCCCAGCGAACACTTCTCATGCTTGTTCCACAGGAATCGTCCTTTGAGATAAAGGCGGTAGGCTTCTACGTTGTCGGTATGACGTTTTGCGAGTTGCCCCTTCTGTTCGCCGGTGAGCTTTAGGCTCAATTGTTCTGAGACCGCTTTCGCAATCTCCTCCTGCACTTCAAAAACATTCGCCGTTTTTTGGTGGTACTGCTCACCCCATAGTTGCCACCCGGTTGACGTATCAACCAATTCGACCCTGATAACCAGAGAATCGCTCAACTGCAGGACCTTACCGGTAAGCAACGTTCCTACCTGGAGCTCACGCCCCACCTGTTTCGGATCAGTTTCACGGCCTTTGTAAGAAAAGACGGAACTGCTTGCCATGACGCGCAATTGCGGGAGACGAGAAAGACTGCTGATAATGCTTTCGGTAATACCATCGCTCAGGTATTCGAGAGTCTCATCGCGACTGCTATTAGTCAGTGGGAGGACGGCGATTGATTTGATCGTCCTGCATTCCCTATCCGCTTCGTTTTCATGAAGCTCATTGGGACTCCTGACGTTTGGGTCAAGTGTGAGATCTGGCGATCGATTCACAATCGCAAGAAAGCGGTATCCTCGCCTGGGAACCGTCTCAATATAAGTTTTGCCAACACGATTCTTGCCCAAAACTTTGCGTAATTTAAAGATGTTTTGGGCGATATTTGCTTCATCGACATAAGTATTGGGCCAGAGTGCGCTGATTAACTCCTCCTTTTCTACGATATGGCCGGCTTTTTCGACCAGCATGAGGAGAGTCGCAAATACTTTCGGTGTCAATGACACAGGCTTGCTCCCGCGTAAAAGCACACGCTCTTTTACGTCTAAGAGGAACGGTCCAAAGGTGAAAGTGTCGTTCTTTGCTTCAATCATCTTCAATCTGAGTGAGAAGACTGTTTTGATAATTAGAAAATAACTAATTGAGAGGCCGCTAAAGACTTCCCCGCAATCACCGAATATGATCTTGTGCGTTTTTGAAAGCGAGAGGTGACTGGGTGAGTCTATTTAAAATTCTCTCGAAGATTGTAGTGCGATGTGAGTGCCAGCGCAAATAGCGCTCACGACGTCGCCGTGAGATGTTTGCGCTCCCGCGCCCGCTTTCGACTCTGGAGGATTTCTCAAAATGAAAAAACTGTTCTTCACTCTTCTACTTGTTATGACTCTAGCTGTTTCTACACCAGCGGGCGTACTGCTTAGTGACTTGAACCCACCTACTAACGGTCCGTGTCAGAGCGGGCCCCCGCCGGATGGAGAATGTGGCGACACGCAGACTACAGAAGAGTCAGAGCCGGGTGAGATCGCCACGCCGGGGTTCAAAACAATCATAGTCCTAACGATCCTTGACCTGATTCGCTAGGGATTCGTTGTACTACTTTTCTATTAGAAATGTTGCGGGTCGTGGCTTTCGTTCAGGCTCCAAAGCATCGCCCCGCTAATTCCCCTATTCTCATAACCTCAACTTCAAAGGAGTCTCACATGTCTACAAGCCCTAACGGAGCCGACATCATCATCAAAGGTGGCTCAGTTGAGATCCAATTCAACGAGCAGACCCTTTCAGTGAAGGGGGGCCAATACCGCAACAAAGACAGAATGATTGCGGCCGCAACTCAAGAGCCTAGGAGTGGAAGGCAAGGAGTTTCACGAGCGGAAAGGTCATCCTCCGCAACACAACAACACAACTGCTGATCATCGTCGCGTTGTCATCATCTGTGACGGTTTGCCGGGCTTACTTCACACAGATCCGATGCACGCAATGTGAGCCCTCAGACACGGAGAACAAAATGATAAAGAACTTCACTCGCCTTTTCCTTTACCTAATCTTGCTTACGATTATCGTAGCTACCTCTACACTCCATGCCGGTGCACAAACAGGACCAATAATTGTGCAGCCTACCGCTATCTATAGGTTTCAAATTTCCTACTGGGATGGTGGTCACCTTCTAACGACCAACTTTCAGGAGGGCTCGGCTAACGGTTACACCTTCGATCCATTCAACCTTCCTTCTTTTGACGGTATGGGTATATACGTACCGCCGCCGGGCTACACTGCTGACCCATCCACAGGCCTTGTGCCTTTGCACCGCTGGAGAGTTATTCAGAACGGATGGCGCGTTTACTTCTACTACTCCACATATTTCGCCGACCATGGAAGTGACTACCATTACGAGGGCATCATGGGCTGGGTGTTTACGCCGAGTACAGGATCAATCTTGAATTCCGGCCCACTACACCCATTATCCATCTGGTACAGTACGGACCTCGGCTTCTGGAACGGATATGGTACCTTTCCCGGCGACCCTGTAGAACAGCCACCCAATAGGCCTGGCAAGACCATCTACTTCCCGCAAGGTCTTATCGCGGCTCTCCCGCCAACGTGCGTAGACCCTCAGTTTCCACAACCTCCGGTAGGTGGCGGCGTTTGCCTGTATGGCAAGCTGTTCAATCCTCCTCCGCCGCCTCCCGTGTCAACATGCAATGTGACTCAGTTCATCAAAAACCGGTGTTACCAACTTGGCCGCTACTGGGACGATGACACATGTTCGTGTCAGTATCAGTATTAGATACTATGTAGGTAAAGGGGTGAGGTCCACGCCCCTTATCTTCACGTCCGAAACGAAAGCGACAGGGTCAGATTAATAACCCAAGGATCGAAATCCGTCTTGCTGGTACTAGAGAGCATCCTGTAACTGCTGCAACACGCGAGCATCCCTGGCGCTGGCTTCAAAAACAAGTTGAGCGCGGTAGGACTGCCAGTTACCCGACAGCCCCGCACAGATCCCGGCGTGCGGTTTTCCCGCACCGGGCTCTTCGTGAATACTCGCTTCCGCAGCAAAGGCTAAGAAGCTTGTTTGCTATCCCCAACAGTGAGGTTTGCACTGCTATCCGTTCCTTCATGCTCGGTCAGTGTTCCCTTTGTTGGCTACGGATCACGTCAGCCCCTTCCCCTTGTAAACGGTTCTCCCGCTCGCTGAGTACTATGAGCTGATCTAACTCCCAACTCCTCTTCAGTTCACCTAGTTTGTCGGCTCGCTTACCTCTTGCAATCGAGGAACGAGTTGGGCCTCCCAAGTTCTCTGGTGTTTCTCTTCACACATGCGCTTGAGCGTTTGGGGACCTCGACGTCCGCGCGTTACGAGGACGTCTGCGGCATCTACTTGATCACCCGACTGCACGTCGTAGAGTCTGACGATTTCTGCGTTAATTGGATAGGACTCACCATCGCTGAAGCGAATGCTGTCGAAAGAAAGGGACATTAGCGTCAAGCCCTTAAACTGCTGCGATGGTGCAATAGAATCGACGTGGCCCAAAATCATCGCCAGGTTGAACGGTCCTGGATCCGCGACGGTCGCCGTAAACCTGTCCCCAACGCGGGACGACTTGATCGACAAAGTTCTATCGAGGCGGATACGCATTTCGTAGCCACCATGGTCCACGTTTTCGGTTGTGAAAGCCCGGGCGGGAATTTGCGAGATCGCAAACGCTCAGAATCGATAGTATTCCTGCGATGGTGGTGCGGATGTTGTCGGATTTGGTGCAGCTAATCATCAGTTCTCGCCGAAGTGGGGTGATCCGAAACAGTAAAGGCCGATCTAGTCGGCCTTTGGTCTTTTTGGTGGGTGAACTTCTTTTGCGCCCTTTGTAGCTAACTAAGGTTTTCGTGGCTTCGGCGCGGGCGCTGACGGTGTCTCGTTCGGCGTGGCATCCATCTGCTCGCGACGTTGATTCAGCTTAGCCCGCAACAGATCCACCTCCGAGTCAGCATTCGCAACCGCGACTTCCAGTCGCGACCGGCTGTTCTCCGCCAGTTTCATCTGCGCCTGGACTCTCGACCGCTCACCTTCGAGCTGTTTCTTGCGCGCGTCGCGGGCTGCCTCAGGATGAGTGCTCCCGTAACCAGCCGTCGCGCTTTCAATATTCTCGGGTCTCAATGCCAGCTCAATCTGTTCCAACTTCGCTTCGAAATCGGCGATCTTGCCTTGAACATCCATTAACTGGGAGCGCAACTGTTCGGCGCGCTGTTCAGCACGAGTCAAACGCTCCATGTCGAGCTGATAACGATCGTCATCCTGCATCCGCTGCAAACGATCGTTAAGTTTGTTGACCTGGTTGGAGAGCGTGTGGATCGTCTGCTGCATCTGCTCCTGTTCGCCGGTTTCAGGGTTGATGACTTTGGGTTTCGAGCCTGGCACCGTTTCCGAGGATTCCGTAGCCGGAGTAGGCTCCTTGTTGGCGTCAGCCGTACTAATAATCTTCACGTCGCCGGTCGCACTCTTCTCTGTTTCAGCCGGCGCCGCGATGGGCGGATTGGTGATAACGGGCTTGGCTACCGTGGGCGCTGCTCTACGACGCGTTTTCCGCTTCTTTTTGGTCTGCGCCTCTCCTTCAATCATGCAGAAGGTGAGAATGAGGCAAATACCAATGACGACTCGGCTGTAACTTTTTAGGCGATTGCGCATCGGCAGGCTCCTTTTCCTAGCTCCAAGATACCGCTCTATCCGAGATGCCAGCAAGTTCCCGGCAGATGCTTGCCTTGCACGCTGTGTTCCCTGCGTGTGTTCCAAAAATCTTAAGCCCGGCGCGCAACAACTTCATAGAGCGCGTTTTTAAAGAATACACGCTTCAAACGATCGCCTGCATGCCGGGCGGGCCGCCGGCGCGCCCGCGCCTGCGTTTCGTCGATGTTACTACCGGCGCTGAGAATCTCGAGGGGCAGGTTCTGAAACAGATGTTCAGCAGCTTTCGGCGTCAAATGAGTTGTGTGGTCGGCAAAGGGACCGATCTCGTAAGGCACACCAGCCGCTCTCCAGCCTGTATGAATACAGGCGGCAACCGAATAAACACGATGATGCACGTTGACCGTGAAATAAAGTAAACCGCCAGGAACCAGAATCCGCGTGAGCTCAGCAATGATTCGCTGCGGCGATTCGGCATGATCGACGACGTTATCGCAGAGCACCACATCGAAACTCCGATCCGCAAATGGTAACGACTCACCAACCGCCGCCACTGTCGGCGCGCATCTTTGCCAATGCGAAAACAGACTTCCATAACTGACCGCCAGCGGATCGACACCAATTCCACGCGGCGACCCAAAATAAAAAATCAGCCCGTGTGCTCCACTTCCCACTTCAATCACACGAGCATCCGTCTCAATCGTCTGAAACGTCTCCAGCAATTCGCGCACACGCGCGGACGATCGCTTCATCGCCGCAATCACTTCCTCTTCGTGTCCGCGAACGTGCTGCGCCTTACGTTGCTGGTAGGCGAGTTGACGCTCAAGCGCCCTCCGAGCAAGTTTTTGCCGGGTCTTTTCCCTCCAACTCATTTTGCGGCTTTTGTGCCTTTTTGTGGCTAAACTAAAAAGGCTGAACTTTGAAACTAATATCCGCCCCGGTGGCCCCACTCGTCAGCGCCTCAACACGTATCACCTGGGCTCCTGCTTCGGCGTACTCACGCACGTTGGCCGGCGTGATCTTTCCGCTACATTCGATACCGACCAAACTCGACAACTCCCGCGCCTTCGCAGCCAGTTGAGCAAACCGCGTTACGTCGAGTCCGTCAACCACGATCACGTCAGCGCCCGCCTCAATCGCGTCTTTCACTTCGTTCTCACTCGATACTTCAACCGCCACCTTGTGCAGATAACCGAGCTTCTCTTTCGCCGTCTTCACCGCGCCCGTTACGCCACCAATGATCGAAATGTGATTCGACGTCACTACCACGCCGTCGTCCAACCCGAACCGGCTGTTGTTTCCACCGCCCAGCTCGACCGCGTATCGTTCCAACAAACGTAATCCGGGGGTCGTCGCGCGCGTGTCCGCAATCAAAGCGCCGGTGCCTTCCACTGCCGATACGTATTTGTTTGTAAGCGTGGCGATGCCGGAGAGTCGCTGCAGGAAGTTGAGCGCCACTCGCTCCGCAGAGATCAGGACGTCAGCAAAACCAACCATCCGCGCAATCACCTTGCCTGCCTCGACTGCTTCACCGTCGGAAACAAACGCTTCGATTTGTTGCTGCGAATCGAGCGTTAGAAAAACTTCCTCCGCCGCTTCGAGACCCGCGACGATCATGTTCTCGCCGGCGACAAAGCGAGCGCGAGCACGCGTGTTGCGCACGATGATCGACTGCGTGGTGATGTCGCCGCGTCCGAGATCCTCACGCAGATAGAAACCGATTTGGGAATACAGCGCGCCTTCGTCGATCCAGTTCATTGGAGGTTCTCGATTGTCTGCTGAAGTTGAGACGTCTGTTGTGCGATGGCGGCGATTCGGTCGCGCACTTCACTGACGCGCTCAGCCGGTGCGCGCGCTGCGAAATTCGGATTGCTGAGTTGAGCTGCCAACTTCGCGGCTTCCGCCTGTAGTTTCTCCTGCTCGCGCTGTAAACGCCGGCGCTCCTGTTCGAAATCGATCAAACCTTCAAGCGGCACGGCGAGTTCAGCGCCACCCGCCAGAACTGCGCGCGCAGAGGCCTTCGGTGCGTTGAGACTATCGCCGATCGAAACTTCCGACGCACGGACCAGACGCGCGATCTGTTCGCGAGCTGATTCAAAAACACGACGTAGTTTTTCGTCCGGCGAGGCCACTACAAGCGGAATGCGCTCGGCTGGTTTGATATTCATCTCAGAACGAATATTTCGCACACGCGAAATCAGCTCGATGATCGCGTCCATCTCTGACTCGACGGTCTCGTCGATCAACTCAGCTTTGCCTTCCTGATAAGCCGTCAACATCACCGTCGGCTCCGCGCCTTCATAGTCTGCGTGCAAACGCTTATCACCCGGCAGGCGTTGCCACAACTCTTCGGTGATGTAAGGCATGAAAGGATGCAGCAAACGCAACGCTTGTTCGAGCACGGTCAGCAATCGCGTGCGAGCCTCAGCGCGCGTGGCGCTTTCCTGCTCTGCAGTTACGTCTGACTTCGCGAGTTCGATGTACCAATCGCAGAAGTCGTCCCAAAAGAAGTGATACAAACTCTGCACTGCGCCATGGAACTCGTAACTGTCGATTGCTGCATTTAGTTCGCGCGCGGTTTTGTTGAGTCGCGAAACGATCCAGCGGTCGTGTAGCGCAGTGCTCTGCTCGAGTGTTTCGGGTGTTACTTCCGCGCCTTCCGAGTTGAGCAGACAAAACCGCGCCGCGTTCCAGATCTTGTTGGCAAAGTTTCGATACGACTCAACCTGCTTCTCGTTCCAACGGATGTCTGTGCTGCCAACCTGGGCCAGCGTGAGCCGCGTCGCATCGACGCCGAACTTGTCGAACACGTCCATCGGATCGACGCCGTTCATCTTCGTCTTCGACATGCGTTGGCCCTGCGCGTCGAGGATCGTTCCCGTGATGAAGACATCCGCGAACGGCTCGTTGCCTACGAACTTCATTCCCATCATCACCATGCGCGATACCCACAGAAAGATGATGTCGCGCGCCGTGACCAGCACCGATGTCGGATAAAACGTTTTTAGATCGACAGTCTCCGCAGGCCAACCGAGCGTCGAAAACGGCCAAAGCGCTGAAGAGAACCACGTGTCGAGCACGTCCGGGTCCTGCGTGAGTTCGTTCGTGCCGGCTTTATCGCGTGCTTCTGCTTCGGATCTGGCGACGACGACTTGTCCGTCGGGCGTGTACCACGCAGGAATCTGATGACCCCACCAGAGTTGTCGCGAGATGGTCCAATCGCGGAGGTTCTCGAGCCAATCGACGTAGATCTTCTTGTACGTTTCGGGAACGAAGCGCGGTTTCTGTTCGCGAGCCATCAGAGCGAGCGCGAGATCGCGCAGTTGGTCCATCTTCATAAACCACTGCGTCGAAATCAAAGGTTCAATTACCGTCTTGCATCGCTCGCACTTCGAGATCGAGAACTCGTAGTCGACGACTTTCTCGAGCAGCCCAAGGGCTTCGAAGCCGGCGACGACTTTGTCGCGCGCTTTGTAACGATCGAGTCCGTCAAACTCCGCGCCGGCATCCGCGGTCATCTTCGCAAACTGATCGATCACGACCACCTGCTGAAGGTTATGACGCAGGCCCATCTCGTAATCGTTTGGATCGTGTGCGGGCGTGATCTTTACCGCGCCGGTGCCAAACTGCGGATCGACGTACTCGTCGGCAATGATCGGAATCTCACGATCCGTGAGTGGCAAAAGCAGAGTTTGGCCGACGAGTTCGCGATACCGTTCGTCGTTTGGATTAACGGCAACGGCAGTATCGCCGAGCATTGTTTCGGGCCGGGTGGTGGCGACAGTCACCTTCGCGTCGCTATTTTTAATTGGATACTGGAGATAATAGAGTTTTCCGGCTTGCGGTAGCTTTTCGACTTCGAGATCCGAGAGCACGGTTTGATCCTGCGGGCACCAGTTCACGATCCGGTTGCCACGATAGATCATCCCCGCGTCATACAGCCGCACGAACACGTCACGCACGACACGCGAGAGATCCTCGTTCATCGTAAACTTCTCACGCGACCAGTCCACCGATGCTCCCAGGCGCCGCATCTGCACCGTGATCTGTCCGCCTGATTCCTGCTTCCATTGCCAAACGCGCTCGACAAACTTTTCGCGTCCGAGGTCGTGCCGCGACTTCCCTTCCTTCTTCAGTGCCCGCGAAACCATCAACTGGGTTGAGATCCCGGCGTGGTCCATACCCGGCAACCAAAGCGTGCGATAGCCACGCATGCGTTTGTGCCGCGTCATCACGTCCATCAGTGTGTGCTGGAGGGCGTGGCCCATGTGCAACGAGCCTGTGACGTTGGGCGGCGGGATGACGATGCTGAACACGGGCGCGTTCGGATTCTTATTTATCTCCGGGGCGAAAAACCCATTCCGCTCCCACCGTTCGTAGTGGTGCTGTTCGGCCTCTTTAGGATCGTATTGTTTGGGGATCTCCATGCGTACTCTATGCTTTGTCTTGGGCTCAAAACGAAAAGGTAGAGTCTACGCCAGACGATGCGGAAAGTTCAAAACCTTGGCAGTAGCCACAAAAAGGCACAAAAGGCACAAAATGAAGAAGCCTTTGAGCTTGCTTCAGAGTTTTGTGCCTTTTGTGCCTTTTTCTGACTCTACTTCGCTTGCCGTTCTTCTAACTGTCGTTTGATTAACAGTTCGGCGAGGTCCGGCACCACTTCCCACGCAATCTCGCGAATCACTTTGTCTGACATCAACTCAACCGCGCGGCGGGCGATCGCGTCGATCATTTCCGGCGAGAGTTGATCGGCGCTGATGGATGGCGCAGCAGCGACAACGGGCGCCGGCGCTAGAGTCACCGGCTCGGGCTGCGGTTCATATACTTCGACTTCGCGCACTTCCGACACCACCGGTACTTCCTGCGTGTCAGCAAACGATGAATGAATCTCAGGTTGATAACTCGACTCATACGCACCCACGGCCGCCGCTGCTTCCTTCACTTGCGGCTCGACAAATGTGCGCATCGGTGTTGCGGCATACGCCGGCTCCGCGGCTTCACTCGGCTCCTCATCGAGGTCCAAAACAAAATCATCGTCCGGAGCACTGGCGCGCACTGGTTCGTATTCACCCAGATCTAACAGCACATCCGAATCGCTTGGGGAATCGTTGCGTGTTTCCGTCGTCATGGTTTCTTCGCGTGGTAACGATTCCGTTGCGGCCACCGGCCGTTCCACCTTGTCTCCGTATTCTTTGATCGCATCGTCGAGCGGCAGCGTGTCTGCCGTGGTCACTTCCAACTCGTAGGTGTCCATCAGCTCGTCTTCCTCGGGCTCTTCGACCTTCGGAAGTTCGGCAGTTGGACGCTCTTTTTCGACGGCAGGCGGGCTTGTTACCAGGGCGCCCACCCTGTCGATAAGTCGTCGAATCGATTGAAAAGGTTTAGTCAAGATGTCATCCGCGCCAACTCTGCGCGCCTCCGCTTCGTCGAACGGCTCAAAGGAGCCCACGAGCAGCACCACGGGAATGTGTTTCAGCTTCTCGTTTGTTTTGACGTATTCGCAGACCTGGTAGCCATTCGGGGAGGGCATGAAAACGTCTGCGAGAATTATGTCGGGTTCAACCTCCAGGAGCTGATCAATGGCCTCTCGACCACTTCCGACCGCCACGACTCGGACTCCTTCGTCAGCGAACGTAAGGTCGATAACTTTCTGAATGGTGGCCGAATCGTCGGCAAGTAGGAGTTTGCGTCCAGCTAGCAAAGCCAATCCCTTTAGCTGAAGTGCACCATCGGCGGGGCCAAGTGCGTATGCACGGATGGCGCTGGCATGTAGTACGAAGCGGGCCTCAGGAGACCCGAAAAGAACCTAACACCCACGGTAAGCGGCAGTCAAGAGTTTGTTTTAGGCTGGATCAGGCCCCGGCCTGGCCGGACAGGTATTTCCCAGCGGTTCAGACAGGTCAGTTCTAGTTCAGGCGAGATCGCCAGTCTCATAAAACCGGGCAGCTTCCGTCATCTCTTCCTCTGCTGGCGAGAGGAAACGGTATGGAATCACTTGAGGCGGTTACGGACTCGAGTCATCACTTCGTCGCCGTCATGGGCCTGGATCTCGCCTCTGCGATAGGCTTGATAACGGCGTTGAGACTCTTCCACCCACAACTGCTCAACATTCGTATCAGGTGATGCGTCTAGTCCCTCAATGAGGATGCGGGCCAGCGTCGCTTTCTCGTGCGCGGTGAGGAGACGCGATTTCTTCATCAGTTCTTCGAGGAGTTCACTCATAGGAACGCATTATAGCGCGGGATCTGAAGAGAGCCACAAGGTATAATCTCTCCGTACACACGCAGAAGGATCGACAACCCATGAAAAGACATCTGTTTATCTCAGCGAGACTACTTGTTTACACGATGCTCGTATTGGCGGTTTGCCAAAGCCTCGCGGTGGCGCAGGACCATGCGGCGAGGGTGCAGGAGGTGCTCAAGCTGGCGAATGAGTATGGGCAGTTTAATGGGTCGGCGCTGGTGGCGGAGAATGGGAAAGTCATCTATAACGGCGGGTTCGGATTGGCGAATGTCGAGTGGGGCATTCCGAATACGCCGGACACGAAGTTTCGTCTCGGCTCGATCACTAAGCAGTTTACGGCGACTGTGATTCTTCAACTCGTCGAGCAAGGAAAGATCAAGCTGGATGGAAAACTGTCGGATTACTTGCCCGAGTACCGAAAAGACACCGGCGACAAGGTGACGATTCATCACCTGCTCACGCATACATCCGGCATTCCGAGTTACACCAACCAGCCTGGCTTCCTGGAAAACGTCAGCCGAAATCCTTACAAAGTCGACGAGTTTGTAAAGAAGTATGCGAGCGGTGATCTCGAGTTCGAACCGGGCTCGAAGTATTCATACAACAACTCCGGCTACTTTCTTCTCGGTGCCATCATCGAACGCGTAACCGGTAAGCCGTACGAACAGGTGTTGAAACAAAACATCTTCGATCCGGTCGGCATGAAGAACACCGGCTACGATCATCACAACACGATCATTCTCAAACGCGCTTCCGGCTACACCAAGACGCCCGTGTTGTCCAACGCAGCTTTCCTCGACATGTCGATCCCGTACGCGGCCGGTTCACTCTACTCCACCGTCGAAGATCTCTATCTCTGGGACCAGGCGCTCTACACCGACAAGCTGCTCTCCGCCGCGTCGAAAGAGTTGATGTACAAACCCTTCCTCCAGAACTACGCCTACGGATGGGTGGTTCGCAATGCTTCCTTCAAACAAAACAACAACGACATTCAGATGATCGCACACAATGGCGGCATCAACGGCTTCACCACCACGATCGTCCGTTTTCCCAAAGAGAAAAATCTGATCGTGATGCTGGACAACACCGGTTCCGGGTATCTCGATCGATTAAGCGAGTCGATCGCAAAAATCCTTTATAGCCAACCGTACGAGCAACCGAAGATCTCGATTGTCGCCCCTCTGGAAAAACTCATCAACGAAGAGGGCATCCAAAAAGCCATCGCGGCATATCGCGATCTGAAAGCAAAACAATCAGCCACCAATGACTTCTCGGAGCCGGAGTTGAATCGACTCGGCTACCAATTATTGCGCACCGGCAAAGTCAAAGAGGCGATTGAAATCTTCAAGCTCAATGTCGAAGCCTATCCAAAGGCCTTCAACACTTACGATAGTCTCGCCGAGGCATACCTCGCCGACAACCAGCGCGAGCTGGCGATTCAAAACTACAAGAAGTCACTGGAGTTGGACGCGAATAACACCAGTGCGGTTGAAGCATTGAAGCGACTGGAGAAGCCGGCAGTCGTAGTTGATGCGAAAGTACTCGAGACGTACGTGGGTGAGTATGAAGTTGGGCCAAGCTTTTTGCTGCGTGTTTTCCGTTCCGGCGACAAGTTGATGACGCAAGCAACCGGCCAACCCGAGTTTGAAATTTTTCCGGAGTCAGAGACGGTGTTTGCGCCACGCGCATTTCCGGCGAAGTTGACGTTTGAGAAGGACGCAGATGGGAAAGTGAATACGATAAAGATCGATCAGAACGGACGCATAACGGTAGGCAAGCGGATCCGCTGATTAACGCGGATTGAAGACGGATTACGGACTGGAGAAGACAATATCGTCAGGAGTGTTGGGTTTGCCGTCGGGGCCAAGCGAGCGAAGTGAGTAATGATCCTGCTGGCCTTCGTATTGATACGGACGATGCCACGGGTCAACACGGATCACGCGCGCCAGATAGCGCGGACTCAGGTGATCGATCAGCACTGATTCTTTATCTGAAACGACGAAGTGGCCACGTTCGCGACGAAAGTCGCCCAGGGCTTTCGCGATCGTTGAGAGATCGGCGCCAGCCGCGGAACGTTTGATTTGATCGATCGCCGCCGGCAGGTTAGTAACGTTCACCCAATCACGAGCGCCGCTCTTCAATTCAGTCACGCGCCATACCTTTGCCTCTCGCGCCAAACGAAACTCAACCTGAACCAGCGCCGTAACGAGCGCCGACTCCGCTCCGATCGGTAAGCCTGGTGAGACTTCCTTGATCCTTACGTCATCAGATGGAAGTGCAATACCCAACAATGCAGCTACAAGACAACGCGCGCGCCGCGTCGTGAGCTCTGTCTCCGGCTTAATGCGCCCGAACTGCGACTGCGCGTCACACTCTCCGGCCGGCAACTCAGCATGAACCGCTTGCGCGATCACTTCCAACTGTTCCCAACGATCCTGTCCCGTCCTGATCTCGCGTAACTCCCAGTGACCTTCGTGCAACCGCAGACGAAACACCGCCTCGATCTCCGCGCTGACGTCGGCACTGTCAGCACTGCCCGATCTCACCGACCCAACCCGCACTGCGTCACCAGGCAGCGACCAGCCCGCCATTGATTGAATAGCTTTTCGAGCTTGTTTTTGACTGAGGTCGGCGCGCGCGTCAACTGCACTTACAATCGCGACGACGAAAGCAACGGTCAGGAAGGTGGCGTCTCGTCTCATATTCACGAGCGTAGTTATTCAGCAGTCTTCTTTCCAGTCAACATCTGCAACATGATTTGCAGTTGCGCAGTCGTGAAAGGCTTCGGCAAGAACACGATTGCGCCCGCAGAGAAGCTGTCAGAAGAGAGTTTTGGATCCTGTTCGGCCGTCATCATCATCACCGGAATCCGCTTCAAGCGCTCCTCTGATTTCATGTAACGCACCAGTTCGGGACCGGAGATGTGCGGCATGATGACGTCGAGGATCGCTGCCGTAAAGTCAGCGTCACCCTGCAAGATCTTGTAAGCCTCGCGTCCATCGCGCGCGGTCACGACGTGATAGTTTTCTTTTTCGAGAATCGTGGCTATCAGGCGCAGGATCGCCGGGTCGTCATCGGCCACCAGCATGCGGCGGTTTTCAGTTGTACTCGTAAGGTTGTCGTTATTTTCCATGTGAGTGTTTCTTTCGTCGTCTTAGACTTCCACTGCGCGGCCACTCTCGCCCGCTTGTGTAGAAAGCTCTGCGGCGAGTTTTATCGCAGCGACCATGCTTGAATGTTCCGCCAGCCCTTTGCCGGCGATGTCGAAAGCGGTGCCGTGATCGACCGAGGTCCGGATGAAAGGCAATCCGAGCGTAACGTTAACGGCCTCGCCAAACGACAAACACTTTACCGGAATCATCGCCTGATCGTGATAACACGCGATCACCGCGTCAAATTCCCCACGCGAAGCACGCAGAAAGACAGTATCAGCGGAATATGGTCCCTGCACATTAATATCTTCGTCGCGGCGCGACGCTTCAATCGCCGGCATAATCTCCGAAGCTTCTTCAACACCAAACAGTCCACCTTCAGCTCCGTGCGGATTCAGTGCCGCGACCGCCAGACGCGGGCGCTCGATGCCCCAACGCTGAAGTTCACGATGCGTGAGA
>Ga0207676_10001852_pt1 | contig 15481 bp, 9 predicted proteins | sample KBSSwiS72_FD_184307 | JGI IMG/M metagenome (GOLD analysis project Ga0207676, IMG submission 184307) | Switchgrass rhizosphere microbial communities from Kellogg Biological Station, Michigan, USA - KBS Switchgrass S7-2 (SPAdes) (version 2) | ecosystem: Host-associated > Plants > Roots >... | reverse complement strand
TTGCGCGATCTTACGAACCAGCGGGCTGGATTTCGTGCGCCGCAGTTCTTCGGCAGTGGCAATGTTGCCGTCCTGTTTCGGCTGACTCTCGACCGGGGGCGGTGGCGGAGGTGGTGCGGGTTTCGTCTGAACCTGAGGTGGCGGTGGAGGTGGCGGCGGTGGAGCGGCTTGCTGTGGCGGCGCGGGTGGTGGTGGCGGAGGTGCGGGCGCTTCAGCTTCAGTTGCGGCTGATGCTTCCGCGACAGTTTTTGCCGCCGGCGGTGCTGCCGCTGAAGCCCCATCACCATCAAGCACTGCCACTACCGTGTTAACTTCGACAGTGTCGCCCTCTTTGAACCTGACTTCCGTCAATGTTCCCGCGGCCGGCGAGGGAATCTCTGCGTCAACCTTGTCTGTCGAGATCTCAAACAGCGGTTCGTCCCGCTCGACACGTTCTCCCACTTGCTTCAGCCACTTTGTAATCGTTCCCTCCGCAATGGACTCACCCATTTGCGGCATCACCACTTCAGTGCTCATCTCTTCTCCCAATCATTAGCCACGGATTTCACGGATAAACACAGATCAGATCCGGGTTTCATCCGTGTAATCCGTGGCTTTAATAAGCTGCCAGCTTGCGTGCAGCGTCGACTACGTCTTTCGTTTGCGGCAAATAATAATCTTCCATTGGCGGCGAATACGGCACCGGCGTGTCGATCGATGCAATGCGGATCACCGGCGCGTCCAACCATTCAAATGCTTCTTCGGCAAGCATCGCTGCGATCTCGCCGCCGATGCCTCCGGTGCGCGACGCTTCGTGCAACACGATGGCTTTGCTTGTCTTCTTCACGCTTGCTAGTAGGGAAAGTTTATCGAGCGGCGCAAGCGTTCTCAGGTCGATGACTTCGACGTCCAGTCCTTCTTTCTCGAGCTCTTCGGCCGCGTCGAGCGCAGTCAGGACCATCGCTCCAAAAGTGATGATCGTTAGATCACGACCGGCGCGTGCGACGCGTGCTTTGCCGATCTCGACGATGTAATCGTCCGACGGCAATTCTTCGCGCAAACGCGGCAAGCGATAAAGCTTCTTGTGTTCGAAATACAGTACCGGATCAGGATCGCGAATCGCTGCCTTAATCAAGCCCTTCGCGTCGTAAGCAGTCGAAGGCTCCACGATCTTCAATCCCGCCGTGTTCAGGAAAAATGATTCGGCGTTGAGCGAGTGAAACGGACCCGTTCGCGTGCCCGAGCCACATGGACCACGAAACACCGCCGGTATTGCTTTGCCCCAGCGATAACGACACTTCGCAGCGTAGTTCGTCAGCAGATCGAAGCCGGCGGAAATGAAATCGATAAACTGAAACTCAGCGACAGGTCGCATCCCCATCAATGCCGCGCCACACGCCGCGCCAACAATCGCGCCTTCCGAGATCGGCGTGTCGATCACTCGTTCTTTGCCAAACTGATCGATCAATCCGTCAGTGACTTTGAACGCGCCGCCGTAAACGCCGACGTCTTCGCCAATCACGAATAGAGTCGGATCGCGCTCCATCTCTTCCCAGATCCCCTGGCGGATCGCCTCGACCATCGTGGCCTGCCCGCCACGCTCCGGGCGTGGGGATTTGTGTTCTTTTTTGACGGCTGTTGACATCGTTAAATACTCAGGCTGACTTGTCTAATGTACGCAGTGGGATTACCCGGAGACTTCGGGTTCAAAAGGAGCTTTTGCCGTTTTGGATCTATGAAGGCATCCAGGCTTTCCAGCGGATAAGCACCTAACAAGACCTCAGATGTCGTAGGCAATACAACAGCGGTGATAATTGTGCTCCGCCCCTCGAAACTAACCTCAACAGGACCAACGATCTCTACTTCCAATAAGGTCTCGTCTGCTAATCTCACAGGCTGTTTGCCAAGAACCCGCAAGTTAAGTCGCCGCTGAACCTCCTCATTGAGGACGAGATCCCAGGCGCCGCTGTCGACTAGCGCTTTTGTTGTGACTCTTCTTATCTCGTCCTCCGGTAAAAGACCGCGATAATTCATTTCCACATCGCCATGGTTTGTTAGCTCAATTTCGGCATGTACATATCCCATTCCTCTTCCTCCGGTAAGTGAGGTACCAGTGGTACGTCGGTAATTGTAGTTTGCTGGTTTCAGAGTCATTTACCCCTCCAGTACTTTCGGACGGAACGCCGGCGGTACGATGTTGTTGTCAAACACTCCGTACGCCGCCTGCTCGCCTTCGGGCATCGGTGAAGATTCAGCCCAGGCGCACTCTTCGTCAATCTCGCGGAGAACGTCCGCCACGATCTCCTCGAGCTTCTCTTTTGTTGCCAAATTACATTCGAGCAAATAGCGCTCGTAACGATCTATGGGATCGTTGTTCTTCTCCCACCACTCGATCTCTTCCGCCGCGACATAGCGTTGATCGTCGTGTTCCGCGTGGCCCTTGCGACGATAAGTCTTGGCTTCGATCAGCACTGCGCCGCCACCGCGTCGCGCATAGTCCGCCGCTTGCTTCATAACTTCATAACAAGCCACGACGTCGTTGCCGTCGACGATGTGCGCCGGAATACCGTAGCCCGCGGCTTTCTCTGCCAGATCCCGCACTGCTGTTTGCAGACTGGTCGGTGTCGAATAAGCGTAGCGGTTGTGTTCGGCGACAACAATCAACGGCAGTCGCTGCACGGCGGCGAAGTTGAGTCCTTCGTGAAACGCGCCCGTGCTCATGCCGCCGTCGCCGATATAAGCCACACCCACAAACTTCTTCTTCTGCAACCGCGCGCCAACGAGGATGCCGGTCATCACCGGGATCATGTCGCCAAGATGCGAGATTGGGCCAATGAAGCCCTTCTCCATATCGCCAAAGTGAACGTTGAGATCCTTGCCGCCGGATGGTCCCCAAGCCTTGGCCATGTACTGCGCGAAAATGTCGCGCGGCTTGATGCCTTTAACCAGGATCGCACCGAGATCTCTGATCAAAGGCGTAAGAAAATCCTGTGGCTGGAGAGCGTAGGCTGTGCCGACCGCAGTAGCTTCCTGGCCCAATGAGCGAAACACGCCACCCACGACTTTCGTCTGCCGGTAGAGGTTCACCAAACGCTCTTCAACCAGGCGCGTGAGCTTCAAATAGCGGTAAAGCTCGAGATGCTGCTCGGGTTTGAGCGTGGTTTCAGTGGTACAGCTTAGCGGCTTGTCGTCCTGCGCTTTGCGTGGCGCGTACCTGGTGCTTATGCGCATTTGAAAACGAGGACGCGGCGGTCGCCGGCGTCGACGATTATCAGTTTTATCGGGTTGATCCATGTCTTAAATGTGTACCGCCAGATCGTGAACGCCTTCGGCGGCTTCCATCACGGCTTCGGAGATCGTCGGGTGCGCGTGCATCGTGCGGCCCAGCTCGTCGGCGGTTGTTTCGAGTTGCATCGCCACGCAAGCCTCAGCGATCAACTCAGTCGCATGTGGACCGATAATGTGTACGCCCAGTACCTCGTCGTACTTCTTCTCGCTGACGACTTTTACGAAACCTTCTTCCTCGCCAATAATGCGGGCCTTGCCTGACGCCGAGAACGGAAACTTGCCGACCTTCACGTCGTAGCCGAGTTCTTTGGCTTTTGCTTCAGTCAAACCGACTGAAGCGACTTCCGGATCGCAGTAGGTGCAGTTGGGAACAAGGCGCAGGTTGATCGGACGCACGTCCTTCTTTCCGGCGAGGTGCTCGACCGCGACGATGCCTTCCTTTGAAGCGAGGTGGGCCAACAACGGCGTCGGCACCACGTCGCCAATCGCGTACACGCCTTTCTCCGCGGTCTGCTGAAATTCGTCGACCTGGATGAATCCCTTTTCGACTTTGACCTTCGTACCTTCCAGACCGAGACCTTCGGTGTAAGGCATCCGTCCCACTGCGACAAGGAGCATCTCCGCTTCAAGAGTTACCGCTTCGCCCTTCGACGTCTTTCCCGTAACACGCACGCCGGTTTCGGTCTTCTCGAGCTTCTCGAGCTTCGTGTCGACCTGCGACTTGATCCCGCGCTTGCGAAAACTGCGTTCGAGCTCTTTCGAAACTTCCTCGTCTTCGAGCGGCACCAGTCGCGGCAACAATTCAACGAGCGTCGTCTGGGCTCCAAAACGTGAATACACGGACGCAAACTCAACACCCACAGCACCGGCGCCCATCACGATCAACGACTTCGGCACATCCTTCAGCTCCAGAATATGATCGCTGTTTACGACGTGATTGCCGTCCGTCTCAAATCCGGGAATCGGACGTACCACGGAACCGGTAGCGATGATGATGTTTTTAGTCTCCAGGGTCTGCTTTTTTCCTTCGGCGTCAGTCACCTCAACTTTACCGGGCAGCGCGAGTTTGCCTGTGCCTTTGAAGACGGTGACCTTGTTCTTCTTCATCAAGTACTCGATGCCCTTCGAGTTTTTCAGCACCACCTTGTCTTTTCTCTTCTGCACGTCGGCAAAAGCCAACTGAATGCCGGAAGCCTGCACGCCAAAGTCGGCCGCGTGCTGCATCTGCTCGTAAATATGCGCCGACATCAGCATCTGCTTGGTCGGAATGCAGCCACGAAGCGTGCAAGTGCCACCCAGGCGGTTATCTTTTTCGACTATCGCAGCTTTAAGACCCAACTGTCCGGCGCGAATCGCAGCCACATAACCGCCCGGTCCACTGCCGATAATCGTCACATCAAACTGTTCGTTCGCCAATTTTGTAGGTTTCCCCCTCGTCAGAGCGCTAAACAAAACGATAAAAGACCGGGCATTATAATCGTTTGGCAGCGGCTAACCAAACCGGCATACTTTTGCTGGTCCGAGTGCAAAATAAGGATTAGATCATGAAACATTCAGAAGGATTTCTAAACATCGTCAACGAGGCGAAGAGCCGGATACGGGAAGTCACCGTGGCCGAAACTCAGGCGCGGAAGACGCACGCCAAACTCATCGACGTTCGCGAAGACAACGAGTGGGAAGCGGGACACGCCGCGGGCGCGATTCATCTCGGCAAAGGCATCATCGAGCGCGATATCGAAACAACGGTGCCTGACAAAGCGACTGAGCTGATTCTTTACTGCGGCGGAGGCTATCGTTCCGCGCTCGCTACGGACGCGTTGCAAAAGATGGGTTACACGAACGTGTTCTCAATGGCCGGTGGCTGGAAGGCGTGGAAAGAGGAAGGCGGCGAGATTGAGACTTGATTTGTAGGGGTGGCCCTCCGTGGCCACCCCAGCGTAGAAATCAAGACTGGGGTGGCCACGGAGGGCCACCCCTACAAAAACACCCTTAGAATTCAAAGCGGGTTGCGAACTGCACCTGACGCTCACGGAAAAGCGTGCTGTCAGCGCCGGTGACGTTAAAGAACGGATTGGTCCCGGCGCCGTTAAAAGTCAACGTCGTTCCGGCCTGGTTGTAAATCGTTGGATTAACAACCGTCACTTGCGTGCGGTTGAAAACGTTGAAGCCTTCCACCAAAAACTCCAGCTTCACACTCTCAGTAATGCTGAAGCGTCGCGAAAGTCGCGCATCAACGTACCAAATGTTCGGTTGCTTGAAGAAGTTACGTGGCACCAACGCGAACCGTGACGCACCACCAGAACCGTTGATTCCACCACCAGGCGTCTGATTGGAAGCAAAACCAAACGACTGCGGATTGATGTTGCCGCTGATATTTCCGGTCACTCGCTGTCCCGAGAACGCATTGAGAATCGGAGCGAACGTCCAGCCGTTGAAGATGTGCTTGGCTGCGCCATCGCTAAACGGATTCGGACTGTAAACCACACTCGCCACCAGCTTCTGCCTGCGGTCGAAGAGTGATAGAGCGTCTTCACCCTGCTGATCGAAAGCATTGAACGGCAGGTTGTTTGTAGTAAACGTTTGTGAGCTCTGACCGGTATCAGAAGAGCGCGACAACGTGTAGTTCGTCTGAAACTGCAACCCGCGAGTCAAGCGGCGGTTAGCTTGCAACACCAGTGCGTGGTACTTCGAAACCACGTCGCTACGGATCTCGGTTAACTGTGCGAACCGCGTATCCGGCCGCGGCCCGGCAAACAACGGCGTCAGGTAAGTCTGACCATTGAATGGTCCACCGACGATATTCAAAGCAACCAGTCGTCGCGGCGGCGGCAGGTTGGTATCGACGAAGTTTGGCAGTGAATTGCCGAAGCTGCCGATATAAGAAGCTGAGACAACGGTATTCCTCGCGATCTCTCGCTCAAAAATGAAGTCCCACTGGTGAATCTGCGGCAACTGAAAATCATCGTCGAAGTACTGCACGGCGCCCACCGGCGGATTCGATGCGGGTAACAGGTTTGGATAAATCGGCAGCAAAGTGCAGTTGTCAGCCGAAATCCCCGAGCACGCGGCCGGCAGGTTGGTGGCGCTGGTAGTAAACTGGCGCTGACCCAGATCCGTACCGACACCGGTGTTTACCAGCGTGTTGTAAACAGTCGAATTGATCACGCGTCCATAGTAGAGTCCCCAACCACCGCGAATACTGGTTTTGCCGTCACCGCTAAGATCGTAGGCGAACCCGACACGTGGTCCAAAGTTGTTCCGGTCATCGACTTTGTTGTCTGTCTGCGGCAGCAATGGATTCGGGTTTACGGGATTGGGATTGCGCTGGTACTCATAACGCAGCCCGAGATTCAAAGTGAATCTTGGAGTGACGCGCCAGTCGTCCTGGATGAAATAATTGAGATCGGTGGTCTTCATCGTCAGACCCAGAACACCAAATCCCTGGTTGAAGTTGCCGGCGTAGCACTTGCCCGCCATCCTGAAAACATTAGTTGACTGCGCGCTGACACACCGGCCCCGCAGGTTCGTATTATTTGCCAGACCGCGAATCGAGCCGTTGGTTTGCCAGTTAACGTAGTCGACGATGAAGTCCGGCAGTCCGGTAGTTGCGCCCGTGTAGTTGAACTCACCACCCAGGAAACGCAGGTTGTTGATGATGTCTTTTACGAAGTTGATGTCGCCACCAAACTTCACCGTGTGATTACCTTCAGTCATCGTGACGGTATCGGCAAACTGCCAACGCCGTTCATCCGGGAACGAAGCACGCTCGAGAAACTCAGGCATGCCGAACGAGAAGGTCGTCGTGCCCACGAGAATGGTTTGTGGCGACCGGCCACCCGGAGCGTTGGTTGGCTCGCCGGGAATCGGCGGCTGACTAAATTGAAACTCATTGTCACGTCCCCACTGGAAGCGGAACTCATTCAAGAGTGTCGGCGTGAGCGTCGAAGCCAATTTCACATTGAGAGCATCGATCTGCACGAAGTCGTCGCCGAAGTTATCGACGGCGCGCGTGTTGGTTGCTTGCGTCTGAATTCCTGCCGGAGAATCCCAACGCAAACGGTTGTAACTCACAGTCAGCGTGTTTTGGTCGTTGATGTTCCAGTCAACCTTCGGCAGGAAGAGCTTCTGGTCACCGGTACGTGGAACCGGTCCAGTCAAAGTCGAAAGGAAGGCGAGCGTGCTATTAATCTGCGTGTCTGTCAGACCGCGATCGAGCAGCGCGTTGCGGTTTGTAGTGCTCAGGTTCAGGAAACCGTTCTGACCAATGACTGCCAGGCCAGGAAAGTCTCGGTTCTGCTGATCGTAGCTGAAGAAGAAGAACGCTTTGTCTTTTACGATTGGACCACCGATCGTGCCGCCAAACTGGTGGCGCACGTCCTTCGGTTTATAACCAACCGGCGTGAACACGCCATTGATTAACTCCTGGCGAACGGCCAGCGGGTTCCGAGCGCCCCACTTGTTGTTGCGCTGGTAGTAAAAAGCGCCGCCGTGAAAATCGTTCGTGCCGCTCTTCGTGATCGCGTTAACCACGCCGCCCGCTGAACGGCCGTACTCGGCTGAGTAGCTCGAAGTGTTGACCTGAAACTCGCGAATCGCAGCCTGGCTGATCGAGTAGCTGATGCGGGTACGGCCACGCTCTTCCGCGAAGAAGGCCTGGTTGTTGTCGCCACCGTCGATCGTGTTGTTGTTCAGCAAACCGGAGATGCCGCGGAAGCTGATCAAACCGAACGTGCCGTCAGGCACGGCGCCGGGTGTCAACAAAGCGAAGTTAGACCAACGACGTCCGTTGATCGGAAGCTCGTTGATTGAGGTCTGATTGATGTTGGTTGAGAAGTCCTGCTGCGTGGTGTTGATGACCGGCGCTTCAGCACTGACGTCTACAGTGCCGGTTACAGGGCCGACACTGAGCGCGACTTCAAGGCTTGTCTCGCGTCCGATTTCAACCACGACGTTTTCGCTCGTCATCGGACTGAAGCCGGTAGAATTTACCGTGACCGCATAGTTTCCCGGTTGCAGGTTTGCGACCTTGAAACGTCCGCTGTCATCAGTTGTGGCGGTGTCTTCCTTGTTCGTGCCCACATTCCGGACCGTGACCGCCGCGCCGGGCACCACTTCCTTGTTGGGATTGGTTACAACGCCGCCGATTGATCCGGTGGTGGTCGACTGCGCAAACGCGACGCAGCTGAGAGCGAGGACCAACACGTTTACAAATAGAGCCTTTCTTATTCTCGACATGGGGAACTCCTTGGAAATGAGTTGATGGTTGAAGGCGCTCAGTAACGGCGACTTCTACCACGCTTAGCTTGCTTTAGCAAGGTTTTAGATTATCAGCAGTCGATTAAATCTGTATGACGAGAAAAACTAACGCGGATGATCCGGATCAAACCGGATTCATCCGCGTAATCTGTGGCCAGCAACTTTCCTAAAACTCAAAGCGAACGGCTAACTGAATCTGACGTTCGCGGAAGAAAAATCCATTCGACAAGTCACTCGGTGTTCCGAATGTTGGATCGAAAGTGGCAATAACCGTATTCGCGTTCGCACCCGTGGTCGGGGCTGAGAGGCGATACATCAGGTTGTTGACACCGGTCACCTGCGTGCGGTTGAAGATGTTGAAGCCTTCAGCAAGTATTTCGAGCTTGGAGCCCTCCGTGATTTTGAAACGACGGGAGATGCGCAAGTCGACGTACTTGACTGATGGAGTATGGAACGCGTTGTTTGGCGTTAAGCCAAATCGCAGCGATCCATTCGAACCGTTGAGACCACCACCAGACGCCTGGCCGGTTCCAAAAGTGTTGCCGGTTGAAACTCCACTCGGAGGAGTAAAGGCGTTGGTCACGGCAGTGTAGCGGAATCCCGAAAACATGTTGACGATTGGAGCAATCGTCCAGTTGTTCAAGATCGCCTTGCCAGTGTCGCTGATACCGGTGAAGTTCGTGTTGTAAACCACGCTCGCTACGAACTTGTGACGGCGGTCGAAAGGTGACAGGCCACTGTCGCCCGACGGATTAAAAGGATCAAACAGCGCCGAGAAACCAGGAGTGAAGGTCGCCGAACTTTGCGCGCCGCCGTTGTCCTGAGCTCTCGACAGTGTGTAACTGGTCTGGAATTGCAGGCCATGTGTCAGGCGCCGGTTGGCCTGCAGCACTAACGCATGATATTTCGTCGAGACACTGTCGCGAATCTCAAGGATAGTACCGAATGCGGGGAATGGTCTTGGATTCGCGGTACCTCCTCGATAGAACGGGAACACCCAAGTCTGGCCGGCGAACGGTCCATCCACGACACTTACTCTTCCCTGGCCGGTAGGCGGAGTCAGGTTTGTATCGACGAAAGTAGTTAAATGTTGTCCATAACTGAAGAGATAACTCGCGGAGACCACTGTGTTACGCGCTATCTCTCGTTCAAGGATCAGGTCGCCTTGATGGATGAGCGGATTTTGAAAACCGTCTCTAAAGTAATTGATTCCCGCTGTACCTGGAGGTGCACTGGCCAGGATGTTCGGGAAGAGTGGCGCAGCCGGATTACCCGCCTGAATGTCGGGGGTAGTTGGGCATACTGTGCCAGTTCCGGTTGCGGGACAAGTCGGTGACACTGCGCTGACGGCCTGACCGGTACTGAGACCAGTATTGATCAGTGAATTGATGATGATCGTTCCATTGATGCGCCCGTAGTAGATGCCGTAGCCACCACGCAAGCTGGTCTTGCCATCGCCGCTCACGTCCGCCGCGAAACCGATACGCGGACCAAAGTTGTTCTTGTCACTGGGACGGTTGGCAGTCTGCGGCAGAGCTGAATTTACGAGGAAGGGCTGCGGAAACTTCTCGTACTCCCAACGTAATCCAAGATTGAGTGTCAACCGCGGGGTTACGCGCCAATCGTCCTGAGCGAAGAAAGCTATGTCAGTAGTGTTCAACTCGAAGCGAGGCTGACCAAAACCCTGGTTATAGGTACCGGAGTAACACTTGCCGGCGAAACGCGTTTGGTTGGCTGGGTTCGCCTGCGTCGAGCAGGTTCGATTCGCCGCCCGCAACGCGCCGTTCGTAGTCCAGTTTGTGTAATCAATAATGAAGTCGTTGATGTTGTTGTAAGCGTAGGACCCGGCTCCGGTGAAGAGGTTATCGTCGATATCTCTGACACGATTGATGTCGGTGCCAAACTTGAAAGTGTGGTTACCGGTGGTGTAGGTCAGTGAATCGGCGAACTGAAAACGTCTCTCATCGGGCAGGGCTACACGATCCAAAGAGGTAGCTTTGCCGAATGTAAGACCGCCTGTCAGATTCACCGACGGTGAAAATCCGTTAGACGTAGTCGGCTGACCCGGCAAGGGGGGTTGCGCGAATTGCGAGTTGAGCTCATCGGCCCATTGGAAACGAAACTCGTTAATGAGCTGGCTCGAGAGAGTCGAAGCCAAACGCAGGTTCAGCGAGTCAACCTCGACAAAGTCATCGCCGAAGCCGGCACGATCGCGTAGTACTGTCGCGCCCGTCTGAACTCCCGCCGGCGACTTCCAGCGCAAGCGGTTATACGTGGCCGTGAACTGATTATTCGAATTCAGGTGCCAATCGATCTTCGGCAGAAATAGCCGTTGATCTCCACGACGCGGCGTCTCGCCCGTTTGATCGTTAAGAAACTGCAGCGCTGAATTGATCTGAGCATCGGTCAGGCCGCGGGCGGGATTTTTTAATGAAGCAGCGAATAGCGCGGCCGTACAACCTGGAGCGCTGGCCGAAGTACACAGGTTTGTAGTGCTGAGGTAAGCGGCATTCGCGAACACCGCAACGCCTGGGAAATTACGTCGCTGTTCGTCGTAGCTGAAAAAGAAGAACAGCTTGTCTTTTACGATTGGGCCACCGATAGTGCCGCCAAACTGGTAGCGCACGTCCTCCGGCTTAAACGCCTCTCTCGTGGACACTCCGTTGACCAGCCGGCTTATGAACGTGTTCGGATTACGCGCGCCCCACTTGTTGTTGCGATCGTAAAAGAAACCCGAGCCGTGAAACTCATTCGTGCCGGACTTGGTGATGGCGTTGATAACGCCGCCCGCCGAACGCCCGTACTCAGCCGCGAAGTTTGAGGTGTTGACCTGAAACTCGCGAATCGCAGCCTGGCTGACCGAATATGCGCTGCGCGTGCGCCCGCGCTCTTCCGAGAAGAAAGCCTGGTTGTTGTCGCCACCGTCGACGGTGCTGTTGTTCAGCAAACCGGAGATGCCGCGGAAACTGATCAAGCCGAAGTTGCCATCAGGAGTCGCGCCAGGAGTAAGAATGGCGAAGTTGGACCAACGACGTCCGTTGACCGGAAGCTCGTTGATGGATGTCTGGTTAAGATTGGTGGAGAAGTCCTGCTGCGTAGTGTTGATTACCGGCGCCTCGGCACTGACGTCTACTGTGCCGGTTACCGGGCCAACGCTGAGCGCGACTTCGAGGGTCGTCTCGCGTCCGATTTCAACCACGACGTTTTCCATCGTCGACGGACTGAAGCCTGACGAGTTTACGGTGACCGCATAGTTTCCGGGTTGCAGGTTTGCGACCTTGAAACGTCCGCTGTCGTCAGTCGTGGCGCTGCTTTCCTGGTTGGTGCCGACGTTCTTGACCGTGACTGCGGCGCCCGGCACCACTTCCTTATTGGGATTACTTACAACGCCACCGATCGAGCCGGTGGTGGTCGACTGGGAAAAGGCTACTGTGCTGAGCGCCAGCACAAACAGGCATACAAAACAGCCCTTTACTATTTTCGCCATACTGGGGAACTCCTTAGAGAATGAGTTGTTGAATGTTGTCGCGACTAGGCCGGCCTAAAAATTCGCAAAACTTGTGCCGGATAAAGCTTTCGAACTCTGCGCGAGCGAAAGCGATTTCATGCCAATAGTTAACCGAAAAGGAGAGACAAGCTGCTGCTCGAAATGCACCAAGAATTTGGATTTGATCTAAATTTCGGAAGACAGAATGGGTCGTATAAGACCTACAGGACCTATTCTTTACACGCGTTCCACGATCATTGCAATACCCTGCCCGCCACCGATGCATGCGGTCGCTAATCCATAACGTCCGCCACGGCGGTGAAGTTCGTGCAACACCGTCAAAACGAGTCGAGTGCCGGTGGCTCCGAGCGGATGACCCAACGCAATCGCGCCACCATTTACGTTCGTGCGCGCGCGGTCAAGTCCCAGCTCTTTTTCCACAGTCAGGTACTGCCCCGCGAAAGCCTCGTTCACTTCAACCAGATCTATGTCACTCAATGACAAACCGGCCTTTTCGAGTGCGGCACGAGTCGCGGGCACCGGCCCGATTCCCATGATTTCCGGCTCAACGCCCGCATAAGCCCAACTCACGATCCGACCCATCGGCTTCAGATCTTTCTGTTTGACGAACTCTTCGCCCGCAATCACGAGCGCCGCCGCGCCATCCACAATGCCCGACGCATTTCCCGCTGTGACAAAGCCATCGTGAGCAAACGACGGTTTCAACTTGGCGAGACCTTCGAGCGTGGTTTCGGGTCGCGGGTGATCGTCTTCGGTAACCTGAGTCGATCCTTTACGCGTCTTCACTTCGACTGCGACGATTTCTTCAGCAAAGACGCCCGCGTCTTTCGCGCGCTTCGCTTCCTGCTGCGATCGCAATGCATAGCGGTCCTGCTCTTCACGCGAAATCTCGAACTTGCGCGCCAGATTTTCCGCAGTGCCCGCCATGGGCGTGTTGCAGTAAGTGTCCAACAGCGCCACCATCAAACTGTCTTCGAGTTTTCCCTGCCCGAGCGCAAAGCCCGAGCGCGCGCCACGAATGACGTGCGGCGCCTGCGACATCGATTCCATTCCGCCAACCAAACACGTGCGCGCCTCGCCCAGTTGAATCATGTGTGCGCCGGAAACGATCGACTGAATTCCACTGCCGCACAACCTGTTGACGGTCAACGCCGGGCGATCGAAAGGCACGCCCGCCTTCAAAGCAACGTGACGAGCGCCATAAATCGCGTCGCCGGAAGTTTGCAGCGCATTACCGATCACCGCGTGATCGATTTCATCGGGCTGAACACCCGTGGATTCCAAAGCGCCGCGCGCCGCAACTGCCCCCAGATCGATTGCCGAAACGTCTTTCAGCACGCCGACATACTCACCCATCGGCGTGCGTTTTCCACCCAGTATGAAAACGTCCTTAACCATGTATAAATCCCCTGTTATGAAACTCCGCTCTAATCGAAACCTTGAAGGATAACGGAGAGACAAAGCGTCGTCAATTCGACAAGCGAAACCGATGTTCCTGAAGGTAGCGGTGCAATAATTCTTCGAGGAAACCTTCGTAGGTGAAGGCGTTGACGTCGTAGGTTGGTCGCAGCTTGTAAAGTATCGGCAGTGAAACTCTCCACGCCATCCACTGCCGCGGCACGTCATCCAGATCCCAGCGCCGGCGCAGAAAAGTTTCCACCACTTGAATCTCTGCTTCAGTCAAACTGCTCAAGCTCGCCTGAAAGTCTACCGGCTTAAAAGATCGACGCAGCGCCGGATCGCTCACGGGCGCGGCAAAGACCTGCGCGAACGCGGGCGCTTCCGCTTCACGTTCACGCACCACGACTGTGCCCGCGACCATGTCGCCGATGCGCTGATCGCGAGTGGTTGAGAAGACGGAGATCAATCCAATCGAATAAAACGGGACCGGCATCATGTCGAAACTGCGGAGCAGGTTTCGCACAGCCGCTTCCCAGAAAGTAATGGGCCGCCCGTCTTCACGTATGACTCTCAACTTTAACCAGCGCTTGCCGGGAGTTTGTCCATTCCAGATCCATTCGAAGAACGCGAAGTAACCCGCGAAGACCAAAAACAGCAACAGGACCATCACCGCGAACACCCACTTCGGCGCGCTCGATATATTTCGCTCAATGAATGAAAAACTCGAGAGTACGGCTGCACTGATCAAAATCAGGCCCAGCGCCAGCGCTTGAATCGCATGGTCTATCGCACACGCGATGAAGCGATTTCCGATCGACGCGAGCGCGAAGTGTAATGGCACACGCTCCGGCGTTTCGATGATCAGAACATCTTCGGTTGCAAGTGTCGCTGACATAAATCCGTCTTCAAATCTGTTTTAATCCGCGGCTCTCACACGGACGAAACGTCGCTTCCCAACTTGAATCAAAACTGATCTATCCGGGTGGCTAAGGTTCACTTCGAAATCGTTCTGCGTGCGGCGGTCGCCGTCGACATAAACTCCGCCCTGCTCGATCATTCTCCGAGCTTCAGCCATCGACGCCACGAGCTGCAATTCAACCAGCAGCTTCGGCAGCTTCCGCACGCCTGACGCTAACGCTCGTTCCTCGACTTCCTCCGGCGCCTGCTTATTGCGAAACATCGCATTGAACTCATCCTCAGCTTTGCGCGCCTCTGTCTCGGAATAGAAATCAGCCACGAGGCGCTTCGCGAGATCGACTTTGGTATCGCGCGGATTACGCGTGTCTTCACGAAGCGTGGCTATCTCCGGCAGGGTAAGATCGGTGCACAGTTCGTAGTAGCGCCACATCAGATCGTCAGAGATCGACATCACCTTGCCGAAGATCTCCTGCGGCGGTTCGTTGATGCCGATGTAGTTGCCTAAACTCTTCGACATCTTCTGCACGCCGTCAGTGCCTTCAAGCAACGGCATGATTGTCGCGATCTGCGATTCCTGACCGTACTCTCTTTGCAGGTTGCGGCCCATCAACAGATTGAACTTCTGATCCGTGCCGCCAATCTCGACGTCAGCTTCCAGTGCAACTGAGTCGTAAGCCATCACGAGGGGATACATGATTTCGTGCAGCGCCAGCGGGCGGTTCGCTTCCAAACGTTGCTGAAAATCATCGCGCTCGAGAATTTGTCGCACGGTGACGTGCGAAGAGAGTCGCAGAAAACCGGCGGAGCCGAGGTCGTCCATCCAGCGCGAGTTGAATTCAACAACCGTCTTTTCAGGGTCGAGTAGCTTGTAGATCTGTCGCTTGTAAGTTTCGGCGTTGGCGTTGATCTCTTCGCGGGTGAGCTGTGGGCGCGTCGCGCTTTTGCCGGACGGATCGCCGATCATGCCGGTGAAGTCGCCGATGAGAAAAATTGCGATGTGGCCCAGCTCCTGGAAGGCGCGCAGTTTGCGAAGCACGACTGTGTGGCCCAGGTGGATGTCGGGGGCCGTCGGATCGGCGCCGAGTTTTACGCGCAAAGGCTTGCTGGTGGCGGCGGATTTCTCGAGCTTCG
>Ga0207676_10001850_pt1 | contig 15489 bp, 7 predicted proteins | sample KBSSwiS72_FD_184307 | JGI IMG/M metagenome (GOLD analysis project Ga0207676, IMG submission 184307) | Switchgrass rhizosphere microbial communities from Kellogg Biological Station, Michigan, USA - KBS Switchgrass S7-2 (SPAdes) (version 2) | ecosystem: Host-associated > Plants > Roots >... | reverse complement strand
GGACTGGCTGTGGGAGACCTTGATGGCGATGGACGGCCTGATCTCGTGATCAATAATCTCGACACGAAGCCTGTGGTCTTGCGAAATGTCACGGCTACGAATGGGCATTGGGTTGGTTTAAAATTGATTGGAGACGTGGCGAAGAAGACTCCCAAGGACGCGATTGGGAGTGTTGCGTATCTGACAGCGGGCGGTGTACGGCAGCGGCAAGACGTTTTGAGTGGCGCGGTTTATTGTTCGCAGAACGACCTCACGTTGCACTTTGGATTGGGCGCGGCGACAAAGGTCGATAAACTTGAAATCACGTGGGCTAATGGCAGCGTCGAGAACTTCGATGTGCCCGCGGTTGACAAGATAATTACGATCACACAAGGTAAAGGCCGCTAGTATTGGTTTGGTTTTCTCACGCAAAGGCGCAAAGACAGCTAAGCTAATCTGAAGAGTCATATCTTACCTTTGCCGACTTTGCGGCTTTGCGTAAGAATGTATCTGGAGTTTTTGAACTTGCGACGACTCGATCTAAGAAAGGCACAGGCGGCACGGCTCAATACGATCCGCGATATCAACCGGCAGATCGTATTGAACTACGTGCGCGAACGTGAACCAATCTCGCGCGCCGAGATTGCTCGCGAAACTGCGTTACAGCGGTCCACCATCTCCGCCATCGTCGAAGATCTCAAGAGCGAAGGACTTGTCGAGGAAGTCGGAGAAGGGGAGTCGACTGGCGGACGCCGGCCCACGTTGCTGAAACTGCGAGCGGTTGGACCGATCGCGCTCGGCGTTTCGATCACTCCAACCTGCACGACGGTCGCCACGAGCGATCTCGCCGGACGCGTCATCGACCAGGAAGAGTTTCTCACGGATCCCGATAAGACAATCAACCACGTGATCGAGATTGTGAGCGACTTCAACTCGCGTTACCAAGGATCGATCGAAGGTGTCGGCGTAAGTCTTCCCGGTCTCGTCGATCCATCGACCGGAAACGCGCTCTACATTCCTTATTTCCTCTGGCGCGATCTTCCGATCAGCGAAATGATCTCGAGTGCGGTTGGACTGCCGGTTGTGATCGACAACGACGCCAACGCCGTCGCACTTGCTGAACTGTGGTTTGGCCGGCCCGAAGTCAACGACGCGCGAGATTTCATTCTCGTGTTAGTCGCGGAAGGTGTCGGCACCGGGATCATTTTTGACGGTCAGGTTTATCGCGGCCAGCGCGGCGCTGCGGGTGAGTTTGGGCACATGGTGATCGGGCGTGGCGCGCCGGTTCCGTGTTCGTGCGGCAGCGACGATTGTTGGGAAGCGTTTTCGTCAGAGCGTGCGGCCATCGCGCGTTATTTGAAGTTATCGTGCAGCTCGGCAAACGCTCGGATCACGTTTATCGAAGTCGTCGATCGCGCTTTGGCTGGTGAAGCGAATGCGAAAGAAGCGCTGGTAGAGACTGCACGGGATCTCGGCGTTGGTATTTCAAACCTGATTATCGGTTTCAGTCCGGAAGCCGTTGTCGTTGGCGGCGAGATCGCCCGTGCCTGGGACCTGATCGAGAGTGCGTTAACCGAAACCATCGCCAACAGCGTCCGCCGCGGCCTCCCCTCCGCCCGTATCCTCCCCTCGACCCTGGGCGAAAAGCCCACCTTAAGAGGCGCCCTCAGTCTCGTCCTGGCGAGCAAGTTCGCCGCCGCCTTCGCCGCATAACAGCCCTTAACCACAAAGACACTAAGACACAAACCGTTTAAAAATTTGTGCCTTTGTGCCTAAGTGGTAAAGAGATTTTTCGAAAATCCTGTTGACAGCCCGCGAAATCTATACTAAAAACTTCGTTCGCTGAGACAACAAACTAAATTTTCACTCAGCGTGTTCAGTACCCGCACGCCGTTTTATCCGCTTTTTCAGCCTAAGAGGAACGTAAAATGACGAAGTTACTCGCCACTACCCTGCTCATCTTAATTTTCGCCACTGCTGCCCTGGCCCAAAACAATAAAGGCGCCATCGTGGGCACCGTCAAAGACCCTAACGACGCTCTCGTCTCAAAAGCCCAGGTAAAAGTCACCAGCGTGAAAACCGGGGAGGTCCGTACCACTGATACCAGTGACGACGGTACGTACACGGTGACCAACCTTGAGCCCGGCGCATACAACGTTACCGTCGAAGGGTCCGGCTTTCAGGCCGTGACGATTGAAGCAGTGCAAGTGGAGACAAACTCTCGTCTACCCCTCGACGTGAAGTTCGCGAGCGTCGCCAGCACTAGCTCCTCGGTGACGATCACTGCTGAATCAGCTCCGCTCGTTGAAAGTGAGACGAGCGTACGTGGCGATCTGATCACGGGCCGGCAGGTAACCGATCTGCCAATCCCGCAAAGAAACTTTACCCTCCTCGCGGGACTTTCTCCTGGCGTTACGCGCCCGAACCTTGGACTGCTCGGTGGCGGCGGAAACTTCGTCGACGGTGGCGGTGGGCAGAATAATACCGAGTCGACCCGTTTCCGTGAATCGGGTGGTTCTGTTCTGGTCGTCAATGGCGCGCGCGCAACCAACAACAACTTCACGCTCGACGGCGTCGACAACAACGAATCTCAGTTTGGTCAGATCGCGATCTATCCGCAGCCAGACGCGATTGCAGAGTTCAAGATTGAATCGAGTGTGCCCTCGGCAGAATCGGGACGCGCGGGCGGCGGGATCATCTCCACTACCTTCAAGTCGGGCGGTAATGAGGTCCACGGTACGGCCGGCGAGATCTATCAGGGCCGGTTTCTGAGCGCCGCCGCCGGCAAATTTGATAATCCGACTTCACCGCCGGTGCCGAATACTGTTACTCACAACTACTACGGCACCGTTGGTGGTCCAATCTTTTTGCCGCGACCTGGCGAGGGTGGCTCAGCTTTCTACGATGGCCGCAATCGTTCGTTCTTCTTTTTCTCGCTCAACGGTCAGCGAAACAGCACGCCGATCTTCGGTGGCACGGGCGATCCGCAGGCAGTACCTGTTCCGACCGCACGGATGCGCCTGGGCGATTTTGGCGAGTTGTTGCAACCGGGAGTTTTGCAGGAATACACGCTTGTTGGAAACGTAAAGATCATGGCCCCCAAGGGAACGATCTTCGCTCCTAACGGCACACCCATTCCCGGAAACGATCTGCGAAACTGTCCGACTTGTGGTCCGTTTTCACCCTTTGCAGTGAATTATGTGAATGCGTTCCCGCTTCCGAATCTTCCGGGGGTTGGTCGCAACTTCCAGACCAATCGCAAGGAACATGCCGTCGTCGACAGCTACGACATACGCATCGATCATCGCATCACTGACAGCAACTCGCTCTTTGGTCGTTACAGCAAATCCAACACAGCGCGGGCGCGCGACAACTTCTTCCCGCTGGGTACTTCGCCGAACGGCAACGATCTTCCGGCTGGACCATCGGCCGGTGATGAGTTTGGCGATTCGAAAGGTTTCACGCTGGGCGATACGCATATCTTCTCGCCCACTGTCGTCAACGACGCGCGCTTCGGATACACGAGAGTGCAAATCGGAATTTTCAACACCGGCGTCAACGGCACCGGCGGATTTAGTCCGACAGTCTCCGCAAATCTTGGCGCTCCCAACATCAATATCAGTCCAAACACGAGCGGTATAGTTCTGGTAGGAATTGTCGATGGCTTCAACGGCGAGGATCGCGCGACTGAATTTACCGGCGATGGTGGTCCTTTCTATTTTCTCTCAAACAACTTTCACGTCGCCGACGCTGTCACCGTCGTCAGAGGAAATTCAACCTACAAGTTTGGCGGTGACTACCGCATCAGGCAGAACAGTAATTTCGACGGCGGTCGCAACGGCGGCACCAAGGGAAACTACCAGTATGGCACCAGCGATAGCGGGTTCGTCTCTGGTAATTACAACGGCATCGGTCCCAACGATACTGGCTCATCCCTGGCCAACTTCCTGCTTGGTTACAGGCCGGGTTTCGTGACTCGAGGCGATCCGGGTGGTCCATACTACCAATCGAGCAAGGAAATGGCTTTCTTCGTCCAGGACGACTGGAAGGTCAATCCTGATTTAACTCTGAACCTGGGTCTACGTTACGACATCTTCACTGCTCCAACGGAGCGCTTCGATTTACAGAGCAACTTCGTTCCGGAAACCCGGACGATTCAGATGGCGGGTGATAACGCGCCCGGCGGACGCGATCTCGCAAACACTGACAAGAATAATTTTGGACCGCGAATCGGCTTCGCTTACAGCGGCTTCAAGGGTGATAAGAGGTTGGTTCTACGCGGCGGCTATGGTCTGCTCTACTCAACCGATACCGCTGCGGCGCAACCTCTCACTTCGAACCCGGGTACTGGCGCAGCCAGTTACAACTGCACCCCGATAACTAATCCGGGTGCCTGCCCGGCTTTCTTCCTGGCTCGCAATCCGTTTGATCGCGGCGTTCCAACTGCGCCCTTCACCGTCCAGGCTCCGGGCGCGAGTTTTCCCGCGCCAACTGGCGGTACGATTCGTTTCAACGATCCGAATCGCAAGGATGAGATGTATCACCAGTACAATTTGACGTGGCAGTATGAATTTGCCCCTAATTGGCTGGCGGAAGCTGCATACGTCGGATCTCTGGGCCGAAACCTTCTGGTGTTGCAAAACATCGGCAATGCTGGTGATCAGGGAGGCCCAGGCTCACGAGAGGTGCCGAACATCTCTCAAGTTATTACTCAAAGATACACGGGTAGCTCCAGGTATGATTCACTTCAGACCAAGCTCGAGAAACGTTTTGTCAAAGGACTCTCGGTCTTAGCCTCATACACGTGGGCCCACGCTATCGACGATTCACCGGGTGGGATTTGCAGCAATGGTGCGAGTGCGCGCGATTGCGGTTTTGACAATCCCTTGAACCCTGAGCTCGACCGCGGCAATGCGGACACTGACGTCAGACATCGCTTTACCTTTTCTGATGTCTGGGATCTGCCGTTCGGAAGAGGGCGACGTTATGGCACAGACATGAATCGTGGTCTCGACACGGTTGTTGGTGGGTGGCAGTTCAACAACATCGTTGTCTGGCAGACTGGTCCGGTATTTAACGTGACATGCGACAGCGGGCGTGTCGATATAATCGGAGATCCCACTCCGACTTCGGCCCAACAGGCTGAAGGACGCGAACTGAATCGCAACGCCTTTAGATGTTCAACTACAAGAATTTTCGCGGGAGATCCGCCGGTCAGCGCTACCGTCAGAAGGCAAGACTTCCCTAACATTGGCTCACTCGGCCGGAATGTGTTCCGTGGTCGCCCGCAGTTTTACTGGGACGCTTCGTTCTTCAAGAACTTCCCCATCAGCGCGATTAGCGAGGCGTTCAATGTGCAGTTCCGGTTCTCCGCGTATAACGTGTTGAATCGCGCGAATCGTTCTACGCCGAAGGCCGACTTCAACAACGAAGGCGAATTCGGGCGCGACATAAGCGAGCAGCGGCGCCGGCAGATGGAGTTCTCCCTCAAGTTCATCTTCTAACGATATTCCGATGTTGTGAGTTGATCGAGTGGCGCGTAACATTCGTGCCACTCGATTGTCCATTTCAGCCCGCTTGGAACCGGGCGCCGAGCCCGCGCAGCGGGGCGGCTTGGAACCGGGCGCCGAGCCCGCGCAGCGGGCGGCTTGGAACCGGGCGCCGAGCCCGCGCAGCGGGCGGCTTGGAACCGGGCGCCGAGCCCGCGCAGCGGGCGGCTTGGAACCGGGCGCCGAGCCCGCGCAGCGGGCGGCCTGGAACCGGGCGCCGAGCCCGCGAAGCGGGCGGCAGAATAAAGCCTGGGGCGCAAGCCCCAGGATCGCAGAGAAATAAATAGCGTTGAGCCCGCGAAGCGGGCGACGGCCTGCGGTGTAATTGTATGTATGCGCTTTCGCCCGCTTGCGCGGGCTCGAACGTTTCTCTTTTTTCTATCCTGGGGCTTGCGCCCCAGGCTTTATTCTGCCGCCCGCTGCGCGGGCTCGGCGCCCGCTTCTATGCTTCCGTGCGCGAACCTCGGTTTCCTCAACGCCCGCTGCGCGGGCTCGTTCTGCTTTGCTTCGCGTCCCTCGTTGTTGCTGCCCCACAACGTACACCATCTAACGCAGATGCGTTGTTGAGTGAAGCAAGCGCGCTGGTTCAGGCGGGACGGTTGGAAGAGGCGGAGGCGGCTACTCGGAAGATCATTGGTTCACATCCGCGCAACGCTGAAGCTCATAGCTTACTTGGTGTGATTCTCGATCAGCGTGGCAATACCGGCGAGGCGGAGAAGCAGTACGATGCGGCGTTGCGTTTGAAGCCTCAGCTGGTGAGTGCTTTGTCGAATTACGGTGTGCTGTTGGCACGCACCAATCGCACGTCTGAAGCGATCGCGAAGTTTGAAGAAGTCCTGCGCATCGATCCTAAACACGAACGCGCGAGCTTCAATCTCGGTGCTTTGTATGCCGCGCGCGGAGATTACAAGCGCGCCGTCCCGCTGCTGGAAAAGACCGCGGGTGCCGCAGCGCTTTTCACGCTGGGGCTGAAACTGGCAGAGGCACACGAGTACGCCGAGGCGGTGCGTTTGTTTCAGCGCACCAATGAGCTGAAGCCGCGGACGTATGAAGTGCTCTACAACCTTGGATTGGCGCTCTACAACCTCGATCGTCTCGACGAAGCACAACAAGCGATGACGTCCGCCTCAGCGTTGTCGCCGAACGAAGCCGATCCGTACTACCGCTTCGGATTGATCGCGTCCGCGCAAGGTGATTCAAACGCGGCATTGAAGCATTGGACCAAGGCTCTCGAATTGCGCCCGGTGTTTGCCGAAGTCAATTTCATGGTCGGGGAAGAGTTGCTGAAAAAGCAGTTCACCGAGAAGTCGATTCCGTTTTTCGAAAAAGCACTCGAACAGTCGCAGGGTCAACTCGTGTATCACCTGCGTCTCGGCGTTGCAAACATACGCGGCCGGCGATACGAGCGTGCCCGTGAGGTATTTGCCAAAGCGATCGAACGCTATCCCGATAATGCGAACCTTTACTTCCTGCTGGGCTACTCGGCTCGAGCCGTAGGACAGTACGACCAGGCAGTCGCAGCGTTTCAGCAGACCTTGAAACTTCAGCCTGACAATCCCGACGCGCTTGCGAATCTCGGCTACATCGCGAGTCAGCGTGGAGAAAATGTCGAAGCGGAGCGCTTGCTGCGGCGCGCGATCGAGCTCGATCCAAAGGGATTTCCGTCGTATCACGATCTGGGACGTTTACTGGTGAAGTTGAGGCGATACGAAGAAGCGGTGCCGCTGCTGCTTCGTGGAGTTGAATTGAACACGAAAGACCCAGGGGTGCATTACCAGCTCTTTCTCGCTTACTCGCGGTTAAAGAAGAAGGATGAGGCGGAGAAAGAGTTGGCGGAGTTCAAGAGGTTGGACGAAGGTAACCGGCACGGCGATACACCGCTGACTCCAATGAAGGACGGCGAAGCGTTGCCGCCGTTACCAACCGCGGCCTCCGGTGACAGCGCGAAGCCACGCACGCCGGGAGATTGAATTTCTCCCGCAAAGGCGCAAAGGCGCAAAGTTATTCTCTAGATTTTGATTTCTCTTTGCGCCTTTGCGCCTTTGCGGGAACAAACAAAACCTTGCACACGAAACCAAAAGTTGCACTTGCGCTGGGAGTCATTTGCTTTTTGTCTGTCTCCGCGTTTGCGCAAACCCCGGCTGTCACTAAAGTCGATCCACCTTCGTGGTGGGCCAATCACACGATCAATCCCGTCAGACTTTTGATATGGGGAAAGAACCTGGAGGGCGCGCGCGTCACTTCTTCCAATCCGGCACTGCGCGCATCGAGGGTTTTAGTTAACGAAAGAGGTTCGTATCTCTTTGTCGATGTAGACGTCAATCGAACCGCGCGTGCCGGTGACTACCAGTTGCACGTTGATACAACGAACGGCCGCGCTTCGATCCCATTCCATCTTGAAGCGCCACTCGATGCGCGCAATAACTTCAAGGGCATCACGACTGACGACGTGATCTATCTGATCATGATCGATCGTTTTGCTGACGGCGACCCCGCGAACAACGCTCCCAAAGACTCCCCACCCGAAGCCAACGATCGCAACAACCCGCGCAGCTTTCACGGCGGTGACCTGCGCGGCATCATCAACCAGTTGCCCTATCTTAAAGATCTCGGCGTCACCGCGCTCTGGTTAACACCATGGTACGACAACTGGAACGGCGTAAATCGCTGCGACAAACCCTGGTGTCCAAACACCTACTATCACGGCTATCACGCTATCGATTACTACGCCGTCGAAGATCGCTTCGGCGATATGGTGACATTGCGCGAACTGGCCCAAAAGGCGCATGCGCTAGGGATAAAGATCATCCAGGACCAGGTGGCGAATCACGTCGGTTCACAACATCCGTGGGTCAACGATCCGCCACTCCCGCAATGGTTTCACGGCACGCTCGCACAGCATCAGCTCAACAAGTTTCGAAACAGCGTGTTGCTCTCACCACACTCCAACCAGATCGATTTTCGCAACACGCTGGATGGCTGGTTCAGCGACGATCTGCCTGACATGAACCAGGAAGAACCGGAAGTCGCGCGCTACGAGATTCAGAACGCGTTGTGGTGGGCGGGTGTTACCGGCATCGACGGCATTCGCCAGGACACGATCCAGTACATGCCGCGCTTCTTCATTCGCGATCTTTCAAATGCGCTGCACTGGCAGTATCCCAAGCTGTGGATGGTGGGAGAAGTATTCGAGCGCGATGCCGCGCACACGGCGTTCTTTATCGGTGGTCACACCGGTTGGGACGGCATCGATACGAGGCTCGATTCGGTTTTCGACTTTGCGTTATGGAATACGTCGTTGCAGGTCTTTACTAACAAAGTGCCGGTATGGTCGCTGGCCCATCAGTTGAAATACGACGCGCTCTATCCCGATCCTTCAAAGCTCACGGTGCTCGCAAACAATCACGATACGATGCGATTCATGTCGCTCGAAGGCGCGAGCAGCGCGGGCGCGATGATGCACATCGCGTTTGTGCTGAGTGTCCGCGGGATTCCGCAGCTTTATGCGGGTGAAGAGATCGCGATGGAAGGCAAGGAGGATCCGGACAATCGCCGGTTTTTTCCGGGCGTAGCTTTCAGAGCTGAAGGGCGGAAGCCGAAAGAGCGCGAGATGTTTGACTGGACACGCGCGTGGATTCGACTGCGCCGCGAACATGCTGCGCTCAGATCGGGCCGGTTGATCGATCTTTTTTATGATGATGAGAGTTATGTCTTTGCGCGTCAGCTCGGCGCGGAAACGATAATCGTCGCATTCAATCGCGAAAACAAACCGAAAGAGGTGACAATCCCCGCAGGGCCGATTGGACTGAAAGATGGTGTGACGTTGAAGTCGTTAATTGGTGAAGAAACGAGCAGCCGCATTGCCAATGGTGAAGCCACAATCGCATTGCCTGCTCAGACGGCGATCGCGTTTAAGGCGTTTTGAATTCGACGTTTAGAGTTCAGCCTTTAGGCTGCTGTTTTAGAGGGCAAGCTAAAGCTTGAACTCTGAACTGAAAGAAATGACCAAAGATAGTCCTATTAATAGGCGGGCGAGCGGCATCTTGCTGCACCCGACGTCACTGCCCGGATCGTACGGCATTGGCGATCTCGGTCCCGAGGCCTACAAGTTTATCGATTTTCTCGTTGCCGCCGGACAGAGTCTCTGGCAAGTGTTGCCACTTGGTCCAACCGGTTATGGCGACTCGCCTTATGCGTGTTATTCGGCTTTCGCGGGAAACACATTGCTTGTCAGTCCGGAACAGTTAGTAAAAGAAGGCTTGTTGGATTCAGCGCCTACCGCATCCGGCAGCGCGACGAAAGTCGATTTCGGCGAAGCACACAAAGTTAAAGATCAAATCCTTCGCAAAGCCTACGAACGCTACACTAAAACCACCGACACCGCCCTGCGAAGCGCTTTCGAAACTTTTGCCCAACAACAGGCGCACTGGCTGGAGCATTACGCGCTCTTTCGCGCGCTGAAAGATGCTCACGGCGGCGTCGCGTGGAACGAGTGGGAGCCGGCACTGGTCCGTCGCACGCCTGCAGCGCTCGAACGTGTTCGCGACGAGCTGCGTGAACAGATTGAAGCGCACATGTTTTACCAGTTTCTCTTCTTCCGCCAGTGGTTTGCCTTGAAGAGTTACGCTAACGACCACAGCATCAAAGTCGTCGGCGACCTGCCAATCTTCGTTGCACAGGACTCGGCCGATGTTTGGACCAACCCTGAGCAATTCAAGTTAGACAAGAACGGTAAACCAATCGTCGTCGCCGGTGTGCCGCCGGATTATTTCAGCAGTACCGGGCAGCTCTGGGGGAATCCGCTGTACAACTGGGAGCGCATGCTGGCTGATGGCTTCAAGTGGTGGATCGAGCGTGTGCGAGCGACGTTGACGGTGGTCGACATCGCGCGTGTGGACCACTTCCGTGGTTTTGCGGCGTGTTGGGAGATTCCCGGCGGCGACAAGACTGCCGAGCGCGGGCAATGGGTCGAGGCGCCGGGAAAAGAATTATTCACCTCGATTCGCAAGACACTCGGCGAACTGCCGATCATCGCGGAAGACCTGGGTGTGATCACTCCCGACGTGGTCGCGTTGCGCGAAGAGTTTGGCTTTCCGGGCATGCGCATTCTGCAATTCGGTTTTGGTGGTGATTCGAAGAACATCGATCTGCCGCACAATTACGTTCCAAACGTCGTCGCCTACACCGGCACTCACGACAACGACACGACCGTCGGCTGGTTTCACAGTGTTGCAGGTGAGGGTTCGACGCGAACGGCACAACAGATCGAGCGCGAACGAACGTTTTGTCTCAATTACCTGAACACAGACGGTGACGAGATCCACTGGGATTTCATTCGCGGCGTACTCGCCTCGGTCGCGAATACCGCGATCATCCCCTTGCAGGATCTGCTTGGCCTCGGAACCGAAGCGCGCATGAATCTCCCGAACAGCACGGAAGGAAACTGGGCCTGGCGATTCGAGACCGGAGCGCTGAATGACGAAATCGCGGCTCGACTCAAGAAACTAACTGACCTATACGGACGAAATGTTTAAAGTTTTAATCCGTCTTTTCTGTGTAAATCTGTGGCTAATATTTCCTGTCGCAGCGCAGACCCCTGAGATTATCAAAGTAGATCCGCCGAGCTGGTGGGTTCGAAGTTCGGTAAATCCTGTGCGGCTTATGATTCGAGGGCGTAATTTGCACGATGCTCGGGTGCAAGCTAGTCCGGGACTGCGCGTGGTTGGTCCACCGAAGATCAATGAGCGAGGGACGTATCTCTTCGTCGACGTCCAACTTGCGTCAGCAGGACAACAACGTATAACGATCACCACTCCGAAGGGCTCTGTTCAAGCGCCGTTTGAAGTGCTTGCGCCGTTGAATCCCGCCGGACGTTTTCAGGGATTCTCGCCCGCTGATGTGATGTACCTGATCATGATCGATCGTTTTGCTGACGGCGATCCTTCAAACAACGGTGGCATCTACGACCGCAAGAACAAGTTCTACTACCACGGCGGCGATCTGCAGGGCGTCATCGATCGCCTGCCGTATCTGAAAGAGCTCGGTGTCACGGCCATCTGGTTGACGCCCTGGTACGACAACTACGATCGACTCAACCAGATCGAGTTGAAGGAAGACAAACCCAGCACCGGCTTTCACGGCTACAACCCACAGGACTTCTACGCTGTCGAAGAACACTTCGGAACGCATGCAAAGCTGCGCGAGCTGATTGAGGCTGCGCACGGTTCGGGCATAAAGATCATCCAGGACCAGGTGATGAACCACACTGGCCCATATCATCCCTGGATTGACGATCCGCCTACGCCGACCTGGTTCAATGGCACAAAAGCACGCCATCTGAAGAACGTTTTTCAAACCTGGGTACTGCACGATCCGCGCGCGGTCGAGTCGCTGAAACGCGAAACGATGGAAGGTTGGTTTCTCGACTTCCTCCCGGATCTGAACCAGCACGACCCGGAAGTGTCACGGTACCTGATTCAGAACACGTTGTGGTGGATTGGCACTACCGGTCTCGACGGCATCCGCATGGACACGTGGCAATACGTGCCGAATTCGTTCTGGCGTGATTGGAACAAAGCGTTAAAGCGCGAGTTTCCGAATTTCAGAGTGGTGGGCGAGGTAAAGGATAGCGACGTGGTCCATACGTCGTTCTTTCAGGGCGGCAGGGTTCGCTTTGATGGCGTTGATTCGGGGCTCGATTCGTTGCTCGACTTTCCGCTCTTCTATCCGATACGACACGCGTTTGCCGAAGGCAAGCCGATTGATGAGATTCCCAAGACGCTCGCGAAAGATTATCTCTATACCAATCCCGAGATCCTCGTCACCTTGCTCGGAGGCCACGACGATGGTCGCTTCATGAGTGAGAAGGGCGCGACAATCGCTGGTCTCAAGCTGGCGAATACGTTGGTGTTGACTACGCGCGGCGTGCCGCAGCTTTACTACGGCGACGAGATCGCAATGGAAGGTGAGGACGAGCCGACCACGCGCGGCGATTTCCCGGGCGGATTCGTAGGCGATAAGCGCAATGCGTTTACGGAGGCAGGGCGCACCAAAGAAGAGCAGGAGTTGTTTGCGTACATTCGACGACTCATCGAGCTACGTCGCGAGCTCGAGCCGTTGCGTAGCGGCGCGTTGATCAACCTTTACGTTTCCGAGCAGCAATATGCGTATGCGCGCACGCTGAGAGACAACGTGGTCCTGGTCGTATTCAATAACGACGACAAGGCAGCGGACTTTCAATTTGACGTTTCACAACTCGGGTTTAGAAATGGCGCCGTGCTTCGTGATCGACTTGAAAATAACCGAGACGTTACAGTCCGAGACGGCAAGGTACGCGTAAACTTGCCCAAACGTTCAGCAGCAATATTTGCTGGTCGCTGAAATCGGAGGTTCAGAGTTCAGCCTTTAGGCTGCTGTTTCGACCGGCAAGCGAAAGCTTGAACTCTAAACTCTGATAAGGATATCTCCTATGCAGAAACCACGCTTGAGCTTCTGGCAGATCTGGAACATGAGTTTCGGGTTCCTCGGGATTCAATTTGGCTGGGGTTTGCAGCTCGCCAACATGAGCCCGATTTACCGATACCTGCACGCCGAAGAGAGCTCGCTGCCTTACCTTTGGCTCGCTGGCCCAATCACCGGTTTGATCGTTCAACCGATCATCGGATCGATGAGCGACCGCACGTGGAACCGGCTCGGTCGACGGCGTCCTTATTTCCTCACCGGCGCGATTCTCGCCAGCATCGCCCTGTTCTTCATGCCTGATTCGTCCGTGCTGTGGATGGCTGCCGGACTGCTTTGGATCCTCGACGCGAGTATCAACATCACGATGGAACCGTTTCGCGCGTTTGTTGCCGACAAGCTGCCGGAAGAACAGCGCACACTCGGATTCGTGATGCAGAGTTTTTTCATCGGCATCGGTCAGACGCTCGCGAATGCGTTGCCCTACCTGTTCTCGGCAATGGGTGTTGTGGGTGTGATGGCGAGTGGTATTCCGCTGTCCGTTGAGTACTCGTTCAAGATTGGCGCACTTGTTTTTCTCATCGCGGTCGCGTGGACTGTGATTACGACGAAAGAGTATCCGCCGGAGGACATGGAAGCGTTTGAGCGCACGAAACGCGAACATAAAGGAGTTCTCGCAGGGTTTAAAGAGATCTTTTCGTCGGTGGCGGAAATGCCGAGCACGATGAAGCAGCTCGCGGTGGTCCAGTTTTTCACCTGGTTTGCGTTGCCTTGCATGTGGCAGTTCTTTTCGTTAGCGATAGCGCGACACGTCTTTCTTGCTCCGAATGAAACATCGCCGCGTTTTGCAGAGGCGACAGAATGGGGTGGTCTGTGCTTCGCTGTCTACAACGTCGTGTGCTTTGTCATCGCGTTTCTGCTGCCAGGCTTTGCGAAGGTGACAAGTCGTAAGACTGTTCACATGGTCGCACTGGTGTGCGGCGGTATCGGATTGATCTCGGTGTTCTTTGTAGGAAATAAGTGGTTGTTGTTTGGAAGCATGGCCGGCGTCGGGATCGCGTGGGCGTCGATTTTGTCGATGCCGTACGTGATGCTGTCTACCGCCGTGCCGGCGACGCGCATGGGTGTGTACATGGGCGTGTTCAATCTGTTCATTGTTATTCCACAGATCGTGATGTCGCTCATCGTACCGAGGATCTTCAACAACGTGCTTGGTGGCGATCCGAGGAATGCGGTGGTGCTCGGCGGGATTAGTTTGCTGGTGGCGGCGGTGACGGTGTTAGGGGTGCGTGATGTTCAGCAAGAAGCTTAAGCCACGGATTACACGGATTTGGTGCGGATTTTTAATCGCCTGCCTGGCGGCGTGTTCGGTCGTTCGGGCGCAATCCGCGCGGCCGGTGCGTGATTGGGTGCGGGACGGGGTTATTTATGAGATCTATCCGCGGGCGTTTTCGCAAAAGGGAGACCTCAATGCTATTACCGCGCGTCTTGATGATCTTAAAAAACTCGGCGTCACGATTCTTTGGTTGATGCCGATCCATCCCATTGGTCAGGAAAAGAAAAAGGGAACTATCGGCAGCCCTTATGCCGTCCGCGACTACTACGCGATCAATCCTGATTACGGCACCGCTGACGATCTGAAGCGCCTCGTGCGCGAGGCACACGCGCGCGGAATGAAGGTCATCATCGACATCGTCGCCAACCACACATCGTGGGACAGCGTGTTGATGAAGCATCCGGAGTTTTATAAACGTGATGCGAGCGGCAACATCACTTATCCGCACGACTGGTACGACATCGCAGCGCTCGATTACAACAATCAGCAATTGCGCCGCTACATGACCGACATGCTCAAGTACTGGATTCGCGAGTTTGATCTCGACGGGTTTCGTTGCGACGTCGCGGCTGAAGTGCCGACAGATTTCTGGGAAAACGCGCGTCGCGAGCTCGAGCAAGTCAAACCCGACATTGTGATGCTTGCCGAAGCGCATAAAGCCGAGCTGATGGTTACAGCGTTTGACCTCGATTACTCGTGGCCGCTGCACAGCGCGCTGACCAACGTTCTGCAAGGACGCGCGCCTGCTTCTGACTTGCGTTTGGAGTGGGAGAAGGAGGTCAAAGAGTGGCCCAAGGGCGCGCTGCACATGCGGTTTTCTGATAATCATGACGAGCGCCGTGCAATCGCGCGTTTCGGTGAACCCGCAGCGCTGGCTGCTTCCGCGTTTGTCTGTACGATTGATGGTGTGCCGATGATCTACAACGGCATGGAGGTGGGTGACACGACTGAATCCGGCGCGCCGGCGCTGTTTGAAAAGTTGCCGATATTCTGGCCCATCGCGGAGCGCCGGAAAGAGTTTCCACAGTTTTACGAACAGATAATGGCGCAGAGGCGCGCGAGTAATGCGTTGCGACGTGGGACGCTCGAATGGTTGAAGAACTCAGATGAAACGCGTGTGGTGACGTTTGTTCGTCGAGCGGGGAATCAGGCAGTGTTAGTGGCGAT
>Ga0207676_10001849_pt1 | contig 15492 bp, 11 predicted proteins | sample KBSSwiS72_FD_184307 | JGI IMG/M metagenome (GOLD analysis project Ga0207676, IMG submission 184307) | Switchgrass rhizosphere microbial communities from Kellogg Biological Station, Michigan, USA - KBS Switchgrass S7-2 (SPAdes) (version 2) | ecosystem: Host-associated > Plants > Roots >... | reverse complement strand
CGGTGGAATCCGGGGCGGTGCATTGGTGTCGGCTGCCCTGCTCAACACGACGTCGCCCTTCTCGATCACGATGAGCCGCGTACAACTGTCACCGGGCTCGCGCCACACCACGCTCGAATCAAACAACCGCGTCAACCAGATCGCGCGGCGTCGGGCGAGCGCCGCGCGCAAGGCGAGCCACTCCAAGGAAACGTGCACGAACTCCGGCGTCCACACCGCCAGGCCCCGATCCGCGTCGTGGGCGGCGTCTTCATCGACGTCGCGATCTCGCCGACCTTCTCGCCATAAGCGTGTTCCAAGCCGCAGCAGCTTCGAGCACTCGGAGAGGTCGACGCGCGACAGCTCAGCATGCGTGGCGCACAGCCGGTTGTAACCTGCGGTGAAGGTGCCGTCATTGGGGCCCCATGGACCGGATGTCAGCGCAGCACGGTCTCCCCGAGCGAGTGCCACGAATTGATCGAGCGTCTCCGTCGAAACAAATGGGCCGAGCGGGCAATGTGGTGACGGGTCTGGGCTGCGCGCACTGAGATCTGGCGACGTGAACCACAACGCCCGATGGTGAATCGTGAGCGCAACATTGTAGGGTGGTCGGTGCCGCTTGATTTCGTCCGACTCGAGGAGCGCCGCCTCGAGCGCACTTGGTGTGAGGTCGAATGAGAGCGCACGTGCCTGCGACAGCATCTCGAGCGACCGCTCGGCCACACCGTTCTGTTTCCGAAAGTAGCTGTTGACGCGATGATGGAGTGACGCCGCCTTGCCGACATACAGAACGCTGCCGTCCGTCCGAAGCATGCGGTAGACGCCAGGCGCATCGGGCAGTGAGAGCCGCACCTCGCGCGGCATCGGCCAGACTCGCCTTCGACACCGGATCGGCTCGACGGGTGCGGCGAGCCAGTCGTGGAGCGCGCTCCACGTGGAAATGCCGTTCGTCTCGAGCAGGCGGACCAACTCTTTCCAGACGAACGCCGTCGCTTCAACGTGGTCGGCGCTGCGGCGTAGCGCGCCAACCGCGCGACCGAAGTATCCAGCGAGCGCGCGCAGGCTGCAACGAGGCAGATTGGGCAGAAGGCGCCTGGCGATGTCCCGCGTGCAGACGACGTCGAGCGGACACACGCCGGCGGCCAATGTGCGAAGGAACGGCTGTTCAAATTGAGCGAAGTGGATCACCGTCGGCGCGGGCTGCTGTTTAAGACTCGCGGCTTGGCCGGACAGCGCGCGCCAGGCGAGCTGTCGGTCGACAGCGGCCCGCATCATGTGCTCCGAAATGCCGGTGATCCGCGAAACGGCTGGCGGAATCTGCTCACCATCCGGAAGCGCGATCAGGCAGGCATGCGGGTGCGTGACTGTGTCGCGGGCTCGAGCCCAGCCGATTTCAAGGAGATGCCCTCGCGGCGCTGCGGCCGTGGCCTGGCAGTCGATGACCAGGACCTCCAGATGCGACAGCTGCGGCTCCGAGCGACTGCCTGGCACCATTTGCCACCACCGCGTCATGCGACTGCTGCTTCGCTGTGATCACTCGCTCAAGCCAGCAGCTATTTCAATCGGCGGTCAGCCTATCATATTCGCTTTATCTTCGCCCTGCAGACCGGGAATGAGTTGCGGAGAAAAATTCCAGGCCGGGTGCGAAGCGTGTCGTCGGCGCTGCAATTATCGGAGTGGGGGTACCGGACAGATGCTGCGGCTGAGTGGCCTTCTTCGAGGAAGGAACCCAGAGCGCTTCGATTCGGCCGCGTCAGTACGACGGTCGACGGTCCGGCTAAAGCCGGACACTACCGAGAATACGTTTGCAACCTGTTCAATGGTGGCCGCGTTGTCCAGGGATCAAGATCTTCAAGACTTCGCGTCCTTCCAGTTCTCCCCGAATCCGACATCGACCGTCAGCGGCACGTTCATCACCGCCGCGGACTGCATCTTGTCGCGGACGATCGCGCTGAACTCCTCGGCGCGCGCCTTCGGGACCTCGAACAGCAGTTCGTCGTGGACCGTGAGGATCATGCGCGCCTCGGGGTAGGGGAGGAGCGCGGCATGGACGTCGATCATCGCGCGCTTCAGGATGTCGGCGGCGCTCCCCTGGATCGGCATGTTGACCGCCTCCCGCTCTGACGCCGCGCGGCGCTGGAAGTCGCGGCTGTTCAACTCGGGCACCAGCCGCCTCCGGCCGTACATCGTCTTGACGACGCCGGTGGCGCGCGCCTCCTCGAGCGTCCGATCGATGAAGGCGCGCACGCGCGGGAAGCCGGCGAAGTAGGCGTCGATGAACTCCTGCGCCGCCTGCTGGGTGACGCCGATGTCCTTGGCGAGCGTGAACGCCCCCTTCCCGTAGAGCAGCGCGTAGTTCACCATCTTCGCGATGCTGCGCAGCTGATGCGGATCCTTGCCGCTTTCGTTGCCGAAGATCTTGACGGCGGTCCGCTCGTGGAAATCCACACCCTCGCGGAACGCATCGACGAGGACCGGTTCTTCAGAGAGATGCGCGAGCACCCTGAACTCGATCTGTGAGTAGTCGGCCGAGATCAGGACGTTGCCGGGATCGGCGATGAACGCGCGGCGGATCTCGCGGCCAAGCGGCGTCCGGATCGGGATGTTCTGCAGGTTCGGGTCGCTGCTGCTCAATCGGCCCGTAGAAGCAACCGCCTGGTTGAAGCAGGTGTGCACGCGCCCGGTTTCCGGATGCACGAGCTGCGGCAGGGCATCGATGTACGTCCCCTTCAGCTTCATCAGCTGGCGCCACTCGAGAATCTGGCGCGGGATGTCGTGGGTGAGCGCGAGCTCTTCGAGGACTTCGACCGCCGTCGACGGCGCCTTCGACGTCCCGGTCCGCTTGAGCACCGGCAGCTGCAGCTTGTCGAACAGCACTTCGGCGAGCTGCTTCGGCGAGTTGATGTTGAATTCGCCGCCGGCCATCTCGAAGATCGTCGAGGACCGCTGCGCGAGCTCCTGATCGACCTTCTGCGACTGCGCCGCCAGCAACGCGGTGTCGACGCGGATGCCGGCGCGCTCGACCGCCACCAGGACGGGAACGAGCGGCAGCTCCAGCGTGGCGTAGACCCCGGCGAGCTCTTCCTTCGCCAGAAGATCTCGCAGCGCCGGCGCCAGCTGACCGACAAGATCGGACCGCTCGCAGGCGTAGACGACCGCGGCGTCCACGGGCACCTCGGCGAGCGAGATCGCCTTGGCGCCGCGCCCACAGACATCCTCGACCGAGAGCGCCTTGTAGCTCGTGTGCTCGAGCGCAAGATCCTCGATCAGGTGCGCGGAGCGCGTCGCGTCCAGCAGGTAGCTGGCGAGCATCGTGTCGACGTCGAGGCCGCGCAGCGTGACCCCGTGCCGTGCGAGCACGATGGCGTCGAACTTCAGATCGTGCCCTTCCTTCTTCAGCGCTTCGTCCTCGAGGATCGGCCGCAGCGCGTCCAGCGCGACCTCGAGCGGCAGGCATTCGGTGTTGTCGAGCGACCGGTGGCCGATCGGCACGTAGTCGCCGTCGCGCGGCGAGGTGGAGAACGAGATGCCGACAATGGCAGCGCGCATCGCGGTCACGCCGTCCGGGAGCACGCGGAACGCGAACCGGCCGGCGGCACGGAGTCGCTCCGCCAGCGCGCGCACGGCATCCGGCGTGTTGACGATGCGGTAGGTCTTGGCGATGGTGTCGGCCGTCGGTGCGTATTCCTTGGCGAGCGCGCGGAACCCGAGCTCGTTGAAGATGGCGAAGGCGGCCTCGCGCGATCCGGCGCGGTAGCGGAGTTCCTCGGCGGTGAACTCCACCGGCACGTCGGTCCGGATACGGGCGAGCTCGCGGCTCTGGCGCGCCGCTTCCATATTCGCCAGCAACCCTTCGCGGTACCGCTTGTTCTTCACCTCGGCCGCGTGCGCGAGCAGGTTCTCGAGCGATCCGTACTGGACGATCAGCTCGCGCGCGCCTTTTTCGCCGACACCCGGCACGCCCTTGATGTTGTCGATCGTGTCGCCCATCAGCGCCAGCACGTCGACGACATGATCCGGCGCGACCCCGAACTTCTCCTTGACGCCTTCCACGTCGTACCACGTGCCTTCGTCGCGCGGGTTATAGACGCGGATGCCGTCGCCGACCAGCTGGTAGAAGTCCTTGTCCATCGTGACGATGACGACTTCGAATCCGGCAGCGGCGGCCTTCACCGCCAGCGTCCCGATCACATCGTCGGCCTCGTAGCGTTCCGACGTGAGGATCGGCACGCCGAGCGCCTCGCAGGCCGCGTGCACCATCGGGATCTGCTGCGCCAGCTCGCCGGGCATCGGCGCGCGGTTGGCTTTGTAGTCGTCGACGAGGTCGTCGCGGAAGGTGCGGCCGGGAAGATCGAACGACGCGGCGATGAATTCCGGTTTGTGCTCGTTGAGCAGCTTGCGCAGCATGTTGACGAAGATGTAGACCGCGTTGGTCGGCGTGCCCTGCGCGTTGCGGAGCAGTCCGCCCTCCGCGGTGCGGACCGGCGCGTGATACGCGCGGTACATCTGCGAGCTGCCGTCGATCAGATAGAGCACAATTTTTTACTATATCATCTGAAAAAGATGCTTCGCTGCTCACGAGACGGGAACGCAAAGGCCGCGAAGGTCACGACGGCCGCGAAGCGAAATATTCTGGTTTGCGTGCTTTGCGCGCTTTGCGTTCCATTTGTCAGCGCGTGCGGCGGCGCGACCGGCCTGTTCAAGCAGTACGAGTACGAGGAAGAGGTCTACCTCTCGCTCGACGGCTCGGCGACGATCTATGTGAACAGCTCGCTGGCGGCGCTCAACGCGCTGCGCGGGACGACGTTCGATCTGAGCCCGTCGGCGCGCGTCGACACCGCCGCGATCCGCGCGTATTACTCGAGCCCCGTGACGCGCGTGATCCGCGTCAGCCAGTCGCGCCGGAGCAACCGTCGGTTCGTCCACATCCGTCTCGACGTCGACGACATCAGGACGCTCGGCGATGTCGCGCCGTTTGCCTGGTCCAAGTATCAGTTCACCCGCGGCGGCGATCAGTTCAAATACCTGCAGACGGTCGGTGCACCCGCGGGACAGCCGGTCGGCGACGTCGGCTGGAACGGCCGTGAGATCGTCGCGTTCCGCCTGCACCTGCCGAGCAAGATCCGCTATCACAACACCGGTCGCGAGGTTGGCCGCGGCAACATCCTCGTCTGGGAGCAGTTGCTGACCGATCGCCTGCGGAACGTGCCCGTGGTCTACGCCGAGAAGGGCGACGGCGTCCTCGACGCGCGCATGGACGCGCAGTCGATTCTCTACACCACCCTCTGGCTGTTCGGCCTGACGTTCGTCGCCGTCGCCATTGTGTTTGGCAGCGTCATCTGGTTGGTTATGCGACGGGGCAAGAGAAGCACTCAGGGCGGGTAGGGCAGGTTGGGCTGGTAGGTCGGGTAGGTAGAATACTGGTATGCGCCGGACGTTGCTGTTCTCTGCGGTTGTGCTCGCTCTCGCCTCGGGCGCCGTGCGTGCCGCACCGCCGACGCCGGTGATTGTCGAACTGTTCACGTCGGAGGGGTGCTCGGACTGTCCGCCGGCCGACGTGCTGCTGGAGAAAATGATCGCGACGCAACCGGTGGCCGGCGCCGAGATCATCGGTCTCGGCCAGCACGTCGACTATTGGGATCGGCTCGGCTGGAAGGATCGGTTTTCGTCGGCTGCGCTCACCAGCCGCCAACAGGCGTATCAGACGCGATTCGCGACCGAGAGCATCTATACGCCGCAAATGGTGGTCGACGGCCGCGCCGAGTTCGTGGGCAGCGACGCCAACGCCGCGCGGAAGGCGATCGAGCGGACGGTAACGGCGGCGCACGGTACCGTCAAGATCGATCTGTCAGGTTCCCCTCTACATGTCGCTGTGGCGGTTTCCGATCTCCCGCACGCCGCCCGCGGCGATCGCGCCGACATCATCCTCGTCGTCACCGAGAGCGGGCTGACGACCGACGTCAAGCGCGGCGAAAACCGCGGCAAGGTGCTGAAGCATGCTCCGGTCGTGCGGTATCTGGCGACGATCGGACAGGTCGCTGTTGACGGAGCGACGGCTGCCGCCGCGGCAGACATCCCTCTCGCCGCCGACTGGCAGCGCGATCGTCTGGCGGTCGTCGCGTTCGTCCAGGAGCAGCGCGGTCGCACCATCCTCGCCTCAGCGTCGGCTCGGCTGAAGTGAACGAGTACTCGTACTGGTTGGACACGCTCGAGAAAAGTACGAAGTACGAGGTACGAAGTACGAGCGTGCCCGCGCGCGCGGACGTCGTCGTCGTCGGTGCGGGGTACACGGGGCTTTCCGCGGCACGGCAACTGGCGCGCGCCGGGGCCTCGGTCGCGGTGATCGAGCGCGAGCAGGCCGGCTGGGGCGCGAGCTCGCGCAATGGCGGTCAGGTGCTCACGGGCATGAAGCTGGAACCGGGCGCCCTTGTCGCGCGCTTCGGCGAATCCCGGGCACGGGAGCTGTTCGACGTGGCCTCCGAATCGATCGCCTGCCTGGAAGCGCTGATTGCCGAGGAGTCGATCGACTGCGAGTACCAGCGCACGGGGCATGTGTACGCGGCGTTCAAGCCCGCGCACTTCGAGGCGTTTCGCGAAGAGCAGGCGCTGCTCGCGCGCGTGTTCGATCACCAGGTGCATCTCGTGCCGCGCGCCCAGCAGCGGGCGGAGATCGGCAGCGACGCGTACTACGGCGTCATGGTGGATGAACGGAGTGCGGCACTGAACCCGGCGCAGTACGTCCACGGGCTGGCGGCTGCGGCGACGCGTGCCGGTGTCACGATTACGGAGGGCGTCGGCGTCGGCTCGCTTCAGCGCAAAGGAAGCGGGTGGCGCGTCGAGACGAGCGCGGGAACTGTCGAGGCGGGCGACGTGCTGATGGCCACCGACGGTTATACCGGTGACGAGTCGCCGGCGCTGCGGCGGCGGTTCATTCCCATCGGCAGCTACATCATCGCCACTGAACCACTCGACGAGAGCGTGGTCGCGGGGCTGCTGCCGAGGCGGCGGATGGCGTTCGACTCGAAGAATTTTCTGTACTACTTCCGGCAGACGAAGGATCGGCGTTTGCTGTTTGGAGGCCGTGCCGAGTTCGGCCGGCCGGATCGGGACACCACCAGACGCGCGGCGGCGATTCTGCGCGCGGGCATGACCAGGGTGTTTCCCGAGCTGGCCGGCGTCGGCATCGAGTACGCCTGGGGCGGCAACGTCGCGTTCACGCGCGATCAGATGCCGCGCGCGGGCCGTCTCGACGGCATGTACTACGCCGGCGGCTACAGCGGCCACGGCATCGCGATGGCCACGTATCTCGGTCAGCAGATCGCGCGCCGGATCGCCGGCGAGCCGATCGATCATCCGCTGTTCGACGATCGCTTCGCGCCGATCCCGATGTACTTCGGCAACCCGTGGTTCCTGCCGCTCGTCGGCGCGTATTACCAGGTGAAGGATTGGCTCCAGTAGACCTCGAGTACTCCCCCGAGCGGATGCGATCGATGGCCGATGAGGTCGTCCAGCGGTGCATCGCGCACATCGCGTCGCTGGATCGTCAGCCGGCCTGCGGCGACGTCGATGCCGCCGATTTGTGCCGCGCGCTCCGCGAGCCCGCACCGCAGCACGCCGTCGCGCTCGAGCCGCTGCTCGATCAGCTGTTCCGCGACTGGATTCCACGCTCGTTCACCGCGCCGAGCCCCGGGTATCTTGCGTACATTCCGGGCGGCGGAATCTTTCCGGCCGCGCTCGCCGATTTCATCGCCGACACCACCAACCGCTACACCGGCGTGTGGCAGGCGGCGCCGGCGCTGGTGCAGCTCGAGGCGAACGCGCTCGACTGGCTGCGCGACTGGATGGGCTTTCCGCCGGCGGCGCGAGGCCTGTTCACAACCGGCGGCTCGATGGCCACGTTCAACGCGATCGTGTGCGCGCGCGAGCGTCACCTCGGCGCCGAGATCCGCCGCGGCGTGCTGTACACCTCGGATCAGGCGCACCATTCGATCCTGAAGTCGGCCAAGCTGGCCGGCATCATGCCCGATCGCGTGCGGGGCATCGACTCGGACGATCGCTTCAGGATGCGGCTCGACCGGCTCGACGAGGCGATCGCGGCCGATCGCAGGGACGGCCTCACCCCTTTCGCGGTCGTCTCCAGTGCGGGGACGACGAATACGGGGGCGGTCGATCCGCTCGAGGCGATCAACAGCGTCTGCGCGCGCGAAGGGTTGTGGCATCACATTGACGGCGCATACGGCGCCTTCTTCTATCTGGACGAGAGCGTACGCGACACGCTGCGCGGCCTGCCGGATGCCGACTCGCTGACGCTCGATCCGCACAAAGGCATGTTTCTGCCCTACGGCACCGGAGCGCTGCTCGTGCGCGACGGCGCGGCGCTGCGGGCGGCGCACGAGGCGACCGCCGATTACCTGCCGGCGATGCCGCACCCGGCGGACTTCTACGATCCGAGCCAGCACGGGCCAGAGCTCTCGCGCGGGTTTCCTGGCCTTCGCGTCTGGCTCTCGGTGAAATTGTTCGGCGCGGCGGCTTTCCGGGAGGCGATCGCCGAAAAGCGCGCGCTGACGCTCGATGCGCGCCGGCGGGTCGGCGCCCTGCCGGGGATCGTCATCGATGCCGAGCCGGACCTGTCGCTGTTCGCCTTCCACCTGACCTGGCCGGGCGCGTCGCAGGCCGACGAAGACGCGGCGACGCGGGCGCTCATGGAGAAGACCACACAGCGGGGGCGCGTCATGGTCACCGGCTGCACGGCTCATGGCCGTGCCCTCGGCCGCGTGTGCGTGCTCAGCTTCCGCACTCATCAACCTCAGATCGACGCCCTCGTCGAAGACATGGCGGCGGCAATCGGCGAGATACGACCCATATGACCAATCGCCAGCATCTCCAGACGATCGCCGTCCAAGCCATGCGCGAGCGTGGACTCGAGCCCGACATTCCCCAGGACGCTCTCGCGCAGGCAGCCGCGCTGAAAGGCACGGCGACCACGACCGAGGAGCCGGTGCGCGATCTGCGCGCGCTGCTCTGGTGCTCGATCGACAACGACGACTCGCGCGATCTCGATCAGTTGTCGGTGGCCGAGACGCTGCCGGGAGGCGACGTCAAACTGCTGGTGGCGATCGCCGACGTCGACGCGTCGGTCGCGAAAGGATCGCCGGTCGATCGTCACGCGGCCAGGAACACGACGTCGGTGTACACGCCCGCCGTCATCTTTCCGATGCTGCCCGAGCGGCTCTCCACCGATCTGACGTCGCTCAACGACGGCCAGGATCGCCTGTCGGTCGTCATCGAATTCGTGGTGTCGCCGGACGGGGTGCTGAAGACGTCGGACGTGTACGGCGCGGTCGTACACAACAAGGCGAAGCTCGCCTACAACGGCGTCGGCGCCTGGCTGGTGGGCGGCGGCGCGCTGCCGCCGGCGGCCGCGGCCGTGGCAGGCATGGACGAGCAGCTGCGGATCCAGGATCGTGCCGCGCAGGCGCTCGACAAAGTGCGCGCCGAGCACGGCGCGCTCGGGTTCCAGACCATCGAGGTGGAGAACGTCTTCGAGGGGGACACGCTGCACGAGGTCCGCGAAAAGGAGCACAGTCGCGCGATGGCGCTCATCGCCAACCTGATGATCGCGGCCAACGGTGTGACGGCGCGGTTCCTGGACAAGAAGGGGTTCCCGTCGCTGCGCCGCGTGGTGAAGTCGCCGGAGCGGTGGGATCGCATCCGCGCGCTGGCCGAGCAGCTGGGCGATGCCCTGCCGCCCGCGGCCGACTCGATCGCGCTGGCCGCGTTTCTCGATCGGCGCAAGGCGGCGGATCCCGCGACATTTCCGGATCTGTCGACCAGCGTCATCCGTCTCCTGGGCCGCGGCGAGTACGTGGTCGATCCGCCGGGCGCGGAGCCGCCGGGACATTTCGGTCTCGCGGTGCGCGACTACTCGCATTCGACGGCGCCGAATCGGCGCTTTCCCGATCTCGTGACGCAGCGGCTCGTCAAGGCCGCGCTCGCATCTCACCCCTCGCCGTACGGGCTCGACGAGCTCGAGCAGATCGCCAGCCAGTGCACGAAGCAGGAAGATGCGGCCAACAAGGTCGAGCGCCAGGTCCGCAAGTCAGCCGCGGCGATGGTCGTGCAGTCGCGCGTCGGTGACATCTTCGATTCGATCGTCACCGGCGCGTCGAACAAGGGCACGTTCGTTCGGGTGAAGACGCCGCCGATCGAAGGCAAGCTCCTCGGATCGCACCCGGGCCTCGACGTGGGGGATCGCCTGCGCGTGCGGCTCTCCGGCGTGAATATCGATCGCGGGTTTATCGATTTCCGATCGGCCTAGCTGCCCGTGGTGAAAGTCCCACCGTCGGTCGCGCTCGCAGAGAGGCTGGCAGGCGTACTGTGACACCGTGTAACGATGCCAGAGTCGTGAAACGTCACGCGTTCGATCATCGGATCTGATCAGCCAGTTTCTTCACATGGCACTGGAGACGTGGATCGCTATGGAGTTCGGTCTTGAGTCGGCCGTCCAGCTTCCACGATCGTCGCGATCTTCCAACCGCCGTCGCTCCGATGCATGAGATAGCCGAAGGTGTTCCGTTCCATTTCTGATCCAGCAGCCGTGTACCTCACCGCCACTCCCAGCACAAGCGCATCAGATTCGCCGAGAGTCGTGACGTGCGGCTGGACGAACTCACTCCGTCCGAACCCTTTCGCTCGCATGGCGTCGATCGCCAGAGTCAGGAACTCGGCGAGCGCCGCGTGGTTCGCGGCGGACACCACGCCCTGCGGAGAAATGCTCAAACACGGCTCGCCGAAGCAGGAAAGAATCGCACGCAGATCCAGCGTGCTGAACGTGGCGTAGTACTCGTGGACTGCCTCCAGAGCTGTCGGCATGGCGCCATTCTAACGATTTCGCAGGTCTGTATAAACCGCTGTCTACAGGTGCGACGCTGTCCAGAAAAACTCTATCGGCCCGTGGTCAGACGGTGAATGACGGATCGACTCGATCATCCCTCGTACTACACTGTCGCCGATGGCAATGGGCAAACGACGGCGGCACGCGAAGTAAGCCTCGATGTGGGGGGCGACCCAGGATCTTGCGCGCAGCGCCGCCCATCCCTTCTACGTGCGACTGAATCAGATTCTCGACCAGCACGACTTCGACGGATTCGTCGAGGGCCTGTACGACGCGCTCTACCGATCGAGCGCCGCTCAATCACCAAGTCCGTCGCCGTAACCATGTGTGCGCGAGAAATGGTTTTCACCACGGGCTGCTAGGCATGGCTCCTTCCCTAAGTCATCTCCGTTCACGTTTTCGCCCGTTCCACCAGATCAGCGCGCCGGTGATCGCCTGCAGCGCGATCCCGAGTGAGACGACGAAGTAGAGCGCCTGCGTCGGGGCGCCGAAGATGTCGCCGGTATGGGCGGAGCGCTTCAGGTTCAGGATGCGCGTGCCGAGCGGCGCGGTGCGCGTGTTTTCGACGAGCAGCACCTGCCCGCTGAACTGATCGACGTAGACGCGGCTGCGTCCGGCAGGCGTGCGATCTTCCGGAAACTTCTTCAGGATCCGGAACACCGCTTTCGGACCGTTGGGAAGACCGACGTTCGATGCGAAGGCGCCCGGCAGCGCGCGTTCGGCGACGGCGATGGCCTGATCGACCGGGATCCGCATGGCGCCGGCGACCGGCGTCGACTGCGGCGCGGGCGCGTCGGGGACATCGTTCAGCCGTTTGACGAGCGGATCGGTCGTGCGTTCGAACGCGATCAGCACGCCGGTCAGCGTGATGAACAGCATCACCAGCGACGAGTAGAAGCCGAGCACGTTGTGCAGGTCGAAGTTCGTCCGCTTCCACGACGACGCGGAGCCGACCGTCAGGATCTTGCGCGGCCACCACAGCACCAGGCCGGTGATCGCGAGCCCCAGCATCGCCACGGAGAATCCGCCGACCATCATCTCGCCCGTCTCGCCGGCCACGAAGCGGGTGTGCAGCAGGTGGACCCATCGCGCAAAGCTCGCCTCGTGATCCCGCAATCCCAGGACCGCGCCGGTGTACGGATCGACCATCGCCCCCTGGCGGCTGCGCAGGCTCAGCTCGTACGCCTGGTCCGGCTTCTCCGCGATCCGGACGCCGGTGACTTGATCCGCGGGATACGTCGCCTGTACGCGGGCGATCAACGTTTCGATCGGCAGCGCCGCCGCGCCGGGCGTGACGAAGGAGGTCGACCGATTCAGCGCGCGGTCGATCTCGTTCTCGAAGACCAGCGCGCTTCCAGAGACCGAGATGACGACGAGGAACAGACCGCCTGAGAGGCCACCCCACTGATGGAGTGCGAGGAGGGAGCGACGGACGGTCGGAGACACGGAGGTTGATCTTATCCGCGGATTACGCGGATTTCGCAGATTCAGCACGCGCGATGTGGCGAAACGCATTCGATCGGCCGGCCGGGCGTCTTGGCAGGCTGACGTCCGGCGGCGCGGCGTAGCCGCGCACGGTGAGAAACGAACGGCGTGAATACGAGCCCGGTGGTTCTTCTGGCTCGTATTCACACCGTTCGCTTCTCGCCGTGACCGGCCGCTTCGCGGCCCAGCGCCGGACGTCACCAATCCGCTTAATCCGTGTAATCCATTAATCCGCGGATAAGAAAGACGCCCGGTGTCGATGTCGGGACGTACTAGTGTTTGCGGCGTCCGGTCAACGGGACGAGTCGCGCGATGTAGAGGCTGACGCCCATGATCGCGCATGCGAGCAGCACCCACGCGCCGGTCATGCCGATGGCGGCCGCCAGGCCGACGACCACGCGAAGAACTCCCATCAGTTAGCTCCCAGCCCAGATCCTTATCAGGGCCGATCCTGCGTCGCCATCGCCGTGCGCGCCGGGGCGTCCGGTGGCGTCGCGCTCGCGTTTCCCATCAGATACCGTTCGAACCAGTAGACCTGCCAGTTGATGCTCTCGACAAGGTGCTTCGGTTCACCGGTTCGGGTCAGGTTGTGGTTCTCGCGCGGAAAAAAGACGATCTCGCTCGGCACGCCGAAATGTTGCAGCGCGCGGAACCATTGCTCGCCCTGTTCGATCGGGACGCGGAAGTCGTTGTCCGAGTGGAGGACCAGTGTCGGCGTCTTGACGTTGCGCACGTATTTCAGCGGCGACGCGTTCCAGTAGAGATCGTGCTTGTCGAAAATGTCGCCGGTGAAGTCGTCCGCGTGCCCGTACGCCCCATCCCTCGTCCCATCGTCGCTGATGAAATTCGAGATGCTGCGGATCGTGACCGCGGCCTTGAAGCGGTTGGTGTGGCTGATGATCCAGTTCGTCAGGTAACCGCCGTAGCTGCCGCCGGTCACGCCGAGACGATCCTTGTCGATCCACGGATACTTGACGAGCGCCGCGTCCACGCCGTTCATGACGTCGACGTAGTCCTTGCCGCCCCAGTTGAGCTCGATGCCGCGCTCGAACTTTTCGCCGTAGCCGGTGGAGCCGCGCGGGTTGGTGAAGAACACCGCCCATCCGCGCGAGGCGTAGACCTGGAATTCGTGGTACCAGTCGAACCCGAACTGACCGGATGGCCCCCCATGGATCGTCAGAATCATCGGGTACGTCTTGCCGGCCTCCCAGCCGACAGGCTTCATGAAGAAGCCGTCGACGTCCCAGCCGTCGGCCCCCTTGAACGCCACGCGTTCGACCGGCGACAGCTTCATCTGTTTCCAGAGCGCGGCGTTGAGATACGTCAGCTGCTTCTCGTTGCGGCCGCTGAGATCCGAGACGTAGAGATCGTCGAGGTGCGTCGGGTCGTTGACCGCGAATACGAGGCGGCCGGTCTTGTCGTGAATGTCGACGAAGTGGACCGTGCGATCGCCCGACGTGACCGGTGCCGCCTTCCGCGCCGCCAGGTCGACCCGGAACAACTGGCTCGTGCCTTTGAACCCGGTTTCGAAGTAGAGCGCCTTGCCGCCTTCCGCCCAGCGGAGCCCGCCGGGAATCAGATCGACGCCGTCCGCCGCGAGCTTCGACGGCGCGCCGCCGTTGCTCGACGCCAGCCAGATCTTTGGATGTGATTTCTCAGGCACCGAGCTGAGAAATGCGATCGTCTGGCCGTCAGGTGACCACCGCGGTGAGTTGTCGCCGCTGGTGTGGTCCGAGATCTTCGTCAGCGCGCCGCCGGCGGCATCGATCACCCACACATCGGTGTTGCGTCCCATGTCGAACGCCTTGCCGGTGCGGTCGGAAACGAACGCGATTTTCCGTCCATCGGGCGACCACTGCGGGTCTGCGTCGTTCCAGTCGTCGCCTGACGTGATCGGTGCCGCGAAGCCCGTCTTGACGTCGACGACCCACAAGTGGGTCCGCTTGTCGTCGAACCAGCCGCTGTCGTTGAACTTGTAGTTGGCGTGCGCGTAGTGACGCACGTCGCTCGGCGACTTCGCCGTGTCGCTCGGCCCGCTGCGGCCGACGACGACGAGCCTGAGGCCGTCGGGGGACCACTGGAACGCGGACACGCCGTTGAGCAGGTTCGTCAGCCGCCGCGGCTCGCCGCCGTCGAGCGGCAGCAGCCAGACCTGGGTGCGCGGCGTGTCGGCGGCCGCATCGCCGGGCATCGGCCGCGCCGACAGAAACGCGATCGACCGGCCGCCCGGGCTCCACCGTGGGCTGTTCGACGACTGCGGCGCCGTCGTCAAGGCGGTTGCCGGCCGCGAGCCGTCAACCGGCACCGACCAGATCTCGCTCCTCCGTCGATTCTGTTTCTGATCGACCGTCGTGACCACGTACGCGATCGTCGAGCCGTCCGGTGAGAAGTGCGGATCGCCCAGCGTCTCGAACGCGAAGTAGTCCTCCGCCGTCACCCCGCGCGTCTGTGCGAACGTGGGGATCGAGAACGCCAGTAGCGCGATGACGACGAAACGGCGAGTGTGTGTGTACATTTATCAGGCCCTTTTCCGCTTCTTCTCATCCTGCGCCGGCGCCATCGCAGCCGGTTTCTTCTTGCTCCCGATCGAGTCGAGACTCTTGCGCAGCGCTTCCATCAGGTTGACCACCTTCGGCGGCGCTTCCACTTCCGGCGCCACGACTTCGCGCCCTTCGATCTTGGCGTCGATGATCTCGCGCAGGCCGACCTGATAGTCGTCGCGATACTCCTGCAGGTCGACATCCCCTTCGAAGGTGCCCATCACCTGCTTCGCGAGCTTCACTTCCTCCGGCTTCACCGTGCCCGGCATGTCGGTGAGCTCCTCGATGGCTTCCATGCTGCGGATCTCGTTGGCGTGCCGCAGGGTGTACATGATCAGGCCCTGCTCGCGCGGCTGCACCTTCACCAGATACTCGCGCCCGTAGAGGGCGACCTTGCCGATGCCGGCCTTGCCCTTCATGCCCTCGCGGATGACGGCAAACGCCTGCCGCGCCACCGGGCCGTCCGGCGCGAGGTAGTACGGCCGCTCGAGATAGATCGGATCGATCGACGTGTCGTCGGTGAACTTCTCGAGATTGATGACCCGCGTCGAGTCGACGCGCACCTTCTCGATGTCCTCCTCGTCGACGATGACG
>Ga0207676_10001848_pt1 | contig 15496 bp, 9 predicted proteins | sample KBSSwiS72_FD_184307 | JGI IMG/M metagenome (GOLD analysis project Ga0207676, IMG submission 184307) | Switchgrass rhizosphere microbial communities from Kellogg Biological Station, Michigan, USA - KBS Switchgrass S7-2 (SPAdes) (version 2) | ecosystem: Host-associated > Plants > Roots >... | reverse complement strand
AAAGTTCGCGATCCGCAATGGCTGAAGACGATGAGCCACACGCCAACGCTGATGGACTACTCGCGCTTCAACTACGTGGCCCAGCCCGAGGACAACATCCCGGTGGAACTGCTCATTCCAGGAATCGGACCTTACGACAAGTGGGCGACGATGTGGGGTTACAAACCGATTCCGGGCGCCAGAACACCGGACGACGAAAAGAAGACGCTCGATCAATGGGCCAGGGAACAGGACTCGAAACCGTATCTGCGTTTCTCGACGGCGGATTCGCGTGGCTCCGATCCAGGCGAGAACACTGAAGCCGTCGGTGATGGTGAGGCGGTCGTTTCGACCGGGCTCGGTATCAAGAACCTGAAACGGGTGGCGGATATGCTGTTGCCGGCGACTGCTCAACCGGGCGAGCCTTACGATGATCTGCAGGAGCTTTACGGTCGCATGTTGGGCCAATGGGCCACGGAGTTGAATCACGTCACCGGCATCGTGGGTGGCTTCAACTCGCAGCAGAAACATGCCGGTCAGGATGGTGTGCGGTTCGTGATCGTTCCGAAAGAACGACAGGCCGCGGCAGTGCGCTTTCTGAATGATAATGCGTTTGCAACGCCGACGTGGGCGCTCAAGCCTGAGATTCTGCGTCGCATTGAACCGTCAGGCGCGATGGCGCGCGTGAATACGGCACAGGAGCGCATCCTGAATTCACTGCTCAACAACGCGCGGTTCGATCGTCTCGTCGAGCAGGAAGCGATTGACGGGGCGGCGGCGTATAAGCCTGCGGATTTCATGTCGGATGTTCGCCGTGGAATCTGGAGTGAACTCGAAGGTGGCCCAGTCCGCATCGACGTCTACCGGCGCAACTTGCAGAACTCGTATATCGATGCGCTGTCGAACAAGTTGAATGGACGACCGGCGGTGACGGACGACTATCGTGCGTTAATCAAGGCGGAGTTGCGTGATTTGAGCACGGCGATCGCGGCGGCCATGCCGCGGGCGACGGATCGTCAAACACGAGCGCACCTTGCGGACGCGCGCGATCAGATTGCGAAGGCGTTGGATCCGAAGTTTGCGGCGCCGGCAGCGGCCACGACTGCGGTGTTTCCGTTTGGGTACGACGAGGAGGAGGGCGAGTTCAACTGGTTGAATTGCTGGCCTGACTACTCGATCCGTCTCACGCCACCAAAAGACTAGTTAGCCACAAAAAGGCACAAATCATAAGCGAAAAAGCGCAAATCTCTTAATAGGGGGTTTGCGCTTTTTCTTTTATGCGATCGGGTTCGAGGAGATTCGTGGTGTGATCGGTGACGCTGATGGGCATCGGGTTTGTGAGCGGGCGATCGCTAAGTTCGCGCGGTCCTGAAACAACTTGCTCCAACTGTGGTTGTTGGGAGTCAGGCTGCGGCCGGATCAAGAGACCGGCGATGATGTGTCCGATGCCAGTAGTCGCAGGTAACAGACCGAGCAGCCAAATGATTTTCAGCACCGGCCCAATCTCAAACGGAATCTGGTCGACGATGTGTGGTGGAAGTTTTAAGACCAGCGCGGTCGAAAGAAAATACAGAAACACGGTTAGACCCACGCCTGAAAATAATGAGACCACACCCTTTGAGATATGGTCCTCGCGTTTCTCGGCCGGCGTTTTCTTGCGTCTGAGTTCGATTAAGGGGCGGCGGCGGTTGCGTCGCCTTGATTCAGGATCGATGCGCGCGATCTCCTGATTCATCCGATCGAGCGCGCCTGAGACTTCGTCGGACACGTGCTCCACCTTGAATTCCTTAAGCATCTCTTTGATCTTCGGAAGCGGACCACGATCGCTTCGCGCGACTGCCTCACTCAGCGCCACCGCTTTGCCAATCACCTTGAGATTGGCGCCGCAGGCACGGCAATACTGGGTGGATTGAGACTCAGTGCCGCATTGAGGACAGTACATAAGTATCGAAACGCGCGCCGCGCGCTTTTGGTTCCGCTTAACTGCTACTCATAGCTCAGCGCTTCGACCGCATCCTGACGCGCCGCTCGCAACGCCGGATACAAAGCACCAATAGTCCCTCCGAGCAACCCAACCGCCAGCGCAATCAACACCCAGCGCGGCTCGATGTCGATAGTCAGCGTCGTCGTGCGCGTCACGACTAGTTGCGCCAGTTTCGTCAGCAGCACCCCAACAACCACGCCAAGCACGCTGACGATGATTGCCTCCTGCTCGATCACCCACGCAATCGAAGTCTTCGACATGCCAAGCGATTTCAGAATTCCAATCTGCCGCGTACGCTCTGTGACGGTCGTGTACATCGCCAGCAGTATCACAAGCAGGCTGATCGCCGCCGCCACACCCACGACGACCTTGATGAATACATTCAACGCCGGAACACCGCTCGCATAAATCTCAGGAAGGTCGCGCGTGAAGATCAGTTGATCGTTCGGAAACTTTTCCATGATCCGCGCTGCCACTTCGTCTTGCATCGATGGTTCGATACAAGCAACCAGGATCGCCGACGCGCGGTTCTCAGCACCCTCCTGCTCCTGCATGGTCTTCAATGGGATCTTGATGCGTCCACCACCCGGCGGTTCGTAAACGCCGACGATCTTGAAAGGCCGTTGAAAAAGATCGACCGTGTCGCCGATGTTCACATGTCGACGATCCTTCCACTCCGGATCGACAATAGCTTCGTCACCTGACTCGAGTTTTCGTCCTTCGCGGATCGTGATGTGCGCGAGGTTCGCATATTCGTCGTATTCGATACCGTCGATCAAACGTTGTCCAAAACCCGAATCACTCTTATCGAAGGTTTGACCGAGAGGAGTCGCTGCTCTCACGCCGCGGATCTGCGCCAGTTCAGCGGCGTGCGAAGTGGGTAGTCGGAACTGAGAGCCACCGCTAAGACCGATGGTGCCGGACGCGCGAATCATGATTTCTGCGCCGATGTTTGACTCGCGGCGCCCGCGTTCGTGCAAAACGCCGTGAGCCAGACCGACAGTAAAGACGATGAGCAACACTCCGACACCCGTGCCCAGAATGCTGACGGCGGTGCGAGCGGGTCGATGCGCGATATTTGAAAGTACGAGGCTATCCATAAGACGTTGTAAGCGCGGACTGCGATCCATGATACGACGCCACGCGTTAGGAAGCGTACGCCAGGTAAGTACAAGAAGGCCGATGGAGGTCCAGACAACAATCGCGGCCTTGCGCACCAGGGCTAACGCAAGACCGGCAGCAGGCGTGAAGCCGAGTCCTTTTTGGAGAATGACCTCAGTGCCGCCTTCGTAGACGCCGATTGTTCCCGGCACAAATGCGAATGCAAAGTTAATGACTTTGGTGAGCGACTCGATGATGTAAGCCTGGGCCACCTGCGGTTGAAACCCAAGCATCTTCAGGGCGAGATAAACTTCTGCGACACTGGACGCGTGCGCTGCGAGGTTGCAGACGACCATCAGGAAGAACGCGCCGGGATGATGTTTGTAAAAGTCGTAAACTTTCGACTCGAGATGATAGATGTGATGACGGCGCTTGAGGATGACTTTCGGACTGAGTCGCAGTTCGCCGAGTCGATCGATCAGCCACGTGAGCAACATCACGCGACGTTTTGCCGCGATGGCGGCGACCAGTATGCCCGACGCGGCGATCGCGGCGATGATCAAAAGCACAAGGTAAACAGACGGCGGCATCGGATACCGCATCAACATCACAACCGCGCCACTCAACACGAAGAAAACAACTGAGAGGTTGTAAAGCAGATTGTCGACGACCAGCGCGGGCACGCCGTAAGTCAACGGAACGCGTTTGCGAAGCAGCGCGACCTTCGTTGCTTCGCCGAGCAAGGGGCCGGTGAACGTGAGAAAACTGATCGCTTCGCCGCCGAGACGCGCTGCAAACGCCTGTCGAAATGTGATGCGCCGGTGTTCCGGCGGCACCGCGGCGCGCATCGAGATGGTGCGCAGGAAGTGACGGATTCCACTCAGGCCAAGGATCACGAAGAATCCGAAGCCGATCCGCAGCAACGCATCGAAGAGCGGTTGCACTCCGACGCGATTGATAACGTAAATCAGCAGCGCGAGGCCGAGCAGAAAGGCGAGTGTCTGTAGCCAAAGGAAAGAGCGACGCGAGTTGCTGGTTGTGGTTTCCGGTTCTTCGGAGAGTTCTTCTGTTTCACCAGCGGTCCAGTTGTCTGCGATATCTGCCATCTACAGATCTGTCTTAATCGATGAAATCCGTGGCTAAGTTTATTTCGCCGCGGATGACACGGATTTAGGTCGGATTAACAGCTCCTTAACAACGTGTCCCGGAAACTTTCTGAATCCCTTTCCCCAGAGTTCTGGCACGGGGTTGTTATCATCGCGTAAATTCCCCGTTAATGCCAACAGCGTCGGCACATAACTCAGACTGTCGTAGGGCGTCGGGATGTCGAGTGCCTGCGGCACATTGGTTTTTTGCCCACCCGCCACCATGAATACCGAATGCGTCGAGACTCTGAAAAACGAGCCGTGATTGCCGCCGGGATTGAAGCCACGAACGTCGAAGTTCCAGTGGTCCTGCGCGACGATCAGCATGTCAGGCTCGACCAATTCACGTTTGCGGCGTGCGAATTCTCTCATCAAACGAGCGTCCGCGCTAAGGCTCGGATCATCGGTCGAGAGACGTTCGACGTCGTGACGAGCGAGCTCTTCGTGAAGGCCGATGACACCGTTTGAGTAATGTGTTTTGTACAAGGCCTGCAGCCATTCCGTGTCTGTGTGCCATTGGCTGAGCCACGCGGTTCGATCTGGACCCGGAATGTTGAGGTTTGGATCTTCAAAGATCTGCAGGGGCAGACCAGCCTGCCAGCTAATCTCTTTGAATTGCAGGCGCCCATCGGCAGCCTGAGTGAGATTACTGATCGGCACGTAGCGCAGGCTCAATTCGTCGTCCGCGTTTTTACGCGCGAAGATCAACGCCTGACGATTCGCGCCGGACGTAACCCAGATCACGTCCTCGTCGATGTCGCGCTCACTCAGCAACGGAAGCACAAGTTCGCGTGAGAGTCTGGTAGCGATTATGTCAATGGGCTTGTTGCCGATACCGCGTTGCACGTTGTTGCGGACTGCTATGCTCTGAAGCAGCGCGAAATAATCGATGCGCACAAAACTCTGTTGTGTGTTCAGTGTTCCGTCCGGATTGACGACAAGACCGTTTAGACCAACACCGGCGACGTAATTCTGAAGTTCGTAGATCGTGTTGCGGTCACCCATCGCCATTCGCGGAATCACGTCGATCATTTTAACTTTCGACGGCGAGAAAGCCTCGGACGAGAGCGCGAGAAGATTCTTCAATGTGCGTGCGTATTCAGTGTATTCCTTTTGCTCCGTTTGCCATCGATCGAGTTGCACGTAGATACGTTTCGAAGCATCGTCCAGACCTGCGTCCTGCTGTTCCTTCGTAAACTTCTTTGGTTGAGCCTGCCAGAGCTTGCGCTGTTCGACGATGGCATGGTCGAGCGCGCCGAGTTCAGCTTGTAACTGTTTGAGATCCTTGTCCCAGTCGGAACGTCGCCGATCAATGATTGCGAAGAACTCATTCTCGGCGGCCTTTTGCTGCTCGACTGACAAGTCTTTGCGTTGTAGTTGCTCCAAAAGAATCTGTAACTGATTTAGGTCGCTGTCGCGCAGGTGAAGCGCTGCTCTTTCATTGCCGTCGAAATCGAGCATCGCCGTGGGATACTCGGTGCTTTCGCCCTTCAGATAATAGGTGTCGTTCGTCGTCGTAGTGATCAGCGGCACCAATGGGTTCACGCCCTTAATGGCGTAATCGAGGAGCAGGCGACGTTTGGTAACCACGTGATGACCGCCACCCGTACGACTGCCGAGTAGTTTTACGAGATTGTATCCCTGGCTGTAGATCTTCGGGTCGGAGTTGGTGCCGTGATCGGAAATGAGCACGAGCGCGGTCTGATCGGCGAGTGAACTGCGCTGAATGGCGGTCCACACTTCGCCAATCACGGCATCGATTCGTTGCAGCACCATGAGATGCGACTGCTCGTCGTTATTGTGGTGCGTGACGTGATCGAAATCTTCGAGCATCAGATCAAGATAACGAATCTTCGGGTTGTTGAGGTTTGTGATTAACTCCCGGATAAGCTGATCGGAAATAGCGCTGCGGATCTCGAAACCCATGGTCCATTCGTCAAACAACTCTTTCGGCGATTTCATGAAGCGATTCTGCAGGCCGTTTTGCAGCGTCGAGTACCGTGGGTTTCGCAGAAATAACGAATAGGTTGTGTAACGTTCGTTGTGCGCGTAAGCATCCGGCAACAACGGCAGGCCAAGCGAATCGAGCACTTCCACGGCGCGCATGTCGATGCGTGAGCCATTGATGCCGGCCAGGTAAAGGGGAAAGAAGTTTAGATAGTCGTAACTGTGCAGCGTATAACGATCGAATTCGACGTTGCCTTTGATCTGCAAGTGCTGACCGGTTTCGAGCAGTGACCACGAAGGCGCTGACAAGCTCATTCCGCGAACGTAGAAGTTCGACAGCCGCGCGCCACGTTGATAAAAGATGTGATCGATCCAGGGAAGAAGACTCTTGCCTGATTGCGGATCGCGCTGTTTGACGACGCGGTCCACCACGTCATACGGCAAGCCGTCGCACTTGATCACGACGAGGCGTTTCGTTTGTGCGAGTGCTGAACTCGCAGTGAAGAACAGAAAAACAAAAAGAGCGCAAAGGCGCAGAGCACGCGAGCTCGCATACAAACCTACACCTTTGCGCCTTTGCGCTTTTACGAAAAATTTTTCGCCGTACATCAGGGTTGGCCCGTAATAACTGGCGCACCGCTGACGGTGGCGGCGATCGGCTGGACCCGCGGGCCGTTTCGCAGATATTCGCTCGCGCGATCTCTCAGCGCTTTGTCGACGTCTGTGTTCTGTGAGATTCGGAGCAATTCATTCTTTGCTTTGGGGCTGTGTATTCGCGAGAGACTATCGAGACACGCACGACGCGTTTCATCGTCTCTCGTGCGCGCAAAAATCTTCGCCGTCGCGGCGGCTGCGCTTCCACCAGCTTCGGATCCGTGTTCGGCGATGAAGCGCACCGATTTTCTAACTTCCTCGAGATTCCACGATATATCAATTTCAGCCGTCGACTTCGCAACCTGTTGCAGGAGCCGGGTGTGATACTGCAGCCGGCGCGAGATGTCCAATCGGTTTTCCATCTCGCTCGTCGCTTCTTCGCGGTGTACGTACTTTCCAAAACTCAGCACATTCAACATGCGGAACGCAAACTGGGCCTTGTCTCCATGTTCCAGCGGCGTCAACTCTGCGCGGCGATCACGCTCGACCTTTGCGGCCAACCCGTTTGGATCTTTTGCGAAAGCCATCAGCGCGTGGTATTGCTCAGTCGCTATTCTGGCTTCCGCATTCAAATCGTTTTCAAACGGATTCAGCGAGATTTTTTCGAGTTGACCGCTCACTTGCGATCTGAGTTCAGGCTCCATCGAGGTGTTCAGCGCAAGCAACAACTTGAGTTGCGAGTAAGTGGCCAAACGCGAAGGCTGATTGATGTCCATGCCGCGACGGCCGGTCACGAAATCATAGACTGTGCGACCAAGGAAGAACGGCAGGTTGCCGAATTTCGATAGCGAAAGCACGTTGCGCGTTATGTCGTTCAAAACGCGACGTGACATTTCACGTTTCTTCGGGTTGTACGCGTCGCGAAAGTCGACCAGCAGCATCGGGATCTTCGGATTGTCGAGACCATAGAGTCCGAGCGGTATCATCTCCACTGCTTCGGCGCCGGGAGTTTGACTGTCGACGATATGGTTCTCTGAGTCGAAGTAGCGGGTCTCGACATAGCCTTGCCATTTGAGCAGCCGCTTGTCAGTCCACGGATTGGCGATATTTAGGAAACGGCCGCTGTAACGCGAACCTTGCAACTTGATGAGATCGCGCTTCGCTACCCAGAGCAGTGCATGTGTCGCACTGCCGTCAGGCATCAACAGCGGTTCGAAGTAGAGTGCTTCTGCCTCGGCTCTTTGACGCAGCAGTTCCCAGTTGTGTCCGCGTTCATCGCGTGCTTCAGTGGTCTTCCTGGCGTAGTAGGTTTGTAGATTTGATTCGTCGACCAAGCCGCCGAACGTCTTTTCGGTCAAAAGCAGCCGCGCCTGTATGCTGGCCATCTCCGCGGGCGTAAAAGCTGATTCGCCTTTGACCGACTGATACAACGCGAGCACTGAAAGCGCGCGGATAACATGCGAACGACGATAGTCACCGGTGTTACGCCGGTAAGAACTGGTCGACGCCTTAATCGGTGTGCCGTAGGGATCTAACAGAATATTCTGCAGCGCGGTCCAGAAGATCTTGTCCCATACTTCGCTGTCGGGCGATGCGAGATCCATCGCCGGCGGCGGCACCTTGCTGTGTTGGTCTTTGTTTCCGACGCGTGCGTAGAAGAACGGAATCGCCGCGGCGAGCCGTTGTTTCGTCGACGGGCTCGTATAGGTCAACGGCCAAACGTAACGCAGCCGATTGTTCTCGGGCGTGTCGTCTCCGAGGGTGTCGCGCAGAATAGACACCAGCGGTATCCATTTGTCGTTTTCAGTAGACGACTCGAGGCCGGAGAGTCTGGCGTGGACAGTAATCAACTCAGCACCGCCAGGAACTTCGATTCGCTCGAGTCGGAGGATCTGAGAGAGTGCTGACGACGGGTCAGCTTCCTCGGCTTTGGGGGGATTGGGCCCCTGAGCCTTCGTGATTGTCGGGTTTATGGGCGAGATGACGAGCAGAAAAGCGAAAAACAGGCTCGCCTTCACGTGCCTACGCCTTGGAGTTGTCATCCTTCTTGGTTCGAACACTCAAAAATATCCGGCAGATGGGGAGTTTATGCTGCATTGCCAATTTCACTTTTGAACAGATACTTCAGGAAAACGTTTCGCTCAGCATTTTCATCTGCAATAACCATGCCCACGTGGGCACAACCAAATATACCTTAGTCTATGCCGTCATGGACCGATTTTGTGCGAACGTGTGACACGTATTGCATTGTAACAAACCATTACGAAGCACCTTGCCGGAAGTTTGCGTCGCTTTGTGCATCTTTGCGCTCTTGTTCGTGAGACGAATATGGCCTAACGAGTGTTAACGGACGACTGGCAATTGTGACAGGTTTGAGTTATCGCGCGCCGGCTGCATGGCCCGAGGTTTGGCTGGAGGATTCGAGTTCTTTCGTTTCTTTTGGAGGAGCCTGCCAGCCACTTCGTTCAAGCAGGGGAATGCTGAAACGAATGGGCACCGCGAAGTTTGAAGCTTGATTCTCGGTGAAGACAGCGAAGTTGACGCCGATGACTCGGCCCGATGGACCAAAAAGCGGCGCTCCCGATCCGCCTTCGGCCGTTCGTGCGTCGTAAACGATTCTACGCACGTCGAGGTCTGTGATACTGCCTTGCGTCGTGAGTGGTTGAATACGTTTCGTTTCCGCCAGATACCCTAACTGGGCCATCGGTGTTCCGTAGCGTTGCTGGATTCCTCTCGACTCCGCGTCGTCCAGCAGCGCCAGCAAGCGATCGGGACCGGAAGGATAACCCATCATCACTACTGTCTTACCAACCGCGACTGCATCCGAATCGGGTTCGAGCGGAAGCGCGGGAATCGTTTCCGGAATCTCGGGGATGTCCAAACTACAAACCGAGAGATCGTCTCTTTGCGACGCGCCTCTGAACTTGAGCGGAATGGCTTGCGTGAAGTTTGGAAAGTAAGCGATCAGTTTTCGCAGCCGCGGTTGAGCGTTGAGACTACTGCCGATACTTTGCGCGCGATCGTCTGCGATCCAGGGTTGAGCAATGTGACGATTCGTCAGGACAAAACCCTGGCCGACGTGAAATCCGGTGCCGACAAACTCATACTCCGCAATCGCCGCGTTGCCATCCGGCGTCAACGCTTCCGGTGCATTGCCACTCTGAACTGCGCCGCCGCTCTCGTTCAACTGGGCTTCTGCATATCGGAGTGGACGACCTGTGCCCGCCTCAACGAAGTAATAAGAACCGGCGATCAGGCAAACGCCACTGCCGTATTCGGCGCGTAATTTTACGGCAAGCGAGAGACTGTACTGAATCTGTTTGTTCGACTCGTCGATGCTGACGATCTGCTCGTTCGTCTTGGAGACCTGATCTCGCATTTGGCCGAGCTGGACGCGCTGGTCGTCGATGAGACGACGGCTGCGCTGCAATTCCTTGTACATCGCGAATCCGAGATAGAGCACACCGCCGACGAGTGCGAGCGCGATGGCAAGTGTGATGAGCTTGGTGCTGGGGTTGATTTCCCGCACCAGCTCGCGGGTAAATTCGCGCAGGAAAACCTTGGCGTCGTCGCGACGGGCAGTGGCAGCCGACTCGATGGCCGCAGCCTCGATGAATGGCGCGACGTGTGTCTCGCGAGCGGCTGCCGGCACGACCGCCGGAAGCGCGCGAACCGGATAGAAGTGCAGTACGAGTTCCGAGTTACCAATGCGAAACTCATCGCCGTCGTTAATCTCGCTACCAGCATTGATGGGAGCGCCGTTCAGCGTCAGGGCTGCCGCCGGATCGAAACCCGTCACGCGATAGGGTGAGCCATTCTGGCGGCTCAGCTCCAGCAAAACGCTGTTTGACGCACCCTTGGGAAGCGTCGACGAGCGCAGTCGCAGGTCACAGTTGTCGCAGGCGCCAACGCGAATGCTGTCGTCGGAGAGAATTTCGGTGTGCCGGTCTTCGCCCGAGGAGATGTGGATAACCAGGCCGGTTGCCATAAAGAGTTACAAAGCAATCGATACGAATCGAGCGCCCGGATCCGACCGCCTAACTGCCTATGTGCGGTTATCTCCGGCCGCCCTCGCGCACATTCTACAATGAAGTGGAGCGAAAGAGTTAACGATGATCGACTTTGTAGTGTTAGCATGAAAATCGAAGTGAGGAATTGAACTTTGGTGGATGTGGATTTTATCGACGACTGCGATCGTCTGGTCGAGCTTGCGCCCATTGCGGCGGCTGCGATCCGTTATCACGTGTTTGTCTGCACGGGGAAATCGTGCTCGGCGAACGACAGTGCGGAAGTGCGAGATGCATTTGAGCGCGAGCTGAAGGCGCGTGAGCTGCAGTACGGGAAAGTGAAGAAGGGCTGCAATCCGAATGGATCGGTTGTGTTGACCGAATGTGGCTCGGTTGGTTTTTGTGCGATTGGTGCGGCCGTGATGGTCTATCCGGATGGTGTCTGGTACGCGCAGGTGCGCGCCGCGGACGTGCCAGAGATCGTAGAGGAGCACATCGTGAACGGCCGTCCAGTGGAACGGCTGGCGCTCTTGCGCGTGCCTAAAAAAGGCACGGATTAAACGGATGGTTTCCAGCGGAGCACGGGTTTGCGCGCGGCGGCGGCTTCGTCGAGACGACCGATGCGGGTGTCGTGCGGAGCGTTCAAGACCAACTCCGGATTCTCAACGGCCTCACTCGCGATCGATTTCATCGCCGCAATGAATTGATCGAGTTCCTGACGTCCCACGGATTCCGTCGGTTCGATCAGCATCGCCCCCTGCACGATCAATGGAAAATAGATCGTCATTGGATGGAAGCCGTAGTCGATCAAACGTTTCGCGATATCGAGCGTGTGAACGCCTTTGCGCGACTGCCGCTTATCGGTAAAAACAACTTCATGCATCGGCGAACCCGCAAACGGTTTGTCGTAGTCTTCAACGAGACCCGCCGCGACATAACGCGCATTGAGCACCGCCGCTTCCGTAGCTTCACGCAAACCATCGTTGCCGTGCGTGAGCGTGTACGCCAGGGCGCGCAACATCATCCCGTAGTTTCCAAAGAATGCTTTAACGCGGCCGATCGATCGGGGTTGGTCGTAGTCCAGCGCGAAACTCGAATCGGAAGATTTGATGATACGCGGCACCGGCAGGAACGGTTCGAGTTCCTTCGTGCAGCAACATGGACCACAGCCTGGTCCACCACCACCGTGCGGCGTCGAAAACGTCTTGTGCAGGTTGAGGTGAATAACGTCCACGCCCATGTCGCCGGGTCGTGCGACGCCGACCAGCGCGTTCATGTTTGCGCCGTCCATGTAAACGAGCCCGCCCGCTTCGTGCACGATCTCGCAGATCTGTTTGATGTTGCGTTCGAAGAGACCGAGCGTGTTTGGGTTTGTCAGCATCAGACCGGCGACTTCGCCATGCGCGCAGAGTTCGCGTAGATGGTCGAGATCCGTGAGACCTTCCGCCGTCGATCGAATTGTTTTGACTGAAAAACCCGAGAGATGCGCTGAAGCCGGATTTGTTCCGTGGGCTGAGTCGGGAATAAGCATGGTGCGGCGATGCGATGCGTCAGCGCCGTCTCGCGCGTCGAGAAACGCGCGGATGATCATGATCCCGGTCATCTCGCCATGGGCGCCGGCGGCTGGTTGCAAAGAGATTCCCGGCAAGCCTGTGATCTCGGCGAGGTGTTGTTGCAGTTCGTAAATCACCTGCAAAGCACCTTGCGCGTCCTGTTCATCGCTCAACGGGTGAAGATTCGCAAAGCCCGCGATTCTCGCCACGCGCTCGTTCAATCGAGAGTTGTACTTCATCGTGCACGAACCTAACGGGTACATACCGATGTCGATCGAGTAGTTCCAGGTGGACATGCGGACGAAGTGACGAATGACGTCGACTTCGCTCACTTCCGGCATACCTTCCAAATCATCGTCACGCCGAAACTCAGCGGGAATGTTTAGATCAGCCTGATCGACGTCGAGCGCCGGCAGTCGATAGCCGATGCGCCCGGTTTGCGAGCGCTCGAAGATGAGCTGCTCGTTGGGGCTGATATGCGTAGTGACTTTGGTAATGGCAGTGGTCATTATTAAATCGTGGAGAGCGCTGCAACCAGCGCCTCGATCTGCGCGCGACTGTTTGTCTCCGTCACGCAAACCAGAAAATCATTCGGCCGATCTGAGATGAAGCGCGACAACGCTAACCCTGCGTCGATTGTTTTTTCTTTTCCCAGACGCGCCAGCAGGTCCACCGCTTTCGCTGGACCGCGCACGACAAACTCGTTGAAGAAGGGACCAGTGAAGGGAAGTGTAAATCCCTGCAACGCTGTAATCGCTCGCGCTGCGTACGCAGCCTTCTGCGCGCACTGCTGAGCCGCCTCCTGAACGCCGCGCCGGCCCATCGTCTCGAGATAAACCGTAGCCGCCAGCGCGATCAGTCCTTCGTTGGTGCAGATGTTTGAGGTAGCCTTCTCGCGCCGTATGTGTTGTTCGCGAGTGGCGAGCGTGAGCACAAAGCCGCGACGTCCGTTCTTGTCGTAAGCTTCGCCAACCAGCCTGCCGGGTATCTGCCGCGCATACTTCTCACGGGTTGCGAACAGCCCCACGTATGGACCACCGAACGAGAGCGGCACTCCGAACGACTGTCCTTCAGCCACTACGATGTCCGCGCCACATGCGCCCGGCGACTTCAACAATCCGAGCGACATCGCTTCAGTGACAGCAACTACGAGCAACGCGCCCTTCGCGTGTGCTGCGTCGGCGAGTGCTGCGAGATCTTCAATACAACCAAAGAAGTTTGGCGACTGGACCACGAGCGCCGCCGTCGAGTCGTCAATCGCTGCCGCTAATGCTTGCCACGATTGGCCCGTGTGTTCGTCAAAGTTAGCCAGCTCCAGATGAATACCGGCGTGCTGCACGTAAGTTCGGACCACTTCGAGATACTGCGGATGCGCGGCACTCGAAGCGATCACTTTCGATCGCTTAGTGACGCGTTCAGCCATCAACACGGCTTCGGCCAGCGCCGTGGAACCGTCGTACATCGACGCATTCGCCACTTCCATCCCGGTCAACTGGCAGACCAGTGTTTGAAACTCGAAGATCGTTTGCAGCGTGCCTTGTGAAATCTCGGGTTGATAAGGCGTGTAAGCAGTAAAAAACTCGGAGCGAGAGAGAATGTGATCGACAATCGTCGGGATGTAATGCGAGTAAGCGCCGCCGCCCATGAAGCTGATGCGTCGCGCGCCGGCGTTGCGTGCGCCCATCTGTTCGAAGCGCTCGAGCAGTTCTATTTCTGAAAGTGCCGCGGGTGTATTGAGCGGTCGTTGTAAACGCAGATCGTGAGGAATTGAATCGAACAGTTCTTCGGCCGATCCGAGCCCCATTGCTTCCAGCATTTCCATGCGCTCTTCCGGCGAGTTAGGAATGTAGCGCAAGATTATTCGCTCTCAGCTTTCGTAAAATCTTCATACTCCGCGGCGGTCAACAGGCTGTCGACTTCGCCGGGGTTCGCCATCTTCAGCCGGATCATCCAGCCTTGCCCGTAAGGGTCGGAGTTAACTATTTCAGGCTCGTCGGCGAGCGACTCGTTGATTTGGACCACCGCGCCGGCGATGGGAGTAAAGACCTCTGAAACTGCCTTCACTGACTCGACCGAACCAAATGGTTCATTCGCCGCGAATTCATCGCCCGCTTTGGGCAACTCGACGTACACTACGTCGCCCAATGAGTTTTGCGCGTAGTCGGTGATGCCGATGATGGCCTGATCGCCGTCTACTCTCACCCATTCATGGTCTTTGCTGTAGTGCAGGTCTTCCGGAACGTTCGCCATGGATCCTCCATCCTTTGTTTCTATTTCGCGCGTTTATAAAACGGCGTCTTGACTAACTGCGCGCCCACCAACTTCCCGCGGACGTCAATCTGAATCTGTTGGCCCACATTCGCGTGCGCAACGGGAACGTACGTCAGGCCAATATTCTTCTTCAGAAACGGCGCGGGACTGCCGGACGTTACCTGACCAACACACTCGTCGTCGATAAGAACGTCCTGATGATCACGCGCAATGCCGCGCTCAGTTACTTCAAACCCAACCAGCTTCCGCTGCACGCCTTCTTCTTTCTGACGCGCGAGTGAATCGCGACCGATGAAGTCGCCTTTATCCAACTTGCAGATCCAACCAAGATTAGCTTCGAGCAGCGTAGTCGTTTCGTCGATATCGTTACCGTAGAGCGCCATGCCGGCTTCGAGTCTCAGGGTGTTGCGCGCCGCGAGGCCGCAGGGAAGTACGCCAGTTGGTGTACCTGTTTTGCCCGCATCGAGGATCTTGTTCCAGAGTTGCTCGGCGCGATCGGCCGGTGCGTAAACTTCGAAACCGTCTTCGCCGGTGTAACCGGTACGTGAAACGATGCCCTGAACACCATCAACGCTGCCGGGTGTGAAGTGGTAATACTTGATCTCGGCGAGCGGTACGTCGGTTAGTGTTTGCAGAATTGACTCTGCGTCGGGACCTTGCAGCGCGATCTGGCAGTAATCCGAGCTGATGTTGTTTAGTTCGACGGATTCACCGGAATGATGTGACTTGATCCACTCCCAGTCTTTGTCAGTGGTGCCGGCATTGACGACGAGCAGCAAGTGATCCGCGGCGAGACGATAGACCAACAAGTCGTCGATGATCGTTCCCTCGGGAGTAGTCAGCGCCGTGTACTGTGCCTGGCCGTCGATCAACTTGCGAACGTCGTTTGACGTTAAGCGATTGACGAACGCGATC
>Ga0207676_10001836_pt1 | contig 15555 bp, 15 predicted proteins | sample KBSSwiS72_FD_184307 | JGI IMG/M metagenome (GOLD analysis project Ga0207676, IMG submission 184307) | Switchgrass rhizosphere microbial communities from Kellogg Biological Station, Michigan, USA - KBS Switchgrass S7-2 (SPAdes) (version 2) | ecosystem: Host-associated > Plants > Roots >... | reverse complement strand
GTTGCGTTTTTGATCAGTGTGCTGCGCATGCTTTCCTCGGGGTGTTGATGGGGCGGATGCGGCTTCGATTATTGTGCCCGAAAAATCCGCGCGCCGCCGCGACGCGCAGTGATAACATTCGGCTCAAATACCGCAGGAGAGCGGCATGATGAATGGCAGGATGCGGGCGGCGGCGTGTGCCGCGCTGATTGCACTGGGCGCGGCCGCATGGTCTGCGCTTGCGCAAAGCTATCCGGCGAAAACCATCCGCTACATCATCGCATTCCCGCCCGGCGGCTCCAACGACATCCTCGCGCGCATCATCGGTGCGCGCATGACCGAGTTGATGGGGCAGACGGTCATCATCGACAACCGGCCGGGCGGCGGCGCCAACATCGGCGTCGAGGCCATCGCCCGCGCGCCCGCCGACGGCTATACCATAGGCAACATCAGCGCGACGCACACGATCAATGCGACGCTCTATCCGAAGCTCGGTTACGACATTCTCAAAGACTTCACACCGGTCACGCGCGTTGCCGAAATTCCGGTGCTGATCGCGGCCCACCCGGTGGTTCCCATCAAAGGGCCCAGGGATCTCATCGCGCTTTCGCAAAAACGCAAGCTCACTTACGGCTCGTCGGGTATCGGCACGCCCGGTCATCTAGCCGCTGAGATGCTGCGCGCGTACGGCGCAAAAGATCTCCAGCATGTGCCGTACAAAGGCGGCAGCCCGGCCTCGATCGATCTGGTCGCCGGCAACATCGAGCTGCTGTTCAACAACATGCCCGACCTGATGTCGTTCGTGAAAGCCGGCAAGATGCGACCGATCGCCGTCACGAGTGCGAAGCGCGACCCCGTACTGCCGGATACGGTATCGATGATAGAAGCGGGATTCCCCGGTTTCGAGCTCGGCAACTGGGTCGCCATCGTCGGCCCCGCGGGCATGCCCAAAGAAGCGGTCACGCGACTCAACGTTGAAATCGGCAAGATCCTGCGCGAGCCGGCGACGCGCGACAAGATTGCGGCGCAGGGCTTCAACATCGTTACCAGCACGCCCGACGAACTCGCTGCATACATCCGCTCGGAGCACGAGAAGTGGGGCAAGCTCGTCAAAGTGTCCGGCGCGAAGGTCGAATAGGTTTTTGAAAAACCATTTGGCCGCAGATAAACACAGATAAACGCAGATGAAAATCAAGGTTTCGCAGTGTGTTTCTTTTTTTTCGTTATCCACGTTTATCTTCGTGTATCTGCGGCTACAAAATCATTGATGAACATGAAAATCTCACTCCTGCAGGTATCACTTGCGTTTTTATTCATTGCGCATGCGACCGCCGCCGACTATCCGACGCGACCGATTCGCATGCTGGCAGGCTTCTCCGCCGGCGGCGGCTCGGATCTTGCGGCGCGCACCGTCGCGCAAAAAATGTCCGAGGCGCTGGGGCAGAGCGTGGTGGTCGATAATCGCACCGGCGCGACAGGCGCGATTGCGGCGGAGATGCTCGCGAAAGCGCCGCCTGACGGTTATACGCTGATGATGCTCGCGGTGGCGCAGTTGTCCGCGACCGCCTTCGACGACAAGCTGCCGTTTGACGTGGTGCGCGATTTCGCCGGCGTGAGCCTGGTCTCGCGCAATCCGTACGTAATGGCGGTGACGCCGAACCTGCCCGCGCGCACGGTACGCGAGTTCATCGACCTCGCGAAGTCGCAGCCGGGCAAGCTCAATTACGGCTCGACGGGCATCGGCGGCTCGAATCATCTCGTGACCGAAGTGTTTTGCTCGGCTGCCGCCATCAAGCTTGCGCACGTGCCGTACAAAGGGCCGCCGCAGGCGCTCGCGGATCTTGCGGGCGGGCAGGTCCAGCTCGTGTTTGCAAGCATCACGTCCGGCATGCCGCTGGTGCGCGCGGGCAAAGTGCGTGCGCTCGCCGTGAGTTCGCTCAAGCGCTCGCCGGCCGCGCCCGAGGTGCCGGCGATCGCGGAAACGCTGCCGGGCTATGAAACGATCGGCTGGTATGGCGTCGTTGCGCCGAAAGCCACGCCCGCGGCGCTGGTCAAGCGTTTGAGCGAGGTGATCGCGCGCGGCTTGCAGGCGCCGGACGTCAAAGAGCGGCTCGCCGCGGACGGCTCCGAAGCGGTCGGCAGCACGCCCGCCGAGCTGGACCGCCACATGGCGGCCGAAGTCGCGCGGTTCAGAAAAGTAATCAAGGACGCGGGGATACGCCGCGAATAATATTACTGCTTCCCTCCCCCTTGACGGGGGAGGGCTAGGGTGGGGGTGGGAACTCACTTGTTACGCAAAGTTTTCACCCCCATCCCAGCCTTCCCCCGTCAAGGGGGAAGGAGTTTCCATCAGTCGGCTTTGATGTTCACTTCCTGAATGACCTTGCGCCATTTCGCGATGTCCGCTTTGACCTGGGCGGCGAACTCCTGCGGCGTGTTGCTGACCGGCTCGAGCCCGATCCCGGCGAGACGCTCGCGCACGTCGGGCCGGGCCAGCGCCTGCATGATCTCTTTGTGCAGGCGCGCGAAGACGGGCTTGGGTATGCCGGCCGGCACGAACAGGCCTTGGAAGGTGTCGCCCGCCATGCCTGTTATGCCGAGCTCGCCCATCGAGGGGACATCCGGCAGCACGGCGGTGCGCTGATCGGCGGTGACCGCGAGGCCGCGCAGTTGTCCGGCTTTGACCTGCGGCGCAAAGCTCGGTACCGATGCGAACCCGACCGGCACCTGTCCGGACACCATCGCCTGCAGCTCCGGCCCGGCGCCGTTGAACGGGATATGGTTGAGGTCCAGCTTGAACGCAAGACGAAACATCTCGCCGGATAGGTGCGGCGTCGTGCCCGTGCCCGTCGATGCATAGTTGTGCTTCCCCGGCTGGGTGCGCACGAGGTCGATCAGCTCCTTCACGCTCTTCGCCGGAAACGCCGGATGCACGGCGAGTATGTTCGGCGAACTGCCTACGCACGTGATCGGCTGAAAATCGCGGAACGGATCGTAGGGCGCTTTCGCATACAGCGACGGGTTGACGGCGAAGGCCGAGCTCGCGACGAGCAACGTATAGCCGTCGGGCTGCGCCTTCGCGGCCAGCCCGATGCCGATGTTGGCGCCGGCGCCCGCGCGATTGTCGACGACCACCGTCTGCCCCATGCTCTCGCCGAGCTTTTGCGCGAGCAGGCGTCCCACCACGTCGGACGCGCCGCCGGGCGCGAACGGCACGATGATACGCAGCGGATGCGACGGGTATGGCGGCTCGGCTGCCGCAAGCGGCAATGCAATGGCGATCGAAAGGACGGCCGCACCCAGCACGCTGTCAACGAACGTTTTCATGAGCGCTCCTCCATTTTTCAATCACGGGCCGGCTGCCGGCGCAATCATAGCAATGATCAGGGGAAGCGCGGACGCGTTGTCCGCCTTCTCGCGTACTATGTCATCATAGACAAAGCTGATCGTCACAGCGATTCAGCGCACCGGTCCGAGGAGAAAGCGTGAATTCACACAGGCGCATGACGGCGCTCGCGGGCGTGCTGCTCGCGGCGGGGCTGGCCGCGAACAGTGCGGCGCAAACCTACCCGGTTGGACCGATCCGCATGGTAGTGCCGTTCACGCCCGGCAGTGCGAGCGACATCCTTGCGCGCCTCATCCAGCCCAAGCTGCTCGAGAGCTGGGGCCAGCAAATCGTGGTCGACAACCGGCCGAGCGCCGGCGGCACGGTGGCGGGCAGCATCGTCGCGAGCGCAGCGCCCGATGGGTACACAATGATGCTGACGTCGTCGGGATTCGCCGGGAGTGCGGCGCTCTACGACAAGCTGCCGTACGATTCGGTGAAGGATTTTGCCGGGATAACGCAAGTCGTGAGCACGCCGCTCGTTGTCGTGGTGGCGCCGGCGCTCGGCATCAAATCGGTCAAGGAACTGATTGCGCTCGCGCAGCAAAAGCCGGGACAGTTGAATTTCAGCTCGTCGGGCATCGGCAGCGGCACGCATTACGCGGGCGAACTCTTCAAGCTCGCGGCCGGCATCAACGTCGTCCACGTGCCTTACCGCGGCACGCCCGAAGCGATCAACGACGTGATCAGCGGCCGCATCCAGTTCATGACGGCGCCGGTGCTGCCTGTGATGTCGCTGGTCAAAAGCGGGCGCCTGCTCGCGTTGGCGGTCACGACGCGCGAACGCATGGCGCTGTTGCCCGAGTTGCCGACAGTCGCCGAAGCGGCGCTGCCGGGCTTCGAATACGACGGGTGGTACGGGATTTTTACGCCGGCGAAAACGCCGCGTGCGGTCATCAATAAAATGGCGGCCGAAGTCGCGCGCATACTCAAGCTGCCGGACGTCGCCGAAAAGATACTCAACACGGGTGCCATTCCGAAACCATCGACGCCGCAGGAGTTCGACAAGCTTGTGCGCGAGGAGATCGTCATGCGCCGCAAGGTGTTCAAGGCAGCGGGAGTGAAACCGGATTGACGACATGCTGAGAACTATCGCGGCCCTTTTCGCATCAATCACGTTGACAGCGGTCGCCGCCGACTATCCAACGAAGCCCGTGCGCATCGTGGTGCCGATCGGCGCCGGCAGCAGCATGGACATCGTCTGCCGCGTGCTCGCGCAGAAGCTCACTGAAGCGTGGAACCAGACGGTGATCGTCGACAACCGTGCCGGCGCGGGCGGCAATTTCGGCGCGGATCTCGTCGCCAAGTCCGCCGCCGACGGCTACAACATCCTGTTCGCATCGAGCTCTTTCTCGATTGCGCCGTCGTTCTACAAGAAGCTTTCGTACGATGCATTGCGCGATTTCGACGCGATCACGCAGCTCTCGTCACGCAACAACGTGTTGACGGTAGTGCCTTCGTCGCCCGTCAATTCGGTGAAGGAATTGATCGCGCTCGCGAAAGCAAAACCCGGGCAATTGAGCTTCGGTTCGGGAGGCGGCACCGGCAGTTCGGATCAGATGGTGGGCGAACTCTTCAAACTGATGGCGGGTGTGGATATCGTGCACGTTCCGTACAAGAGCGGGCCGCAGGCGATGAACGACCTGATCGGCGGCCAGATCTCGATCTATATGGGCGGCATTCCGGTGCAGCTGCCCATGATCAAGGCGGGCAAGGTGAGGCCGCTCGGTACCAGCGGGCTCAAGCGCTCGCCGCAGTTGCCCGACGTGCCGACGATCGCCGAAGCAGGCGTGCCGGGCTATGAAGTCGACGTCTGGTACGGATTATTCGCGCCGCGCGGCACGCCGCGGCCGATCATCGAAAAAATCGCCGCCGAGTCGATTCGCATCATGCAGGCGCCCGACATGCGAGAGCGCTGGAGCGCAGTCGGCGTCGAGCCCGCGGGCACCCGGCCGAAGGAGTTTGACGCGACCTTTCGCCAGGAAATCGCGAAGTGGAAGAAGGTCGTTACCACTGCGAAGCTCGCGCCGGATTGATGTCGGGTAAAGTACGCGCAGGACACAAATTCGCGACGAGGAGAATTTGACATGGAAGTTAAAGCGACATTGACCGTGATCAACCAGGCCGACTGCCCCGGGCGGCGCGGCGTGACTGATGGACAGACTTATCAGCGCATGATCGGTTGGCCCGAGATACGTGAGACGGATCGCGTGCGGCTCGGACGCGCCACGTACAAGCCCGGCACCTACGAGCAGCTGCACTGGCACCCGATCGAAGCGTGCTACTACGTGATTTCCGGGCACGCTACCGTGCGCAACATCGAAGGCAAGGAATTCGAAGTCGGCCCCGGCTCCATGATCTACGCACCGGCCGGCATCGCGGGCGCGCACGAATGGGAGGTCAAAGAGTCGCTCGAGCTGCTCGACATCCGCGCGACGACCGAAACCAACCGCAAGATCCAGTACACCGTGGACAAGGAAACCAAGCGGTCGTACATCGATCTCGAAGATCTCGCCTATCGCGACGCGATCAGCTTCAAGTCGCATTACTGAGCGGAGTTTCCTATGTATCGTTTATCGCGTGCCGCGCTCGGCATGCTGGCAATCGCGTTGTCTGCACTGGTGACGGGTGCCGCATTCGCGCAAACGTATCCCTCTAAATCCATCCGCATGATCATGCCGTTTCCGCCCGGCGGGCCTACGGACATCGTCGGGCGGCTGGTCGCGGCCAAGGTGGCCGAGCAGATCGGGCAATCGGTCGTGGCCGACAGCCGGCCGGGTGCCAGCGGCAACGTCGGTCTCGAGATTGCTTCGAAGGCGCCGCCCGATGGCTATACGATCGTCCTGAGCTCGCCCGTGATTGCATTGAGCCCCTTGCTCTACGGCAAACTGAATTACGACCCATGGAAGGATCTCGCGCCGATCGCGCTGGTGGGCGCGGTTCGCAACGTGTTCGTCATCCATCCGTCGGTGCCGGCAAAGACGCTCAAGGAATTCATCCAGATTGCGCGCAAGAACCCGGGCAAGCTCAACTACGGTTCGGGCGGCATCGGCACCACGACCCATCTTGCGCCGGAACTACTGAAGAGCCTCGAGAAACTCAATATCGTGCACGTGCCGTACAAAGGCTCGGGCCTCGCCCTGATCGGGCTCGCGAGCGGTCAGGTCGACATGGAAGTGCTGGCCGCACCGGCGGCGCTCGGTCAAATTCAGTCCGGCCGCGTGCGCGCACTGGCCGTGCTGTCGCCCGAGCGCATGCCCGACCTGCTGAACGTGCCGACCGCGCGCGAGCAGGGTTTTCCGAATTTCGACATCAGCGTCTGGTACGGGATGCTCGCCCCGGCAGGCACCCCGCGCGAGATCATCAACCGGCTCAACGCCGAGCTCATCAAAGCGGTAACCGCGCCCGATATGAAACCGCGGCTCGCCCAGGCCGGTGTCGAGCCGCTGACCAGCACGCCGGAGGAATTCGGCAATTTTATCCGCAGCGAAGCGGCGCGCTTCGACAAGGTGATCAAGGAAGCAGGGATTAAAGGCGAATGAAGCAAGGCAGTGCCGGATTGGAGAACTGATGGCAGGTAAAGTAACACGCATCGACGTGCACAGCCACGTGCTGCCGCGGGAGCTGATCGAGCTGATCCGCAAAAACCCGCGCGATTACCAGATGCGTGTCGAAGGCACGGGTGACGCTGAAAAGTTCGTGCGCGACGACAAGCACGGCACACCGATTTACGCGGAATTCTTCGACGCGGACGCGAAAGTCGAGGGCATGGACCGCAAGGGCATCGACATATCGGTGATCTCGGTGACGCCCGTCGTATTTTTCTACTGGCTCTCTGCCGACGCCGGCCTCGCCGCGTGCCGTGTCATGAACGACGGCATTGCGCGCATGGCGGCCGCGCGGCCCGACCGGCTCCGCGGCATGGCGACCTTGCCGCTGCAGAATGCGGACGCCGCGATCGCGGAACTCGAGCGCGTCGTCAAAGAGCATGGTTTTCGCTCGATCGAGCTCGGCTGCCGCGTGCAGGGACAACTGCTGGCTGACGCAAAGTTTCGCCCGGTGCTGAAGCGCGCGCAGGAACTTGGCGTGTTCATTTTCGCGCATCCGTACATTGCGGGAGACCTGCCGCCGGACCTCGGCTGCTATTACCTGGGCAATACCGCGGCAATGCCTTTCGATACTGCGTTGATGGCCGCGCATCTGATGTTCAGCGGCGCGCTCGACGAATTGCCTGAACTCAAGATGATCCTCGCGCACGGCGGCGGCCATCTGCCGTACCAGATCGGTCGCCTCGCGCACGGCTACAAGGTGCGCAAGGAAGCGCGCGCTTACACGAAGCATTCGCCCGCCGAGCTGCTGCGCCGTTTTTATTTCGACGCGCTCACGCATGACGCCGATGCGCTGCGCTACCTGATCGAAAAAGTTGGCGCCGACCGCGTGACAGTAGGCACAGACGCGCCGTTCGACATGGCGGAAGACGATCCCATCACGATGATCGATGCTGTCAAAGGACTCACTCCCGCGCAGCGCGACCGCATTTACGGGCTCAATGCGCTGGAGCTGCTCGGCGAAAAGGCCTGAAGCCATGAAGCCCGAGCTGCTCGCACTGACGCCGTTCTATCCACCGACGCTCGCCGCGCTCGAGCGCGATTACGTCCTGCACAAGTTATGGGAAGCGCGCGATCCGCAGGGGTTGCTCGCGCAGGTTGCGCCGAACGTTCGCGGCATGGTGACCACGGGACTCAAGGGCTGCAAACGCGAGGATATCGACGCCTTGCCGAAACTCGAAGTCATTGGATGTTTTGGCACGTCGCACGGCTCGCTTCCTCTCGCCGCCGCCAGAGAGCGCGGCATCGTCGTCACCAATACACCCGACTGGACGGTGGACGCGGTCGCCGACCTTGCCGTTGGTTTGCTGATTGCAGTGATGCGTCGCATCGGCGAAGCCGACCGTTTCATTCGCGCCGGTAAGTGGTCCACCGGCGCGTTTCCCATGAGCGCCGACTTGCGCGGCAAAACGTGCGGCATCATCGGCTACGGCGGCATCGGCAGCGCGGTGGCGAAACGCGTGGTGGCATTCGGCATGTCCGTCATCTATCACGGGCCGCGCGAGAAACCGGGCGTAATGCATCCGTACCATGCCGATCTCGGGAAAATGGCGCAGGCGGCCGACTGCCTGATCGTGACGTGTCCGGAAACGCCGGCGACGCGTCAATCGGTGAATGCACAGATTCTCGATGCGCTCGGTCGCGAGGGATTTCTCGTCAACGTTGCGCGCGGCGGAATCGTCGACCAGGTGGCGCTAATCCAGGCGTTGAAAGACGGCCGCATCGCAGGTGCGGGGCTCGAGGTGTTCTGGGACGAGCCGCGCGTGCCGGCCGCACTCATGACGATGGACAACGTGGTGCTGGCCCCGCACATCGGCTCATCGACGCGCGAAATCCGCGAGCATCGCAGCGCGACGCTGCTCGCGAACCTGCGCGCGCATTTTAGCGGCGCGCCGGTTCCCGACCGGCTCGCTTAGCGCCAGCGTCTAGATCGGATCCCAGGACACCACGTCGGGCGAGCGCTCGAGCGGGTAGAAGTATTTCTGCATCGAGGGCACCGCAATTTCGGCGATCGCTTCAGGGGTCCATTCCGGCGTGTGGTGCACGGACCGGATCGGCCGCGGCTGGCTGAAAAGCATGATCTCGTTCGCGCGCACGCCGAAGATCTGACCCGTCACTTCTTTTGCCGCATCGCTCACCAGATAGACGGCCATCGGCGCGATCTTGCGTGCTTCCAGCTTCTTGAGCTTCTCGACGCGCACCTTTTCCTCCGGCGTGTTGGCGGGAATCGAGCTCGTCATGCGGCTCCACGCGAACGGCGCGATGCAGTTCGACCGCACGTTAAAGCGCGACATGTCGAGCGCGATGCTCTTCGACAGCGCGGCGATGCCGAGCTTGGCGGCCGAGTAGTTCGCCTGGCCGAAATTGCCGATCAGGCCGGAGGTCGAAGTCATGTGAACGAATGCCCCCGAATTCTGCGTGCGCATGTGGTTCGCGGCCGCACGGCTCACGAAAAAACTACCTTCGAGGTGCACATTCACCACCGCCCGCCATTCCTCTTCGCTCATTTTGAATGAATATGCGATCGCGCAGATTGCCGGCATTGTTTACGACCGCGTCGATCCGGCCGAAGTTGTCCAGCGCGCATTGAATTATTTTCTCCGCGCCGGCCCAGGTTGAGACCGAATCGGCACTCACCGCCGCTTCGCCGCCTGCAGTCCGGATTTCACGCGCGACTTTTTCGGCGGCGGATTCGTCTGCCTTTTCGCCGCTCAGCGAAACGCCAAGATCGTTCACGACCACTTTCGCGCCCGATCCCGCCGCCCGCGCCCGTCACCACGACTACCTTGCCGTCTACCATTGCGCCCATGAGTCACCTCTTCGTTCGGTGAGTCTTTACTCTGCTTTGATCCCGCGCTTCTTGATCACGTCGCCCCACTTCTTGCGTTCGTTAACGAGACGCGCTGCAAAATCTTCGGGCGTGCTCGCGATGACGTCAAGGCCGCGGTCCTGCCAGAGTTTCGCCTCGCCGGGCCCGGTGAGGATTTTCTTCAATTGCTCGTTGAGCAGTTTCACGATCGGCGCCGGCGTGCCCTTGGGGGCAAGGATCCCGTGCCACGTAAGGAACTCGTAACCCGGCAGGCCGGCCTCGATGACGGTCGGCAGTTCCGGCAGAGCGGAGTTGCGCGTCGCGCTCGTCACCGCCAGCGCACGCAGCCGGCCTGACTTCACGTATTCGACTTCCTGCGAAATATTGCCGAACGTGGCGGCGACTTCGCCAGAGAGCGCGGCAATGTCCGCCGGTCCGCCGCCTTTGAACTGCACGGCGACGATGTTTACGCCCGCGAGCAGATTGAAAAGTTCGCCGGCAATATGCGGGTTGGTGCCGACGCCGGCCGCGGAATAATTGAGCTGGCCCGGCTTTGACTTGGCGAGCGCGATCAAATCCTTGACCGAGCGCGCGGGCACCGACGGATGCACCGTGACCAGCGACGGCGAAGAAGTCACCATCGAGATCGGCTCGAAATCCTTTATCGGGTCGTAGGGCATGCGCGGCATCAGGAATTCGTTCGTCACGAGCGGAAGGGTGTTGATGAGTAGCGTGTAACCATCGGGCGGCGCCTTGGCGACGAGCTCCGTACCGATGATGCCGGATGCGCCCGAGCGGTTGTCCACGATCACCTGCTGCCCGAGATTCTCGGTCAACTTCGCAGCCAGGATCCGGCCGACGACGTCCACGCTGCCGCCCGGCGGAAATGGCGACACGAGGCGGATGGTTTTCGCCGGATAGTTCTGCGCAGCAACTGGGAACGTCGCGCAAAGTGCGAACAGAGCGAATAAGACGCGGCAGTACGGCATGGCGATCTTCCTCCAGACAGCGAGATTAATTGTTTTCGAGAGTATCTGCGGGATCTCAAGTGATAGTCAATCAGCATACGCGTCAAGTGTTCGTCGCGCTTGATCCCGGCGGCGATGAGGCCCACGGCAAAATCGAGGAAGGCCTATTCGAATTTTGCGCCCGACGCTTTCGCGACTTTGCCCCATTTGGCGATCTCGTCGCGCAGGAACTGACTCATCTGCTCGGGCGTAGCATCGAGCGGCTCGGCGCCCTGCGCGAGCAGTTTGGCGCTCACGTCGGGCAGATGCACGATTTTTGCGACGGCAGAATTCAAGCGGGCGACAATATCTCGCGGCGTGCGGGCAGGCGCAAGGATCGCGTACCAGGTGCCGGATTGAAAACCGGGCACGCCGGCTTCTGTGAAGGTCGGCAGCTCGGGCGCGATCGCGCTGCGGGCCGATGTCGTGATGGCGATGCCGCGCAATCGGCTATTCCTCACGTTCGGCATCACCGTAAGCGTATTGCCGAGCGTCATCGATACGCTGCCGCCGATGACGTCGGTCACCGCCGGCACCATGCCTTTGTAGGGCACATGCAGCACTTCGATGCCCGCCTGCATCTTGAAAAGCTCGAACGCGAGGTGCGGCGAGCTGCCGGTGCCGGGCGTTGCGTACGTCAATTGACCGGGCCTGGCTTTCGCCAGTGCGATGACTTCCTGCAATGTTTTCGCCGGCAGCGCCGGATGCACCGCGAGCACGAACGGGGCGGAAGCGATCATCGCGACCGGCGCAAAATCGCGATTGAGATCGTACGAAATTTTGCTGAAGATCGTCTGGCTGATTGCGATGGCGGCCGTCCCGCTCAGTAGCGTGTACCCATCCGGTGCGGCGCGCGCGGCGAGCTCAACGCCGATGTTGCCCGCGGCGCCCGCGCGATTGTCGATCACGAATTGCTGGCCGAGCGTCTCGCCGAGTTTCGCCGTGACTATGCGCGTCGCGATATCGACGCCAGCCCCGGGCGGAAAATTCACGATAACGCGGACCGGACGCACAGGATAACTCTGTGCGCCGGCAACCGCTGCCAGCAGCGCGCTGGCAGCGGCGAATGTTGTCAGGTGGGCACGCATCTTCGTTGCTTTATACCGCAAGGAGTCGATTGCATCCGAAAATCAGTAAACCGACCAGTCCGCCGACGAGCGTGCCATTGATGCGGATGTACTGCAGGTCTTTGCCGATATTGAGCTCGACCTGTTGAACCATGTGGCGGTCGTCCCAGGCGCCCACCTGGTCGGCAATGAATTTACCGACCTTGTCCCGGTTTTGCTCGACCAGTGACATCGCCATGCGCTCGATGGCTTCGTTGATCCATTGCTGCATCTGCGGATCGGCGTCGAGCTTCCCGCCGATATCCAGCACCAGTGAGGCGATCTGGGCCTTGATGTTCGAATCCGGTCCCGTAAGATCGCTCTTGAGCCAGTCGCGCAGCTGCAGCCAGATCCCTTTCAGATAGTCGGCCACTTCCGGGCTCGCGAGTACCTGGTCGCGGATCTGCTCGCCTTTCAACCGGAACTGCGGGTCGGTTTTGAGCTTGACGATCAGGTCCCGCACGAACTCGTCGAACTTGCGCCGAAACGCATGCTGGTCGTCGGCGGCGACTTCCTGCAGGAAGCGCGCGAGTCCTACCACGAGCTTGCGCGCCACGTAATGGCCGATCACGTTTTTGAAGTTCAGCGTTCGCAGCATCGCGTTCAGATTCTTCTCGATGAGCTCCGCGAGCAGCGCGCGCGTGTTTTTGCGGCCTAACAATGCGCCGGCCACGCGCAGCAGCCGATTCAGCAATTGCTGGTGACGGCCGTGCCGGGTCAGGACGTCCAGGAGTTCGCCGCTCGTTCGCGCCAGATCGATCGACTTCAACCGCGCCGTGACAATGTCGTGTATGAAGCGCTGCACGCGCGAGTCCTCGACCGCGGCCAGCCAGAAGAGCATGCCGTGTGCCGCGTAGTCGCCGACGATTTGCGCGCAGTCGCGCTTGACCAGCCACCCGGCCAGCCGCGCCGCCGGATTGAAGGCGCGGATGCGGGCCAGGATGGTGTCGGTGCCGAGGAAGTTGCTCGCGATAAAAGCGCCGAGGTTGCCGGCCAGCCGGCCCTTGTTCCGGGGAATGATTGCGGTGTGCGGGATGGGCAATCCGAGGGGATGGCGAAACAGCGCAACGACCGCAAACCAGTCCGCCAGCGCGCCGACCATCGCGGCTTCCGCAAAAGCGGCCACCACGGCGAGCGCCGGATAGCGCTGCTCGAACACGCGCGCGAGTAGGTAGACCACGGTTACGAGCACGAACAAGCTTGTCGCAATCCACTTGATCCGGCTCAGCGCCTGTTGTTTTTCATCCTGTCCGTCGAAAAGGGCGTCCATGGCTTTCATCCTTTGGCAATTCGCTTAAGCGGCATTTGAGTATTGCGCCTTTTTAAATGGCGCGGGGTTAAGTTGTCCTGGGCGATTTGACCCGGGACATTTCTTCACTTGTCGTTCGGCAGGCTCATAACGTAGCTTCCCTGATTGAGCCCTTGGAACTGAAACGGTCGATGAATCAAGCACGAATCGTGCAGGGCCCGGCCGCTATCCGCAATACGAGCTGACCAATTAGGCAAGGAAAACCGCGATGAATCTGACCAAAATCGGCATGACGCTGGTGTTCGGAACGCTGTGTGCAGGCGCGCCAATGGCGAGCGCAGAACTCGTAACCGGACTGACCGTCACCAATACGTTGGTGACCTTCGACAGCGCAACGCCCGGCGCCGTCAGCGCGCCTGTCGCCATTACCGGCCTGGGCGCCGGCGAATTCCTGGTTGCCATCGACCGGCGGCCGGCAACCGGACAGCTCTATGGCCTGGGCAGCGCAAGCCACTTATACGGCATCAATGCGGTCACGGGTGCGGCAACGCAGGTAGGAAGCAGCGGCGCATTTACCCTGAGCGGCACCGCTTTCGGCTTCGATTTTAATCCCACGGTCGACCGGATTCGGGTGACCTCCACTACGACTCAGAATCTGCGCCTCAATCCGAACGATGGGACGCTCGCCGCGACCGATTCCGCGCTCGCTTATGCCGCCGGCGATCCGAACGTCGGCGCCACTCCCCGGATAGTGGGTTCGGCATATACGAACAATTTCTCCGGAGCGACAACGACTACGCTGTACGACATCGATTCGAACCTCGATATTCTCGCGACCCAAAATCCGCCCAATAACGGCACGCTGAATACGGTGGGCGCGCTGGGCTTTAATACGTCCGATCTGGTGGGCTTCGATATTTCCGGCCTTACCGGCACGGCATTCGCATCACTCACAGCGCCCGGGGCGGCGACGTCGTCTTTGTTTACCGTTAATTTAGCGACCGGCGCGGGTACTCTCGTCGGCACGATAGGCGCATCCGTAGCACTGCTGGATATTGCCGTCACCGCAGCAGTACCTGAACCGTCGATAACCATTTCGACCACGTTGGGGCTGGTCGTGCTCGCATTTGCGCTTCGCCGCCGGCGGGCCTCCGTGAGGCGTTCAGAGCTTCTTCCCCCTCTCTCCTGCTGATAAGGCTCCTGTCCGCATCGCCGCGCGACAGGGCTATTCGAAAACGCGCGCCCGCGGCGGCTGGTCGCGATCCGCTTCATCCAGCGCTTAAGACGGCAAACGCGCCGCGCGGTATATTGGCGGCTGGCACGTTTTAACATCTTTCCGCAGGGGAGCTCAGGATGTACGGATGGCGCGGCCGCATCGGCCTGCTCGCAACGGCTATCAATACCGTTATGGAGCCTGAATTCTGGCAGCTCGTGCCGCCGGGCGTATCGGTGCACACCACGCGCGTGCCGACGGAGCGCGCGGGCACGCCCGAGGCGCTGCGCGAAATGGAAGCGGCGAGCCTTGCCGCGGCCGCAGAAGTTGCGAAGGGCGAACCCGGCGTTGTCGTCTGGGGCTGCACGAGCAGCAGCTTTTATGAAGGGCCGGCAGGCAACGAGCGCGTGAAGCGCGAGCTCTCGGCTATCGTCAACGCGCCGGCGGTCACTGCGGCGGGCGCGATGGCCGATTGCCTCAAAGCCAACGGCATCCGGCGGGTGAACGTCGTGACGCCGTACGTGCAAACGACCAACGAGCGGCTCAAGCAGTTTTTGGCGGCGTGCGGCATCGAAGTCGTCGAGCTCGCGACATTCGATATGCTCGACATGTTCGACCACGCGAAAATCGAGCCCGCCGATATCTACGCCAAGGCAAAAACGCTCGACCATGCGAAAGCGGAAGCGACGTTCATCGCGTGCACGCAGGTGCGTGCGCTCGAAGTCCTCGACCTGCTCGAGCGCGACATCGGCAAGCCCGTTTATGGAGTTAACCAGGCGTGCGCCTGGCAGGCATTCGCTGCGCTCGGCGTTGACCCCAAAATCAGCGACCGCGGCAGTCTTTTGCGTTCGTTGAGCGAGCCGCGCGCGGCTACGGCGGCGGCGAGGATCGCGCGCAGCGGTTGACTAGCAGGTCGAGCTAAAGACGGTGTAGCACCTTCGCCAGCTCGCGCGCGCTCAACTGCTCGATGTCGAGCACGAGATCGCGGATCTGCCGGGCGCGGGCCGGTGTAGTCACGAGTTCCGCGTTTTCCAGAAATTTGACACTGATCTCATCGCCGCTCAATGCGCGCTCGCCCGCGCCGCGGTTGATCTTGTCGACGTGCTTTACCGTTTTGCCGTTCTTGAGCGTGATGACGGCGCCGCCGGAAAAATATTCGGGGTACAGCGAATCGGGATCGGCATCGTAAGTCACGCGCG